>Ga0207797_1000397_pt1 | contig 33642 bp, 31 predicted proteins | sample PRCRCaboRojoPR_6_FD_187275 | JGI IMG/M metagenome (GOLD analysis project Ga0207797, IMG submission 187275) | Marine sediment microbial community from Cabo Rojo, Puerto Rico - PR CR 10% Liquid 1 (SPAdes) | ecosystem: Environmental > Aquatic > Marine > Coastal > Sediment | place: Cabo Rojo, Puerto... | reverse complement strand
CCGGCGGTCGGCTATGGGAAAGGTTATCCTCTTCCGGAATCGGTCGTAGACGCCCCGGCCCCGGTCGGAGCGCGAGGCGACCCCGGCATCCACCATCTGCGACTCCGAGAAACCCCTCGACCTGAGGTGCGCGCAGAGGCTCTCCCCGCCCGGAGCCCAGCCCAGGCCCAGGATGGCCGAGTCCTCCGGGCCGATGCCCCGGCCCTCCAGGTACCGGCGGGCCCGCCGGCCCTCCTCATGGCTCCACAGCCGGTCCTGGAAGAACTGACGGGCGAAGGCGTTCACCTCGAAGAGGTGGCGGTTCGGATCCTCCCGCCCCTCCCGGGGGTCGTCCCGGATCTCGATCCCCACCCGTTCCGCCACGGTCTTCACCGCTTCCACGAAGCTGAGACCCCGGGTCTTCATGAGGAAGGTGAAGACGTCGCCGGACTCCCCGCAGCCGAAGCAGTTGTAGAAGCCCTTGGAGGGCACCACGTAGAAGCTGGGCGTCCGTTCCTCGTGGAAGGGGCAGCGGGCCCGGTAGTCCTTCCCTGCCCGTTTCAGGGGCACGTGCTCTCCGATGATCTCCACGATGTCGGCCCGGGCCCGGACCTCCTCCACCACCTCGTCGGGAATCACGGCCCCCTCCTCATGAGAACCTCGCGATGGTCACGCCGGCTCCCCCTTCCGACGGCTTGCCCATGCGGAAGCTCTTCACCCGGCTCTCCCCGGTGAGGATCTCCGCCACCCGCTGCCGCAGAGCCCCGGTCCCCTTCCCGTGGATGATACGGATCTCCTCCAGGCCTCCCAGCACGGCCTGGTCCAGGGCCCGCTCCACTTCCAGGTCCACCTCCGCCACCCGGAGGCCCCGGAGGTCGATCTCCGGAGATGCGGAGACCTCCGGACCCTGCCATGCCGCGGCTCCTTCTCCGGACTTCCCTGCCCCGGAGGTGCCTCCCTCCGCCGTCTCCGCCGTCCGCCGGCCGCCGGGCTCCTCGCCGCCGGGCCCACCCGAGGCCTTCCCCAGGGACACGAGCTCCGTGGGAGGCACCTGGAGCCGGATTCCCGAGCTTTCCACCACCACCCGGTCGTCCCGGTGCTCCACCACCCGGCCCTTGGCTCCGGAGCCTGCCAGCTTCACCCGGTCCCCCGGGGAAAACCCGCCGGACCCCTCCCATCTCTCCTGGGCATCCACCCCGGCGTCCCGGGGGGTCCGCTCCCGGTGTCGCTGGGCCGCGTCCTCCACCCGCTTCCGGGCCCGGTGGCTGGCCTCCTCCAGGACCTCGTCCCCCCGGGCCTCCCCCAGCTTCTCTCCTGCCCCCCTCACCTCCTGGATGGCCTCCTCCACCTCCTGCCGGGCCTCCAGGAGCATCTGCCGCGCTTCCTCCCGGGCCCGGGCCTCCGCCGTGCTCTCCCGTTCCCTGAGCTCCTCCTCCCGTTCCTTCAGCTCCGCCCGGAGCCGGTGGGTCTCCTCCTTCTCCCGGTTCAGGGAGGCCAGCAGGGTGGAAGCCTCCTTCTCCTTCCGCTCCAGGGCGGTGAGGAGGTCCTCCATGCGAGCCTCCTCCCGGGGGAGGTGGCCCTCGGCCCGGTCCAGGATCTTCGGGGGGAACCCCAGCCGCCGGGCGATGGCCAGGCCGTAGCTTCGACCGGGGCGGCCCTTGAGGAGGTGGTAGGTGGGCTCGATCCGGTCCGGATCGAACTGGAGGGAGGCGTTCACCACCCCGCTCCCCGGGGCGTCCAACTGTTTCAGTGCTCCCAGGTGGGAGGTCACCATGGTCAGGGTGCCCCGGTCCACCAGCTCCTCCAGGATGGCCCTGGACAGGGCCACTCCCTCCTGGGGGTCCGTCCCGGTGCCCATCTCGTCGATGAGGGCCAGGGAGGCGGGCCCGGCGTGGGTGAGGATCTCCCTCAGGTTGGAAAGGTGGGCGGAGAAGGTGGAGAGGCTCTCGGCAATGGACTGCTCGTCCCCGATATCGGCGAAGACATCGTTGAACCAGGGGAGCCGGGTGCCGGGACCCACCGGAGGCACGATCCCGCTCTGGGTCAGGGCCACGATAAGGCCCAGGGCCTTGAGGAAGACTGTCTTGCCCCCGGTGTTGGGGCCGGACACCACCAGGGCCCGCTCCCCGGGATCCATGCGAAGGTGGAAGGGCACCACCTCCTCGTCTTCCCGAGCCAGCAGGAGCGGATGTCGGCCCGCCACCACCTCCAGCTCCTGGCTCTCCGGTCCCAGGAGCCGGGGAGCCCGTCCACCCCAGGCCAGGGCCGTCCGGGCCCGGGCATAGAGGGTGTCAAAGACCACCAGGGCCTCCTGGGAGCCCACCAGGAGGGGATGGGCCGGCCGGAGGGCCTCCGACTCCTCCCGGAGGATACGCTGGATCTCCCGGGATTCCTCCCTCTCCAGGTCCTTCACCTCGTTCATGAGCTCCAGGGCCAGGGGAGGCTCCACGAAGAGGGTGGCCCCGGTGGCGGACTCGTCCATGACCACGCCCCCCACCTCCCCCTTCCCTTCCCGCCGGACGGGAATCACGTAGCGGCCGTCCCGGATGGTCACCGAGGCGTCCGGGACCCGGAAACGCTCGGAGAGGGAGCGCAGGTAGCCCTCCAGGGCCCGAACGATTCGGTTGTGGGCGTTCCGCAGGCGCTTCCGGATGCGACCCAGCTCCTTGCTGGCCGAGTCCAGTACGGCCCCCTCCGGGTCCGCGATCTGCCGGAGCCTCTTTTCCCGCTCCGGGTCCCGGTGGAGACGTTCCTCCAGGAAGGCCAGGCCCGAAAGGTCCTCCCGGGCCTCCCGAAGTCCTCTGGCCAGCTCCCTTCCCGCCGTCAGGAGAAGAGCCACGGCGTAGAGATCCAGGGGCTCCAGGACACTTCCCTCCACTCTCAGCCGCTTCAGGCCCCGCCGGGCATCGGGGATCTCCGGAACCATCCAGTCCGGCCGGCGATCCAGAAAGCCCGCCAGCTCCTCCACCTTTTCCAGCTCCCGCTGCGCCGCCTCCATCCCGGATCCCGGGGTCATCTCCAGGACCCGCTCCCGCCCCAGGGAGCTCAGGGCCCGGTCCCCCACCAGCTCCAGGACCTTCCGATACTCCAGGACCGTCAGGGCGTGGCGGTTCACCGCATCCTCCACACCCATGGACGGGCCCCATACGGGGAACGGGCGCCGACCGGCCGGTCGGCGCCCGTTTCCGGACATCTGCGGTGTTGGCGACGGGCCCTCATCACCCGGCCAACTCCTCCCGGACGATCCGGTTGGCTTCCTTGCCGTCGAATCGTCCCTTCAACCGGGGCATGAGACGCCCCATGACAGGTCCCAGCTCCCGGGGGCCCTCCCGGAGGATCTCCCGGACCATCTCCCGGACCGCCTCTTCGGAGAGCTCCTCCGGGAGGTATTCCTGGAGGATCCCGGCTTCCGTCTCTTCCTTCTCCGCCAGCTCGGGCCGTCCCCCTTCCCTCATCTGCCGGGCCGCGTCCTTCCGGCTCTTCACCCCCTTGGACAACACCTCCACCACCATGGGGTCGTCCGCCTCCTCCCCCACCTCGATCTCCCGATTCCGGAGCTCGGAAAGAGTGGTGGACAGAACCAGCGTCCGGAGCTTCTCCCGGCCCTTTCTGGCCTTCTTCAGGTCCTCCTCGAGTCGGGCTTTCAAGGCTGCACCCACGTCGTCCCCCCTCCTGGGGCCTGCAACGTCATCCAGCGAACCGCCAGCGAAAAAAGCTACCCGGTTCTCAGCCGGGAGGCCACCCCATGGGTCGGCCCCCCAGGACGTGCAGGTGGATGTGGAAGACGGTCTGCCCCGCCTCCGCACCGGCGTTCACCACCATGCGGTAGCCCTTCTCGTCGATTCCCTCCTCCCGGGCCAGGTCCCGGGCCACGAGGAAGAGCTTGCCCATGACCTCGGTGTCCGCGGCATCCAGCTCCGTGACGGAGCGGATGTGCTTCCGGGGGATGACCAGAATGTGGGTGGGGGCCTGGGGGTTCACGTCCTGGAACGCCACCACGTCCGGGGTTTCCCGGACGATCTCGGCCGGGACCTCCCCCTGGGCGATCTTGCAGAAGAGACAGTCGGAATCGGGCAACGGAGACCTCCTGGAGGGAGATGGGCGAGACCTTCCGGAAAACCCGGGAGTCTCGACAGGGACGGGGGCATGAGCGAAGAACAACATGCCCAGAGGGAGAGCGGGCCGCAATCGTCTCGTTCAGCCATGGGCGGGCCCGGCCTCGCCGACGACGTTCACGACAATTCCCCATGGGAAGGTGTCAGGGCCCAACGCCACCTGAGGGCGTCCAGGCCCCCCTGCCATGGGGAGGTTTCAGGGCCCAACGCCACCAGAAGGCGTCCAGGTCCCATGCCGTCGGAAGGCCTCGAGGCCCGGCCACCATCGGAAGGGCTCCAGGCCCACACCAGGGAGGTTTCGGTGAGCCGCTGGTTCGAGACCCTGCACGAGATCCTGGATCGGGCCCCCACCCGGGCCCTCCCTCTCACCACTCTCCGGCTCCAACTCCGAGCCCAGGGGGTTCCCATGCCCGGGGGGCCCGCCTGGCTGCGCAAGAGCCTGGAGGAGAACGACGGCTTCCGGGTCATTCCCGCTCGTCGGGGGCCCTGGGCCCGCTGGGCCACGGAGGCTCCCCCCATGGGCCGGGCGCCGGAGGGCAGCCGGGCAGGAGACGGGAGGGGCGGGGAGAAGACTCCGGAGGCGTGGATCCTCCTCCGTCAGCCCGTCTCTCTCGCCTACGGCCCCCGGGAACGCACCCTGAGCCGAATTCGGGAGGGGCTCCTGGCCTGGGGGGAGGAGCTGGACGAAGGGTCTCCCTCGTCCGTGGCCCGCTGGATCCGGGCCAATCGGCAGTTGGAGATCCTCTGCCGGGTCCTGCAGGGGGGAAAGCCCTGAAGGGCTGCTGCCCGGCTCTTCAAGGGCTGTTGCCTGGCCCTAATCCCCCGAAAGCCGGAAGGCCCCGGTCCACCACTCCTCCTCCCGGTCCTCGTCCGTGGGGAAGAAGCCCGTCCGCCGGCAGGCCGAGACCATCTCTTCCCGTTCCCGGACCAGGATTCCACTGAGAATCAGCCAGCCCCCGGGGGCGAGACTCCGGGCGAACGCCGGCAACAGGGGAAGGAGAAGGAGGCGCTGGAGGTTGGCCACGATACCGTGCCAGGGACGTCCCTGGAGGGGCTCCTCCCCCCGGACCTCCCTTCGGCGAAGGGTCACCGTCCGGTCCAGGCCGTTGGCTTCCAGGTTCTGGCGGGCCGCCTCACAGGCCAGCCCGTCCATCTCCAGGGCCAGGACCTCCCGGGCCCCCAGGAGGGCGGCGGCCATGGAGAGGATGGCGGAGCCGGCCCCCACGTCCACCACCCGGTCCCCGGCCGTCACCCGCCGGTCCAGGAGGCGGAGACAGCCCCGGGTGGTGGCATGCTCCGCGGTCCCGAAGGCCATGCCGGGATCCAGGATGATGAGGAGATCGTCGGGCCCGGTCTCGGGAACGTCCCAACTGGGAGCCACCACCAGGCGAGGCGTGATCCGCCGCACCCCCAGGCCCTGTCTCCACAGGTGCTCCCAATCCTCCTGGGCCTGCCATTCCCCCTCCACGTCCGCCGCCTCCCCCAGGAGAGCCTCCCATCGGCGCCGAACCCCGTCCAGGAGGGCTTCCGGATCCTCAGGGGACTCCACCCAGGTACGGAGGCGATCCCCCGCCTCCTGGACTCCCCGGCCTCCCAGCTCCATGAGGGCCTGGGGAAGGAGATCCCGCCCGGGGCCCGCCGGGGCCCGGACCGTGATCCGGAACCAACGGTTCAGGAAAGAGCCTCCTTGACCCGGGACCAGAATCCCTTGCCCCGGGGCTCGCCCAGCTCCTCCGGGGGCTCCTCCTCCATCTCCCGGAGCTGCCGAAGGAGATCCTCCTGCTCCCGACTGAGGTCCTGGGGCGTCCAGACGCGGATGCGCACCAGCTGGTCGCCCCGGCTGCGGCCATGGAGGGTGGGCAGCCCCTGTCCCCGGAGACGGAGGACCTCGCCACTCTGGGTCCCGGCGGGGATGGTGAGGCGGACCGAGCCCTCCACGGTGGGCACCTCCACCGAATCTCCCAGGGCCGCCTGGGAGAAGGTGACGGGGAGCTCCACCAGGAGGTTTTCACCGTCCCGGACGAACCGGGGATCCTCCTCTACATCCAGGAGGACCACCACGTCGCCCCGGGGGCCTCCCCGGGTCCCGGCATTCCCCTGCCCCCGGAGTGTGATGAAGTTGTCCGAGCTGACGCCTGGGGGAACCTCCACGTCCAACTCACGCTCCGTCCGGACCCGACCCTCGCCGTGGCACGCGGGACAGGTCTCCCGGATCACCTTCCCTTCCCCCCCACAGTTCCGACAGGGAGCCACGGAAACGAATTGGCCGAACATGGACCGCTGCACCACCCGCTCTTCCCCGCTTCCTCCGCATGCCGGACAGCTCTCCGGGGAGCTTCCCGGAGCCGCTCCGGAGCCTTCGCAGGTGTCACAGGGATCCAGGACCGCCACCCTCACCTTCTTCGTGACCCCGGTCACCACCTCCTTCAAGGTGAGGGGAAGGCGAACCCGGAGGGTCTGGCCCTTCCCCCCGTCCCGTCGCCCGGAGGCGCCTCGACGTCCTCCGAAGATCTCCTCGAACCCCCCGAACCCTCCGAAGTCCCGCATGAAGATCTCGATGGCGTCGGAGAAATCGAAGGCCCCGAAACCGGCCCCGCCGGCCCCGGTCTTCAGACCCTCCCTGCCGAAGCGGTCGTAGGTGGCCCGCTTGTCCGGATCCCGGAGGACCTCGTAGGCCTCGGTGACTTCCCGGAAGCGGGCCTCGGCGTCCTTCGACCCCTCGTTCCGGTCCGGATGGTATTTCAGGGCCAGCTTCCGGTAGGCCTTCTTGATCTCTTCGGTGGTCGCTTCCCGGGACACGCCCAGGCGCTGGTAGTAGTCGTCCGTCATCCCCATATGCCTTGGGGTCTTCCTTTCCCCGACTCTGGAGCCGGTGGGAAGGAGGACCCCCTGTTCAATGCCACGTCAAATGCGTCAACTGGACAGAATCCGACTGACCAGGGCGGAGGTGGAATCCACGATGGCGATCACCTTCTCGTAGGGCATCCGGGTGGGACCGATGATGCCGATGACCCCCTTCAACCCCCCCACGCTGTACTCGGAGGTCACCAGGGTGAAGTCCGCCAACTCCTCCTGGTCGTGCTCCTGGCCGATGGTGATCTGCAGGCCAGCCCGATGATCCCGGGAGGCCAGGGCCTCTCCCAGGAGATCTCTCCTCTCGGTGAGCTCGATGAGCCCTTTCAGCCGTTCTCCGGTGGTGAATTCGGGCTGGGAGGCCAGGGCGCTGGTCCGTCCCAGGAGGATCTCCCCCTTCTCCAGGTCCGGCCAGTTGAAGAGCTCGGAGCCGGACTCCAGGAAGATGTTCAGCAGCTCCATGGCCGCCGGGTCGTCGTCCGTCAGGGAGTCCCCGAGCCGCTGGGGCAGGGTCTCCCGGATCTCCTTGAGCGTGTGCCCGGAGAGACGCTCGTTCAAGAGAAGGGTGATGGATGCCAGGGTGTCCTCGGGGATCTCTCCCTCGAAGTCCACGTACACCGTTCTCACGAGCCCACTCCGAATCGTGGCCACCAGGAGCACCTTGCTGGAGGAGACGGGAACCAGATCCAGCTTCTCCAGCACGGCCTCTTCCAGACGGGGGGCCAGCCCCACCCCCAGCTCCAGGGACAGAAGGCTCAGGGCCGACGTGGCCCGGTGGATGAGACGCTCCACGGTGGTGGAGCCCCCCGGGTCCAGCTCCCGGAGAAGCTGATCCTCTTCCTCACGGCTCATACGGGGCATCCGGATGAGACGATCCACCTGGAAGCGGTACGCCAGATCCGTAGGAACCCGGCCGGCGGACGTATGGGGGTGGGAGAGGTAGCCCTTGTCCTCCAGGTCGCTCATGGTGTTGCGGATGGTGGCCGGCGACACACCCAGCCCGCACAGGCGGGCCACCGTGCGGCTTCCCGCAGGCTCCGCCGTGTCCACGTAGGTCTGCAACACGACCCCCAGAACGCGGATCTCCCGCTCCGTCAGGTCCTGTCCAACCGGTACGACTCGTCCCGTCTGCTCTTCCATGACTCCAAAAGATCGAGGCCCCGGACAGGAAGCGTCAACCCAGAGCTCCGTCCAGCTCCACCACCAGGTGGTCCAGAAGCAACCACCCCCGGGCGGTGAGCCGGACCACCGGGCCGTCCACCTCCGCCAATCCCCTCCTTTGCCACGATTCCGGGAGGGCCCGGGCCGGCGGAGACAGAGAGGCCAGGCTCAGGCCGGCATCCGTCCGCAGGGCCAACCACAGCTCCTCCAGCCGTCGGGCACCCCCGGTCACCCTCTCCTCCCCGGCCACGGGAGAGGATCCCTCCCGGACCGAGTTCTGGTATGCGTTCCAATCCGTCAAGTTCCAGCGCCGGAGGGGCGGAAGGAAGGAATGGGCGCTGTTGCCCAGCCCCAGGTAGGGCCGACCCTCCCAGTACGCCCGGTTGTGGCGGGCCTGGAAGCCGGGTCGGGCGAAGTTGCTCACCTCGTAGTGCCGGTACCCCGCCCGGACCAGGATCTCCGCCGCCTGGAGGTACTCCTCCCGGTAGCGATCCTCCTCCGGAGCTCTCGCCCTCCCGGTGGCCACGGCCCGCCCCAGGGGCGTCTCCTCCTCCACCGTGAGACCGTACAGGCTCAGGTGGGGAGCCTCCAGGGCCAGGGCCCCTTCCAGGTCCCGGACCCAGTCCCTCTCCAGGTCCGGGGGAAAGCCGAACATGAGATCCAGGCTCAGGTTCCGGATCCCCGCCCGGCGGGCTGCCGCCACGGCCCGGGCCGGCGCTCCTGGCTCGTGGATGCGCCCCATCCACCGCAGGGCCTCCTCCTGGAAGCTCTGGGCCCCCAGGCTCACCCGGTTCACGCCGGAGGCGGCCCAGGCCCGGGCCAGCTCCGGGCTGAAGGACTCGGGGTTCGCCTCCGCCGTCCACTCCAGATCCGGGTCCCCGAGACGCTGGGATCCCAGGAGCCGGGCCAGGCCCTCCATGGCTCCGGGCCCCAACAGGGAGGGGGTCCCGCCTCCCACGAAGAGGGTCCGGAGGGCCGGCGCCAGGGGGACGCGCTCCTCCCTGCGGACCCGGTCCAACTCTCCCGCCAAAGCCCGGATCCACGGCCCGGCCATGTCCTCGTCCTTCCCGGGGACGGTAACGGCGAAGTCGCAGTACCAGCAGCGCCGGGGGCAGAAGGGGGCGTGGACGTACACACTGGCCACCGGGGGGCCGCGGAAGGAGGAGGAGCTCGGCGAAGAGCGGTGGGGTGCGGGACGCCTGGAGGTGGAACGACCCGGCCGTAGGCTCCCGGTGGAGGAGACGGTCCTCATACCCGGGAACACCGCCGGTAGCGCATCCCGGGGCAGCGGGAGGCCCAGCCTTCCAGCTCCAGGGTGGAGAGGCCCGCCAGGACCCGACCCGGCGGCAGGTCCAGGCGCCGGGCCATCTCGTCCACCTCCAGGGGCTCGGTTCCCAGGGCGTCCCAGAGGGACCTCAACTCCGGGGAGAGGGCCGGTCCGGCAGGCAGCGTGGACCGGCCGGCGGCCCCCGCCCCTCCACTCCTCTCCAGCCAGGGTCCCACCTCGTCCAGAATGGCTTCCGGGTGGGTGAGGACCCGGGCCCCGTCCCTGAGGAGAGCGTTCGTCCCCCGGGCCCGGCTGTTTTCCACCGATCCCGGCACGGCCAGGATCTCCCGGCCCAGGTCCAGGGCATGGTCCACGGTGATGAGAGCACCGCTCCGCTGGTCCGCCTCCACCACCACCACGCCTCGGGCCAGGGCGGCGATGATCCGGTTCCGCTTGGGAAAGTGGTGGGGCCTGGCCTCCTGGGAGGGAAGGAACTCCGAGACCAGGAGGCCCTTCTCCTCTACCTGCCGGAAGAGCTTCCCGTTGGAGCGGGGATAGATCACGTCCAGCCCGCAACCCAGCACGGCCACCGTGTCCCCGCCCCCCTCCAGGGCCCCCCGGTGGGCCGCCCCGTCGATCCCCCGGGCCAGCCCGCTCACCACCGGGACCCCGGCGCCGGCCAGCACCCGGCCCAGGTCCCGGGCCATCCTGCGACCCACCTCCGTGGCCTTCCGGGATCCCACCACCGCCACCGCCGGCGGCAGCAGGAGCTCCCGGCGACCCTTCAGGAAGAGGATCGGAGGGGGGTCGGTGAGCTCGAGGAGAACTTCCGGGTACCCCTCCTCCGTCATGACCTCCACCCGGATCCCCCTCCCCTCCCACTCCTCCGGCTCCCTGCTCCCGGTTGCCGGGGCGCCGGCCTCCCAGAGCTCCCCCTGGCCCAGGGCCCGGAGGGCCCGGACGGCGGATCCCCGCTCCCGGATCAGGGTCCGGATGCCCTGATCCCCCAGTCCCGGATGCTCCTTCAACCGGAGGGCCGCCCGGATCTCCCGAGTCTTCCGCCGAGAAGGATCTACTCCGGCACCCACCACTCCTCCTCTTCCTCTCCTTCCCGGGATTCCGCCTGGGCCTGCCGCCGGGACCGGGCGTAGAGCTCCTCCAGGAAGGGGGACAGGCCCTTCCTGGCCACGGCGCTGATACCGAAGACCCCCCAGGCCTCCGGGGCGTCCAACTCCGGGAGGGCCTCCCCCTCCGGGAGCAGGTCCAGCTTCGTGAGGGCCACACAGTGAGGGGTCCGGGCCAGCTCCGGGGAGTAGCTCTCCACCTCCCGGCGAAGCTGTTCGTACTCCGCCTGGGGATCCGCGGCGTCCAGGGGCACGAGGAAGGCCAGAGCCCGGGTCCGCTCCACGTGTCGGAGGAACTGCAGGCCCAGGCCCTTTCCCTCGTGGGCCCCTTCGATGATCCCGGGAATGTCCGCCACCACGAAGGAGCGGAAGTCCGGCAGCTTCACCACCCCCAGGTTCGGCGTCAGAGTGGTGAAGGGGTAGTCCGCCACCTTGGGGCGGGCCGCGGAGATGACGGACAGGAGCGTGGACTTGCCGGCGTTGGGCTGGCCCACGAGACCGGCGTCGGCCAGGAGCTTGAGCTCCAGCTCCACTCGCCGTTCCTCCCCTTCCTCCCCCGGTTCCCACCGCCGGGGGGCCTGGTTCGTGGGGGTGCTGAACCGGGCGTTGCCCCGGCCTCCCCGCCCCCCCCGGGCCACTACCAGGCGGTCGTCGGCCTCCAGGAGCTCCCCCAGGCGCTCCCCCGTATCCGCGTCCCGGACCACGGTGCCCGGGGGCACGGGAACGATCTCGTCTTCCCCGGAGCGTCCCGTCTTGTTGCTTCCCTCACCGTGCTGACCCCGCTCCGCCCGCACGTGCCGCCGCTGGCTCAGGTCCAGGAGCGTGCTCAGCTGGGGATCGGCCACCAGGATCACGCTTCCCCCATTCCCCCCGTCTCCTCCGGAGGGGCCGCCACGGGGCACACCCTTCTCCCGCCGGAAGGCCTCGGCTCCGGACCCCCCGGTTCCTCCCCGCGCATAGAAGACGGTACGATCGACGAACATGGGCCTTCCTCCCGAAAGGGGTCCGCTCTTTCCTCCCCTGGCTCCTGTCTCTCTCAGCGGGAACGTACACGCTCCCAGACCGTCCGTGCCTCCCGAGCCGCCTCCTGGTCCGCCTCCCGGCACGCCAGCTCCACAGCCTCCTCCACCGCCTCCCGGGGAGCCCCGGCGTTCAGGGCCCCCCGGAGGTGGGAGTAGAGCTGGGTGGGTGCGCCCAAAACTGCCAGGAGGGCGGCGATACACAGCTCCCGCCGTTCCAGCTCCAGGCCCGGCCGGGCCAGGACCTTCCCGTAGCCCTCCACCACCATCCATCGCTCCATGTCCGGGTGGAGGGCCCGGATGTTGTCCCGGAGCCCCTCGTACTGTCCGGCGTAGACCCTGCGACAGACCCTCTCGCCCCGGCGGCTCCACGCCTCCCAGTCCTCCTCCGCCGCCTCCCCCGCCTTCCGGCCCGAGACCCGGCGCCAGGTCCGGAAGGCGTCCAGGGCGGTGGGGTAGCCCAGGAACAGGTAGCTCTGGAGGATCACCTCCTCCACCTCCCCGGGCCGGACCTCCGATCCGCAGGCCTCCAGGGCCGCCCGAAGCCGGGCCGGATCCCGGGTGGCCAGAACGGCGCTGAGGCGGACCAGGGCCCCGTCGGCCCGGGACAACCCCTGGCTCTTCGTCCCGGAGTCCGACGGGTCCCCTATCTCTGCCATGCAAGATCTCCTCGAGAAATGGGCCCGGGAATGGTCCTTCCGGTCGCCTGGCGCAACGGGCCGGAAGAACCGCAGAGCCGGATCAGAAGAGGGTGTCCAGGAGGTTGCCCAGGAAGAGGCGGATGCCCACCAGGAGGAAGACCAGGCCGAAGAGGATCTTCAGGGCCCGGACGTTCAGCCGCCGGTTCAGGGCCACCCCGAACCGGGCCGTGAGCACGGCCCCGGGCAGGAGGGCCAGCCCCGCCGGGGCGAAGATGTAGCCCAGGGATCCCCGGGGCAGCTCCGGGTGGTTCCAGCCCGTGAACCCGTAGGTCAGGGCCGCCACCGAGGCGCTGAAGACCACGATGCCCAGGGAGGTGGCCGCCACCTTCTTCATGTCCAGGCGCACCAGGTAGATGAGAACCGGGATGGCCACGATCCCTCCGCCCACGCCCAGGAGGGAGGTGATGAAGCCCACCACCAGACCGGAGAGAACGGCCAGGGCCATGCCCCTTCGCTCCACCTCCCTCTCCCCGTCGGCCCGACGGGAGGAACGGAGGAGGTTGAGGCCGCTGAGAACCAGGAAGAGCCCGAACAGTCCCTTGAGAACGTCCGAGGGGAGGCGTATGGCCACCTGGACCCCGGCCATGGCGGCCAGAACCGCGGTGACGGCCATGGGAAGAGCCACCCGCCATGCCACCAGGCGGGCTCGGTGGTAGGAGACGATCCCCGCCAGGGCCGTGGGGATGATCACGAAGAGGCTGGTGGCGTGGGCCACCACCGCCTGGAGATGGGGAGGAACGAGGATGCCGCTCCACTCCGGGTTGGCCAGAAGCACGTAGAGGAGAGGGACCATGACGATCCCGCCCCCGACCCCCACCAGCCCGGACACCAACCCCACCACGCCTCCGAAGAGGAGGGTGACGGCCAGGGCCAGGAGGGTCATGGCCCGGGCCGGTTCTCCTGCTGTTCGTCCGCCTCGGCCACCACCGGGGTCCAGTCGGAGAAGGCGGGACGGGCGGCCACCTCCAGGAGCTCCGACGTGGAGGAGGCCTCGTCCAGGAGGTCCAGGGCCCGCTGCAGCACCCGGTCCTGGGAGATCTGCCGCCGGAACTGTCCCGCCTCGCCCCAGGCCCGGAGGGCGATCTCTCCCTCCAGCTGGTAGCGGATGAACCGCTCCGCTCGGCGGAAGGACGAGGGCGTCAGCTCCACACCCGCCGCCTCCAGGGACCGGCGAAACGCCTCCAGGTCGGCGGAGGAGAGGCGGAAGCCCGGCTCCAGGTCCGGATGGTCCTGGAGGTAGCCCACGGCATAGTTGAAGACCCCGGTGAGGAACGCACCCCCGGCCCGGTCCAGCTCACGGATGGCCTCCCGCTCCCGGGAGGTGAGGGTATCGGCCACCACCAGGACGTCCGGGGTGATGCCCCCGCCTCCGTAGAGGGTGCGCCCGCCCATGGACTGGAAGACCGGCCTGGCCGCCGTGTCGGGGCGGGTGGCGAACCCTCCGTCCAGGGTCATGGCGCTCCGCTCCATGGCGGCGATCTGATCCTCCTGGTCCTTGTGGATGGACCGGCCGGAGGGAGTGTACCACCGGGCCGTGGTCAGGCGAAGGACGTTTCCCCCGGTGAGGCGGAAGAGGGTCTGCACCGATCCCTTGCCCCAGGTGGGAGCTCCCACCACCACCCCCCGGTCATGATCCTGGAGGGCGCCGGCAATGATCTCCGACGCACTGGCGCTGCGCTCGTTCACCAGGATCACCACGGTGACGTCCGAGTAGACCTGCTCCCTCTCCGCCCGATAGGTCTCCGTCTGGGCCACCCCCCGGCCCCGGGTCTCCACGATGGCCTCCTCCGGGTCCAGGAAGAAGTCCGTGATGGCCACTCCCTGGTCCAGGAGGCCCCCGGGATTCCGCCTCAGGTCCAGGATCACCTCCCGAGCCCCCTCGGCCCTGAGGGAGTCCACGGCGCTCCGCACCTCCTGGGACGACGTCTGACTCACCATCTGGAGGGGAACGTAGCCCACCTTCTCTCCCGTCTCCTCCTCCAGGATGATGGCGAAGGGCACGGTCTTGAGCTCGATCTGAGCCCGGGTGATGGTGAAGGGGATGACCCCTTCCACCCCCGGGCGCCGGATGCCTACCCGCACGTCCGTGCCCGGCTCTCCCCTGAGCCGATCCACCACCTCGTCCACCGTCCACTCGGCGGTGGACTGGCCTTCCACCTCCACGATCTGGTCTCCGGCCCGAATGCCGGCCCGGGTGCCCGGGGTTCCGGGCAGGGGGGTCACCACGGTCACCCATCCTTCCCGTTCCGTGATCTCCAGGCCCACACCGCCGTACTCGCCCTGGGTGCGGATGCGAAGGTCCTCGAAGTCCGACGCCGGAAGGAAGGAGCTGTTGGGGTCGCCCAGTTCGTCCAGGACCCCGTCGATGGCCGACTCGTAGAGGGTGCTCCGGTCCACCGGGTCCACGTAGCTGTTCACCACGTGGTTCACCACCTCTTCGAAGAGACGCACCTGGAGGTAGACGTTCTTCTCCTGGCTGACGCCTTGCTGGAGGAACCAGCCGCCGGTGAGGACGGCGGCCAGGAGAACCAGACCCGGTGCGAAGATGGTTGTCAGACGTTTCATATCGTGTTCCTACCCCAGTCTCTATACCCGAGGCGAGGGAAAGGTTTCTGGGAACTCCCGTCGGAGGAGCCTCCGAATGCGTCCCTGGACCTCCTCCAGGCTGCCCCGGGCCTGTACGGTCCGGGCGCAGCCTTCCTCTGCCGACAGGGCCCGGTACCCGTCCGCCACCCGCTCCAGGAAGGGCTCTCCCTCCTGCTCGATCCGGTCGGGCCCACTCCCGGAGCCCTTCCGGGCCATACCGTCCGGTACAGGAAGGTCAAGCACTACATAAAGATCCGGCTTCAGGCCGCCGGTGGCAACGGCGTTGGCCGCCCGTACCTGGCCCAGGTCCAGGCCCCGGCCATAGCCCTGGTAGGCGAAGGTGGAGAAGTCAAACCGGTCCGCCACCACCACCTCACCACGGGACAGGGCCGGCCGGACCACCTGGCGAACGAAGGCGGCGCGGGCCGCCAGGATCAGGAAGAGCTCCGTCTCCGACGGCATGGACAGTCCGTCCCGGTCCAGAACGATCCCCCGGATGGCTTCCCCCACCTCCGTGCCCCCGGGCTCCCGGGCCAGGGTGAAGGGGATCTCCTCCTCTTCCAGCCAGCGGGCCAGGAGCCGGGCCTGTGTGGTCTTGCCGGCCCCTTCCACCCCCTCCAGCACGACGAACGGTCTCCCGCCCGACGGCCCGGTTCCGCCAGCCATCCCCCTACTCGTAGTACTCGATGCCCAGGTGGGTGATGAGGTCCTCCCCCATCATCCAGCGGAGGGTGTTCTTCAGCTTCCGGTGCTGGATGAAGATGTCATGCTCCGGATACAGCCCCTCCGGCGTCTGGGGGCTCTTGAAGTAGAAGGAGAGCCACTCCTGGATTCCCCGCATGCCGCTCCGGGCGGCCAGGTCCAGGAAGAGGGCCAGATCCAGGACGATGGGGGCCGCCAGGATGGAGTCCCGGCAGAGGAAATCCACCTTGATCTGCATGGGATAGCCCAGCCAGCCGAAGATGTCCAGGTTGTCCCATCCCTCCTTGTTGTCCCCCCGGGGCGGGTAGTAGTTGATGCGGACTTTGTGGTACATGTCCCCGTAGAGCTCGGGATACATGTCGGGCTGGAGAATGTGCTGGAGCACACCCAGCTTCGACTCCTCCTTCGTCTTGAAGGAGTCCGGGTCGTCCAGGACCTCTCCGTCCCGGTTGCCCAGGATGTTCGTGCTGAACCACCCGCTGAGCCCCAGCATCCGGGTCTTGAGACCCGGGGCCAGGATGGTCTTCATGAGGGTCTGGCCCGTCTTGAAATCCTTGCCCGCCATCGGGATGTCCCCCTCCACGGCCAGCTCCTCCAGGGCCGGGAGGTCTCCGGAGAGGTTCGGTGCACCGTTGGCGTAGGGGACCCCCTCCATGAGGGCGGCGTAGGCGTAGAGCATGCTGGGAGCGATGGAGGGATCGTTCTCCTCCATGGCCTTCTCGAAGGACTCCAGGGACTGATGGGCCGGACCGGACCGGAGGAAGATCTCCGTGGATCCGCACCAGATCATGACCAGCCGCTGACAGTCGTTCTCCTCCTTGAACCGCCGGATGTCGGCCCGGAGTGCCTCCGCCAGCTCTCGCTTGTTGGAGGCCTTCTTCTTGTTGGGCCCGTCCAGCTTCTTCACGTAGTCCGTGTCGAAAACCGCCTCCATGGGCCGGATGGCCCGGAGGAAGTCGGCGATGGGATCCAGGTGTTCCCGGTCCAGGACCCCGGCCTTGACGGCGCTGTCGTAGGCGTCGTCCGGGATGGGATCCCAGCCCCCGAAGACCAGCTGGTCCAGTCCCGCCAGGGGAATGAAGTCCTTCACAAGGGGGGTCCGGTCCTCCGTCCTCTTGCCCAGGCGGATCGTGTTCATCTGGGTGAGGCTGCCGATGGGCCGGGCCAGTCCCTGACGAACGGCTTCCACGCCGGCGATGAAGGTGGTGGCAACGGCGCCCATACCCGGCAGGAGGACGCCCAGGCGCCCCTCCGGGGAAGCAATCTCGCGTTTCTCCATCAGGAGGTCCTTTCTTCGTTTCTCACGAGGGGCAACCCCTCAGATCAGCCATCGTCCAGGGGCACCCCGGCGCCCCGCTTGTAGACCCACACGATCCGTTGGATGGCCGTGACGTTCGTTAGAATTGCGACGACGATGATGACGATGTCCAGAACGAGCCCGTCCCAGGCCAGCCCGAAGATGAGGGAGCCGAATCCCAGGAGAACCACCCGCTCCGCCCGCTGCATCATCCCCACACTGCAGTCCAGGCCCAGGCTCTCGGCCCGGGCCCGGGTGTAGCTCACCATGAGGGATCCTCCCATGGCCAGGAAGACCACGTAGATCATGGCCATGTCCTCGACCTGGGGCCGCATGCTGTTGTACAGGGAGGCCAGCCCCAGGAACATGACGATCTCGCTGATCCGGTCCAGAGTGGAGTCGTAGAAGGACCCGAACTTGGAGGCCAGGCCGCTCTCCCGGGCCACCCGTCCGTCGAAGATGTCCAGGAGGCCGCCCAGGAGGACGAAGAGGCCCGCCGTCCGGACGTGGTCCTGGTGGTAGAAGAGCCCGGCGGCCAGGGTCACCGCGAAGCCCAGAGTGGTGATGAAGTTGGGATGGAATCCCTTCCGCACCAGCCACCGGGTTCCCGGTTCGATGATGCGGTACACCGGGTATCGGAACGCCTTGAGACCCTTCTCGTTCATGGCAGTCGACCCGTATTGAGAAGGTGGGGGGCCCTCAGGAGAGGATGATCCTGCTGTCCGCTCCCTTCTGGATGCCCTCGTGGATCGTCTGGTTCACCCGGCCCACGACCTTGTCGAAGTTGGACTGGGCCGCCACGAGACGCTGGTAGGCAGAGTTGCCCTGCAGCTTCGTGAAGTGCTCCTCGTACTCCTTCTTCTGCTCCTCCGTGGGCTCCTCCCCGCTCTTGAGCCGGGTCTGCATGGTCTGCTCCAGGTCCTGGATCTTGTTCTGGAGCTCCACCAGCTCCCGGTCCTCGCCGGCAGCGTCGATGGCCCGCTTCAGAGCCTGGTACTCTTCCGTCCGGGCCAGGGCCTGGCCCAACTTCTCCGCCATCTCCGTAATCTCTTGCATCAGCTTCCCTTCTCTGGAAAAAAAGACCTCTTAAGATCCCCTATCATTCCTTCTTATGCCACCCCCAGCACCACTCGATCCCGCCCCGCCAGGTCCTGGCGGATTCGGATCTCCCTGTAGCGGCCGGTATCCTCTGCCGCCCTGGCCACCTCCCGGGCCTGCCCCAATCCCACCTCCACGGCCAGCAACCCGCCCTCCACCAGGTGTTCGGGGGCTCCGGACACCAGGGGCAGGAGCACGTCCAGCCCCCGGAGCCCGGCGAAGAGGGCCTCCCGGGGCTCGTAGTCCCGGACCTCGGGTTCCAGCTCCTCTTCCTCCTCTTCCGGAACGTAGGGGGGATTCGAGGCCACCACGTGGAACCGCTCCCCCCCGTCCAACGGATGGAAGAGGGGACCCTCCCTGAGCTCCACCCGATCCTCCAGGCCGTGAATTCCGGCGTTCTCCCGGGCCAGTGCCAGGGCCCCGGGAGAGGGGTCCGTGGCCACGATCCGCCGGAAGGGGCCCTCCTTCGCCAGGGACAGGGCGATGGCCCCGGTCCCGGTTCCCACGTCCAGGGCCGTGAGCCCCTCCCCTTCTCCTCCCTCCAGGAGGCCCGAGCCCTCCCCCCGGACCCAGCTCAGCACCTCTTCCACCAGGACTTCCGTCTCCGGTCGAGGCACCAGAGCCCGGGCATCCGTCCGGAGCTCCAGCTCACGAAAGGCCGTGGTACCCAGGATGTGCTGCAAAGGCTCCCGAGCCGCCCGACGCTTCAGGAGGCTCTTGAAGCTCTCCAGCTCCCGGGGAAGGAGAGGCCGGTCGTGCTGCAGGTACAGGTCCAGTCGCTTCAATCCCAGGATCCGGGCCAGGAGAAGCTCGGCATCCAGGCGCCCGTTCTCCACACCCTTCCGGGTCAGGTAGTGGCCGCTCCAGCGGGTGAGGAGGAGAGGCGTCCAGGGCTCACCGGAACCGGGGGTGGGAGGCTCTCCGGAATCCGGCGTGACGGGGGCGTCCACCCTCAGATCCCCTCCGACTCCATCCGCTCCTCCTCCTGGGCGAGCCGCAGGGCCCCGATGAGCTCCTCCAGGTCTCCCTGGAGAATCTCTTCCAGCCGGTACAGGGTGAGGCCGATGCGGTGATCGGTGACCCGGTTCTGGGGGAAGTTGTAGGTCCGGATCTTGGCGGACCGGTCTCCCGTTCCCACCTGCAGGCGCCGCTCCCGGGCCCGATCCGCCTCCTGCTCGGCGATCTTCTGGTCCAGGAGCCGGCTCCGGAGGACCTTGAGGGCCTTGGCCTTGTTCTTGTGCTGGGACTTCTCGTCCTGGCAGCTCACCACCAGGCCCGTGGGGGCGTGGGTGATGCGCACGGCGGAGTCCGTGGTGTTCACCGACTGTCCCCCGGGTCCCGAAGAACGGAAGACATCGATGCGCAAATCCTGGGGATCGATGGTGAGATCCACGTCCTCGGCTTCCGGGAGCACGGCCACGGTAGCGGCGGAGGTGTGGATCCGGCCCTGGCTCTCCGTCTCCGGGACCCGCTGGACCCTGTGCACGCCGGACTCGAAGCGGAGGCGCCCGTAGGCTCCCTTGCCCCGGGCAACGAAGATGACCTCCTTCACGGAGCCGGGAATGCCTTCGGAGAGGCTGATGAGCTCCACGGTCCACCCTTCCTGCTCCGCCAGGCGCCGGTACATGCGGAAGAGGTCGGCGGCGAAGAGGCCCGCTTCGTCTCCCCCGGTCCCGGCCCGGATCTCCACCACGGCGGGCCGGTCCTCCAGGGGGTCCCGGGGGACCAGGAGTCTCCGGGCCCTTCCGGCGAGGCTCTCGAGGCGGCCCCGGAGCTCCCCCACCTCTTCCTGGGCCAGCTCCCGCATCTCCGGATCCTCCGCCTCCTCGGCCAGGGTCTCCGCCCCCCGGATCTCTTCCCGGAGCCGACGGATCTCCCGGGCTACCTCCACCACGGGCTCCAGGTCGGAGCGCTCCTGGCCCAGAACCCGCAAACGCTCCGGATCGCCGGAGACTCCGGGGTCGGACAGCTCCTCGTCCACCTCGCCCAGGCGCGCCTCGGCCTGGGCAAGACGCTGCAGGAGGCGTTCATCGACGTGGGAGTTCTTCATGGAGATCGGAGGGCCACCGCTGGCCGGGAAGCCCCCGAGGACGGAGGAGGATCGAGGCGGGAGGGGACGGCTACTTCTTCTCTGCCTTCTGGTACTTCTTCTTGAAGCGATCGACGCGTCCCGCCGTGTCCACCAGCTTCTGCTTCCCGGTGTAGAAGGGATGGCAGACGGAGCAGATCTCCACGTGGATCTCCTCCTGGGTGGACATGGTCTCGATCCGGTTTCCGCAGGCGCAGATGATGGTCGCCGGCTTGTAGTCGGGGTGGATTCCTTCCCTCATGACACTTCTCCGGGTCCTCAAGTAGAAACGGGCCCGGGGGCCCGTATAGCCTGGAAAAGATAGAGAAGACGCCCCCGTGGTTCAAGGCGTGGAATCGCCTTTCCTGGCCCCGGCGAGAATTCCCAGGAGGCAGAGGAGGGCCGCCCCCGGGCCCAGGAGATCCCCGGTCTCGGCAAAGAAGGTGGAACCGGGGTGGACGGGCAACCGGGCCACGGCCACGCCACCCCCGGGCCCCACCTCCGGCCCCAGGTGCCGGCCCCGGGGATCCAGGAGGAAGGAGAAGCCCCCGTTGGCGGCCCGGGCCACGGGCACACGGGTTTCCACGGCCCGGAGGACCATGTGGGCGGCGTGCTGGCGGAGACCCGGAGCCCCCGGGAGGGTACCGGGCGTTCCGAACCAGACGTCGCTGGTGAGGTTCACCAGCACCTGCCCCCCCCGGTTCCTCTGCCGCCGGGCCAGCTCGGCGAAGAGGGACTCGTAGCAGATGAGGGGGGCCCAGCCCCACCCTCCGGTTCGCAAGACCCCCGCCTCTTCACCGGAGCTGAAGAACTCCCGGGTGACGTCCCGTGTGGCCGGAGGTGTCTCGGAGGAGGACCCGCCCCGGCCACGGAAGAGGCGCTCCCCCAACGAGGCCGGGAGGAAGGCCGGCGGACGCTCCATGCCCGGCACCAGGTGGACCTTGTCGTAGCGCCCCGGCGCCACCCCCTCCGGCGAGATCAGGTAGGCGGAGTTCGTGAGGGAGCCCTCCGGGTTCCCTTCCCCTCCCTTCCTGCCCAGGGCCCCGGTCAGGAGGGGGGCCCCCAGGTCCCGGGCCATGGCCTCCAGCTCCTCCCGGTAGGGCGCCGCCCGGGGCGAGGCCAGGGGAAGGGGAAGGGTGGCCTCGGGAAGGACCACCAGGTCCGGCCGGAAAGCCTCCGGAGCCCCCGAGCTCACCGGGGGCAGGGCCGCGTCCAGGGAGTCCAGGTGGTCCGACACCTGGCTCAGGGCCTCCCGGGCCGCCGCCTCCGGACGGAGCCGGAGGTGGGGCGGTACCCGGGTGCCTACCACGGCCACGGTGGGTCCCGGCTCCAGGGGAAGGGAGCGGGCCCGGAGGTGGCCCAGGAGGGCCGGAGCCAGGAGGGCGGCCAGAGCCAGGGCCGGGAGGAGGATGGCCCGGAGGCCCGGTCCGGGCCGCGCAGCCTGGGGGCCCCGTCCCCTCCGAACAGCCCCGGGACCCAGGAGGGTGGCTCCCAGGACGCCGTTCACCAGGGCGAGCCACAGGGCCACCCCCCTCTCCCCGGTCCATTCGGCCAGGCCCAGAAGCTCAGGCGTGTGGGTGAGGCTCAGGCTGATCCCCATCCAGGGCCAGGCCAGGCCCAGGGGCAGGTGGCTCCGGAGCCACTCCACGGCCACCCACGCCAGGGCGAAGGCCAGGGAGAGGGGGAGGAGCCCGGGGGAGGAGGAACCCACCGGACCGGCCAGGCGCCGCACCGTCCAGGCCGCCAGAGCCATGAGCGCTCCGAGACTCACCAACAGAAGCCCGTAGCCGGGCCAGGCCCACACGAAGTGCCGGCCCACCGTCCCAGGGATCCAGATCAGGAGGATCCCGAAGTGGACGACCCCGAAGACGGCCCCCAGCCTCGCCGCCTCACCCCGGCTTCCGGCACCCGGAGGGAGCCGGCCCAGAGCCACCACCAGGGGAACCAGGGCCAGAAACGGCAGGAAGGGGATACGAAAGGGAGGCTGGGCCAGAACCAGGAGGACAGCGGAGACGAGGACAAGGAGGAGACGCCCCCGGGGCGACGCGGCACTCCACCTCCCCGGGGCCCCTCTCCCTGGGCTCCCCCCCGGGTGCACCTCCCCCATCCTACCGGGTGTCGGTCCCGGGGGTGGAAGCCAGGACCACGGCCGCCCATCCCAGGACCAGGTCCATGGGCACGGTCAGGGCCAGGACCTCTCCGTTGGCCTGGCCCAGGCCCGGGAGGAGCTGCATGAGGGCTCCCACCACGGCCACCACGGCCAGGGCCCCGGCCATCTCCCGGCCCCACCGGGGAAAGCGGCCCCGGACCAGGTACCACACGAAGGCGAAGGGGACGGGGAGGAAAAGGGGATTGACCTGGAGGAGGTTGTAGTTGTGGTGCCAGAAGACGTGGTCCGTGACGATCCAGGCCCCCAGGATGAGGACGCCCAGGGCCCCGGCCACCAGGGCCCATCCACCGGCCAGGACGGTCAGAGCCAGACGCCGGCCCCACCCCACCTCTCCCCCTCCCCGGACCAGGAGAAGGATGGCCCCGCCCCACAGAACCGCCAGGCCCAGGAACCAGGGAAGGGCCAGGGGAGGCTCCTCCGGGGCCGGAGGACGGCTGGACTCCAGGAAGAGCCGTTCCTCTTTCACCAGGGGGCGGAATCCCCCCTCCGGCCCCCGGATCTCCATCTCACTCAGTCGACGCATGAGGCCCCGGGGAAGGAACATCTCGTCCCACGCCGTCAGCGGGGCGTCGGCCCGGGGCCCCAGAACGACCTGGATGCCGGCGTAGGCCCAGGACACGTCCTGGAGGAGGCGCCGGGTGTGCCAGCGATAGGAATGCTCCGTGGGAACCGCCTCCATGGTCTCCCGCAGAGCTCCCTCCAGGACCCGGTCCAGGGCGTCCCGGACCCGGGTGGAGCAGTTGTCCCGGTAGTAGTCGTAGCGATAGTCCCGGTTCTCCGGGAGTGCGTTCCACTCGACGAAGGCCAGGAGGTTGAGGCGCTGGGCCGGAGTCAGATTCAGCTCCTGGAGCCAGACCCGGCGGCCGGCGGCCCGGTACTCCTCCAGGGACGCGAAGGGATCCAGGGGGGCCATGCGGTAGAGCATGGTACCCCGGATGAGACGGCCCATGAAGTTCACCTGGCCGAAGTCGAAGATGCCCCAGTTGTAGGCCGCCCCCTTGCCCGTCTCCTCGTCCTGGATCCAGAGGGCGGTGTGACCGAAACGCTCCCACACGGCGTCCCCCTGTCCCGCGGTGATGAGGACCACCCGGAGGGACGCCCCGGGGTGGCGATCGGGTCCGGGCTCCTCCTGCCGGGGGGACGCTGCCGGCACCGGAGAGGGCGCGTCTTGCGAAACGGCTGAAGGGGAGCCCCCCACCGGCTGCCCGCCCCCCGGTTCTCCCGAGAAGGCCAGACCCAGGAGAAGGGAGACAGTCCAGGCTCCCCATCCGGAGACCCGCAGGAGGCCGGCCCCGAGCCTCACCCGGTGACCACCCGGGGAAAGGGGCCCACCAGGTGATCCCCTCCAGGAGGCCGGGTCCCCTCCATCACCTTCAAGGGGCCCGCTCCTCGCCGGGAGCCGGGGGGGCCACCATGATCTGGCCTCCAAGACGGAACTCCAGGTAGCGGAGGTCCTCCATCACCTCGTAGCGGGTCAGGCCGTAGAACCGGAACCGGTCGTGGACCGGGTACTCCAGGCCGGCGTGGACGTTGACCCCGGCCACCACCGAGTCCAGGAGGTCCTCCACGAAGGTCCCGGCGATGGCTTCCCCGTCTCCGTCCAGGATGTGAGCGCTCACCCCCAGCCCGGCGAAGGACAGGAATCCGTAAGGGATGGACCACACCAGGTGGCCGTCCAGGCTCAGGTTGATGTCCGACCAGTCGATGGTCCCCAGGTTCACCTGTGGGTCGAAGGAGCTGCCCGGGGGAAGCTCCCCCTCGATGAGGCTCTCCACCTTGGTTTCCAGCTCTCCCACCTCCGAGGCCTTCATGGTGGACGACCAGTAGGAGAGGCCCGGGACGATGCGCAGGCCCGGACCCAGGTAGCCCAGGTCCACCCGGATGCCCGTGGAGTAGGTTCCGTCCACACGGGTCCCGCTCAGGTAGCCTCCTTCCAGGGAGAAGCCCCGGAAGGAGAGGTTCTCGTAGTCGAAGTCCGCCAGGGACTGGGCCCCCACCCCTTCCGTCCCCGTGGCCAGGGACACGAGAAGGGCCAGGGCCCCGCACACCAGGGATCGCTTCATGTCCGTCTACCTCCTCACCCTGCCGATCAGGTCGTATTCCAATGCGTCCACGATCTCCACCTCCACCAGCTCACCGGGTCCCACCCCCGGCGCCGCCGGCAGGTGGGTGACCCCGTCCACGTCCAGAGCCTGCCCCACGGTCCGGGCCTGCAGGCCGTACTCCGGATCGTCCTCCACCACCCGGTCCACCAGGGCCCGGGTCCGGGTGCCCACCAACTCCAGGTTCCGGTCCAGGGAGATCCCCCGCTGAACGTCCAGGAGGGCCTCCAACCTCTCCTCCTTCACGTCCCGGGGAAGATGTCCCTCCATGTCCGCGGCCCGGGTCCCCTCCTCCAGGGAGTAGGCGAAGGCTCCCACCCGGTCGAAGCGGATCTCCTCCAGGAGGTCCACCATCTCACGGAAGTCCTCCTCCGTCTCCCCGGGGAACCCTACCATGACCGTGGTCCGAAGGGTCAGATCCGGGACGGCCTCCCGGAGCCAGCGCGCCTTTTCCCGAATGGTGTCCCGGCGCTCCGGACGCCGCATGGCCCGGAGGATCCGATCGCTCCCGTGCTGCAGAGGCATGTCCAGGTAGGGGAGAAGCCGGTCTTCGGAAGCCAGGAGCTCCACCATCTCCGGGGTGATGCCCGACGGGTACATGTAGAACAGCCGGTACCAGGGCACATCCGTGTCCCGCAGGAGGGCCCGGAGAAGATCCGGGAGAAGGGCCGGCGAGGCCTCTCGGCGTCGGTCCCTCCCGTACCAGGTGCTGTCCTGGGACACCAGGTTCAGCTCCTTCACTCCCTGAGCCTCCAGGGCCCGGGCCTCCCGGACCAGCTCCTCCACCGGCGTGGACCGGTGGAGCCCCCGCATGAGGGGAATGGCACAGAAGGCACAGGAGTGATCGCAGCCCTCGCTGATCTTCAGGAAGGAGGTGTGGGGGGTCTCGGTGGCCAGGACCCGGAGAGGCCGTTCCATGGTGGGAACGGCCTCGGCCTCGGGGGGAAGAAGGCCCCGACCCCGGAGCTCCGGCACCAGCCGGGGGAGCTCCGTGAGGCCCAGGAAGAGATCCACTTCCGGAATCTCCGTCTCCAGCTCCTCTTTGTAGCGCTGCACCATGCAACCCACGGCCACCACGGCCTTCACCTTCCCCTGGTCCTTCAGGCTGCAGGCCTCCAGGATGGTCTCGATGGACTGTTCCCTGGCGGCCTCGATGAAGCCGCAGGTGTTCACCACCACCACGTCCGACGTGGCCACGTCGCTGGACACCCGGGCCCCATTCCCCACCAGGGAGGCCATCATGTGCTCCGAGTCCACGGTGTTCTTGTCGCAGCCCAGGGTCACCAGGCCCACCCGGGGTCCCTGGGCCGGCCCCACCGGCTCCAGCTCCAGGCGCACCGCCGCCACGTCGGGATCCACGTCGGACCGCACCGGCTCCGGAGCCAGGGGGATCACCGGCAGGTCCCTCCGCTTCACGGCGCCTCCTGGCGGGGAATCACCTGGGCCCCGGGGGGTGGGGTGAAGGTGAAGCGGTCCGGATCCGGATCCGGGTTCAGCCGGAAATCCGCCAGGGTCACGGTACGGACCGATTCGTTCTCCATGGTCAGCTCCACCTGCAGGATCAGGGCCCGGGTGGGATCCAGCCAGATCCGGGCCCGGATGAAGGTGGACGGGCCCCGGGGGCGTGCTCGGATCAGGTGGGCCGAGCGTCCCGTGACCTCCTCCCGACCCACGTATTCCAGCTCGTACTTCTCCCCCGGGTTCTCCAGGAACTCCCGGTGGAAGTCCATGCCCCCGGGCCGGCTGGCCATGGTGAAGCGAAGCACCTGACCCGGGTCGGCGCTGGGGTAGTAGACCCAGAAGTACTCCCCGTCGGCCACCACCACGTCCCCGTCGGGCTCGGTGAACCGCATGGAGAACTTGTCGGGCTGTTTCTGACACAGTACGCCCCGGCTCCGGACCACCTGGTCCAGGAGAGGAACCACAAGCTCCTGCCGGAATCCGGCACAGAAGGACTCGATCCGGGCGTACTGCCGCCCCGCCTGCTCCAGGAGGCGGAGGGCCCGGTCCTCCTGGGCCCCGGCATGGTCGGCCGGAGCCAGGGAGAGGACGGCCCCGAGAAGGACGACGGCGGAACGGGCGCAGACCGGCTTCACAGCTCTCCCTCCTCCTCGCTGCGGCGCAGGAACTCCAGTTCCGCCAGGGTCAGAAGGACCTCCCGGGCCTTGGATCCGTCCGGGGGCCCCACGACGCCGGCGTCGTGGAGCTGGTCCACGATGCGGGCCGCCCGGCCGTACCCGATCCGGAGCTTCCGCTGCAGGAGAGACGTGCTTCCCTGGTTCTGCTGGATGACCACCTCCGCGGCCTCCCAGAAGAGATCGTCCCGCTCCCCGTCCTCCTCCAGCCCTCCCTCCTCCAGGGCGGCCTCCGCCTCCATGCTCCGAACCACCTCCAGGATGTCCTCCTCGTCAGGCCACTGCTCTTCTTCGGTGCTCTCCGGCCCCGCCGGGGTTGCCTGATCCCGGTACCAGCTCACCAGGCGCTCCGTCTCCCCGGTGGAGATGAAGGCGCCCTGGATCCGAATGGGCTCCGAGGTGCCGGGAGGGAGGAAGAGCATGTCCCCGTTGCCCAGGAGGGCGTCGGCTCCGTTCTGGTCCAGGATGGTCCGGGAATCGGTCTTGGAGGCCACCCGGAAGGCCACCCGGGTGGGGAAATTCGCCTTGATGAGGCCGGTGATGACGTTGACGCTGGGGCGCTGGGTAGCCACCAGCAGGTGGATGCCGATGGCCCGGGCCTTCTGGGCCAGCAGGGTCAGGGGCTTCTCCACCTCGCTCTGCACCGTCATCATGAGATCCGCCAGCTCGTCCACCACCAGGACCACATAGGGAATGGGACCGTCCGTCCAGAGGTGGCGGTCCGGATCCCCCTCCGGCCCCCGGGGGTGGACCCGCTTCACCGGGGCCCCGTCCAGGATCTTCCGGTTCAGCTCTCCCAGGGAGCGCACGGCGTTCACGTGGAGGAGCTCGTAGCGCCGCTCCATCTCGTAGACCGCCCACTTCAACACCCCGGCGGCGTCCCGGGGATCCGTCACCACCGGATGTCGGAGGTGGGGTAGATCCTGGTAGGCGCTGAGCTCCACCATCTTGGGGTCCACCATGAGGAAGCGGAGGGTCTCGGGAGTGTGCCGGTACACCAGGCTGGTGATGAAGGCGTTGAGGCACACGGACTTCCCCGAGCCCGTGGCCCCGGCGATGAGAGCGTGGGGCATCCGGGCCAGATCCCACACCCGGGGCTTGCCCGTGAGATCCCTCCCCAGGGCCAGGGGCAGCTCGCCCCGGTGCCGGGAGAACTCCCTGGACTCCAGGATCTCCCGGAGGAGGACCATCTCCGGCTTCGGGTTGGGGATCTCCACGCCCACAGCTCCCTTCCCCGGAATGGGAGCCACGATCCGGATGCTCCGGGCCTTCATGGCCAGGGCCAGGTCCGCATCCAGGTTGGCGATCTTGTTCACCTTCACCCCAGGGGCCGGGACCACTTCGAACTGGGTAACCACCGGGCCCGTGGTCCGTCCGCCGATGCGGGATTCCACCTTGAAGGTCCGGAGCTTCTCCACCAGGACCTCCCCCAGGCGGTCCAGCTCCCGTTCCATGTCCGCCCGCTCCGAAAGGTCCGGGGCGTCAAGGTGCTCCAGGGAGGGGAGCTCCGGGGGGCCCTCCCTTCCGTCCCGGGGAAAGGGATCGGCCAGCTCCACGGGCTCTTCCTCCCCGGGGGGGCCACCCTTCGCCGCTTCCCCTCCCCCCGGTCCCGCTGCCTCCGCCCCGACCGCCGCTCCGGCCTGTCCCGCCATGGGCTCATCCAGGGTGGCGTAGGCCTCCTCCTCTCCCTCTCCCAGGAAGGAGAAGGACTCGGAATCCGCCGGGGCTTCGGGTTTCTCCTCCCGTCCGGACTCCTCCCTCGGGCCGCCTTCCCTTCCCCGGGTCCGCCACCACCCCACCACCCCATTTCCCGCCCGCTGGGCTCCCCGGCCCACCAACCCGGCTCCCTGTGCGGCCCCCCAGCCCAGGGGACGAAGGGGATTCCAGCCCACGGTCCCCACCAGCAGCAGGAGGATCAGGGCCCCCAGGAGGAAGAGGGCGCCGAACCAGCCGAGCCCCGCCAGGAGGGGGCTCCCCAACCAGGCCCCCAGGGCACCGGCCCCGGCGGACCCCGGCTCCAGGACGTGGAGAGCCGGAGGGAGGAGGAGGAGGAGCCCCAGGCCCAGGATCCCCAGGCGCAGGGTCCACTCCAGGGAAAGCCATTCCCCGGACCGAAGGCCGCCCAGAGCCAGAAAGACGGGAAGGAGCACGGCCCCGATTCCCACGGAGGACACCAGAACGCTCTGGAGGCCGGCTCCCACGGCTCCCATGACGTTGCCGGAGGGAAAGAGGGCATCGCCCCGGGACCCCAGGACGGTCGGGGGAATCAGGGACAGGAGGCAGAAGAGGGCCAGGACCAGAAGGCCCAGAGCCAGGACTTCCCGCTGCTGTTCCCTGCTCAGCATGGTCCCGCGGCCTTTCTAGGAATCGGCCCCGGAGGAGGTGGTGGACGGGGGCCGGTCTCCCCGGCCTGGCAACCCGATCCGCCGGTCCTTCATCTCCGGAACCAGGGGGTGACGATCCACCTGGGCGCAGATGTCCAGGTCGGCCCCCAGATCCACCTCCACCAGGGCCTGGCCCGCCGCCGTGGAGCTGAGAAAATCCGGATCCGGGGTGTAGCGGTCCGCCAGGTCCAGGACCACCCTGGCGGCGTCGTTCATCTCTCCCACCGGTTCCTCCCCCTGGGTCACCGCCTGGAGGAGGACCCCGGCGCAGAGGGCGTCATCCAGGGAAAAGCGGTCCTCCTTGCCGGCACAGATCACCGTGAGGTCCCGGGCATTCTTCAGGGCGGCGGCGGCGGCGGAAACGTTCAGGAACGAGACGGCCAGGATCCTCTCCGCTTCCTTGGCCGCCAGGAAGGCCCGGGTGCCGTTCGTGGTGCTCATCACCAGCTGCTTTCCCTCCACCACGTCCGGGCCGAACTCCCCCGGGGAGTTCCCCAGGTCGAAACCCTCCACCTTGAGCCCCTTCCGCTCCCCGCACAGAAGGGTGTCTTCCCGGCCCAGGGAGGAGGCCAGCTTGATGGCGTCCTCGGTGGATACGGTGGGAAAGATCCCTCGGGCACCGTTGGCCAGGGCCTCCACCATGGTGGTCGTGGCCCGGATCACGTCGATGACGACGGTGGTGCGGCCCTCCACGGCGGCTTCGTCCACCTCCACCGGGGAGAAGAAGACCTGGATCATCATGCCTTGCTACCCTCCTGGGCCAGGAATCGCTCCACGAAGCCCGTATCGATGTCCCCCGATACGAAATGGGGATCCCGGGTGATTCGGGAGAAGAGCTGGATGGTGGTGGGAATCCCCTCGATGACGAAGCTGTCCAGGTTGTGGCGGGCCCGGAGAATCGCCTCCTCCCGGTCGTTCCCGCTGACGATGAGCTTGGCCAGGAGGGAGTCGTAGAACGGGGGAACCCGGTAGCCACTGTAGATGTGGGTGTCCAGGCGAACTCCGGGCCCTCCGGGGGGATGGTAGGTGGTAATGAGGCCCGGCCGGGGGGCGAAGGCGTGGTCCGGATCCTCGGCGTTGATACGGAACTCGATGGCGTGACCGCGATGCCGCACCGGGGCGCCGGGAAACCCCAGGGGCTCCCCTGCCGCCACCCGAATCTGCTCCTTCACCAGATCGTATCCGGTGGTCATCTCCGTCACCGGATGCTCCACCTGGAGGCGGGTGTTCATCTCGATGAAGTAGTAGTTCCCCTCCCGGTCCATGATGAATTCCACGGTTCCCGCCCCCACGTAGTCGATGGCCTGGGCAGCCCGGACTGCCGCCTCGCCCATCTCCTCCCGGAGGTCCGGGGTGAGGGCCGGAGAGGGAGCCTCCTCGATGAGCTTCTGATGCCGACGCTGGACCGTGCAGTCCCGCTCGCCCAGGTGCACCACCCTGCCGTGCTGGTCCCCGAAGACCTGGAACTCCACGTGCCGGGGCCGGGCTACGAAACGCTCCAGGTACACTCCCGGATCACCGAAGGCCGCCTGGGCTTCGTTCCGGGCCTGCCGGAAGAGCTTCTGGAAGCTCTCCTCGTCCTGGGCGACCCGCATGCCCTTTCCCCCGCCCCCGGCGGAGGCCTTGATCATGACGGGGAAGCTCACTTCTCGGGCCAGCCGGACCGCCTCCTCCGGGTCGCTCACCACCCCCTCGGATCCCGGGACCGTGGGCACGCCGTGCTCCATCATGGTCCGCCGAGCGGTGGCTTTGTCGCCCATGGCCCGGATCTGCTTCGGGGTGGGGCCGATGAAGACGATGTTGGATCGCTGGCAGATCTCGGAGAACTCGGCGTTCTCCGCCAGAAAGCCGTACCCGGGGTGGATCGCCTCGGCTCCGCTGATGGAGGCGGCGGCGATGATCCGGGGGATGTCCAGGTAGCTGTGTGTAGCCGACGGAGGACCGATGCACACGGCCTCGTCGGAGAAGCGCACGTGGAGGGATTCCGTGTCGGCTTCCGAGTACACGGCCACCGTCTCGATCCCCAGCTCGTGGCAAGCCCGAATGACCCGCAGGGCGATCTCGCCCCGATTGGCTATGAGAATCTTCTTGAACACCGACTCGCCTCCGTGACCGGATCAGCTCTTCCGTGGACGTGAAGCGTGGACCTTGGGCACCGCCGTGGATAACGGGGGCCTTCCGAAGGGTACGGTACGGGCCTGGTACCGGGGCCGGGGTGCGTCGTAGGACCCCCGAGACCCGGGAGCCGAGAGGGGGCCGCAGAGTCCCGGGACCTCCCAGGCCCTGGGATCGACTCTGCCCTCAGGAGGGATCCACCAGGAAAAGGGGCTGGCCGAACTCCACCGGCTCGGCATCCTCCACCAGGATCCTGGCGATGGTCCCTTCCATCTCCGATTCCAGCTCGTTCATGAGCTTCATGGCCTCGATGATGCACAGGACCGTGCCCTCCTGGACCCGGTCGCCCACGTCCACGTAGGCCGGGGCATCCGGGGCCGGAGCCCGGTAGAACGTGCCCACCATGGGAGAGGTGACCTCCACCAGATGCTCCTCACCCTTCCCCTGGTCGGCCTCCGGGGTCTCACCTACCGCCTCCGGGGCCGAGGGAGGCTCCGGCATGGGTACGGTGCTGACGGGAGGTGGAGCGGGCGACGGATTACCGGAAGCCGGGGGAGCCATGGGCGCCGCCGAGTGAGAGCCGGAATTGGGGCTCTTCGACAGTCGGATCCGGGTTCCGCCCCGTTCCAGCTCCAGGGAGTCCAGGGAGCTGGAGTCCAGGGCTCGAATCAGACTCTCCACGAAGTCTAGGTCAATCATCAGGTTACCCGAGTGATGTACTTGTCTTCCCGGCGATCCACCTTGATCACGTCGCCGATCTCGATGAAGAGGGGCACCTGGACCACGGCGCCCGTCTCCAGGGTGGCGGGTTTCGTCCCGCCCTGGGCCGTATCCCCCTTCAGACCCGGATCCGTCTTCGTCACTTCCAGCTCCACGAAGTACGGGAGCTCCACGGAGATCACCTGCCCGTCGTGGACGAGTCCCTCACACTCCATGTTCTCCTTCAGGTACTGGAGCTGATCCTCTCCGATGACCTCGTCGGAGAGGGGGATCATCTCGAAGGTCTCCTGGTCCATGAAGTGATAGAGCTGCCCGTCCGTGTAGGAGTAGTTCACCGGGCGACGCTCCAGGCGAACGTCCTTCACCTTCTCGCCGGCCCGGAACGTCTCGTCCTGGACCGCCCCCGTGAGGACGTTCTTGAGCTTGGTGCGGACGAAGGCTCCGCCTTTACCCGGTTTCACGTGCTGGAAGTAGGTGATGGTCCAGAGCTCTCCGTCTCTCTCGATCACCATCCCGTTCCGGAAATCCGCCGTTGACGCCATAGATGCTCGTAGCCTACTCGACTGAAGGTTCAAGGTGGGCGAACAGTGCCCGAAGCCCCAGAAGATAGCTGTTCTTTCCGAAACCGGCGACCGTCCCCAGGGCCACGGGGGCCACGAAGGACCGATGCCGGAAGGTCTCCCGGGCCGCCGGGTTGGAAAGATGGACCTCCACCGTGGGCAGCCCCAGGCCCAGGACAGCATCCCTCAGGGTCACGCTGGTGTGAGTCAACCCCGCTGGGTTGATGAGGATCCCCCGGGCCCGGCCGGAAACCTCTTCCAGGAAATCCAGGATCTCCCCCTCGTGATTGGACTGGAAGATCTCCAGCTCCACTCCCAACTCCCGGGCCAGAGACTCCAGGGCGGCATTGATCTGAGCCAGGGTGTCGGTCCCGTAGACGTGGGGTTCCCGTCGGCCCAGCAATCGGAGATTGGGGCCGTGGACGACAGCGATGGTCATTGGAGACTGTCCAGCCAGTCCTGGAAGGCATCCAGGGTGGAGTCGTCCTCCGGAGCCGGACCTTCCGGCTCCTCAGCCGAGGTGTCACCGTCCGGAGCCAGGCTCTCGATGGGAACGATGCTACCCTCGGGAGCCAGGCTCCAGATGGGTACCACCTCCTGGGGAAGGGGCGTCTCCGGGACTGCGGGCTCCTGGGGAGCCAGGTCCTCCACGGGAACCACTTCCGCCTCCGGGACCAGGTCCTCAATCTCCACCACCCGGTCGCCGGCGGCGACCTCCTGGTCGGGAAGGAGATCTGCCGGGATCTCCTCGCCCACCAGACCCTCCTCCGTCGGGGACGCCGCGTCCGGGGCCAAGCTGTCGATGGAGACGATGGCGTCGTCCGGGGCCAGCTCCCAGACCGGCAGGACCTCCTCCGGCTCTTTCGGCTTCGCCCACCCTTCCGGCTCTTCCAGCTCCTCCAGGGCTTCCGACTCTTCCAGCTCTTCCAGGGCCTCCGGAGCCGCCGGCTCTTCAACCGCTTCCTCCGCCGGCTCTTCAACCGCTTCCTCCGCCGGCAGAACGTCCTCCACCAGCTCCCCTTCCATCTCCTCCAGACCGGTGTCCGCCTCCACCGTGGGCTCCTCCGCAGGCGGAGGCTCGTGGCCCACCTCCTCCGTCGGCGGGGGCTCCTCGGTGACCTGGGCGGCCTCTTCGGACGCCTCGGCCACCTCTGCCCGCATCTCCGCCCGGACCTTCTCCAGGCGAGCCCTCACCTCCTCGTCGTCCGGGGACTTCGCCAGGAGGAGCTCGAAGACCTCCTCCGCCTTGTCCAGGAGATTCTGCCGGGCGTAGATGTCCCCCAGGGTCCGGGTGACCAGGGGTTCGGCCTGGTCCGGGGGAGAGGGCACGGCATCCTCGGCGCCCCAGACCGCATCTTCTTCTACTTCTACCTCCTCTTCTTCTTCCTCCTCCTCCAGCTCTTTCACAGCCCCAGGTTCTTCAGCGACGGGCTCTTCAGCCTCCGCCTCCTCCAGAGCCGTGACCTCTTCCTCCACTTCTTCGAGG
>Ga0207797_1000396_pt1 | contig 33643 bp, 33 predicted proteins | sample PRCRCaboRojoPR_6_FD_187275 | JGI IMG/M metagenome (GOLD analysis project Ga0207797, IMG submission 187275) | Marine sediment microbial community from Cabo Rojo, Puerto Rico - PR CR 10% Liquid 1 (SPAdes) | ecosystem: Environmental > Aquatic > Marine > Coastal > Sediment | place: Cabo Rojo, Puerto... | reverse complement strand
CTCGTCGGTCGGGAGCGGCACCATCCCCTGCTCCTCGCTCGTCGTGAGGCCGATCTGGACGTGCCGGCCGCCCTTCCCGAGCGAGTTCACCGCGTTCTGACAGGTGGTCGCGATACCCAGCGCGTCCACGGAGACGTCCGCGCCGCCGTCGGTCATGTCACGGACCTCCTTCGCGGGGTCGTCGACCTCCTCGGCGTTCACGGTGTCGACGGCACCGAGCGACTCCGCCTTCTCCAGCTTCTCCTCCATCAGGTCCACGCCGATGACGTTCGCTCCGAGCGCGTCGGCGATGTGGACGGCCGAGAGCCCGATCCCGCCGAGCCCGTGGACGACGACGTCCTCGCCGTTGCCGACGTCGCCCTGGTGGGCCATCCCGTGGTAGGATGTCATGAACCGGCAGCCGATGCCGGCCGCGGTGTCCGTCCCGATCGAGTCGGGGAGCGGGACGGCGTTGATCTCCGCGTTCGGGACGTGTACCTCCTCGGCGAACGCGCCGGGCGCCTCGTTCATGAACCCCAGGCCGACGTGGTTCTCGCAGATGTTCTCCCGACCGTTCCGGCAGAGCGTGCAGTTCCCGCAGGCGAAGTTGAACGGGATGGCGATGGCGTCGCCCTCGCTCACGTTCTCCACCTCGTCGCCGGCCGCGACGACCGTCCCACAGGGCTCGTGACCGAGGACGTGCGGCGGGTCCGGTCGGTAGCCGAACCAGTCCCAGTCGCCCTGCCAGCAGTGCCAGTCGCTCCGACAGACGCCACAGCCGTCCACGCGGGCGACGACCCCCTTCGGGTCCGGCTCCGGCCGGTCGACCTCCTGTACCTCGAGCGGTTCCCTGAACTCCTCCAGTACCACTGCCTGCATCGACATGGCGGCGGCGGATCGGGTGCGTGGATTGTAAACGAACCACACGATTACTGCTGGCCGGGAACCACCGGACTATTTATTTCACCTGATTCCCGTCGAACCGATCCGGGTATCCGGAGCCGTCGCCCGCCGTGGACCCCGGGCGGGGACGTGACCGGCGTCCGGGGCCCTGGAGCCCCGACCCGCGGACGGTCGTCGGACGTTTCCACGGAGTTCATTAGCCGGCCACCCTCACCTCGGTCCATGAGCGAGACGCCGGACCGGAACGTCCTCTTCGTCGTCACGGACACGGTCCGCAAGGACCACCTGACGCCGTACGGGTACGACCGGCCCACCACCCCGGGGCTGGCGGCGTTCGCCGAGGAGGCCCGGGTGTACGAGCAGGCGGTCGCGCCCGCGCCGTGGACGCTCCCGGTCCACGCCTCGATGTTCACCGGGCTCTACCCCTCCGAACACGGGGCGACCCAGGAGGACCCCTACCTGCCCGACGAGGTGACGACGCTCGCGGAGTCGCTGTCGGCGGCGGGCTACCCCACCGCGTGTTACTCCTCGAACGCCTGGATCACTCCCTACACCCGCCTGACCGCGGGGTTCGACGACCAGGACAACTTCTTCGAGGTGATGCCGGGCGAGTTCCTCTCGGGAGCCCTCGCGGACGTCTGGCAGCGCATCAACGACAACGACCGGCTCCGCGCGGTGGCGAACCGACTGGTCGAACTCGGCAACACCGTCCACGAGCACTTCGCGGGCGCCGAGGGGTCCGACTCGAAGACCCCCGAGGTGATCGACCGGACCATCGAGTTCGTCGACGACAACGACCGGTTCTTCGCGTTCGTCAACCTGATGGACGCCCACCTGCCGTACTACCCGCCCGAGGAGTACGTCCGCGAGTTCGCACCCGGCGTCGACGCCGACGCGGTCTGTCAGAACTCCAAGGAGTACAACTCCGGGGCCCGCGACATCGACGAGTCGGAGTGGACGGACATCCGCGGGCTCTACGACGCGGAGATCCGCCACATCGACGCCGAACTCGGACGGCTGTTCGACCGCCTCCGGGAGACCGGCCGGTGGGAGGACACCACCGTGATCGTCTGTGCGGACCACGGCGAACTCCACGGCGAGCACGGCCTCTACGGCCACGAGTTCTGCATCTACGACCCGCTGGTGAACGTCCCCCTCATGGTCAAGGACCCCGACCTCGAACCCGGCCGCGAGGCACAGCAGGTCGAACTGCTCGACCTCTATCACACGGTGCTCGACGTCGCCGGTGCCGACGGACTGGGCGAGCCGTTCGACCCGAAACGCTCCCTGCGGTCGCCGGACTACCGCGAGTTCGACGACGGCGAGTTCGCGTTCGTCGAGTACCACCGGCCGGTGGTCGAGCTCAAGCAGCTGGAATCGAAGGCGAGCGCCGCCGGCATCACGCTCGAGGAGGACTCGCGGTTCTACTCGCGGATGCGGGCCGCACGGCGGCCGGACGCGAAGTTCATCCGGAACGAGCGCATCCCCGACGAGGCCTACCGGCTCGACTCGGATCCCGGGGAGTCGACGCCCGTCCCCCCGGACGAGGACGAGCGGGTCGCCGCGGTGGCGTCGGCGCTCGCCGACTTCGAGTCCCGCGTGGGCGGGGAGTGGGACGACGCGGAAAGCGACGGGGACGTCCTCGGGGAGATGAGCGAGGACGCCCGCCAGCGACTGCAGGACCTCGGCTACATGGAGTGAGCCCGTGCGGCCGGACACGCTCGGCTTCGCCGACCGCGAGACCGTCGTCAAGACGGTCGTGGGGTTCGCCGTGGCCGTCCTCGTGCTCTACCTCGTCGCCACCGGGCTGGGCACCGACCGCGTCGCGGGGGCGCTCGCCGGCGCCGAACTCCGGTGGATCGCCGCCGGCTGCCTCTCGACGCTGTGCTGTCTCGCACTCTGGGGCCGGGCCTGGCAGGTCGTCCTCCGGCAGGTCGGCATCGACGTGACCTACCGCCGGCTGGTCGTCACGTACTTCGCGGCGACGTTCGCCAACTACGTCACACCCCTGGGACAGGCCGGCGGGGAGCCGTTCATCGCGTACGTGCTCGCGCGGGACACGGACGCCCCCTACGAGGAGTCGCTCGCGTCGGTCGTGACCGCCGACCTGCTGAACCTCCTCCCCTTCTTCACGTTCGCGGCCGCCGGGCTCTCCTTTCTGCTCCTGGGCGCCGAACTCCCGGCGGCGGTCCGGCCGCTCGCGTTCGGCCTCCTCGGGATGGCCGTCGGCGTCCCGGCCATCGCCGCCGCCGGCTGGTGGTTCCGCGGGCGGGTCAAACACGGTGTCGTCGGGCTGGTCGCGCCGCTCGCACGGCGTACCGACCGGGTGACCGTCGAGGGCGCCCGGCGGCGGATAGAGGACCTCTACGCCGCGTTCGGTCGCATCGCGACGAACCCGCGGGCGCTCGTCGAGGCGGTCCTGTTCGCCTACGCCGGGTGGGCGTTCTTCGCGCTCCCGCTGTTCTTCGCCGGCCGGGCGCTCGGCGCCCCCGTCGACCCCCTGCTCGTGCTGTTCATCGTCCCCGCGTCGACGCTCGCGGGGCTCGTCCCCTCGCCCGGCGGGCTCGGCGGCGTCGAGGTGGCGCTCGTCGCGCTGCTGGTCGGGCTCACGCCGGTCGGGGCGGCGACCGCGTTCGCGCTCGCGCTCGTCTATCGGGTCGCCTCCTACTGGTTCGCGCTCGTGGTGGGTGGGATGGCGGCCTTGCTGGTGGTCGGCCGAGCGTAGTGAGGTGAGTCATGTGTTATCGAGTGACCCCGACGTGGGACATCGGGTGGGACTGGAAGGGCCACGTTCTCGACGAAGGACGGTGCCGCAAGCACCGCAGGCGAGCGAAGCGTGGGTTGCCGACTTCGCCGGCAACCTCTTGGCGTGGCGGCGAAGCCGCCACGTGCGACCCCTTTCAGTCCCGCCCGATGGTGCTCACTCCGCGCCTCCGAGCACGTCGAGACAGGGAAACGTCGAACGACCTAGAACGGAGCCTGCGGGCCCTCGTCGTCGTCGGGCGACTCGCCGCCACTGCCCGGGAACGAGGGGCTCGTGCCGCCGGCGCCGCCGGACATCCCCTCGCCGCCGGACATGCCGGTGTCGGCGTGGACGACCTCGATCTCGGGGATCTCCTGGACCATCCGGCTCTTGATCGCCTGGATCGTCATCGGGGAGATGCCACAGCCGGAGCAGGCGCCGCCGAGCATCACCGTCACCGACCCCTTCTCGCGGTCGATGTTCTGGATGGCGGCGCTCCCACCGTGCATCTGGATCTGCGGGAAGTTCCGGCGCAGGAAGTTGCTGATCCGCTCGCGAAGGTCGTCGTCCTCGCTCTGGGTCTCCGTGCTCATGTGACCGCGTTGGGAGCGGAGGTGCTTAGGCCTTCTCCTCGTCGCCGTCGCCGACTCCGAACTGGGCACGGAGCTCCTCGTCGAGGGCCTCGCGGTATCGCTCCAGGAGCTCCGCGAGACGCGACTCGTCGACGACGACGCCGGCGGCCTCGACGCGCTCGGCCGGCGAGGGCTCCCCGGGCAGGTCGATGCGGAAGCCGCCGTCCTCGTAGAACGGCTCGGACTCGGCGAGCACCGTCTGGTCGACGGCGTGGACCAGCGTCGAGTCGTAGCGGTCGTTCATCCGGTCGAACGCCGACTTGTACGCCTGCTGGAGCCCGGTGAAGTACTCCCGGTACTTCTCGGCCTCGAACCGCTCGGGGTCGAACCCGCCCTCGCTCCCGCTCTCGCTCTGGTTCCCGCTCATACGAGGGCGTCGGCGCTCGTGGGGAAAAGTGGGCCGGTTCGGACGGTCGGAACGCGAGTCGACGCGCCGCTCAGGCCGCGACGTCCTCGTAGGGGAGTTCGAGCAGTCGTGCGCCGCAGGACTCACAGGAGGCGGCCACGACCTCGTGTGACCGACAGCAGGACCGGACGGTCTCGCGGCCGGCGAGCACCGGTCCGCCGCAGTCCGGACACTCCTCGAGGAAGATGCGGAGCCCGCCGAGCAGCTGGCTCCGGTACCGGGTCGGGATCGACTCCCAGCCCTCGACGTGGCCGGGGAGCTCGTGGGCGGCCGCGAGGTCGGCGACGAGCGCGGCGCGGGACTCCCACTGCCCGGCACGTGCCCCGTCGATGCGCGCGACGGTCGCGGCCCCGTGCTCCTCGAACGTCACGCTCCCGGGGTCGACGTCGAGCTGTCGAGCGAGCTCCTCGCGCGCGGCCGTCTCGTCGTCGCGGACGGTCCCCATCCGGTCGTACCAGGCCCGCTCGAACCCCTCGTCGAGACAGAGGTCCTCGACCTCCTCGCAGGGCTCGACCACACCCCCATCCAGGAGGACCCGCTCGGCGTCGAACGATCCGGCGTCGAACGACCCCGTCCCGCCCGACCCGTCCTTCGCCTCGGTGCCGGCGAGGCCGGACGACCGCTCCGGACCCTCGTCGAAGACGGCGAGCAGCCGGTCCGGGAAGTACCGCTTCGTGAGTTCCGGCGTTCCCGGTACGAGATACCCCCGGATCCAGATGGCCAGCGCCGAGACCAGGAGAACGGCGACACCCGCGGGCACCGAGACGACCGCCACCGCGGCCGCCAGGACGACGGCGATGACCGAGTTGGCGAGCGTACACGGGACACAGCGGTTCTCGCCGGTGTATTCGGGCTGGCGGAGGCGCTGGAGCGTCGACATCACGGCTACCGTCGGTGGCGGGGAGTATAGGCTTCACGCCCGCGAACCCGGGGTCGTGGGCGTCCCGGCGGTCCCGGCGGCGGCGCGGAGGACCGGCACGCGGCGGGGGGGACCTTCGGCCCGGCGAGACCGGAGCTCCGGGGGCCGGACCGGGGCGCTACTCGAAGTCGCGGTTGGCGTCGAACCAGTCGGCGGCGAAGTCGACCATCGGCCGCGTCTCGAGGAGCTTCGCCGACCCGACGCCGACCGTCCCCGTCCGCACGGCCGCCGGCTCGCGCTCCTCGAACGCCGCGCCACACGCGGGGAAGTCGTCGGTATCGACGGCTATGTCCTCGTAGGTGACCCACCGCCGCTCGCCGTCCTCGAGGACCGGGGCGCCGCGGGTGACCGTCTCCGGGATGCTATCGGTCCGGTACTCGGCGAGGTGGAGCGAGGTGTTCGTCCCGTGGTCGGTGCCGAGGAACAGCACCAGCCCGTCGAGGTCGTACAGTCTCGCGAGCGGCGAGCCCTCGCCGAGCCTGGAGTCGAGTTGGTGGCCGGCGACCACGGACCCGGCGTCGTTCCCCCACGCGGCGAACGAGAAGTTCGGGTGGTCGCTCCGGTGGACCTCCGGGTAGGACCGGAAACACTCGGCGACCGCGCCCATCCCCCAGGTCGGGGTCACCTCGGGACGGAACGGGGGCATCGTCTCCCGGATCGTCTCGTACCACGACTCGGGGACCGGCGGGTTCTCCCACCACGACGGGTCGCTGTGGCCGGGGGTGTGGGTCGGCATCGCGAGCGTCCCGTCCTCCGTAAGCACGCGCTGGAGGGCGTCGACGACGGCCGGCGGGCCGCCACAGACCCACCCGAGCGACGACAGCGAGGCGTGGACGAGGAGGCTGTCGCCCGCTTCGACGCCGAGGTCCCGCAGATCGGTCGCGATTCCCCCGGTCGTCACCGGCTCCGGCGAGCGTTCCTCGGGCAGCGTCTCGCTCATGCGCGACCCCAGTCCGCCGGGAGTCATAAGTCGGCTGGAGGCTCGGTAACGCGCCACGGGCCGCCCGTCGGCGAGCTATCTCGGAGCCCACGCGCTCGCGGGAACGCGCCTCGGACCGTAGAGAGGGCCGGCGGTCGGCCGCCGGGGACCGATTCGGTATCGCGAGATCCGGTTTATCGTCGCTCGACTCCCCGTCGTCCGTCGGGCAGGGCGTCCTGGTGCGAGACCGTCGGTGAACCGCTATCCGGACCGATCCGGGTCCTCGATCCCCTCGCCGCCCCGGCCCTCGCCGCCGGCGAACCGGTCGGCACCCTCCCGTGCCGCCCGGAGCGACCGCGAGCCGTGCCAGCCCTCGAGCCCGAGCCCCTGGCGCAGGGGCGTCCCGACACCGTCGTACACCGCCGCTCGGTCGGTCGACACCGTCTCCTGTGGGAACTCCGCGATCCGCTCTCCCAGCTCGACGGCGCGGGAGAGCGCCCGGTCCTCCGGGACGACCCGCGTGGCGAGCCCCCACCGTTCGGCCGTCGCGGCGTCCACCGCTCTGCCCGTGAGGATCATGTCGAGCGCCCGGCCGAGCCCGACGACCCGCGGGAGCCGCTGCGTGCCGCCGTCGACCAGCGGGACGCCGAACCGCCGCTCGAAGCAGCCGAACGTCGCCCCCTCCGCGGCCACCCGGAGATCACACCAGAGCGCCATCTCCAGCCCGCCCGCGACGCAGTGGCCCTCGACGGCCGCGATCGTCGGCTTGGAGACCCGCTCTCGGGTGAACCCCAGCCACCCCTCGGGCGAGTCCTCCAGGTCCATCGCCCGCAGGTCGGCGCCGGCCGAGAACGTCCCGTCGGCGCCCGTCAGGACGCCGACGGCCGCGTCGCCCTCCTCGAACCGGGTCCAGGCGTCGAGCAACGCGTCGGCCGTGGCGCGGTCGACCGCGTTGCGTCGCTCGGGCCGATCGATCGTGACGACGGCGACCGGCCCCCGCCGTTGGTAGCACACCTCGTCGGTCATACCCGGATCGGGACGCCGAAGGTGAAAAGCGTGGGGCAGACCGGCCGTGTCCGGGCCACGCGGCCGCTCTCCTGCGATCCTCGGTCGCGGGAACGCGGACGACGACGGGGCGATAAACCGAATGCTGCGATACGAAATCCCGTTCGGCGGTCTCGGCGTCGACTCGGCCGGGAGCCGTCGGGCTGCTACCCGACGCGGCCGATACGGTTCCCGGGAGCGCTCGCTCGCCACGAGCAACGACTATACGGGGTGTCGGCGTAGCCAGCGAGAGCCGCGGGGCGTGGGGCGTCGTCCGGCTCCGGGCGACGCGACCGTGACACTCCCGTCCCGCGACCGAGGACGACACGATGACAGGGACCTCAGCCCGTGTGGACGCCGCCATCGAGGAACGGTTCGACGACTACCTGGACGCGCTCTTCGAGCTGCTCCGGCGCCCGACCGTCAGCTCGACGGGGACGGACATGGAGAGGGAGGCGGACCTGGTGGGCGAGTTCGTCGCCCGACACGGCTTCGATGGGTGGACGCGCCTCGAGACCGACCACGATCCGCTCGTCTACGCCGAGCGACTCGCCGAGGGTGACGCCCCGACGGTCGTCTTCTACGGCCACTACGACGTCCAGCCCGCCGAGGACGAGGCGGCGTGGGACTCCCCGCCGTTCGAGCCGACGGTCCGCGACGGGAGCATCTACGCCCGCGGGGCCGGCGACAACAAGGGACAGTTCGGCGCGCACGCCTTCGCGGTGGACGCGCTGCTCGCCGCCGACGCGGCCCCCCCGGTGAACGTCAAGCTCCTGCTCGAGGGCGGCGAGGAGAGCGGGAGCCACGGCCTCCGGGAGTACCTGGCCGGCGAGGCGTCGGAGATCGCCGACGCCGACCTGGTCTACATCGCCGACGGCCCGATGCACCGCTCCCGCCGGCCGACGCTCATCTACGGCCACCGGGGTATCCTCACGCTGGAGCTGACCCACCGGACGGCGAACACGGACCTCCACTCGGGGAACTTCGGCGGCCCGGTCCCGAACGCCGTCAACGAGCTCGTCGAGGTTATCGACTCGATGCAGGTCGACGCCGGCGACCGGGTCACGGTCGAGGGGTTCCACGACGACATCGAAGTGACCGAGTCCGACCGGGAGCTGGTGGCGGCCATCCCGACCGACGAGGCGGCCATCGCCGAGGAGCTCGGCCTGACGCACTTCGCGACCGACCGGCCGTACTACGAGCGACTGCTGCTCGAGCCGACGCTCAACGTCAACGGTTTCACCGGCGGCTACGGCGGGCCGGGCGGAAAGACCATCGTCGCCCACGAGGCCTCGGCCACCGTCGACTGCCGGCTCGTCCCCGACCAGGACCCCGACGCCGTCTTCGAGCGGATCCGCGAGCACGTCGCCGGGGTCAACCCCGACGTCGACGTGACGAAGGGGAGCGCCTACCCGCCGACCAGGACGCCGGTCGACGCCCCGGTCGCCGACGACGTCAGGAGTGCGCTCGAGGACGTCTGGGACGAGTCGGCCGTCGAGATGCCCGTCCTGGGCGGGAGCCTCCCCGCGACGTTCTTCCGCGACGTCCCCGGGCTCGCGGACGTCCCGGTGCTCGTCGTCCCGTACGCCAACCCCGACCAGACGAACCACGCGCCGAACGAGCACCTCGACCTCGACTGCTTCGAGAACGGCATCCGGACGAGCGCGGCCTTCCTCCGGCGGTTCGGCGGCGAGGACTGAACGGCCGACTGTCGGGCAGGACGACCGCGCACGGTGCCATGCCGGACCGCTGGGCCGATTCCCGACATGGGGTCCGGCTACCGTACCGCTCGATCGGGGACTGCGTACGGCTGGCCACAGCCGTGTCTCTCCAGCGTGCCGAGGGGGCGTGTTTCCGTCGCCGGTGTCCGACGGGCTGGCGCCGGCGAGCCGGATCGGCCTCCAGCGCCCCCCGGAGGTCGACCCCGAGGTCGTCGAAACCGGCAGGTTCGGTGCCGCAGGCCGGACGACGGGTTCGGTGCCGCAGGCCGGACGACGGGTTCGTCCGGCCGACCGCTCGATCCCCTCCATCGAGGGGGGTGTGGACCGGCCGGACCGGATCCCGTTCAGCCGAGCTGCTCCCCGACGATACGGTCCGCCGCGGCGACGAACTCGCCCTCGGAGCCGGCGGGGATGGTCGCGCCGGCGGCGACGTCGTGACCACCCCCCTTCCCCCCGACAGCGGCGCTCGCCTCGCCCATCACCCGCGAGAGGTCGAGGCCCCGCCGGACGAGCGTGCCGGTCCCGCGGGCGGAGACCTTCGTCTCCGTCTCGCTCTTCCGGGCGAACGCCAGGATGGGGACGCCGCGGTCGACGCCGTCGCTCCCGTAGGCCATCCCGGCGACGATGCCGACGATGGTCTCGCGGATCGACTCGCCGGCGTCGAACCACTGGAGGTTTTCCTCCCGGGTCACGCCCTCGCGTTTCACGTACTCGAGGCCCTCCGAGAGATTGCGCCGGTGGTTCCGGAGCAGTTCGCGCGCACGGTCGAGCCCCGAGCCCCGGTCGCCCAGACAGACGGCGAGGCCGACGTCGGCCCGCTCGTACCTGGCCGTGGCGTTGAGCAGGGTCGAGAACTCGCTCGCGTCCCGGAGTTCGGTTCCCACGGGCTCCTCGAGCAGCGTGTATGTAGTCCCGACGAGCCGGTCGATCTTCCCCGAGGGCACGCCCCGCTCGACGGCCCGCTTGAGGAGCGCGCTGGCGAGCCGCTGACGCTCCCCGTCGGTCAGGTCGACCCACCGCTTCCACTCCTCGCCGTCACGGCAGTCCACGTCGGACTCGGCGAGGAACTCGAGCGCCCCCTGCTGGCTGTTGGAGATGCCGGGGATGAAGACGTCGGTCGCGTACTCGAGCAGCTTCGGCAGCGGCCGCGTCTGCCTGCCGTAGACTGCGAGGTCCGTCGACTCCTCGAGGACGCCCGCGGCGACGCCGTCGGCGACGATCGCCTCGTTCGCGCCGTGGAGTTCGCCGCCGGAGGCCTGCATGTCACCGACGGCCCCGACCACCGCGAGCGCCGCCAGATCGCGGTTGTCCCGGCCGTCCCCGTTCGCGTCCTCGAGCGCCCGTGCGAGGAGGTACGCCGCGCCCGCCCCCGAGAGCTCGGCGGCGCCGTCGATCCCCTCCAGCAGGGGGTTGAGGTGGAACTCGACCTCGGCGTCGGCCGGCCGGTGGTGGTCGGCGACGACCGGCGTGAACGCCCCGCGGCGCTCGTACTCGGCGATGACGTCGAGCTGGCCGCTCCCGAAGTCCGTGAACAGGACCGTGTCGTACTCGCGTGCCGCGATGCTGGCCACCTCGCGGTCGTCGAGCTGTTTCTTGAACACGGACTCGAACGGGATCCCTGCCCGGCGGAGGGCGGTCGCCGCGACCCCCGCGCTCGTCAGCCCGTCGGCGTCGATGTGCGAGGCCAGCAGCACGCGGTCGGCCCCCCGGAGGTGGGCGGCGCACCGCTCGGCACGGTCGGCGAGCTCCGGCACGGGGACGGTGGTGCTGGCGGCCATCGGGACGAGGTAGCGCGCCTTCGGGTTTGAACCCTCGGACCGCCGTTCGCGCCCGCTCGGGACGGCGGGGCCAGCTCCCGCCGACGGGAGGTCATACGGCAGCCGTACTCGTCCCTCCCGACCGTCCGGCCGACGAGGGGACGTAAACCGGTGACCACGATATCGAATCCCGGAGCGTCGCGCGCCGTCGAACGAGGGGGTTTCAAACCCCGCGCTCCAGTCACTCCTATGACCGTGCGGACGCGCGTGGCGGAGCTGGACGACGTGCCCGAGGTCGGGTCGTACCTGTTCACCGTCCGGGAGCGGAACGGCGGCGAGGAGGAGGTCATCGTCGTGCGGTGCGACGGCGAGGAGGGGCCCGTCAGGGCCTGGAAGAACTTCTGCCAGCACGAGACCGACCAGCGGCTCGATCGCGGGATCGCCAACGGCGCCGTGATGCGGGACGGCGGCGTCGTCTGTCCGAAGCACGGCTCGGTGTTCGACGCCTGTTCGGGCCACTGCGACAACGGGAAGGCCGCGGGGTCGACGCTCGTCGCGGTCGACGTCGAGGTCGAGGACGGGATGGTGTATCTGACCGACGACGACCTGACCTACCGGCACGACGGCGGGATCGAGGACGACGATGACGGCATGCCGGGGTCCTCCTCGCACCTGACGTTCTGATCCGCGCCGTCCGGGAATCGGTCGTCCTGACGGTCTTCCGGCGGTCGAGCCACACACGGGGGCCGGCAGGACGAACCGACAACGGCGGTACGAACGGTGGCCGACGGGCCACGGCGATGACCGAGGGGCGACCGTCGTCGTCGGGAGGGGTCGGTTCGAAGGCGCGGTACGGTCTCGGCGGGGGGCGGGAACCGCGTCGGCAGAGGGGATCAGTCCCGCTCGCGGATCCGGGCGACGACCTCGCGAGCGAGCGTCTCGAAGTCGGCGGTGTCGGGGACGACGTCGACCTCGACCCCGAACTCGGCGGCCCGGTCGGCCGTCGGGCGGCCGATACTGCCGACGACGGCGTCGTTCAGCCCCACGATGGCCGCCTCCCGGACGCCGCGGTCGGCCGCGGCCTCGAGGAAGTGCTCGACGGTGAGCGAGGAGGAGAACAGCGCCCCGTCCAGGTCGCCGTTCGCGGCGCGTTCGCAGCTCTCGCCCGCCCCCGGTGGCCGGGTGAGCCGGTAGAGCACCGTCTCGTGGACGTACGCGCCCGCGTCGAGGAGGCCGTCGAGGAGCACGTCGCTCCCGTGGTCCGAGCGGGCGACCTCCACGCGGGCGCCGTCGACCGACTCGCGTAGCGCCTCGACCAGCCCGGCCGAGGAGTAGGTGTCGGGAACCCGGTCGACGCCGTAGCCGTGCTCGCGCAGCGCCCCGGCCGTCGAGGCGCCGATGGCACAGAGCTCGCCGGTCGGGACCCAGTCGGCCCCGTCGACGAGTTCGACGCCGGTCCTGCTCGTCAGGACGGTGAACTCGGCGTCGGTCCGCGGATGGGTCCCCGTCGGCTCGACCGCGAGCATCGGGTCCGCGACCGGCTCGACGTCGAGGGACTCCAGCAGGTCGACCGCCCTGCGGATGCGGTCGTCGGCCGGCCGGAAGACCGCGACCGCGGGCGTCACCGGCCCACCTCCCGCGGGACGGCCGCGACCGGGCCGCATCGGTTCGCTATCGCGACATACGGTTTACGCACGCCGATCACCCCCTTCGCGGAGGAACGCCCGAACACGCGCTCTCGTGGCCGCGACCTCGCCGACGACGGTGATCGCGGGCGGTTCGACGCCCTCGCGGTCCCGGACGTCGACGATAGTGTCGAGCGTACCAGTCACGACGCGCTGGTCGGGCCAGGTCGCCCGCTCGACCATCGCCACCGGGGTGTCGGGGTCCATCCCGGCGTCGCGGAGCGCCCCGGTGTAGGCGGGGAGCTTGCCGACGCCCATCAGGACCACGAGCGTCCCCCCGGTGTCGGCGAGCGCCCCCCAGTCGACCGCGGATTCCCCTTTCGTGGGGTCCTCGTGGCCGGTGACGAACGAGACGCTCGAGACGTGATCGCGGTGGGTGAGGGGGATACCCGCGACGCCCGGCCCGGCGACCGCCGAGGAGAGCCCCGGAACCACCTCGAACGGGACTCCGGCGTCGGCGAGGTGCTCCATCTCCTCGCCGCCGCGGCCGAACACGAACGGATCGCCGCCCTTCAGCCGGACCACTCGCTTGCCCTCCCGGGCGAGTTCGACCATCCGCCGGTTCGTGTACTCCTGTGGCGTCCACTCCCCGCCGGCCCGCTTGCCGACGTCCTCGCGTCGCGTCTCGGGGATCAGGTCGATGATCTCCGGCCCGGGGAGCTTGTCGTGGAGGACGACGTCGGCCTCCTCGAGGAGCCGCCGGGCCTTCACCGTGAGCAGGTCGGGATCGCCGGGACCGCTTCCCACCAGGTAGACGATACCCTCGTCCCCGGTCGCCTCGTCGCTCCGGCCGACATCCGGATCGGTCCCGTCGTCCCCGCTCATCGTGGCGCCTCCCGCTCCTCCCCCTCCCGGACGCGAGCCGCCTCGACGAGGTCGCTCGCACCGCGCTCGGCGAGGTCCTCGGCGAGGGACCGCGCGGCCTCGGCGTGGTCCCCGACGGGGAGGTCACGGGTCTCGCTCACCTCCTCGGTGCCGTCCCGGGAGAGCACGCGAACGGCCGCGTGGACGTACTCGCCGCGGAGCGTGGCGTGGATCCCGATCGGGGCCACACAGCCCCCGCCGAGCGTCTCCAGCACCGTGCGCTCGACGGTCGTCTCGACGCGGGTACGGGGATGGTCGACCCGGTCGTGGACGTGTTCGGCGAACTCGCCGTCGAGGGCGGTGACCGCCAGCGCACCCTGGCCGGGCGCGGGGACGAACCGCGAGACTGGGAGGCGCTCGTAGGGGACGTGCGGGAGGAGGCCGATGCGCTCCAGCCCCGCCTCGGCGAGCACGATTGCGTCGAACTCCGTCTCCCAGTCCCGCCCGAGCGCCCGGCGCTCGATCTCGGTCAGGTCGTCGAACCACTCCTCGACGGTCCGGTCGTCCGTCTCGTCCTCGTCGCTCTCGGCCCCCTCGGCCTCCTCGGCCTCCATCCGCCGCTCGTGTTCGCGCTGGCGGGAGGGTGCGAGCAGCTTCTCGACCCGGGTGTCGACGTTCCCGCGGAGGGGTTCGACCTCGACGTCGGGCCGCTCGGCCAGCAGCTGGGCCGTCCGGCGGAGGCTCGACGTGCCGACGACCGCCCCCTCCGGGAGATCCGCGAGCGACCCGCCGTCGGGCGTGAGGAGGACGTCGTGCGGGGGCGCCCGGTTGGGGACGCCCGCGACGACCAGCTCTTCGGGGAACTCCGTCGGGACGTCCTTCATCGAGTGGACGGCGGCGTCGCAGTCCCCATCCATGACCCGTTCGTCGAGGGCACGGACGAACGCGCCCGTCCTGCCGAGGCGGTGGATGAGCTCCTCGCGGAGCTGGTCGCCGCGGGTCTCCACGGCGACGAGTTCGACCTCCGTCCGGCGGTCCGACAGCCGATCCTCGACCGCCGACGCCTGCCGCATCGCGAGGTCAGACCCCCGCGTGGCGAGGCGGACGGTCCGGGGTTCTCTCATGGGAGAGGATGGGCGACGACGGTAGAAGGGCGCTTCGGGTCGCGGGCGGGCGTCTCCCCGCGCCGACGCCGTCCGGGGATCGACGGGTCATAAACCGGTAGCGACGATACGAAACCGCCGGGCCAGGAGTTTTCCGCGACGGACCCGTGCCGGAGGTCATGGCTCCGGAAGGTGCCCCCGGGCGGCGCGCGTTCCTGCGGAGCCTCGCTGTCGGCCCCCTCGCCGGAGTGGGCTGTGTCTCGAGGGAGGCCGCGCCGTCGGTCGCCGTCCGGGCGAGCGCGCTGACCGACGAGTCCGTCGCCGTCGAGGTCGAGGGGCTGGAGCCACGGACGTCGGTGGTCCTCCGCGCGAGCGCGGCGTCACGGGACGGGTCGACGTGGGCGTCCCGTGCCCGGTTCGAGGTGGGGGACGACGGACGGCTCCCGGTGTCGAGCCGGGCGCCGGTCGAGGGGACCTACGGGACAGCCGACGCGATGGGCCCGTTCTGGTCGAAGCGAGCGGCCGGGACGGCACCGGGGGCGTCGCTCCCCCCGGACGCGCTGTTCGTCCCTGGGGAGTCCGGCTACGAGGTCGCTCTCGCCGCCGACCTCGGCGGCGAGACTGTGGCGACGGCGACGACGACCCGGCGGCTGTTCGACCCCGACATCGAGCGGCGGGCCGTCGAACACCCCGATCTGGTGGGCCGGTTCTTCGCGCCGCCCGGCGGCGGTCCCGCGCCGGGGGTCGTCCACCTCCACGGCGCGGGCGGTCGGCCCCACCTGGCGACCGGGCGGCTGCTCGCGTCCCGGGGGTTCGCGGCGCTCGTTCTGCAGTACTTCGGCGATCCCGAACCGATACCGGACGGGCTGGTCGAGGTGCCGGTCGAGTACGTCGAACGGGCGGTCGAGTGGCTCCGGACGCGGGACCGGGTCTCCGGGCGGGTCGGGCTCGTCGGGTTCTCGCGTGGCGGGTCGCTGGCCCTGCTCGCCGCGAGCCGGTGCGAGGGCGTCGGCGCGGTCGTCGGATGGGTCCCGAGTGGCGTCGTCTGGGAGGGGCTCACGCCCCGACGGCGGCCGGCCGGCACCTCGGCCTGGTCGGTCGGCGGCGAGCCGGTCCCGTACCTGGAGATGGCCGAGGCCGAGCCCGGACCGCCGCCGAGCCCCGCGCTCCCGTACTTCGAGCCCGCGCTCACGGACGCGACGGGCGGGGAACTCCGGACGGCGAGCGTCCCCGTCGAGGAGGCCGACGCCCCCATCCGCCTCGTGTCGGTCACCGACGACGCGCGCTGGCCGTCGACGGCGCTCTGCGAGCGGGTCGTGGACCGTCTCGACGAACACGACTACCCCCACGAACGCCGACACGACCGGTACGAGGGCGCGGGGCACTACCTCCGACTTCCGTACCTGCCGACACCGGGGACGACGCGGGACAGGTATCGCGTGTACGGCGGGGATCCCGCGGCCAACGCCCGCGCGAGCGCCGGAGCGTGGCTCGGGACGCGCTCGTTCCTCGGGCGCGCGCTCGGGGATCGGACGACGCCGACCGGGTGATCCCACACGCCGACGCAGGGGCGGTCTACAGCGGCCACGGCGCGTGCAGCACGAGGGCCACGAAGGTCGAAATCCACACCACCTTCAGCGCCGTGTTCACGAGTACGACCTTGGAGCCGAACTCCGCGCCCCAGATCCCGTACTGGAACGGGATCGAGCGCTTGAACGTCGAGACGGCGAACGAGACGATCCCGCCGACGAGCATCGTCGCCACCGCCGTCCGGGTGGTGAACACGCCGTCGGCGACCAGCGGGGCGAGCACGAGCGCGCCGTTGGTCGTGTCCAGCGTGTAGACGGCGATGACCGGCACCGCGGCGGCGGGCAGCCCCGTCACCGACGCCAGCGGGTCCGCCGCCGCCGTGAGTTCCGCGAGGTCGTAGTACGTCGTCAGGAGCGTGACCGCCACGTAGATGACCACCAGCCGCGGGACGATGTCGCGGGTCTTGGCGAGGCCCTTCCGGACGGACTCGCGGAGCTTCTCCCGTGGGGTCTCGGGGTCGTCGCCCTTCCCGTCACCGCCGTCGGTCTTCGCGCCGCCGTCGGCCTCGACGGCCCGTGCGGCCTCGCGGTCGACGTTCCGCTCGGAGAGGAGCACCGCCCCCGCGAGCAGGCCGGTCAGGGTGATCGCCAGGGAGACGCCCGCGCGGGCGCCGACGTACGCCAGCCCCACCTCCAGGCCGAGTATCGGGATCAGCACCGGCGCGTAGAACGTGAAGATGTGCTGGACGAAGCCGAAGAACGTGTTGATCGTCACCGCGACGAGCGTCGCCCGGTCGTCGAGCACCCCCGACTCGCGGAACTCGGCGAGCATCCCGTAGCCGGCCGTCGTCGACGCCGCGGTGGTGAGGATGGCCGACCCGACCTCCTCGGGGAGGTTCGCCGGCCGGGTGAGGTACCGCGAGAGCGTCGCGATGCGTTCGACGAGGCCGAAGGCGACGAGCAGGTTCGCGAGGCTCACGCCCGCCGCGATGAACAGCGTGATCTTCCCCACGCGCAGGAGGACCTCCCACAGCAGCGTGGGCAGGGCGGGGGTCGACATCACCGGACCGTAGAGCGGGCGGACACAAGTCCCTGCCTATCGGTGGTCGGACGGCCGCCGGACGGACCGGTTCCCGCCCGTCGTCGGTCGGCCCGTCGGCGATCGGCTCGGCGGCGGTCGACGCCGTCAGTGCGAGGCGATGCCGGGCCCGTCCTCGGCGCCCCCCTCGGCCTCTGCCTCGGCGTCGGACCCGGGCTCGCCCTCGACGTCGGCGGAGGGGACCGTCGCGTCGCGCTCGTCGCCGAACCAGGCGTACATCTCCGCGTCGCAGGTACACTCGGCGTCGAAGCCGCACTCGGGACACTCCCAGTCCTCGGGGAAGTAGTCCTCGAAGAAGGCGATCCGGTTCATCCCGTGCTGGGCGACCAGTCGCCGGTTCGCGGGGTTCTCCCGGATCCACGCGACGACGACGACCGGCGGCGACTCGAACAGCGGGGCGACCGACGTCGCGCCGAGCTGGGTGCCGATGCCGCGCGAGCGCTCCGCCGGGTCGACGGCGATGACCTTGAAGAACGAGAGCGGGAAGTCCGCGTCCTCGATGGGCGTCTCGCGCAGCAGCCGGTCGACCGGCACGGAGAGCTGGCCGTCGAACGCCTCGGGCCCGAACTCGCCCGTGATGGCGAACCCGTCGACCGTCCAGTCGGTGCGGCCGAGCTCGCCCACCTCCGTCAGTTCGACCACGCCGGAGACCCCGTCGGCCGTCTCCCGGTGGACGAACACGTGCTTCGATGGGTCCCGGACGTACGGGACGAAGTAGTCGGGATCGGTGATGTACTCGGGGCTGGTCGTCTCGGCACTCAGCTCGACGAGCCGGTTGTCGACGCGCGACATACGCTCACCGATCGAACTGACCGATAATATTATTATCGGTGATCCGACATCAAACGGTGACAGAACGGATTCGGTCGCGATTATCTCCCGTCAATAGACTTCTAGAGAGGTATCAGCTCTATCTCGGACCACTCGATTTCTGTAAACGTTGTAGGTTTTATCTACCCCTTTACACCCGGCGACCGACACGACCGGTGCGCTCGCGCGGGCGTCGCCGGAGCGCCCCCTCGTCGGGTCCTCGGACGGGACCGTTTCGCGGCGCTGGCGGGGGCCGACCCGGGCGCGCGGGAGAGGACGTCAGCCGTCGGGATCGATCCGGGAGTCGGCCTCGGCGGCGGACTGCGGGCCGGCGTGGCCCTCGACGAGGGTCTCGGCGTCCGTGACGAGGAACCGGAGGCCCTCCTCGCCGGGAGCGGCGTCGACCGTCCAGCGGTGGACCTGTGCGAGCGTCCGTGCGACGACGAGCCCGAGCCCCGTGACGTCGTACGTGCTCATCCGCCCGTACTCGAGCAGCATCTCGCAGTCCTCGGCCGGGAGGGCGCCCGCGTCGTCTTCGACGACGAACCCGTCGTCGGTGACGGACACCCGGACGGTGACCGGACCCGTCGCGCGGTCCGACGCCGACCGGAAGACCGTCCGCAGCAGGAGTTCGAACCGCGACGGGTCCGCGAGCACCCGCCCGGACCGCTCGACACGGAGCGAGACCCGGTCGTAGCCGATCGAGTCGATCGCCGATCGGGCCGTCGACTCGACGTCGACCGGTTCGACGCTCTGGATCGTCTTGCCCTCCCGCATCACCCGCAGGAAGTCCGCGATGATGTGGTCCATCCGGTCGGCCTCGGTTTCGAGCCGCGAGAGGCACCGCTCGACGAGCGCCCGGTCGTACCGGGCGTCGGCCGACTCGACGCCCTCGAGGTGCGAGTCGAGCACGTCGAGAAAGCCCGCGATGGCGCCGAGCGGGTTCCGGAGGTTGTGGGCGGCCGAGACGGCGAACTCGTCGAGCTGTTCGTTCTGCCGCTCCAGCTCCCGACGTGACTCGACCACCTCGGTGACGTCCCGGAAGACGAGCGTGTAGCCGAGCAGGTGCGGGCCGGTCTCGACCGGGGAGACGGTGACGGTGTAGTGGGCGGCCGGGCGGCCGTCGGTCGGACTCTCGATCCGGATCTGCTGTGGGCCGTCGTGGTCGTCCAGCGCGACCGCCTCGGCCAGGGTCGGCACCACCGACTCGAACCCCCGGTGGGCCACCTCGCCCCCCGGCCGGCCGTCGACGAACGTCTCGAGGAACGCCGGGTTCACGTCGATGATCCGCCGGGCCTTGTCGATGGTCACGAGCGGGTCGCGGATGGCCGTGACGACGTTCTGCCGGGCCACGGGCGTCACGACGAAGAGGTTGTAGTGGATGGCGACGACGGTGGCGAGGCCACACGCCGCCACGCCGAGGGGCATGTACAGCGGGTTGTAGCCGATGGGAACGCTCGCGACGTACGGGATGGCGTTGGCGGCGGCGAGCGCGAGCACCCCGACCAGCAGCGCGCCCACCGACCGGGAGAGAAAGCGGGTCGACCGGAGCAGTTTCACCAGCAGCCCGACCCCGGCGAAGAAGGGGACGTACGACAGCACCGTGATCAGGTAGTGACCGGGACCCTTCGCCAGCTCGTGGTGGGCGAACGGGTCGGCGTGGAACCACACCTCCGGGTAGACGAACCCGTGGAGGGGGTTCGTCGCCGGGAGGAGGAAGGCCAGCGCGACGAAGCCGCCGAGCGCCAGCCGGACCGCGCGGTTCCGGTGGAACGTCCGGTTGGTGTAGTCGGCGGCGAACAGCAGCCAGAGGACGGCGACCGTCCCCGCGAGGCCGAGTTCGAGCGCGACCGCCGCGTCGGTCACCGTCCGCGAGCCGCCGTATCGGACGTGGACGGCGCTGACGAGACCGTAGACGCCGACGAGACCGACGAACCGCGCGAAGTTCCGGGTCCCGCGGGCGTCGTAGCGCCGGGGGACCCACGCGGCGAGCGCGAAGCTCCCCGCGCTCGCCGCGAGGAACGCCACGACGTAGACCGACTGCTCGGACGGCACGTTCGTTCGGAGGCAACGGCGGTCCGGTTTATCAACCGCCTAGCGAAATCGAGCGGTGACCCTCGTCGGGCCGGGGTGTGACCCCCGACGGACCCGACGGTCGCTACGACCTCGAACGACGCCGCCCGACGGGCCGGTCCGGCGGGTCCGGTTCGATGCGACGGGGGCTCCGGAGCCCCTCGCTGGCGAGGGACTAAGCCGGATGCGTCCGTAGCCCGGCCCGATGAACGAACTCCCGAGGGACCCCGCGTCGGCCCCGGGCCCCGAGGTGCTCCCGGCGGTGCCCGACGCGACGGTGGCGTACACGGACTTCCGGCGGGACGAGTCGGGGGGGACGACCGCCCCCTGGCCGCGGGGGGTCTCGGTCTCGGCCGCACGGCTCGACGGCTACGGCCGGGTGGAGCTCGTCGAACTCGACGGACGGGGCGGCACGGACGGACGGGCGTTCCGCGCGGCCGTCGGGGCGTGGGACCGGGTGGCCGACCACGACCACGTCGCCCCGGTCGTCGGGTCCGGCAAGCGACCCCGGGCGTGGGCGGCGACGGCCGGCGACCCGACGCTCGCCGGCCGGGAGGACCGGGCACTCGACGCGACGCTCTGGATCGGGGTCTGTCTCGCCGACGCGCTCGCCTACGCCCACGGCGAGGGCGTCGTCCACGGCGCCGTGACGCCCGCCCGGGTCCGGCTCCGTCCGACCCCGGAGTGGCCGTTCCCGCGGCTCGACGGGTTCGGTCTCGCCCGGGTCGTGGGCGAGGGGGACGACGGGGCGGTCCGTAGCGCCCCCGAACGGGTCGCCCCCGACCCGTACCACGGGACCGGGACGGCGACGGACGTCTACGGCCTCGCGCTGACGATCTACGAGGCGCTGACCGGCGACCTCCCGTACGTGACCGACGACGACCCGCGTGCGGCGGTGCTCGGGTCCGCGCCCGTCCCCACGAGTACGGTCGAGCCCACCCTTCCCGGTGACGTCGACGACGTCCTGCTCCCGGCGCTCGCGAAGGACCCGGCCGACCGACCCGACGTCGGCTCGTTCCGCGACGACCTCCTCGCGCTGCTGGCGGCCGAGAGCCCCGACGGGGCCGGGGACGCGGCGGGGACCGGTGACCCCGCGACCGACTCGTCGTTCCCGTTCCTCGACGGCGACCGCGCGGACTGGCGGACGGCCTGTCCCTCCTGTGGGCGGTCGGTGACGAACACGCTGGCCGCGTTCCGGGCCCACTGGCGCGACGCCGGGCGGTGCGACGGCCCGCCGGAGCGCCGGCCGGTCAGGGCCGCCCACTCCCGGGAGGAGTGGGAGCGGATCGTCGAGAGCGTGGGGTCGGCGTCGGGCGGGGCCGCGGGCGGAAGCGGTGGCGCCGGGAGCGGTGGACGCGGTGGCGCCGGGAACGGGAACGCGGACCACCCGCTGTGGGCCGCGCTGGCCGAGGAACGCGTCGTCGAGGTCGGCGGCGTGACGGTCGCCAGCGCCGACGGCACCTACCCGTGGCTCTCCTACCCCCGCCGGGGCTGGCGGGTCCCCTGCCCGGCGTGCGGGTCGTCGGTCTTCAACGCCCGGACGGCGATGAAGGCCCACTGGTCGGACGCCCCCGGCTGTTCGGGCCCGCCGGACGACTTCGAGACGGCCTGACGCCACGGAGGGCGCCCCCGACCGAGCCGGCGGAGGCCGCCGAACCACTCCCCCGCGGTCGACCGGAGCCGGAGCCCCGTGCCGGGAGGGGTCTGCGGGGAGGCGCGTCTCGGTCCCTCACTCGCCGGTCGAGAGTTCGAGAGGGGGGAGGTCGTCGTCGGGGTCGAAGCCGAAGACCCGCCCCAGGAAGGCGAGTTCGGCCTCGACGGCCCGCCGGATCGACGGCCCCTCGCGGAAGCCGTGACCCTCGCCCTCGAACTCGACGTACGCCCGGGGGACGTCCCCGGGGAGCGCCCCGAGCATCGACCGGGACTGCTCGGGCGGGACGACGCGGTCCTCCTCGCCCTGGAGGAGCAGCACGGGAACGGAGATCCCGTCGGCGTGGTTGACCGGCGACCGGTCGCGGTAGGTGGCCGCCGCGTCGGGGTACGGCCCGACGAGGCCGTCGAGATAGCGCGACTCGAACTCGTGGGTCTCCTCGGCGAGCGCGGCGAGGTCGGCCACGCCGAAGAAGGAGATACCCGCGTCGAACGTCTCGTGGAAGCAGAGCGCACAGAGCGCCGCGAACCCGCCGGCGCTCCCCCCGTCGACCGCGAGCCGGTCGCCGTCGACCCGGCCCGCGTCGGCGAGGTGCGTCGCACAGTTCACGCAGTCGGCCACGTCCGCGAACCCCCACTCGCCCTTCAGCCGGTCGCGGTACGCCCGGCCGTAGCCCGCGCTCCCGCGGTAGTTCACGTCCGCGACCGCGATCCCGCGGGTCGTGAGGTACTGGATCGGCGGGAGACCGCTCCCGCTCCGCACCGAGAGGCCCGTCCGGCTCTCGCCCGTCGGCCCGCCGTGGACCCGGACCACCAGCGGCGGTCGCTCGCCGCCGGGGGCCGTCGCCTCCGGGTTCCGCGGCGGGTAGTAGAGCGCGTGGGCGGTCTCCTCGCCGCCCTCGCCGGTCGGGAACGCCACGTGTTCGGGCTCGGAGACGTACGGCGCGTCGAGCGGCCGGTCGACCGATTCGAAGACGATCTCGCTCCCTTCGCCGGGAGCCCACCGGACGACGCTCGGCGGCCGGGTCGGGCCCGCGGCGACGAACAGGACCGACTCCCCGTCGGTGTGGAGCGTCGGCTCGACGTCCGCGAACGGCAGGCCGAGGTCCTCGAACGTGCCGTCCTCCAGCAGTCCGAGGCGGTACTCGCTTTCCCCGCCGACGGCCGCGACGACCCGCCCGTCGTCGAGGACGGCGTACGTGGCCGCGCCGAGCCGCCACGCCGGGACGCCCCACTCGCGCTCGTCCGGGTAGCACGCCGCGAGGTCGTCCCCGTCGAGCCGGTAGAGGTTCCACCACCCCGTCCGGTCGGAGACGACGTGGAGGTCGCCGTCGGGCCCCCAGGACGGCCCGAACAGCGACTCACCGCGGGCGTCCGCGGCGTCCCCGCTCCCTGTCCGGCGTTCGACGCTCGCGGGGCCGCCGGCGATCGCGCGCTCGTCGGCGAGTCCGATCCCGTCGCGGTCGGCGACGTACAGCGTCGTCGCGTCCCACGGCATCGCCGGGTGGTCCCACGCGAGCCACGCGAGGCGGTCGCCCCCGGGCGAGACACGGGGGGACGAGTAGAAGTCGTGCCCCTCGGCGACGACCCGCGGCTCCCCGTCACCCTCCTCGGGCAGCGCGACGAGGCCGTTCGTCGGCCCGTCGGCGCCGCCGTGGCGCTCGCGGACCCCGTAGAGCGTCCCGTCGGGGGCCCGGTCGAGGTCGGCGTAGCGGTCGCCCCGTTCGACCGCCGGGTCGGGCGTCACCGGTTCGGGCTCCCCGTCGGGTCGCTGGCGGTAGAGCCGCTGATCGTCGTCGTTGGCGAACCAGACCGTCCCCTCGTGGACGAGGAAGTCGCCGCCGCCGTACTCGTGGACGCGGGTCCGGACGTCGTACCCCGGCGGCGTGACGTCGACCGGTCCGTCGGGGCCCTCGCGGACGAGGACGCCGCGGCCCCCGTCGTCGGCCCGTCGCTCCAGCCACCACGCCCGCTCGCCGGCGTGGACGCCCGCGAGGCCCACCCCGCCGCCGGTCACCCGCTCGCTCGAGAGCGGCGACGGCCACTCGCCGTACGGCGTCGCGTCGGTCATACCGGCCGACGACGGACGAGGGCCGTATAGTCGTTCGCTCGGCGGACCGCGGGCCCCTCGCCCCGAACACGTTCGGCGGTGACTACGTGGGGCTGGGGCGAACACGTTCGGGTACGGATGCCACGCGCTGACCTCACGATCACGCTCCCCGACGCCGTATGGGTCGGTCGACTCTCGCGGCGGTACCCGGGGGTGACGTTCCGGGTGCTGTCGGCGATGCCGGCGGGCGAGACCGGCGTCGGGCTCGTGGAGGTCGTCGGCGGGTCGATACCGGAGGTGCTCGCGGCCATCGCGGAGGGCGAGGACGTCGAACGGGTCGACGTCCTCCACCGGGTCGAGGACCGGGCGGTCGTCCAGTTCGAGACGACCGAGCCGATGCTGCTGTTCTCCGTGCGGGAGTCGGGCGCGCCGCTCGACCTCCCGATGGAGATCCGCGACGGCGAGGCCGCGATGGAGATCACGGCGTCGGCGGACCGGATCTCCGCGCTCGGCGAGCAGCTCGATGCCTTCGGTCTGCGGTACGACCTCGAGCGCATCTACCGATCGCCGGACCGCCCCGACCTCCTCACCGACCGGCAGCGCGACCTGCTTGTGGCGGCCATCGACCGCGGCTACTACGACACCCCGCGCGAGTGTACCCTGACGGAGCTCGCGGCGGCGACCGGGACCGCGAAGTCGACGGTCAGCGAGATACTCCACCGGGCCGAGGGGAAGGTGATCAAGGCGTTCGCCGCCGAGCGGTACGGCCACGAACCCGATACCGGGTAGGGACCGGGGGGACCGAGGGGGCGGAGCCCGGCCGTGCGCCGATCCTCGCACCGGACGGAGCGGCGCCGCCGGTCCGGGTCCACCGTCCCGTTGGAGTACCCGGGACGTCCGGCGACCGGCGATCGCCGAACGTCTTCGGGGTAACCGACTCGGCCCCACGCGACCCGCCTCCGGTCATGTCCACGGGAGACGAGCCGACCGGGACGACGAGCGCGGACCGGACGCTCGACGTCCGACGGATCGAGGAGCCGTTCGGCCGCATCGTCGAGGAACTGGAGTCGCTCCCCGAGGGCGGGACGCTCACCCTCGTCAACGCCTTCGAGCCCGAGCCGCTGTACGCCGTCCTCGACGCCCGCGGGTTCGACCACGAGACCCGACGCGCCGGCCCGGACGAGTGGCGGGTAATGGTGACCCGCGCGTGAGCCGGGCCGTCTCCGTCCCCGACCTGGAGGGAGAGCCGCACGCGGAGGTGTTCGGCGAGGGGCCACGGGCGGTCCGCCTCCGCCTCGACGCCGGCGAGACCGTCCCCGAGCACCGCCATCCCGGGAACGACGTCCTGCTGTACGTCGTCGAGGGCCGGCTCGACACCTCGGTCGACGGGGAGGTACACGAACTCGTGACGGGCGACGCGCTCCGTTTCGACGGCGACGGGGCGGTCTCGCCGCACGCGAGGGAGCCGACGACGGCGCTCGTCGTGTTCGCGCCGCGATAGGCGCCACGCTTTATGCCACACCGAGTACCGCACACGGGGACGTCACACCACCGCTCGCGCGCCCCGTCGTCCGGTGCTCTCGAACCGACGGTCGGTCGACACGGCTTTCGGGTCCGGTCGGCTAGATAGGCGCATGGCGGGTGGATTCGAGCCATACGGGTTCCGCGTCCCGTTCGGGCTCGTCGCCGTGCTCGTCGGGCCCCGGGTTCTCTACGCGGTCTTCGCCCCGTACCCGATAGAGCCCGCGAACGTGGGGATGGGGGACGACTGCGTCGTGACCGACCCCCAGGGCGTCCATCTCGACACCGACTGGACGCTCGACCTCCGCGACGCCTGCGGGGACTTCTATCGGTACCGCGTGCTCTATTTCTTCGGCCTCGTCGTCGCCGGCGCCCTGCTCGTCCACGGGGGCACGAGGACCCTGTGGGACGAGGTCCGATAGCCACGCGCCGCTCCCGGCGCACTGTATGGCGCCGTTCCCGGACGTCACGCGACCGCCCCGGGCGTACCGGCAGAGGGCGAGGGCGCCCCGCCGTTCCGGAGACGAGGGACCCACGACGAGCCGTCGGAGGAGCCGGAACGGGTGCGTACGGAGCTCAGAACGGGGTCGCTCCTCCCCCCCCGTCACCCTCGGCGTCGTCGGGACGGGACCGCGCTCCGGGGTCGTTGCCGACCTCCCCGGTGTCCCGACAGGGATCGTTGTCGACCTCCCCGGTGTCCCGGCAGGCGTCCTCCAGCCGCGCGAGCGCCGCGTTGATGCGCTCGGACTCGTCGTGGCTCGGCGCGACGCGGACCCGAACGAGGTCGTAGCCGTGTTCGTCTGCGAGACCGTTCCACGCCCGGAACGACCCCTTCGCGAGCGCGTCGCCCTGCGGGCAGAACGCCGTCGTCGGCGTGAACTCCGCCCGGAGGACCGACGGGTCGTCCCGGTCGACGGCGTAGCGATAGCCGGCGTCGGGGTGACGGGAGTCGAGGTCGAGCCGGGCGAGGTTGTAGCCGAACGTGGCGTCGTAGACGCCGCGTGCCTCGAACACCTCGCGCGTCGTCGCACGGAACGCGACGTGCGCTCCGCCGGTCAGCACGTCGTGGCCCGCGAGGAACGGCCCCGGCTCGGGCAGGTGCTCGGGGACGAAGGCGTCCCACTCGTCGAACGTCGACTCACCCTCGCTCTCGTCCGGGTTCGAGAACGGCGACGGGAACGGCATACCCGCGAGTCGGGTCGGGACCGCCGAGTGGCTGACCCCGAACGGGTTCGGGGCCGCGTTCGGCGCTCGGAAAGCGGATCCGATCTCTCGACCGACGGGGACCCGTTCAGTCGACCGTCACGTCCTCCCGGACGTGGACCCGGGTGACGTGTCCCCCACAGCCGCACTGCTCGACGTACTCGTAGTCGACCGCGTCGTCGAACGCCTCCTCGAGGGCGTCGAACAGGTAGCTCCCGGGGTGACCGTGCTCGCCGTGGGTGACGAGGTTGACGTGGTTCCCGGGCGTGGTGTGGGCCACCGCCCGCTCCGCCTCGCGGCGGGTCGCCTCGCGGTCGGCGGCGTGTTCGGGCCTCTCGAGGTTCGCGGACCAGGAGTTGTCGTGGACGCGGTCGGTCACCGGGGCGACCTCGTCGTGGGTCGGCGCGGACATATCCGGAACTCCGGTCACGACCGCCGAGAGCCGTTCCCCGAACACGTTCGGATCACTCCGGCCAGACATGTTCGGGGGAAAGCTCGGGTGGGCCGGGAGCCTCCCGGGGCGTATGGAGGCGACCGACCTCCCGCTGGACCGGACGGGGGCACCGGCGGACCGGCCGCGCGAGCTGCTCGAGGCGGCGGAACTGCCGCCGCCCGAACCACTGCAACGGACCCTCGAACTGCTCGCCGAACTCGACGACGGGACGACTCTCGTGCAGGTGAACGACCGGGCGCCCCAGCATCTCTACCCGCGGCTCGAGGAGCGCGGCTACGAGTACGACACCGTCGAGACCGGCGACGGCGTGGTGACGGTCGTCTGGAAGGGGTAGTTACCGCTTGGGGAAGCGGGCCCGGAACTCGTCGGGCGCCCGGCGCGTCACCTCGTAGCCCTCGGGATCGAACGCCGGCACCTCCTCGCGCATCTCGTAGAACAGCGGCTTCGGGTCGTGGTCGTTGACGACGACGAGCGTCTCGCCCCCGTCCAGCGACTCGAAGACGTCGTGGATGCGGTCGTGTCGGTCGGCCGGCGGCAGATCGCGCACGTCCAGTTCGCGCATACACGGAGGAGTGTGTCGTGTCCCGAGTCGCTGACCCCGAACGGGTTCGGGCGTGGCCCCGGTCGGTGTCCCGGGTGCCGGAGCGTCCGTGTCCCGCCGGGCGGGAATCCGCCGTGTACGGTTCACGCCGGGAGACGGGCAGTGGGGTGCCACGTCGAGTCGGACCGACGGGGCGTGATCCGGTCGCCGACCGCGCTGGCCGCGAGTCCCGGGATCGCGACTGGGACGCGAGCGCCGGGTCGACGCCGACGGGGCACGAGTGATCGTCGACAGACAGGTCGACGGGTCGCCGGCCCGACGACGGTCACGCCGCGGTCGGTCGCAGGAGGTCACGGAGCCGACCCGCGTGTCGGCCGACGACGAGCACGAGGTTACCACAGGCGACGAGGAGCCCGAACGCCACGAGCGCCCCGCCGGCGAGGGTCACGAGGGTCGGGATCGGGAGGGCCTCCGCGAGGACCACGAGGGCGCTCCCGACGAGCGTCGCGACGAGGTCGACCGCGGCGGCCCGGTCGTCGTACAGTTCGTCGACGGTGGGGACGGCCTCGAGGCCGATCCGGTCGCTGTAGCGCTCCACCCAGACGAGGAACGGGATCACGTGATACAGCGTACCGAGGAGGACGAACCCGACGACGCCGAGCGCGAGGAGATGCAGGGTCCAGGACGGACCGAGCGTCGCGTCGGGCGCGAGCGGGTCGGCGAGCCACGCGAGGCCGGCGGCGACCGACCAGCCGGCGAGCGCGACGGCGACGACGGCGTAGCGTCGCAGCATCGGTCCCCACTCGACCCGTGCCGCGACGAGTCGGCGGGCGAGGACGACGGCGAACCCGAGGAGCGACCCGGCGAGGAGGAGGCCACCGACGCGGGCGAGCGGCGCCGAGCCGACCAGCCGGCCGCCGGCGAGTGCGACCACTCCGGCGGGGTAGGCCCGCTCCTCGACGGACCGAACGCGGCGGTCGAACGCGTCGAGATCGGTGGCGGTGAACATCGTCGCGAGCTGGTAGAGCGCCCCGACGACGGTGGCGAGGACGACCCCGAAGACGCCGAGCGTGGCGTGAGCGGCGAGGATTCGCGAGTGACCGACCGGGAGCGACAGCCACGCCCAGGAGCCCCCCGCGTAGTCGGCGGCGAGCGTCAGGCCGAGCCCAGTCAGGACCACGAGCGAGGCGAGCGCGAACGCGAAGTGCCGCTCGGTGACGTCGAGCGGCCGCGCTCGCCGGAGCGTGCGGCCGAGGTTGTAGGCGAACGTCCAGAAGCCGGCGACCATCGCGAGCCCGAAGGCGGGGAGCGGGGCGGTCGCTCCGGCGAGGAGCGCGGCGACGAAGCCGGCGAGGCCCGCGGTGAGGAGGACGATCTGGAGGTCGGCCAGGCGCCGGGAGTGCAACCGGACCCCCGACCAGACGGGGACGAACTGCGTCATCGCGCCGAGGATCGCGAGACAGACCCACCCGACGAGCAGGAGGTGGACGTGTGCGAGCGCGACGAACCCCCCGCCGACGGCGTTCGCGGCCGCGAGGACGCCCAGCACGGCGCCGGCGAGCAGGAAGCCGAAGCCGACGAGGAAGTGCCGGAGCGGGACCGCGGTCGGCGGGCCGACGCCGGTGTCGAGGTCGGCCGGGACGGCGCTCATGCCCGGGGCTATCGGCGGGACGGACCTCGGCCTGTCCCCGAACCTGTTCGGACGGACCGCCGACGCGCGGGAGCGACGGTCGCCCGGTCGGGCGGCCGACCGGTTCGCGTTCCTGTCGGGCCCGGTTCGGGCCCGGACGGGCCCGCTACCGCGACGGTCGAAGCGTCGCGGTCACTCCCGGGGGACGCCCAGGTCGGCCATCTGCGTGTCACACAGGGGACAGCCGGCGGGCTGTCGCACGTCCGACGTGCGGTAGCCACAGCGCGGACACTCGTACGGTCGTCGGTCGGTCGGGGTGTAGGGGTCGTGTCGGAGCATGCCTGACAGACACAGCCACGGTCACGAGAAGGCCCGAGCCGGTTCCCGGCGCGTGAAAACTACCGATCGAAGGCGAGGACGGCCGCGTCGAGGCGGCCGAGCGGCACGGCGAGGCGCTCGTCGGGCGTCCAGGGGACGAGGTCCTCGCGGGCCGTGAGGACGACCAGCCGCGACCAGGAGCCGCGGTCGAACGACCGGAACAGGTCCCGGTAGAGCGACTCCGGGTCGCCGATCCGGACGCCGTACGGCGGGTTGCAGACGACGTGGTCGGCCGCCGGCGGGGTCCCGGTGGCGTCGACGACCTCGAACGTCGAGACGTCGTCGACGCCCGCCGCCGCGGCGTTCTCGCGGGCGCACTCGACCCACGACGGGTCGGCGTCGCGGCCGGTCACGGCGGTCCCCTCGTCGGCGCCGCCCGTCTCTCGCTCCCGCTCTCGGTCAGCGACGGGCGAGTGGGGGATCCCGGCAGGCAGGAACCCGAGCCGGTCGAGCGCGTAGCCCCGGCCGGGCGAGTGGGGCGCGTCGCGGGCGGCGAGCGCCCCCTCGACCGAGATCGTGCCCGACCCGCAGACCGGGTCGAGCAGCGACTCGCCCGCCTCGAACCCGGCGAGGCGGACGAGCGACGCGGCGACGGTCGGGCGGACCGGCGCCTCGTGCTCGCAGACCCGCCACCCGCGGTCGTGGAGCGAGGCGCCGGTGGTGTCGACGGCGAGGCGGAACCGGTCGTGCCGGACCGCGGCGTGCAGGGCGACGTCCGGGTCGTCGAGGTCGACCGGGAGCCGGCATCCCGTCGCGTCGCGGTAGCCGTCGATCACGGCCTGCCCGACGGCGTCGGCCACGTCCGGGCTCCCGAACGGGTGGTCGCCGTGGCGCGAGGCACGGACGGCGAACGACCGGTCCGCGTCGAGATAGCGGTCGAGCGGGAGTCGACGGACGGCCCGGTCGATCCCGTCGAGGGCCTCGAACCGGGTCTCCAGCAGGACGGCGAGGACGCGGTGGAGCGTCCGCGAGCGGCGGTTCAGCCGGGCGAAGTCACCGGGGGCACACGCGAACCGGACGGCCCCGCGGTGGTCGGTCGTCGCGTCGCTCCCGACGAGGGCGGCCACTTCCTCCGCGGCGACGCGTTCGAGCCCCGGGTTGGTCGTCGCGACGGCGTCGAACTCCACGTCCGGCTCTCGGGCCGGGGACGCATGAACCCCGTGCCCCGCAGGGCTTTTGTCGGTCGGCGGGGTAGTTCGACCCGGAACGGAGGTGTCATCCCCCGTGACGGGACTCCCCATCGACCCGCTCGTCCGCTCGCTCGACATTCCGACGGGGGTGCTCCCGGGCGTCGAGGCGCTCGCGGGCGTCTCCCCGCTGCTGATCGCCGCCGCCGTCGCCCTGCTGACCGCCGTCGCGGTGGCCGTCGGGGCGCTGCTCGGCCGACGGCGGGCGACCGCGCGCATCGAGGAGGGCGAGCGCCGGTTCCCCGGTGACCCGATCGCCTGTCCGGAGTGCGACGCCCACAACGAGCGGGGCTATCACTACTGCCGCGAGTGCGGCGCCGAGCTCCCCGACTCGGTCTACGACGGCGCCGTCGGGGGCGGCGGGACCGGCGACGCCGGGTTCGAGTGAGTCGGGACGCCGCCGTCGGGGTGGACCGCTCGCCGAAGACACTTACTGCCCGACGGGCGAGTCCGCCCCATGAGAGTGTCGCGTCGATGGCTCCTGCGGCGCGGAACGCTCCTCGGGGGCGTCGGGCTCGCGGGATGCGCGAGCGGCCTCCCGGGAGAGGACGGTCCCCGTGGGACGGCGACCCTACCACGGCGGCTGTGGTTCGAGGAGGCCCGGCTCGACGAGTCCGAGCGGGGGACCGTCGACGCGATCCGGTTCGAGGACCTCCCGGAGGACGAGCGGGAGATAGTCCGGACGGCGCTCCGGGAGGAAGAGTACACGGTCGAGCGGGACGAGGGACCGCCGGCGTTCGAGCGCCTCCGGGACCGCATCGAGGCGCGGACCGGGAACGGCGAGACCCTGACGGTGTATCTCCGGCGCGGCGACACCTACTACCGGGTCGGGTTCGCCGACGGGGACCACATCGTCGCTCACCCCGACGGGTAGCGGGCCGTGCGGACCGGACGCCCGCCGGGACCGTCGAGCGCGGTCGGGTACGTGCCGTGCGTGGCACACGGGAGGTCCGTAACGGCCGGTACCGGACCGTATCGAGCCGTGGCGGTCCGGGTCGCCCGGTAGGCCGATCACGGACGTTCCGCTGGAGGTCGAACCCTCACCCCCGGTACGTGTTTTCCAGTCGAAAGGAGGGGGTCCGGTGGCGATGGGGGGGCGGTCCCGCGGGCTACTTCGTCCGGAAGGCGCGGTCGCCGGCGTCGCCCAGCCCGGGGACGATGTAGCCGTCGTCGTCGAGCCGTTCGTCGATGCTGACGGTCAGCACGTCCGCCTCGGGGACGGATTCCCGGACGTTGACGAGTCCCGGCGGGGCCGACACCGCCGAGAGGGCGAGCAGCCGCTCCGGGGTCCCCCCCTCGAGCACCTCCTCCAGCACCGAGATCATCGTCGATCCGGTCGCGAGCATGGGATCGGCCACGATGACGGTGTCCTCGGGGCCGATCTCCGGGAGTTTGACGTAGTCCATCGAGATGGGGAACTCGCCGCGTTCGTCCATCCCGGCGGCCTCGTTCCGTGAGGCGGAGACGACCCCCTGTTTCGCCCGCGGGAACGCCTTCAGCAGCCCCTCGACGAACGGCGTCGCCGCACGGAGCACGTTCACGACGATCACCCGGTCGAGCCCCTTCACCTTCTCGCCGGTCGTGTCGGCCAGCGGGGTCGTGATCGAGACGAACTCGGTGTCCATCATCCCGTCGATGATCTCGTAGCCGCAGATGCGTCCGAGTTTCACCAGGCCCTTGCGGAACTCCACCTGTTCGGTGGCCACCGACCGGAGGTCCGAGAGGGTGTGCTTCGCGAGGGCGTGCGTGACGACGAAGGCGTCGCCGCGGTCCTCGATAGCCATGTCCGAGTGGGGGTCCCGGACCGGGATAAATTGGGGTGCTGGACGGGAGGACGGCCCCCGTCGCGTCGACGGCTCAGGCGGGCGTCTCGACCCCGAGTTCGGCCAGGAGCGTCCGCGCCGCCTCGGCCGAGGAGCCCGGCCCCCGGGCGGTCACGAGGTCGCCGTCGACGCGGACCGACGTGTCGGCATCGAGTTCGGCGTCCCAGTCCGCGCCCGCGGCGACGACCTCGTCCTCGACCCAGTAGGGGAGCTTCCGACCGTCGGGCATCAGGTCGTCCCCGTCGACGATCCCCTCCTCCCAGGCGTTCGGGAAGCCGGTCACCGAACGGCCGTCGACGAGGAACCCGCCCGAACCGTCCCGGGTGAACGCGAGTAACCCGACGGCGTGACAGACCACGAGGGCGGTCCCGTCGTCCCCCTCGACGGCCTCGCGCAGCAGCGCCCGGGCGTGACGGTCCGCGTTGATATCCCACTCGGTGCCGTGCCCGCCGGGGAACACGACGGCGTCGTAGTCGGTCGCCTCGACCCGGGCGATCGGCTCCGGGTCGTTCAGCCGCGGGTCGGACGCGTCGGCCTCGCGGACCCGTTCCGCAGTGTGCTCCCCGACGTTCTCCGGATCGATCGACCGCTCGTCGACTACCGGTGGATCGCCGGTCGGCGTCGCCACCGTCACGTCGACTCCCGCCTCGCTCAGCGTCTCAAGCGGTTCGATACACTCCTCGCCCCAGTAGCCGTGCTCGCTGACCACGAACAGTGCGGAGGTCATCTCGTCGAAGGGTATCGGCGCGGGCCGAAAGAGTCCCGCGATACCGTCCCCGGCCGGTCCGGTCCAGTTCCGGGAGTCGTCGGGGTCCCCGACTACTGCCGCAACACGACGAGGTATGTCAGGACCGCGACGATGAGCGTCCCGATGGCGACGTTCGTCGGCGTGAACTCGAACACCCCGATGAAGTCGAGCCCCCAGACGACGGCGCTCGCGAAGACGAGCGAGATCAGCAGATCGAGTACGAGCAGCACGCGGATGTCACCCTCGGAAGCCACAGGGGGACTCCCGTGCCCGGGGACTTGAATCCCGACGGTAGTAGACAGTACGCGATCGAACGGGGGGAAGGACCGACG
>Ga0207797_1000395_pt1 | contig 33796 bp, 33 predicted proteins | sample PRCRCaboRojoPR_6_FD_187275 | JGI IMG/M metagenome (GOLD analysis project Ga0207797, IMG submission 187275) | Marine sediment microbial community from Cabo Rojo, Puerto Rico - PR CR 10% Liquid 1 (SPAdes) | ecosystem: Environmental > Aquatic > Marine > Coastal > Sediment | place: Cabo Rojo, Puerto... | reverse complement strand
GCCACGGCAATTGTAGCGTCTTGAAGGGAGTAAAGCTCTCCTCTCTCCCCATATCTACTCTTGGAACGCTCTCTGTCCTGAAGGAAGACTAACACGACCGGAGCCTGGGCCACGAAATTTTGATCCTGGGCGGCCTGGGCCAACTCTTTCTTTTCCTCCTCGTCCTTGACCACCAAAATCTCATAAGCTTGTAAATTACCGGCCGAAGGTGCGGACCTTGAAGCCTCCAACAGCTTCTCCAGTTGTTCATCGGAAATTGCTCGGTCTTTGTAGGAGCGAATGGAAGCTCGTTCGTTGATCAATTGAAAAAAGTCCACTAAAATCCTCCTCTGTCTATGGCTTGATTTTTGTGAGTTTCCGATCGATAAAGATTACCAAATTTTCCCAGAAAATACCGGAATTTCTCCGAGACTTTCTCGGCAAATTTGGTAACAGCAGGCAACTCGTTTTCAAATCGGCTTTGAACTCAATGCCCCTTAGAACGACTATCTTGTAATCGTAGGTCCAATGGCGATCTAAGTTATTACCTCTCTTTAGCCTTTTAAAAACAAATGTAATGTGAGGTAATTTGCAAGGTTTTATATAAGACCCCACGCTGTTAATCTTAATATAGCTCCGCCAACTCTTCCAACCCTTCCACCTTGCCTATCCTCTCCTCCCCGTCAATCGGACCGGCGGAGGAGCGGTCCAACGGTCCGTCACTATTCCTATCCAGCAACAAAAAATCCATTCCCGCCGCTCGAGCCGCTTTCCTATCCGAATCCCTATCCCCCACATAGAGTGAGTTTTGGACCTTCGTCCGCTCCAGCATACGCTCCAATAGATAGGGATTGGGCTTCATCCGTTCCAGCGCGGAGACCTCAGAAGATCTACCTAGACCGCACTCGAAGATGCCGTCCAATTCAAAGTGATCCAGGACCGCGTCCACAACTTGCTGGGGAGAGTTACTGACCAAGGTTAACTTATGTCCCCGAGCGATTTTACGCAAGACGGAAACGTCCGCAAAGAGAGGGATTTCTCCGCTCCTCACAGCGGCGACCTTCTCTTTTAACAGATGCCGCTCTCTAACCTCCCATAAGGTCGCCGGTTCCACTTCCAGATCTGCGGCGGCACTCTCCAACCCCCCGCTTAAATTACGAATCCACAACCTCTTCAAATTGGCCCGCGATACCTCCAACTCCAACTCCTCCAAGGCCGAGGAGAAGGCCCGACTGATCCAACCTTCGGGGCTAAAGTCTTCCGAATCTATAATCACGCCGTCCAGATCAAAAGAAAGCAAGTCGTAGTCGGTTAAAGAAATTGATCTCATTGCAAGGGAATTATATGTGATTAAGAAGTCTCTGCAAGATAGCCCCACCTCCCCTTCACCGTTTGTTGACCTCAGCGGGAAAGGATATAATTGATTTCGGGACGATATTTCAGAATTCGTTGTATTATTATATGGGAGAGGCGGATTTTCGAAAAAAGGCAAGTAGGTGTAGGTCCTTTTCGCCTTTGCAGGCGAAAAACAAATCAGCGATCCACAGTGAGGTGGAGATGCGTAAAGCGAAGCAAAACGAGCTAAAGCGCCGATCCGCTCTGGCAGCTCTCGACTGGGTCGAAGAGAATCTTTTAACTGAGAGTGAAGATACCTTTGTGGGTATCGGCTCCGGCAGCACGATATCTTTCGCCTTTGAGAGGATGGCCGACTGGCAGGTGACGGCCGTTCCTACTTCCTTAAAGACAAGGCAAAGGTTAAAGGAGTTGGGAATGGAGGTCGAAGATATCAAGAAAGCGGACTTATTGCAGTTTGACATCGACGGGGCGGATGAGGTAGATCCCAATCTGAATCTGATCAAAGGAGGCGGAGGGGCTCATTACAAGGAAAAGAGAGTGGCCTTGAAATCGAAAAAACTAATAATAGTGGTCGACGAAACTAAACTGGTCGACTTTCTGGGACAGAAATTTCCTCTACCCGTCGAGATCTTGCCCCAGAAGAGGGATTCGGCGTTGACCGAATTGAGGTCTTTAAAGCTAGGTTCCGTAGCTCTCAGAAGCGAGGGGGGAAACGGGGAGTATTTCCGTACGGACAACGGAAACCTGATCGCGGACATCCAACTGAATGGGAAATGGGACGAGGACCAGTTGAGACAGTTGGAGGAGGAAATCAACCGGATCGACGGAGTCTGGGAGAACGGATTTTTCGTCAAGAGGCCGGCCGACATGGTCTTCGTCGGTCGGGAGAAAAGGGTGGAGTTGTTGAAGAAAGGTAATTCGTCAATCGACCTGCCCGCAACTCGTTGAGGGCGAGCGGGCTGGTCCGGGCTTTTTCAAGGGGGGGACAGTGGACGTACTAGTCATGGCCGGTCTTCGCGGGGAGAGCCAGGCGGAAGATTTGCTCAACGAAGCCTGGTTTTACAATTCTCTCGATCTAATCGAAAGAGCCCGGGAAGCGGCCGGGGTGGGGCAAGTGGTTTTGTCCACCAACTCGGAAAAATTGGCTCGCCGGGCCGCCACTTTGCAGGCAGAGGTGGTATTGGACGAAAAGAAGGAGAAATTTCACTTCGGACTGAAACTGCAACGACTGGTCAAGAAGTACCGTTTCAAGTCTTTGCTCTATCTGGGAGGGGGTAGCGCCCCTCTGTTGAAATCGGACGACTTCGCCAAATTGGACGAATTGGCGGCGAAAAAACAAGGCTCCTTCTCCATAGCAAACAACTTCTACTCGCCGGATTTCATTTTTCTTAGTCCCGCCGACAAGATTCTGGAGATGGAACCGCCTGAAAGGGACAATAGTCTCGGTTGGATCAGCCGTCGGCAGGGCCTGAGTCCTCACGAATTGACTCGCTGCGGCAGGACCCTTTTCGACATAGACTGTCCCACCGATTTAAAAGTGCTAAAGATAACGGGCAGGGCCTCTGACAGATTGGGGGAATACGTATCATCGCTTCGGCTCGATCTAGCGCCTCTGGAGAAGACAATGGCCAAATTTAGGGAACCAAGTTCTAGACTGGTCATGGCCGGGAGGATCGGTGCTGCCACCTGGCGTTACCTGGAAAAGGAAGCGGCCTGCAGGATAAATCTTCTCTCAGAAGGTCGGGGGGCCAAAGCCCGAGGAGGGGGACCTCCTCCGTTTTCCCCCTTTCTCAGTTCCTTCTACGAACTGGCCGGCCCCCGCCAAACGCTGCGCAGGCTTTCGAAGTCGAGCGACGGCTTGTTCATCGATACCAGAGTAATTTACCATGGAAAAAGTATCTGGCCCAAGAGGAGCGATCGTTTCTGGGCCGATCTGGGTGAGGTGGAAAAGATAGAAAATCCCCTTGCTAGAGAACTGGCCGCGGCCGTCAACGAGGTAGGCTCAGAAGTGGCCGTGATAGCCGGAGGACATTCTCTCCTCTGTGGTTCTTTGTACCTACTAAACGAATCGGCTTGGCAGGGGGGCGAACGCGAAAAATTGATAAGGCCGGGTCGACTCTCCCTTTAGAGGTTCTTTGTCGCTGCGAAGGGGCCTTACGCCGATCTCTTTTATTTTCTACCCCTAAGCCTTAAACTCCAAATGACAAGTAAACTCGAATTTGACAGGTAGAAGTTGGAGGAAAAACGCAACGGGGAGGAGTGGCGAAATGGATATTATTCCCCCTTGGATCTGGTTTATAAGTGGTCTCGGTTTCTTGATAGCCGAGCTGATCACACCGACTTTCTTCTTCGGAATCGTCGGGGTGGGCGCCCTGGTGGCCAGCCTTTTCGATCTCGTTTTCGGTTTCGACTCCTTGAGCTTCGCCACGTTCGTGATTGCCAGCGGAGGAGCCGCCTATCTGGCCAAGAAGTTCGAGATACGTTCCGAAGAAAACCCCTTAAAAAGCGGCGTGGACAGGTTAATAGATCGACAGGGGGAGGTACAGGAAAGGATAGAGTCGGGAGAGGCCGGGATCGTCAAAGTGGCCGGCGAAAAGTGGAGGGCTCGTTCCAAGTACGGAGAACCGATCGAGGCCGGGGCAAAAGTTATTGTAGAGGAAATAGAAGGTACGACCCTAATCGTGTGGCAGACGGAGGAACCGAAAAAGGAAATCAAAGAGCAGGAATTACAAGAGGAGGAATTCTAGATGTCTACGATAATAATCGCAGTAGCGGCTGTTTTTGTCCTTATTTTTGGCAGTTGGTCCACGACGTTGGTCCGCCAGTATCAGAAAGGATTAAAAGAAACTTTCGGTAAATATACTAAATCCCTGGATCCGGGTCTGCACTTCATTTTGCCCCTGGTTCAGCAAGTCAAAAAGATCGACATGCGGGAGAGGACGCTGGACGTACCTCGCCAGGACGTCATCACCAAGGACAATGCCTCAGTAACCGTGGACGCCATCGTCTACTACAAGCCCACGGATGCCCGCAAAGTAGAATATGAGATCGAGGACTTTGAAGAAGCGGCTGTTCGGTTGGCCCAAACCAATTTGAGAAGTGAGATAGGCGAGATGGATTTGGACGAGTCGTTATCTTCACGAGAAAAGGTCAATACAAAGTTGTTGACCACCTTGGATGAGGAAACGGACAAATGGGGCGTCAGGGTAACGAAAGTCGAGATCAGGGAGATCACCCCTCCCGACGACGTGAAAAACGCTATGGCCCAGCAGTTAAAGGCGGAGAGACGACGACGGGCCGAGGTGCTTAAGTCCGAAGGAGTGAAACAGGCTTCCATCCTTAAAGCGGAAGGTAACAAAAGGGCCGCGGTGCTAGAGGCCGAAGGTGAAGCCGAAGCGCGCAAAAGGCGAGCAGAAGCCAAGCGGTTCGAATATATCACGGAGGCCGAAGGAGAGGCCAACGCCATCCAGGGCGTATTCGGCGCCTTCCATGCCAGCAAGCCCAACAAACAGATCTTGACCCTGAAGGCTTTCGATGCAATGGAGAAATTGGCCCAGGGCAAGGCTTCCAAGCTTATAGTGCCTTCGGGAGCGGCGGACGTACTGGGAGCTTTAAGTAGCGTGATGGGCGTCTCCAAAGGAGACGGTTTCCCCGAACTGGATTTAGAAGAGATGGAAGACGAGGAAGATTTGGGAGAAGACCTGGTCAGCCAGCTATCCCAGAAAGCGGAAGAGACGAGGAGCGAATTCGAGGAAAGAGCGGAAGAGATAAGGGAAGAAGCCGAACAACGGGCGGCTGAAGCGACGGAAGATATCGAAGGGGAATTTTAACTTGCAAGGACCTTCATCGATCGCCCTTTCTTTTTCGCCAGACGTAGTAGATGCCACTTAGAACGAACAACCCCCCGACTATCGAGAGAAGCGGGGGGTATTCTTCAAAGAAAAGCGCGGCCAACAGGGAGGAACCGACCGGTTCCCCCAGAATAGTAGTCCCGACCCGAGAGGCCTTCACTTCCCGCAAAGCCCAGTTGAACAGGTTATGGCCAATCAGAGTGGGCACTAGGGCCAAAAGGACAAATAGATAGTAGTTCCGGGCGGAATAGGTCAAAAGCTCCACTCCGCTGGCCAAGCAAAAGATCAGTAGAAGCGAGGCGGTGATGGAGTATACGGAGAATACGTAAGGTAGGGTATCCATTCTCTGCCGTACCTTGGAACCGATAAGAAAGTAACAGGCGGCCATCAAGCCCCCGGTCAGGGCCAGTAGGTCTCCCCGGAGGACGAAGGAGCTACCTCCCCCCCCAAAATCTCCAAATCCGATCAATACTGTCCCGGCCATCGTCAACCCGACGCCGGCTATCAGACTCCGAGCGGGACGGTCTCCCAAAAAGATCAATTCCAAAAGGAGCAAAAAGACGGGCTGAGTGGAGACTAAGACGACGGAACTGGCCACGCTGGTGTAGTTCAGAGAAGTTATCCAGGTAAAGAAATGTAGACTGAGTGCCAGCCCCGCGCCCATAACGTAGAAGAATTTCTTTCCTTTGAGTTCCTTCAACTGCGCCCTGTAATTCCGATTACTCAAAATAAAGGGAGCCAGGATCAAACTAGCAAATAAAGTACGATAGAAGGAGATTATTAGCGGTGGTGCTGAACTCATGCGGATAAAGATCGCGGCGAAGGAGACGGCGACCACGGCCAAAGCCAGGCTAAGTTGAGGGCGAGAGCGAACGAGCGAAGGGAGACTATCCATTCTTACTCTACCCCTCCCCTGATCAAGTTCTTCTCCCTCTCTGGCTGGAGCGTATCGGAACTATCCTCCAGAGCTACTTGTAGCAACCATTTTTTCGCCACTTCGAGGGAGTCCCTTTCCTCTCCCACCTTGATATCCGGTTCGATTCCTTTCCCCTGGACCCGGTCTCCTCGCGGGGTCTCGTAGGCGGCCGTAGTTAATTTCAATCTGTAACCCTCTCGCAGGTTAAATACCGTCTGGACCAAACCCTTGCCGAAAGTCCTCTCCCCGATCAGCGTGCCCGCGCCGTTATCCTTTATCGCCCCGGCCAAGATCTCGGCCGCACTGGCCGTACCGTCGTCGATCAGGACGGCCAAAGGCAGGCGGGGAAAGTCGTTGCCTTTGGAATAATATTCCCTCTCCCCTTCCCCCGCCCCACTAGTCTTGACGATCAGCCCCCGATCGATGAACTGACTGGCCACGCTCAACGCCACGTCCAGCAATCCGCCCGGGTTGGAGCGCAGATCAAGGATCAGGCCCTTCACCCCCTGGGCGAAGGTTTCCTCCAGCACCGCTCGCAACTTCCCGGCGGTCTCCCTGTTGAAGACGCTCAGCTTGACGTAACCGAGCAGCCCCTCGCCGATCAGTTCCTTTTCCACCGAATTGATCTCTATCGGTTGTCGCTCGATCAGCACTTCATAGGTCCGACCGTCCGGGCGCTTAAGTTTGAGCCTTACCTCAGTCCCTTCTTCTCCGCCGATCAGTTCCGTCACCTCTTCCATTGCCATTCCCTTCGTATCGCGACCGTCTATTTCCAAGATCAAGTCCCCCGAACTAAGTCCCGCCCGCTCCGCCGGGGAACCGGCCAAAGGGGCGACGATCTTGAGCCCCTCTTCCGCCTTGATCAGTTCGACCCCTATGCCCACGAAACGGCCCTCCAAGCGGCGACGGAATCGCTCGTACTCTCCAGGACCGTAAAAGGAGTTATAGGGATCATCCAACTTATCCAGCAGGCCTTCCACCGCCCCGTCAAGCAAGGAGTCATCGGAAGGCTGCCTTCCTGGGTCCTTATAGTAAGACTTCCTCACTTTGAGATAGACCGCATCTAGCGGGGCGAAGAACTCTTCGGGGTGTAGGCGGGGGGCACTGACCGGACTGGAGGAAAGCAGGCCGAAGAGGAACCCGATAACCAAGGAGGCGACCAACGGTCGCAGACGATATCTTTCGTTTGACACTTTCTTCACCGCTCAGGATTTTAAGGCATAGGGCTTGAACGGTCCACCACTACCTCGATCGCTTGCCCTATTCCAACTCTCGTCCAGGCCAAGCTGGTCATTTGCGATCCCTATTCTTATAATCTGGGTTAAGGTGGATACCATGAACCAATTAAGAATACTTGATCTAGATTGGGACTTACGTCCCGATGCCTTTGGCTCAGAGATACTTCTGGAGAATGGTACCTTCACCGAGGCCAAATCTTTCTACGAGTACGACGCCGTCTTTGTCGATCCCCTCAAGGTCGATCAGCTCTGGAGCGATTATTTAGAACTTGGGCCGAGAGGATCCTTTTCCGTCGCTCCCCAAGCAAGAGAGGGCCTCGGTTTGGCCGTCAGGAATTTATTCCAAGCCAGGGAGGAAGAATGTAGGATTCTATTGGAAGGGGGCGGTTATCTATTTTGTCGCCTGCGGAGAAGCGGCCCCCCGCTCCTAGTCCAAGAAAAAAGGTCCAGGCGCTCCCTTTACTTCGACCGTTATTCCTGGATATCCGGTCCCGATTCAGTTCCGCTGAGCTGGTGGTTCAAGTTTAAGCGGAGAAGGGGACGGAGAATAAATCTGGCCCCCTCTCGGCTACGCCCCTACCTAGAAGGGGTTAAAAAAGATCTTCATTACCGAGTCGTGCTGGAGGGCAATCTTAGGGAGAAACTGGAGGACCAAGGGGTCTCCTTGGTCCCCCTGGCAGAGACCCTCGCCGGCGAGTTGATCGCCCTGGAGGTAAATGTGGAGAACGGTTCTATTTTCCTATTACCACCTCCTGAAGAAGAGAAAGGAGGGGGGAAGGAAGAAAGCGACCTCCTGGCTAAAAATTTGCAATCGATCCTGCAAAGGGCGAGTGAGCCCCCCGATTGGATCCAAGGGCTCTCGCTGCCGGGCGAGGAAACTCTCGAGAGAAAACTGGGCGAGTTGGAAGAACGGAGGGAGAGACTTTCGAGAAAGAAAGCAGCTATGCAGGAGAGGAAAAAACTGTACCAAGAGCTAAAAAGACCGCTCTACGCGAAAAATAAGTCCGACCTGATCCGTTCGGTAAAGCCAATTTTTGAGCAAGCAGGCTTTGAACTGGCCGAAAGGGGAAATTTGCACCTTTTGGCCAGTTTGGAGGGACTGAGGGCGGGCATCGTCTGCTGCCCCCTCTCGGAAAACGAAGAGATCCGCGAGGCTTACTGGAAACTAAACCGGGGCATGGAAGAGTTGAGAGCGGAAGAGGGAAAAGGGGGAGAGGGTCTTTTGCTTTTCGGACCTTCCGATCTTCGCCCCCAGCCACCCAAAAATCCACCTGCCCTTTTTTCCCTATTGCCCGAAGGTCTGCTGGAAGGCTGCCACGATCATGATTTGACCGTAAAATCTACCTACCAACTCTTCACGGCCACGCGGACCGCGCTTTCCGAGGAAGGAAACCTATCGGGAAGACAGTTATATCAGGCCCTCTTTTCTAACTAAGCCCTTGCTTACCCTTTTTTTCTTCCTCCCGAATCTCAAGTTCCACTTTTTTCAGCTCTCCCTCTACACCCTTAAGGCTCCTCACGGCGCCCTCGACGATATTCTTAATCAGGCGAGCGGGAAAAGTGGATAACGGCACACGTTCACCGTCGACCTTCAATTTGACCCCGGTACCTTCCCTCTCTACGGGACAATCTTGCAGGTCCTGGCGACCGGCGGCGATTTCCCGGGCCAAATCTCGACAGCTAGGAAAACCGCAACGACCGCAATTCATCCCGCCCAGCTTATTTGCCAGCTTTTGGATCCTTATTTCCTCAAGCACGGCCCTTTTCGTCTCCTCAAAGTCCTCCCGATGGACGTGAATGGTACCTTCGCGAGGACTTATATTTCCTACAGCCACCTTGGGCAAGTCCCCTCCCTTAAAGCCCTCTACCAATAAGACGTCACAAAGGTCCTTTCCCTCCACTTCCTGGACTATCCGCTCAAGATTCATACTCTCCTTCAAGATAAAGGCCGTCTCCCTGGCGGAAGCGAAGACGATCATCCTCGCCCCGGCCTGGCCATGTCGCCAGGTGTCTTTTCCCTCTTCATCGATAGAGCGGTCCCCCTGAACGTGTTTGAGAGTACAAAGGGAATAATTTTCCCCCCGGAGGGCCTCGATCAACCGTTCGATCAGAGAAGTCTTTCCCGAGCCCGACTTCCCATACACGCCTATCAGCGGAACTTGCCCGTTCACTCGTAATCCACCCTCCTCTTCACCCCTTCAGTTACCCTGACCGGAAGATCCTACCCGGAGGAACTATGGTTAACTCAAAGTCAAAGTCCTTTTCCCGATGTATTCGCCGTTCGACTTCCTCCAAACTGTCTTTGTAACGGGATGAGACGTGAAAAGCAAGCATCTTTTCCACGTCGGCCCTTTTCCCCACATCGACCGCTTCCTCCAAAGTGGCATGTTTGAACTCCTTTCTGTCCTCCTCTTTGAGAAAAGTGGCATCGTGAACCAAAAGCTCAGCCCCTTCCACCTTAGCGGGATCGAGGGGGACGGAATCTCCGCCGTAGGCAAAGACTATCTTGTGATAAGAATGAAGCAGTTGGTCCCTTTTTCCCTGCCGAGCCAATTCCTCTATCTCTTCCTGCCGCAGATCTCGATATTCCGGCTTCAGCTTTTTCCGCCGCTCCAAAACGTTGTAACCCAGCGAAATCTCATGTCTAGCGTGTTCCGTGCTAAAAGCACGGACGAAGCGAGCGTTCCTAGTCCCTCGCTCCCCGAACACAGTTACTTCATCCCCCGGTTCCAGCGGAACCCATTCCAGAGAATAACTCAAGTCGCCGTTGGTTCGGTGCAGATAATTCATCAATTCGCAGATATGAAAATTGTTCTTGGGATAATATATCTTAAGCGGCTTGGCCTTATCTCCCATGGCGTTATTACGAATATTGACCAACCCGATCAAACCGGCTATATGATCCGTATGGCCATGAGAGAGAAAGACCCTTTCCACGGCAAAGGACTTGTTGCCCATGATGCTACTGACGCTCTCTCCGGCATCAAACAAAGCCCGATCGGGGCTGTAGTAGATCCAACTAGAATAAAGAGCCTTGGAGTAAGCGAGCAATTTCATCTTGACCTAGATCAACACCTATTTCACTGCTCTATTCCCGCCAAAAATTCTTCGATGTTCAGCCCCATGTCTTCTCCCACGTAACCTCCTTCTAAAACGGCAAAAACAGGTAAATCCAACTCCGCTATCAGTTCGCCGATCCCCCTATAAGCGGAACGGGAAAGGCCCAAAGAGGCCATTGGATCATCCTCATAAGCGTCAAAACCTGCGGACACCGCCACCTGTTCAAAGTCGCCGCCTTCGACTTCTTCCAACGCCGAACGCAGCACCCGCAGGTACTTGTCATCTCCACAATTGACCTCCAGCGGAAAATTGAGGACGTTTTCCCGAGATTTCTTTCCCGTTCCGGGAAATACGTAGGACCGGTGCAGGGAAATATAAGTGGCCTGATCGTCGCCGAGGAAGATGTCTTCGGTCCCGTTCCCGTGGTGACCGTCGAAGTCCACTATCAAAGTCTTAAGGTCCGACTTCTTTACCGCCACGGCCAAATTATTAAAGTAACAGAAACCGCCCAGAAAGTCCTTCCCCGCGTGGTGGCCCGGCGGACGCATCAGCGAAAAGCCGCCCTCCTGTTGAGCCGTTATCGCCCCTCCCGCCGAAAGGGAGGCAAAATGGAACAGATTCCTATAATGCGGACAGTCCGGGTCCGAAAAGTCCCCTTCCCGAACCTTTTCCACGAATTCCGAATCGTGAGCCAAGGCGAGGTCCTCCGGAGACGCCTTCTCCGGCGCGATCGTATCGTGCTTTCCCCGCAGTACCTGATAGGCGACCTTTACCCTATCCGGACTCTCCGGATGACCAGCCGATCTATACTGCAACGCTTCTTCGGAAAAGACTAAATCCATAATCTCCTCCTAATGGATTTTCGTTCGATTTTTAAACTGCCGATACTTCTCAATACTACAAAAAGTCTACTATCCAACCTTTTTTTCTCAACGGGACAATTCCCGGACGGGAATTCATCACGGATAGAAATTACGATCAGAGTACTTTTTGGAGACAACTATCCTTTCCAATCGCCGAAGTCAAACATATAATAGAATGGTTTTACGCGTTTTCTGTAGTAGGTCGGGCAAAAGGGGTGAGGGGGCTACCTTGAGACGCTCACCCAGTGAGTAATATGTGAAGGGGGTCTTCCTTGATGAAAAAACGAGAATCCACGCTAAAAATATTGCGCTTTGTCGGCTTGGCACTCTTGATCTTCGGATTGGGGTTCACTCTAACCGGATGCCGTTGGTGGAACAAAAAACCGACGGCACGGCTAACTGTGAGCGACAAGACACCTGTGACCGGAGTAGAAGTTACCTTCGACGCTTCCGGATCCGCCGCCGCAAATACGGACGGAACCATCGTCAGTTACGAGCTTAAGTTTGGCGACGGAAGCAGTCCAGTCACCCAAGATGACTACCCCATATCGGCCGGGGGATGGGACAGTATACCTCATACCTACAATTCCAAGGGTACCTACAAGGCGGAATTGACGGTGACGGATGAAAACGGGTCGAGTAATACGACCACGTTGGAGATAGAGGTGCAAAACGCACCTCCGCAGGCTTCCATCGAAGCAAAGCCCCGGAGGGGACCATTTCCCCTAACCGTCAAATTCGACGTTACAGCCTCCAGCGATTCCGGAAGTAGTCTCTACACCCAAAGCGTCGGCAGTTACGAGATAGATTACGGCGACGGGAATACGGACAGCGGAGAGTGGCCCGTCTCCACCCTGACCCATACCTACGAAGAGCCGGGCACCTATGAGGTAGTCCTCACCGTAACGGACGACGACGGTGCGTGGGATTCCGTCACTGCCAACGTCGAGGTAACCGAAGGCTTGGCTTTCTCCAAAAAAGTAGGAACGAGTTTTAACATATGGACTATGGGTCAAGACGGCTCCGAGCAAACTCAGCTGACCGATGCCAACCAAGACGATCTATTCCCCAGCATGAATTACGAGCGAGACTGGATCGCCTTTAGCCGTTATGAAAACTCACAGTGGATTATCAACAAGATAAGAATGGGCGACACTCTGACTACCCCGTCGGAACTCCGGCCCAACTCTCTGCAACCCAACTGGGGCGGGGATAAAATCGCCTTCGCTTCCAACCGCAATCCAAACGGCAGTATAAGTTCCTACGCGATATTTACGATGAACTCAAACGGCGGTACGGTAGAGAGATTGACGCCGGAAGGGGCCAGCTACGATTGTTTTGCCCCCGTCTGGTCTCCCGACAACTCGGAGATCATCTTCGTTTCAAATGCCGACGGCGATTGGGACCTCTACAAAATGGAGGCCACGGGAGTAAGTTCCATAGACGATGCTGACAAACTGACAAACAATTCCGCCAAAGACGGCTTTGGAGATCCCACCGGTCTCGATCCTTCGAAGATAGGGACGATGACTACCCCCAGTTGGTCCCCCAGCGGCAAATATATCGCCTTTACCTCCAACCGGGCTACACCTTACTCCGACAGCGGCCTCGACATCTTCATAATGGAGGAGGACGGGGACAACCTCAAAGTCATCACGGCCCAGCTGCCTCTGGTAATGGGATATGACAACTACGCCCCCTACTGGATTTCAGAAGATAAGCTGGCCTTCGTCTCAGCTCACGGCGGTAGCGGACAGATCTGGAAAGTTGACGTCAGCAATCCGGACAACCCGACGGGAGTAGAGAATATAAGCGACAGTAGCGGCAACTCCGTACAACCGGGGTAATCCAATTTCTTCGCTAGTTGGGAAAAGTCTCAACTTCTGACCATTTTTCGAGAAAGGCGGGTCGGGCGATCCCTTGCGAGATTTCTCCGGGATCGGCCGACCTTTATGTTTTTCACCGCAATCGGAAGGTGCTTTACGAGGTTTTATATAGAAACTCAAGTTGCTAACTTTTTTAATTCTGAGAGAATCCCCGAAGGTGAAACTTGCTTTCACCTTCGGGGATTCTCGAAGAAGTTCAAGTGGCAAATTTAGCGCAAATAGAAAACTTAGCAACACGAGATATAGAAAGTAACGGGAGGTTCACCATGTCAAATTGTAAAACAAAGAACGAGAAGTTCGCGGTAACGGTCAGGCTTCCCTTAACCGCGCTTTTGGCTCCCCTACTTATACTATTTATCCTTTCTTTCGCGACGGGAACAAACGGCAAAGACGGAGAAGGGGGGCCGCCGATAGAGTCCTACCTCTACCCGCTTGCCCAATTGGAATCGCTGAAAAATTATCCGTCCACCGCGGCGGTTGAGGACCGATCGAAGGACGGAGTCAGCAAGGAACAGGCCAAGGCCGAAATTTACGCCCTCCTGCTTCCTGATGGCAAAATGGGGATCCTGATCAGGCCGATATCACAGCCCGAATACGCTTCTTTTCAGATTCAAGCCGTCGGTCACCGCATAATAGAACGACAAATGGTAGCCCGTGCCTTGGTCTCCCCCCTAGTCGAGGAGAAAGACGTAGAGAAAATCGCTCCGGAGCTAATTTCATTCATAAAGGAGGGGATCAACTTCATCAGCGGCTTTGCCGTCTTTAAAGAACATCAATAAAAAATTCGGGATGGATAGAAATACGGAGGGAGACTAGGGACAATCCTCTCCCCATGCCTCCCTCCGTAAAAATCTACCGAAATTCCGACAAAGGAGTCCAGAAGCTACACTTTCAAAACCTCCAGAGCAGGTAATTCCTTGCCTCGCAAGAAACCGAGACAGGCTCCTCCCCCCGTGGAAACGTGATCCATCTCTTCCTCTAAGCCCAGTTCGCCGATGGCCGCCCCGGTTTCGCCGCCGCCGATCACTCTGTAACCCGAGGAGTCGGCTAACGCCTGGGCCACTTTCCTGGTACCCTCCTTGAAGGGATCGAGTTCGAAGCCGCCCAGCGGACCGGCCCAAACGACCGTCTCGGCCTCTTTAACTTTTTCACTAAATTCCTCGATCGTAGCCGGTCCGATATCGATTCCCATCCAACCTGGCGGAATCTTATCCGCTTTGACCGTCTTGACCTCCCCCTCGGCGCTGAATTCTTGAGAGATCTTGGCGTCCTGGGGCAGGATCAGCTCGACTTTTCTGTCATCGTCCACCTTGTCCAAGAAGTCCCGTACCTCATCTATCATCGAATCTTCTACTAGCGAATCGCCAACCATATGCCCCTGCGCGCTGAGAAAAGTAAAGGCCAGCGCCCCGCCGATCAGGAACGTGTCCACCCGCTCCATCATATCCCACAAAGCGCCTATCTTGCTAGAGGCCTTCTTGCCCCCGATGATGGCCACAAAGGGATGATCCGGATCTTCAACCGCCGGCGTCAGGGCCTTGACTTCCTTCAAGATCAGCAATCCGGCTCCGGCGGGCAGTTCCTCTGCCACTCCGTAGTTGGACGCATGTTGTCGGTGGACCATGCCGAAAGCGTCATTGAGGAAGACTTGGCCCATTTTGCTCAATTCCCGGACGAAATCGGGGTCGTTTTTCTTCTCCCCCGGATGAAACCGAGTGTTTTCGAGCAAGGCCACCTGTCCCGCTTCCAAATCCTTGACCTCGGTCAAAACACTTTCTCCTATACAATCGTCGAACTTTTTCACTTCTCCCTTATCTTCCAACAGTTCGTCCAATCGTCGGGCCACGGGGTCCATTTTCAGTTCCTCGACGACCTCGCCCCCCGGCCTACCCAAGTGGCTGGTAATTACAGGTAGGGCCTCTTCTTCCAACAAGTACTCAATCGTGGGCAAGGCACTCTTGATACGGGTATCGCTTAGAATCTCTCCCTCTTCCAAAGGAACGTTAAAATCGACTCGGACCAAGACTCTCTTTCCTTCGACCTCTAAATCGTGAATCGTATTAAATTTTGCGGTCGGATCTACCATTTATATCCTCCTTTTTTGTAGAAACTAAGCCTCTCGCTCGCTGGAAAATTATATGATCTGTCGGCCTTCCTATCTAGCGGGGCAGCGATCGACGCCTTTTCGAAAGTAGAAAAAAAGACTCAGGGAAGAAAAAATAAAGCCAGGCCGGACGTAATCCGGCCTGGCGATCGTAATTCTCAAAATATCGCGCCCCCTTCAAGAGCGGAAAACCTCACTCGATCTCTACGTCCACTACCTCCTCCTCTTCAAAGGGTTCGCTGAAGGGGGCTCGAATATGAAGGATACCGTTTTCAAAACTGGCCTTTAACTGATCCGTTTCTTCTAGCTCCTCCGGCAAGGGTAAGGTCCTCCGGAAGGTTCCGTAACGTCGCCCCCTGCTGATATAATTCGCATCTTCCTTTTCCTCTTCTTCCTCCAGTTCGCCCGAGACGATCAGTCGATCACCTCGCACCTGGATCTTAATATCCTCTTTCTTCAAACCGGGAAGTTCCACTTCATAATGGATCTCGCCATCTCTTTGATATATATCCGTATTACCCAATCTCCCTAGACCGCTGCCACCAAAAAAGCTTTCCTCTAAATCCTGGAAGAACTCGTCCAATAGACCGCCGGAACTGAAAGGAGAAGGAATTCTGTCTCTGTCCCTACCTCTGAAGGACGGCAATCTCATCGTGCTCACCCCCTTAAAATTTTATTTTCTCTAAGCCTAGCACTTTAGCAGAGTCCTAATTACTCTGCTAATAGTATTATAGTAACGAACTTCAATTCTGTCAAGAGCACGGTTGACCTCCGCAGCCAAGCAAGCTAGACTGTATTATATAAAACCTTGGACATATTTCGTGGTTTGAATCCAGTGATTCTTAGAAGAGCCATCTTAACACTACGGGTCAAATGGCAATTCTAGGTTATTAGCCCTCCTCTGTCAGTCTTTAAAACTAAATGTAAGGTAATTTGGGAGGTTTTATATAACATCCAAACGGTGATCGCCTTGATTCTACGCAAACAAATCGAATCTCTAAATTTGTCCTACCTAATTTTTCTGATCCTCTTCGTTTTCTTCTTTTCAGTCGGTCCGTCCCTCCCCCTACCGGCAGAAACCGGGGCCACGGAAGAAGGTTCCACGGAGGAAGTCACTCAAGATCTCGACTCAAGGATCGATAACTCTCAGCAGCTCATTGAGAGGATGGAAAAAGAGTACGAGGACATCGTCACCCTTGCCGCCAACATTATCACTTTTAGCAATGAATCCGCCTTGGAAATATCTATCAGGGCCATCTCTGCCCCCGAGGAACTTTTGAGAGTTGAATATACCGCTCCAAAGGAGATGGCCGGACAATTCTTTATCCTGGATGGCGACTTTCTCTATCAATACGTACCAGTTAGCGACTTGGTGATCAAACGCAAGATCAAAGAAGAGGAGTTGCCGGTTCGGGCGGTAAACCTCACCCCCAAATATTTGCTAGAACTGCTTACTTCCGAAGACCTGGAAGTCAAATTGCAAAGCAGGCCGGGCAATTCGGACTACGGCAAAGATATTCTTGAAAGTGAAGGGATGCCCCAACTGGACTTAGAAGAGGTCAACGAAGTACAGACGGGAGGGAGAAAGGAGGATGGACCTTCGCCGGAAGGGAAACCTTTCTACGAAAAGAGGGAGAGTTACTTGCTGGAAATCCGCCCCCAAAAAGAGGGCTTTGGCTTCGAGCGCCAATTTATCTGGCTCGACGCCAAAAATCTTCTGCCTCAGAAACTAGTTACATATCTCCCCCCAAAAAAGAAGGGAGGGGGACAGGCCAAAATATTGACTGTGGTGAAAGAAGTAAAGGTAAATCCCGAATTGGACTCGAAAGAATTGAGGAGCTTGCCCGAAGACGCCGAAATTATGGAAGGTTAGAAGCGAAGCGTCTCACCTTCCATAAAACCTTGGAAAGATGACCTACAAAGTCTTATACAATCACAAAAATTTCTTGAAATCGCTCAAGCGGATTTCCTCTTCGACAAATCTCTCGAATTCATCTTCCTCCGCCAGTTCCTCCAGTTCCTCCAACTCTAGAGTTGAACCATCGTCATTTAAACCCTGCAACTCTAGATCGAGGAAGGAAATATCCACCGCTGCATTTTGAAAGACCTTCTCCGTGATAAATAGGGGGGCATCCATCCTTATGGCCAAGGCCACCGAATCGGAAGGACGGGCATCCACTTCGAAAATCTGCCCTTGAAAATCCTCGAACACTATCTTGGCAAAATACGTGCTTTCATCGACATCATCGATGACGACCCTCTGCAATTGGCTACCCGAAGATTGCATAACGGTCTTAATTAGGTCATGAGTTAGAGGACGGGGAAACTTCTCTCCCTGCAGTTCAAGCGCAATTGAGGTGGCTTCTCCGTCTCCTATCCAAACAGGCACTATATAGCCGGAGTCCTGTTCTTTGAGTAGCAGGACCGGAGTATTATTAGCCGGATCTACCATCAAAGTTTCCACTTCAATTTCTCTCATCGGATAAAACCCCACCTTAAATTTAGATTATATTTATCAACAGTGACCATATCCCTTAAGAAATCTATCGGACAAAATAAATTATAACGACACCCTTCAGAGCGGGCAAGCGGAAAAAATTCAAGCCTAATTTTGAAAAGGATAGCTTCAAGTGGTAATAATTATTTAGCAAAATCGGTCCGAACTGAAGAAGGCAAGGATTCAATCAGGGGGTTGTCTTTGGGCTCGCAAAAACTAGATAGGCTGACTTTCCGATCCGGATTGAAGTCCGGGTTGAGCGTAGCTTTAGGTTATATTCCCATTGGAGTAACTTACGGCCTGCTGGCTAGGTCAACCGGGCTTTCTTTGCTGGAGACGGAGATGATCAGTTTAACCGTCTACGCCGGAGCGTCCCAGTTCATCGCGCTCAACCTAGTTGCCATGGGATCGGGCGCTTTACAAATAATAACCGCCGTCTTTCTGGTTAATATCAGGCATCTATTGATGAGCGCTTCGCTTAGCCGCAAGGTGAAGCAATCACCGTTAGCGCTCAAGTTAATTTATTCCTTTGGCATCACTGACGAAACCTTCGCCGTAGCTTCGATGGAAGAGGGAAAGATATCTTCCTCCTACATGCTTGGCCTAAACAGTTTGGCCTATACCAGTTGGGCCTTTAACTCGGCTCTTGGTTACCTCTTAGGCGGACAGTTACCTCTCGTGATGAGGGAAAGTATGGCCGTCGCTTTATACGCTCTCTTCATCGGACTGTTGGTACCGCCGATGAAAGAAAATTCCAAGGTCGTAGCCTTGGCCGGGACCGCGGCCGGACTGAATTGTCTCTTCCGACCGTTAATTTCGTCCGGTTGGTCCATCGCGCTCGCTACCGTTTCATCCGCCTTATTTATTGAGATCGCCGACCGTTACCAACTTTTGGGCTTTTCGAAAAAGGAGTAAGGAAATGGAGAACAAATTTCTGTTCATGGTCCTGGGCATGGCTCTCGTCACGTACGTGCCCCGTGCCCTTCCCTTCATCTTTTTAGATAAGTTAAACTTGCCCCCTTTCTGGGAATCGGTCTTGCAAAACGTCCGGTACGCCGTTCTGGGGGCATTGATCTTTCCCGGGTTGTTTCTAATCAACGAAGATCCTACGTTTGGTCTACTCGGTGGTTCAGTAGCCTTCGCCATTGCCTACACCGGGGTCGACGTCATCTTCACTGTGCTGGCAGCTATAGTGGCCTTGGTACTTTATTCCCTACTTTTTTGACTGGTTGAGTCGAACCTGATCGAAGAAACCGGATCGAGCTCAATATTTTTTTATTCTATTGGCCAAAACCTTGATGGTTAAATAAGTGACTATTTCCTCCCGATAGGACCTTTCGCCTCCTTCGCTTTGGTTCGACAGAAACTTTTCCGGCACCCCCCTGCCTCCGACCAATAGTTTGTCCCGTTGCGGCTGGGCTATAGACCACCTACGTTCGTTCTGGTAACAGAGGCATTGTTCTAACTCTTCTCTACTTACTTCGCTGATCTTACTACAGCGAGACCACCTCAGCCCCAGATTGACGCCGACATCGTCCTCGATCAGCTTTTTAGCCTTGGCTATAACTTCTACGTCCTTATTTTCGTTTTGGTAGGTGAAGCCCGAACAACAAAATTTCTGTCTTTGACTGCGGTCGAATTCCGGAAGATGGGTCAAAAATAGCTCCTTATCCTCAAACTGGGAAAGGAGGAGTTCGGAAAACTCTTTTCTCAAATTGGATAAAACGGCATCGACTACCTGCTCCGAATTCAATTTATCTGCCATAAGGAGCCCCCTAGATAGGCCCAATGTTTTAACTGAAGTCGATCGTCTCCCGTTTCTTACCTCCACTGACTATCCGGCCCTCTCGAAAAATCTTACGTAGGATAAATTCAATTCCCGCTTCATGTACATAGTAGCAAGTTCAAAGCACTTTTGAAACTGATCCCCTCGCCTTTCCGCTTATATAAAACCTAGTTCCACTCAAGCTGATCGATCATAAAGGCCAGGATGTCGCTTTCCTCTTCGATCAACTTGGAAGTAGGCTTGCCCACCCCGTGGCCCGCGTCTCGTTCTACCTTTAGCAGCACGGGATTAGATCCCCCTTGAGCTCGCTGTAACTTGGCCGCAAATTTGAAACTGTGGGCGGGGAAAACTCTATCGTCGTGGTCCCCTGTAATTACCAGCGTTGGAGGGTATTCTTCCCCCCGCTCGACGTTGTGGTAGGGAGAGTAGCTCAGTAAGTACTCAAAGGTTTCAGGGTCATCCGGCGAACCGTAATCCGAGACCCAGCCCCAACCGATGGTAAACTTGTGAAAACGCAACATATCCAATACGCCCACTACGGCTACGCAGGCCCCGAAAAGGTCAGGACGCTGGGTTAGAGAGGCACCAACTAACAAGCCTCCGTTACTTCTACCGCTAATTGCCAGTTTAGAACTAGAAGTAAATCCTTCTTCGATTAGCCATTCAGCAGCAGCGATAAAATCGTCGAAGACGTTTTGTTTATTTAGCCTCCTGCCTTCCTCGTGCCATTTCTTACCGTACTCTCCCCCGCCTCTTAAATTGGCTTGGGCGTAAATACCGCCCCTCTCCATCCAGACCAGACGAGGGAGGGAAAAAGAAGGAGTAAGGGATATATTAAAGCCACCGTAGCCGTAAAGGTAAGTGGGAACGGGCGAATTCAAATCCAGATCCTTTTTGTTACATATATAGAGAGGGATTTCCTCCCCGTCTTTGCTGGAGTAAAATACCTGCGCCGTCTGAAAATCCTCCGCATCGACGGGGATTTCCGGAGAACGAATCAAAGAGCTCTCCCCTTCCCTCAAGTCGTATCTATAGATCCTCGGGGGAATTTTGAAACTGGAAAAACTATAGAAAGCTTCCCGATCGCTCTTTAAACCGGAAAAGCCCGTAACGGTACCCATTCCCGGTAACTTAAGCCTCTTGATCTCTTCCCCCTCCTTGTCCAGCAAGTCCACCCGATGCTTGGCATGGTCCAGGTAGATGGAAAAAAACCTCTCCCCGACCAGACTGACCGACTCCAAGGGTTCCTCCGCCTGAGGTATCACTTCCTCCCAGTAGGAACGGCCGGGGCGGGAAAGATCGATGGCTATCACTCTTCCCCTGGGGGCTCGCAGATCGGTCTTTAGATAGAATTTGCCCCTTTCGTGGCCGATGAACTCGTAGCTCGCATCGAATTGATCCAGCAGCTCCACTACTTCACCATCCCCTTTCAAATCTTTATAGAAAATGCCATTTTCTCTTTCGGTACCCCGCCAAACCGAGATTATTAAGTAACGACCATCGTCCGTCACTGATGGCTCAAAACCCCACTCCTTCTTCTGAGGACGCTCATAGATCAGTTCGTCTTCGCTCTGGGGATGGCCCAATTTGTGCAGAAACAGTTTCTGTCTTTGATTTTTGGCCTTGTAGTGTTCTCCTTCCGCCGGAGAGTCGTAGCGACTATAGAAGAATCCGCGATTTCCCGGTAGCCAACCTAAGCCGGTGAATTTGGTCCATTTTATCTCCTCTTCTAGATCCTCTCCGCTTTGAACCTTTCTGATTCGCCAAGTGCGCCAGTCGGAACCGGCCTCCGAAAGGCCATAAGCCACGAACTTGCCGTCTCCGCTTGGCACGTAGCCAGTCAACGCCAGCGTGCCCTCTTCGGAGAGTTTGTTGGGGTCAAGCAAAGGCTTACCTTCCTTAGTCAAGGAATCCGTCCAGTAAAGGATCGGTTGATCTTGGAGCCCTTCCTTTTTAGTGTAAAAGTACTTCCCGCCCCTCTTCAGTGGAATCCCGTATTCATCGTAGTCCCACAACTCCTCCAATCTCTTCTTTATCTCCTCCCGATGGGGGATACCCTCCAGGAACCGTTCCGTCAACCCCTCCTGCTTTTTTAGCCAGCCCTTTGTCTCTTCGGAATCGATTTCCTCCAGCCAGCGATAGGGGTCAGCTACTTTCCTTCCATGGATTTCTTCCGAGAAATCGGAGCGACGAGTCTTGGGATAATCGAGTTCGAAATCTTGCGACATGGTTAACCTCCCGGTCTTCTTTTCGTCTGGACCTATCGTGTTACGATCAATAATTTTATTCCTTCTTCCTCCTTTCTTTCAATCGTTGCTATGGTCACCCCCTTCCGCTGGTTCGACTTGCCCTTCGCAGAGGCGACAAAAACCGCCCGAGAGTTGACATAAGGCATAGTTAAATGTCAAAATTTAGAGCTTGAATTTCTATAATTTGCCATTTCCCCTTGGAGAGTTGAAAAAAGATGAATGAAATTAGCGCCGGAATATTAAACAGGGTCGACGAATTGCGAGCTCGGCTGATAAGGACATCCGTTTTGATACTAATTTTGGCCGTCGGGGCCTATTTCTTCCGGGGCAGAGTAATGGAAATTATCCGTTATCCTCTGGATCAGGATAATCTGATCTTCATTCACCCGACGGAAGCTTTCTTCACTTACATCAAAGTTTCGCTCTTCGTCGGAGTGGTGCTGGGAGCACCCTTCATCTTGTTCCAGTTGATTAGGTTCTTTTCTCCCCAACTGAAGGGCAAAATGGGGAAACCGCTTTTATTTTTGACCTTTAGCTCCGGCACCGTTTTCTTCTATCTAGGCGGAGGCTTCGCTCTATTGATTATGATGCCTTTCGCCCTGAAATTTCTGAAGGGAATAAGCGGAGAGAATTTGGAAGCCGTCTTCACGGTGGGCAATTATGCCTCTTTCGTGATGACCTTCAGCTTAGTATTTGGCTTTATCTTTGAAATACCCGTCTTAAGCTACGCTTTGGCCCGCGCGGGTCTGTTGAAGAAGAGAACTTTGATATCTCAGTGGAGGTACGTCCTGGCCGGGACCGTCATACTGGCAGGGATCCTCACTCCCCCGGATCCCATCACGCAAATGTTTCTTTGGGGGCCTCTCCTGTTTCTCTACGGATTGTCGATTTTGTTAGCTGGCCTTGCTGAATTGGGTCGTCGATAATGCTATAATCTCTACGGTTACAAACGGAGGTGGCAAATATGTTTGGTCTAGGTCCGCAGGAACTGATAATTATTTTGGTAATCGTGCTGGTGCTGTTCGGGGGCAATAAGCTGCCCGAACTGGCCCGATCTCTGGGAAAGGGGGTAAGAGAATTTAAGAGGGAGACGGAAAAAGTAAGAGAAGAGTACGAAGACACGCTGGACTTGGAAAGCGGCTCTTCCGACGACTCCGATGAAGAGGAAGAAGAGAGAGAAGATAGCGCAGGGTCCGACCCCGCGCAGGCTTGACCAAAGCCGAACCGCTTCTATCCCTCTTACTGCGAATAGATCCCTTTACTTTTCTTGGGGTTCGTCTCCCAAAAATATCCGTTGGAGCCGAGGAAGTCCCAGTAGGACTGGGGAACTTCCTCGGCGGAAAAATTACCCCTTATACCTATCAAAATCAAAATGGAAAAAGAACGCATCAAGGGCAACCGCGACAAAGAATTACCGTTGGGCGAACACCTGGAGGAACTGAGACGGCGGATAATTCTTTCTCTAATCGCCATAGTCATCTTTGGCGGGGTTGCTTACGTATTCCGGGGTAGATTGCTGAACTTCTTGCTCGGTCTTTCTCCGGCCCGTTCCATGATTTACCTCCATCCCACAGAAGCCTTCCTAACATATCTCAAACTGGCCGGAATTTCGGGCATAGTGCTTTCCACGCCCTGGATACTGTACCAAGTATGGAGATTCATCTTCCCCGCCCTGCTGGAAAAAGAAACGAGGTACCTGCGGGTCGGATTCTTGGCGGGAGGGGTGGCCTTCTACATAGGGGTAGGGCTAGCCTTGATCTACGGGGTGCCCCTGATCTTGACCTTGCTCTCCCGAGTCGGGGGAGCAAGTCTTGAGATGCGACTTTCCATCCGCAACTACGTATCCTTCGTCTCCTTGCTCTGCTTTTCGGTAGGACTGGTATTTGAAATCCCTCTGATCATCCTCCTTCTAGTACGGGCCGGAATAGTCTCCGCGGAGACGTTGCGGAGAAACCGCAAGTACGCGATCACGATCGCCTTCGCCGTAGCCGCCTTTCTCACGCCGACGGACGTATTTTCCCAAGCCCTGATGGCCGTCCCGCTCGTTTTATTATACGAGTTCTCAGTCTTGCTGGTCCGTTACGGCAAAATAGGTCCAAGGTAATTTACGAGTTTTTATACATCTTCTCCTCCCGATTTAACTCCTCCCTTCTAAAAGTCTCCCTCTCTTCGTACTCTTGTCTTTTGCCCTTGTTCCATTGCTTGACGGGGCGCAGGTAACCGACCACGCGAGAATATACCTCGCTTTCCTTTCCACAACGGGGACATTCCTTGTGTTCTCCCGGAATATGACCATGATCGGGACAGACGCTGAAGGTTGGCGTCAATGTATAATAGGGCATGGAGTAGTTTTCGGCTATCGTCTTCACCAGCCGCTTCGTCGCCTCCCTATCGGGCAAGGCTTCGCCCAAGAAGCCATGAAAGACGGTGCCACCCGTGTACTTGGTCTGCAGTTCGTCCTGAAGATCCAGCGCTTGAAACAGGTCGTCCGTATACCCTACGGGCAGTTGAGTGGAATTGGTATAGTAGGGTTGTTCTCCGCCGTAGGTCTCCCGGTTGTAAATCTTTATCCCTTCGAAGCGTTCTTCGTCCATCTTGGCCAGCCTATAACTGCTTCCCTCGGCAGGGGTGGCCTCCAGATTGAAGATATCGCCCGTCTCTTCCTGATACCGGCCCAGTCTCTCGCGCATAAATTCCAGGGTTTCCAAGGCGAATTGTCTGCCTTCCGCGGAGCCGATATCCTTTCCCCGTAAGTTCAGCAGGGCGTCGTTCATCCCGATTAGCCCGATGGTAGAAAAGTGATTTTTCCAGAATTTGCCCGTACTTTCCTTTATCGATCGCAGATAATAACGAGAGTAAGGGTAAAGTCCGTGTTCGGTGAAAGACTCCAGCGTCTTGCGCTTGATCACCAAACTCTTCTTGGCTTTGTCCATCAGTTCAGCTAGGCGTTCTCGAAACTCCCCTCGTGATGAGGAAAGATGCCCAATCCGGGGTAGATTGATAGTCACTACGCCGATCGAACCGGTTAAAGGATTTGCCCCGAACAAGCCCCCACCCTTACTCCTGAGCTCGCGGTTGTTCAACCTTAGCCGACAGCACATGCTACGAGAATCCTCCGGGTTCATATCGGAGTTGACGAAATTGGAGAAGTAGGGGATACCGTACTTGCGAGTCATCTCCCAGACGGGCTCCAGTGTCGAACTGTTCCAGTCGAAGTCCTTCGTGATATTGTAGGTGGGAATAGGAAAAGTAAATGGGCGCCCCTGAGCGTCGCCTTCCATCATCACCTCGGCAAAGGCGCGGTTGAAGAGATTCATTTCCCTCTGGAAATCGCCGTAGCGGTCGTCCTGAATTTCCCCTTCCACGATTACGTGTTCGTCCTCCATATAACCCGGGACCTTCAAATCCAAGGTGACATTAGTAAACGGAGTCTGAAAACCTGTTCTGGTCGGGACATTCATATTGTAGAGGAACTCCTGCATACCCTGTTTTACTTCCTCGTAACTCAAGTCGTCGTAGCGAATAAAGGGGGCGAGCAAGGTATCTAAGTTGGAGAAGGCCTGCGCTCCCGCGGCTTCCCCTTGCAGGGTATAAAGGAAATTTACAACCTGCATCAAAGCGACGCGAAAGTGTTTGGCGGGCCGCGACTCGATCTTTCCGTTCACTCCCTTGAAGCCGTTCAAAAGGAGATCCTTCAAATCCCAGCCCACACAGTAAGGGCCGAGCGTACCCAAGTCATGTAAATGGAAGGCTCCGCTTCGATGAGTCTCCGCTATATCCGGCGGATAGATCTTTTGCAACCAGTAACGAGAAACTATCTGCTCCGTGATATGGATATTTAGCCCTTGGAGAGAATAGGTCATGTTGCTGTTTTCCTTTACTCTCCAGCTGCTTTCATCCAAATAATCCTCTACGATGGATACGTCGTTTAGCAGATCATCCACTTCACGTATTTGTTCGTGCTGTTTTCGGTAGAGAATATAAGCTTTGGCCGTCTTGAGAAAATCCCGCTCCATTAAAACTTGCTCTACGAGATCTTGAATGTCCTCCACGCGCGGGATCCATTTGCCTCCCCGGCGCCTCTTTTGATCCACCACCCGCCGGTGAACGGCCTGGGCCAGTTCATTCGCCCTCGCCCTTATTCCCTGCCCCTTGTCTTCTTCAGTGGCCTGGAGAGCTTTTCTGATGGCCTCTTTTATCTTTTCCCGATCGTAACGGACTCTTCTGCCGTCCCTTTTTATTATGTAGTCCAAGCTTGTCTCCTCTGCCCGACCTCCGTTGTTTTTGTTCAATAGGAGCACTCCCTTTTATTTTCTATTGATTTTGATCTTCGATCCTATACCCTTCTTCTTTACAAACCGACACTTCCCCCCTTTCCACGCCCAAAGGGGACTAAGATCGCGGAATGTCGGCAAAAACAAAAGATTTAAGAAATGAACTGAATTAGTAGAAACGAAAAACTAAAAGAGAAGAACGCTTCAAATCGGCTGCATTCGTTCGATCAGTGAGGATCTTCTCCTAAATTGTGAAAGACTTCTTCGACGTCCTCTTCTTCTTCCAGCTCCCCCAATAGGGCTAGAGCCCGCTCCTTTTCTTCTTCAGTGGGAGATGCGTAGTTGTTGGGTTTCATCAAAACTTCCGCCTCTAGTTTTTCACACAAACTCTCCAGTCGATCGTTCAATTGGGCCAAGTCGGCCGGTTGACAGGAGATAATAAATTTCTCTTCGGATTCCTCTATCTCTTCGGCACCGCCCTCTATAGCTTCGAGCTGCAAACTGTCCGGGTCAGTACCGTTCAAATTGTCCGTTCGCACCGATATTCGCCCCTCTCTTTGAAACATCCATCTCACACAACCGTCCTCGCCCAACTCTCCCCCGTGGTTTTTGAAAATTTTCTTCAAGTTTGTGCTGGTCCTATTGCGATTGTCGGTCATGGCTTTGACTATAATGGCCACGCTACCTGGCCCGTAACCCTCGTAAATCACCTTTTCATGACTTTGCCCTTCCAGCTCCCCAGTCGCCCTTTTAATCGCCTTCTGTATGTTCTCCTTGGGCATATTGGCCTCTTTGGCCCTTTCGATTGCGCTGGCCAAAGTGGGGTTTTCCTCGGGGTCGGGATTGTTGCGCGCCTCCGCCGTAATCTCCTTGACCAGGCGCGCAAAGAGTTTGGCCTTTTTCTTATCTTGTTTCTTCTTCCGATGTTTTATATTGGACCATTTTGAATGACCAGCCATAACTACCACCAAAATTATTTTATTAAATATGAGCAGGGGAAACAATCTGACTGAAGTATTTTTTATCGAAACGTCCATCCAGGGGAGACAACTGTAACGTCCATTGAACGGAGACTATAGAAGAAGGCTCGATCAGTTTAGAACCAAAGATTACTGCTGGAGGGGACTTGAGCTACTGAGTCGATCAATTAAGATAGGGGTATGAAATCTCGCCGAGTATGCTTTCAAATCGTTCCGGGAGGATTACCTTAATGAGCGAAAACGAACTTGATCAACGAGAACAGAAAGTAGTCTGGGTTAAGGAAAAGTTGGAAGAAATATACGAACCGCCGGAGAGAGAGCAAGGGGCAACTCCTCTGGAGACACTGATCAGGACGATCCTTTCTCAGAATACCAACGACAAAAACCGCGACAGGGCCTGGGCCGGGCTCAGAGAAAAATTTCCCCACTTTCGAGAGTTGGAAAAGGCACCGACGGAGGAGATCGCCCGCGCAATCGCCCCGGGCGGCCTGCAAAATCAAAAAGCCAGAACTATAAAAGGGGTTTTGACTCAGTTGAAAGAGGATAGGGGAGAACTGCGACTCGATTTCCTAGGGGACATGTCTCTGAAGGAAGCATTGGAAAAGCTCACCCAGTTCAAGGGGGTGGGTAAGAAAACGGCCGGGATAGTATTGCTATTCTCTCTGGACAAACCGTATTTCCCCGTGGATACTCACGTCGGACGGGTAACGACGAGGCTGGGGTTGGTAAAGAACGGAGAGGATCATCATGATCTTCTGAACCAAGTGGTTCCGAACCGTTTTAAATACCAACTCCACTTGCACTTAATCAGACACGGCCGGGAGATATGCCATGCGCGAGGGCCCGAATGCAGTAATTGTGCCTTGTTGTCCCGTTGTCCTCATGGACAAAGCAGAGAGAGCGAGCAATAATCTTAGGCTCACCTACACCGCCTTAAAGCAAACCTTCCCGCAAAATCTCCTTGAATCCTTCCGCCATCAGCGGACTACCCAAAGACTCCACCACCAACTCGGGAGGAAACCAACCCAATTCGGAGATTTCCCCGTTTGGCTCAGGCGACGAGTCATCCTCTAACTGCGAACTGTAATAAAATATCAGCCATTGATAGCTATTGTGAGCGCCGATATGGCTATAGACTGTGAGCAGATTTTCGCTTCTCGGCGAACAACCTATTTCCTCCCTCACTTCTCGGGCCAGGCCCTCTTCCGGACTTTCCCCGTAAAGCAAAAAACCTCCGGGCAAGGTCCACTGATCCCGATTATATCCCCTCTTCGGTTTGACCAATAGTACTTCCGAGTTCTCCCCCTTTCCTCTTCTCACCACGGCCTCCACCACTACACGGGGCAGGGTAAAATTGACGGCCTTGCGCACGATTTTGTCCACCTCGTCCAGCAGGGGAATCCGCTCCTTGTTGATCCAGTCGGTGGGATGATTCTCCAAGCGAGGCAGGCAGTAGTAAATCGGCTGATCTTCAACCCTGATCTCTCGGAGTTTCTTCACCTCGAAAGGCAATTCCTCCCTCGAGCGGGGAAAGGTGAAGATACCCTTCCTCTTTACCAGAAAGACCTCTCCGTCAGTTTCGACGTAATAGTATGACATTATGGGTCAATTTATCTTACTTGAAGGAGGAAGGCGAGACAACGTTCCGCGGTTGGACAAGGGGGGGTAAATTCCTTACCCTTTCCCTATCTTTATAAAGCCATTGATAATTAAGGGACGAATCGTCCGGCGAGGCCCAAAAACCCTTTGGAGGTAGAAGATGAAAGAGACTTCCTGGTCACAGGCCACCTTTAACCGCAAGTCAATCCGTAGCTACAAAGAGGAAGAGCCATCGGATGAGGTGATCGAGAAAGTGGTGCGGGCTGGACAAAGCGCCCCCTTTGCCTCTCAAGTATACAGCGTCTTGCTGTCCAGGAAAAGCAAGGGCAATTCTCATCCTTTTGACGCCCCTCTGCTTTTCACCATCTGTATCGACTTTCACAAGCTGGAGTTGATCATGGAAAAAAGGGACTGGGAACCTATTTCCAGCGATTTGTTATGCTTGATTTTCGGTATAGAGGACGCTTCACTGATGGCGGAAAACATGGTTATAGCGGCCGAAGGTCTGGGCATGGGAAGCTGCTTTTTGGGCACTATCCCCTATCGGGCGGAAAAGATAGCAAAGGAATACGATTTACCAAAACGGGTCTTTCCCTTGGTCGGTTTGACCATGGGTTACCCCGCGGAAGATCCGCCCACCCGTCCCCGTTATCCCCTCGACTTTGTCCTGTTTGAGGAGGAATACCCCGATTTAGAGGGAGAACAGCTGGAGAGGGCAATGAAAGAGATGGACGAAGGTTACCTCGATCAAGACTATTACCGCAAGCTAAACGCCAAGATACCGATACAAAAAGAAGACAGAGAAGAAACCTTCACTTACGAAGATTACGGCTGGACCGAGCATATCTCCCGCAAATGGGGCCAATGGTGGGAATCTACGGAAGAGCTGCTAGAGGAGTTCAGAAAGAGGGGATTCGATATATGCGACGAGGATTCAAAGTAACCAAAATACTAAGTCGCCTTCCGTTCCCCCTGACCCGAGTTCGACCGCTCCGCCCCCGTAAAGGACTCTAAAACGTCTTCGTTTATACCGGAAGGGGAAAAGATGGAGACGATATCGCCCGGTTCGATCCTGGTGTTTCCCCGGGGAGTGATAATTTTGTCTTCTCTCTCAATGGCCACCAGTAAAGTATCCTGATCGAGCATACCAAGTTCTCCAATGCGCTTGACCGTCTTGCCGGCGACGGGGACATTTTTATGGATAGTCAGATCGACCGTTTGGGCATTGCCCGTAAATTCTCTGAAATCCACGATCGGCTTCATCTCTTCTTCTTGCGGGCCAAATTGATGGTAAGGATGGAAGTGCTCTTTCTCTATCAGGTCTTCGTCCTCGATCTCGACGCCAAGACGCACTAGCTCTCGGGCGATACGGGTCAGATCTTCGGTGTCTTCCCCCACCGCTTTGATATGGAGGTCGCCTTCCCCGGTCATCACTTCCCGGACGTTTACCACTCCCCTTATCCCCAAGGCCCGCCGAGCCAATTTGCCCCGATTTTGCACTTCAGAGGAACACTCAAACAAATTTACCAAGCGACCCCCTATTTTCTCATAATCCACGTCGGCATGATAGCCCCTGATAATTCCGTCTTCCTCCAATCTCTTTATTCTGTTACGGATAGTGCCGGGGGAGACGTCCACTTCCTTGGCCATATCCGGCGCGCTCGTATTGCGCGCATCCTTCGAAAGGTGATAGATAATTCTTCTGTCTATTTCGTCAAATCTTCTATTCATTACTTAGCACCTTCAAAATAATATAGCAATCTCTCAAAGGCGGAAAGCTGAAGTCGACGTCGAAAGAAAGCAAACCGTAAAAGAAGGAAGCTCTTCTCGCCTTCGGTCAAGAAACGGCTCGTCTATGCTCGGATCCGTAAATCAAAGCCTCGTTTAAAAAAGCCTCGATATTTTCCAGCGGCGTGCCGGGCAGGATGCCGTTCCCCGCGGCCAGACACATCCCCCCGTCCTCTCGATCGAAGGTATCGATCAGGAAACGAACTTCCTCCCTCACCCCGGCGGGGTCCTTCTCCTGCAAGGCATGCTGCACGTCTATCCCGGCCAGAAAGGCTAAAGAGTCGCCAAACTCTTTCGCCACTTCCCGCTCATCCATAGTACCTTTCTGGACTGGATGGAAGACGTCTACCCCAGCTTCAATAAGGTAGGGCAAAAGGGGGGTATTGTCGCCACAGCTATGCAACCAGAAATGCATATCCGTTCTCTCCAGCGCTTCTCCTACCTTTGCGTAATAGGGGTAAAGGAGTTCCTCGAAGGTTTCCGGGCTCATCATCGGCCCCGTCTGTTGACCGAGATCGTCCGAGGTCCAGAAACCGTCGGGATTAAGCAGTTCCGCCCCTCGTTCGATGTAAGAGATATAAGTTTCGCACATGGCGGAATAAAGCCTATGCAACTCCTCTTTGGCCCGATGGAAGTCGAGCATTAAAGTCTGCATTCCTCGAAGCATCCACGGTCTCTCAAAGAACAGATTCCACCACCCAAACATAAGATAACGATCGGATCGCCGAGCTTCTTCCGCCCTGTTCTTCATCTCCTCGAAACGGGAATCTTCCTCCGCCCGGGGCAGTTTCTCGATGAATTCGTCCAGCTTGCTCCAATCGTCGATCACACAGACCGAATCCTTGGCCCCGGTCTCTACATCCCACTCCCAGGAAAGTTCCATTCGATCCGGATCGACCGGATTGGGCAATTGGACCCAGGCGACGTCCTCCGGATAGCGGTCGAAACGGTCCAATTTTGGGCCAAAATGATCTTCCAAGCCTTCCCCCCACCATTTGGCCCTGATCAAGGGGATACGGGTTGGTTTCTCCCGCTCCACGGCCTTCACTACTTCCTCTCTAGGCAAAGGTTGCCATTTACTTTCTTCTATCATTTGAACTCCATTCCTCCAAAGAAATAGTCAATTGCTAAACATTTTAGGCCTTTAGCCGCCTGGTAGCAAATCGGTAGCGAATCGTACCGAACCAATGAAGTCAATCACCCTCCTTCCATTTTCTCGGGGTAACCCTTCCCCCTTGTTTATACATAAATCTACTGTATAATGTACTCGCCTGAGGTAAAAAGCGGTAATATCTTACAAAAAGGCGGATCGATAATATGAGAGAGAAAGGCCTGTGGGTATTCTTTTCTTTGTTGGCACTCTTTGCTGTGGACTTTTTCATCCCCTTTTTCGTCTTGAAGGACCGGGCTAGCTTCTTCGGCAGCTACCTCTACTGGAGCTTACTCACTCTAGTCGTGATAGGGGGCGGAATTATTTACACCAGAAGATGGACGGAAGACGAAGAGGGTGATCTTTTGCCGTGAATCCGCTATTAGTGTGGTTAACGTTAGGCTTGTGGATATTGATCGCAACCGGGATCGCCCTGATGGCCAAAAGAGGCATGGGAGAAGGCGTAGTGGAGTACTTTATCGGCGGCCGCCGGCTGGGCGGGTTCATCTCGGCCATGACTTACAGCGCCACCACCTATAGTGCCTTCATGTTGGTCGGGCTGGTCGGCTTGACCTACAAGACGGGCGTAGGAGCGCTGGGCTTTGAGATGACCTATCTGATCTTTACCGTCCTTTTCCTGATCATCTTCGGTCCCCGTTTCTGGTTTGCGGGCCAAGAGTACGACTACGTGACTCCGCCCGAATTGCTCGCCGGTCGTTACGATACCAGATGGGCCGGGGTAGTTTCGGCCGTGATCTCCCTCGTAATGTTGGTACCCTACGCTTCCGTCCAGTTGATGGGGACGGGCTTTCTCGTAGAAGGATTAAGCGGAGGGAAGATACCCTACATGGCCGGCGTCTTAATCATGGCCGCTTTCTCCGGTTTCTCCGCCCTGTGGGCCGGAATGCGGTCCGTGTCATGGACCGACGCTTTTCAGGCGATCACGATGATTACCACTTCCCTGATAGCCATCTTCTTTCTGTTTTTCCACTTCTTCGGTTCCCCGCTCGGGTTCTTCCAAGAGATAACTGCCGCCCATCCAGATCTGCTCAAGGTCAGCTGGAGCCCCAAACTATTTATCGGTTTGGCCCTACCATGGGCCTTTTTCGCCCTGACCAATCCGCAAGTCTCCCAGCGAATGTTCGTCCCCGACAAGATCTCCAATCTGCGCCGGATGATCGTCTATTTTGCCATCTTCGGCTTTCTATATACGTTAATCAGCACCCTATTTGGCTTTCAAGCGGCCGGCATCTTGCCCGGTTTGGAAAACCCGGACAAGGCCATGCCCACTTTATTGACGAGAATCCCCGTACCGCTTGCCTTGATCATATTCGCCGGCATATTCGCGGCGGCTACTTCCACGCTGGGATCGATCGTGCTCACCCTGAGCTCTTTGGTATCACGCGACCTGGCCCGCAACCTGAATCCCGACATAGAAGAGAAAAGTGAACTCTCCGTGGGTAAACTATCCATACCGCTGCTATTGGGCGCCTGCGTGATATTCGCCTGGATCCAACCGGGATTGATAGCTGTCCTTTCCAGCATGGCCTCCGGGGGGCTGCTGGTTATGGCGCCGGCCCTGATCGGGGCCTTTTTCTGGGAAGGTGCCAGTGGACCGGGCGCAGTCGTCTCCATGGCCGTCGGCGGCGGCTTGACGGCCGCAATGTACTTGGCCGATTTCTATCCCTTCGGCTGGTGGCCTTCCGTCTGGGGACTTTTGATCACCACCTTCCTCTTCGTGACGATCAGCCTCCTTACAGAGGCTCCGCAAGGGGCGGGGGAGTTCCTTAATAAAGTGGAAAATCACCTCGAAAATTACGGAATAAGTTGAGATTCAAGAAAAATCTTTAAAAGGCGTGAACGGTAGACTTTTTCTCCCTCAAAGAATTGACCAAGTGAAATTCCTCCGGCCAAAGCCTTCCCGCGGAATTCGATTATTGTCCCTCCTACCTCCTATTTCCCATCCTTAAAGTCATCAGCGTGTTTGCCACTTGCAGTGAAGAGAGAGGAGGGGACGGTGGAAAGTGAGTTGAAATCTCGAGCAGTTTCACCAAGATAAGCAATCACCTTATTATCTCCCTCCGCACCGATAAAGAATTAGGAATTTGATCTCAATAATTCCACATGTTAAACTCAGTAGGTTTAAACCTGTGAAATTATCCCTCAGAAGAACATCTGAACGACTTATACTACATTTCGTACTTTTAAGGGGGGGATTAA
>Ga0207797_1000393_pt1 | contig 33833 bp, 21 predicted proteins | sample PRCRCaboRojoPR_6_FD_187275 | JGI IMG/M metagenome (GOLD analysis project Ga0207797, IMG submission 187275) | Marine sediment microbial community from Cabo Rojo, Puerto Rico - PR CR 10% Liquid 1 (SPAdes) | ecosystem: Environmental > Aquatic > Marine > Coastal > Sediment | place: Cabo Rojo, Puerto... | reverse complement strand
GGTAGCCCCAGTTACGGACATCTTCCCAGCCCCAGACATGGTCATAGAGTTCCATACTTGCATCAAGTCTGCTGCCGGAAATTTCAATGGCATCATCCCATTCGTCATCGGACATTTCGCCATCAACTGTGGGGGCAGAACCTTTTGGAATTTCCAAAAATTCTTTGAGAACCCGGTCAGTTTGCAAATACGCCGTGCCGAACAAGCTGGCATCCTGCCATTCTTGATTGCTTTCGGCCCACCAACGATACATTGTTTCACGAGTTTCGTCATCAGCATCGTTAAGCTGCAAATCAAAACCAAAGAGTTCACCTTGCATCAACTGAAGGTCAGCCAACGGGATAGCCGCTTCGAGATTCCAGCCGTAGGCGGTTTCTAACACAACGTATTCGATTCCGTCTTTGACAAAACCCCAATCGCTTGCTGTTCCAAAACCGGTATCAACTTCATCTGTTGTGGTTTCGCCAACATTGAATCGCAATTGCATGTCATCAAAACCGTCGTAGGAACCTTCCATTTTGCTGTTATCAGCATCAAAATAAAGTTCGACACCATCATAATTATAGTCGCCTTCTTCAGCATTGATGATATCATCCTGTACATAGAGCCAGAGATAAAGATAATCATCATCGAACATCAAGCGGAAACTGCCGAACAAGTCAAACCAGTCAAATGGCATTTCGCCTTCAGAGGCATCTGGTGTTATTGCCAGTGTTTCACCGACATAATTCCAGGCCAGGGTATCCAATTCGCCATCAATGACAGGTGGAATGCTTGTCTTTGGGACAACCAGAATGCTATCCTGATTCATCTGAGCGAATGAAGAACCAACGAGCAGCGTAAGAATAAGAATTGGTAGAAATAATTTTCGCATGCGTATTTCTCCTTTCAGTAAAAGGTTTTCACGTGAGTGTTAATACTTCCCGTTCCGATTCACTCCACATCTTAAGTCCGTTCTGCGTCGTTTGAATCATGTATTTGGAGAGTAAAACAATATGAACATGATTCACGTTTGCATACTGTGCTTTACCACCTCCTTTCAATGATGATTTCCCTTATTGTGAATTACTGTGGAATTGACATCGCAAAAATATGTATCTCACATATGATAACGGGAAAATCTTGTATGTCATGAATATTTGTTCATATCAAAATTGAACATAATCTCCTTGATTGCCGGTTAGAACCGCACAATTCTCGTACACTTGGTTCAAGTGGTTAAAAATCACTTTAAGGAAGACACGACAATGGACAAATGGACAACTTGTGTGCGATGAAAAATTGTTCTTTTTAATTGTCTCAGCATATCAACTCTGTTCTCGGTGCGGTCTCGTACTCGTGATCATAATAGAAATCGAATCATCAGGCGAATGTCATTCGTGTTGTGTGGTTGCAATTTTTGTTAATTCTTCATCCTAATAAGGATAGTTACTTCATTATTATGAAATAACTCTTTTGAAATGATAGACGAATTTATTGAAAGAGAAAAAGAATGTCAAGTATTAGTTGTGAATCATGTCACAGAGTTGTAAAAATGGGGTAAAAAAATGTAAAGAGTATTGTAATTTAATATACCTGTTTTCACATAAAATATCTGCCAGGAGCATTTGCCTCATTGTAGAGTGACATGTTCTAAACTCTCAAGAATGAGTATACACCCCAAACTGATTCTATTTTCAAAAGTTCTGATAGATGAAGTGATTTCTATGAAACTTGAAAAAATGTAACAGAGTAAAATCAATTAGCATTTAGAATTACAGTAAAATATCCTTATATTCTATCTCACATTTTTGATGGAAATATGAATAAACAACCTCAATATAAATTTCTGATTGTCATTATTGTGGCATTGTTGATACCGATATTAAGCTATACGGTACTGCAATTCCTGCAGAGAGACCGAAACGAAGAAATGATAAAATCGATTTACGACCGGCAATTGGAAAGTATTCTGTTCTCTGTCAATCAGCACTGCTGGGATATTTTCAGCACATGGTTGTCCGAAATTTCTTCTATAGCCACAAATAATTACGAAACTCTTTTTCAACGCAAAGCTTACCAAAAACTGCAAGAGTTTATAGAAAAAGAGCGCGTTATCAGCGGTATATTTCTAAGATTCTCTGAAAATCATCTCGTACTAAATTGGGCAGAAGATTATCAGGAAGAAGCTCCGAATTATTTAAACGTTGTAGAACGAGTAGAGGAAATCTTTAAGGAATCGGAAAAAAACCTTATGCGGAGAATCCAGTTGGCAAATGAAGGCTATGTAAAGCCTATGGCCTTTTCGTTCAAAGATAAATCGTCCGTATACCAACAAACGATACTGCTGTTTCCGATTGTGGATACAGCTCTGCCCAATCGTGCTCTTTTTGGCGGCATCATTATTGATAATGATACTTATGTAAGAGAAATTGTAGCCAGGCGTTTCGCCTCGATGAACGAAGGTGATTTTATCTTCGGTGTGACCAAACCGGGCGAGGATGAGTTGCTCTACTACTCTTCAGAAGAGGAACCGGTTGGTGCTTTCGAGAAAAGCACCGAGTTGTGGATACTGCCGCATATGGACATAAAAGTGAAAATGAGCGGTACCACTCTGGGGACTGTCTCGAGAAGAAGAATGCGCCTCAATCTCATTCTACTTGTCGTGGTGAACGTTATCTTTTTCTCTGGCCTGGCTTATCTGATCAAAAATATTGGCAAAGAAATGGAACTGGCACAAATGAAAACAAACTTTGTGGCCAATGTTTCTCATGAATTACGAACGCCTATTGCTCTGATACGAATGTACGCGGAAACGCTGGAAATGGGACGGGTCGCCGACCAAAGTCGTTTGAAAAAATATTATCGCACTATTCTTGGTGAAACAGCACGATTATCCAAGCTCATTAATAATATCCTCGATTTTTCAAAAATCGAATCCAAGAAAAAATCCTACCAAATGAGTCCGACCGACTTGCAGCTTTTGGTGGAACAGGCTCTGGAGATGTACCGCTATCATTTGCAAAAAGAAAATTTTGAACTTGACGTTAAGATGGACGATGTCCCAAACGTGAACATCGATTCAGAAGCCATTACCCAGGCTTTTGTCAATTTATTGGATAATGCCATTAAATACAGCGGTGACGAAAAACGGATTCAGGTTCTGCTGAAAAACATGGATAGTAGAATTGCTCTTTCTGTAAAAGATTTTGGCATCGGTATTCCCGAATCCGAACAAAAAAAGATATTCGACAAATTTTACCGTGTCGGCAGCAGCCTGGTACACAATACCAAGGGAAGCGGTCTTGGTCTTTCTCTTGTTAAACATATTATGGATGTCCATGGCGGGGATGTGCAGGTTAATAGCGAATCCGGAAAAGGGAGTACGTTTTCGCTGGTTTTTCCTGCATGAATTTAAGATACACAAACCAGTCCAGTTATTTTTAAATAGCTATACCATGTACCCACGATAGATGAGTTTCTCCTTCTAAAATGTTGATAAAGCGACCAATGCATTTACAATTAAATGTTGTTTTTTCACAAAATAATTGTATTTTGAGAGAATATGATGGAAATGAATAATCATTCTAAAATTTAATCGGAAATTGTTTTCCGGATCATACAGTTTAAAGAGATACACGTTGGTCTGTATTTGAGATATTTTTAGGAGAAATCACATGGCAAGAATTCTTATTGTAGAGGATGAACAGGATATGGCCCTTGGCTTGAAAGATAATTTTGAATTTGACGGACACGAAGTTTTGATTGCCAAGGACGGAGAAGAAGCTTTAACTATGGCACGACAGGACAATCCGGATTTGATTATCCTTGATATCATGCTACCAAAAAAATCAGGACTGGATGTCTGCAAGGAATTACGCGCTGAAGGCCGGAAACTCCCAATTATCATGCTGACGGCAAGGGGACAAGAAGTCGACAAAATTCTGGGACTCGAGCTTGGTGCTGATGATTACATCACCAAACCGTTTAGTATTCGTGAACTTTTAGCCCGGGTAAAAGCAGTGCTGCGGCGGTCCGAGAAAAAAGAAAGCGAGGAACCTAACCAGCATCAATTTGGTAAAATTCGTGTGGATTTTGATCATTATACCGCCTGGAATGAAAAAGGTCATGTTGATATGACCTACAAAGAATTTGAAATTTTAAGATTTTTTCTTGAAAATAAAAACAGAACAATCAGCCGTGATGAACTTTTGGATAAAGTGTGGGGTTATGAAATTTATCCCACGTCGCGAACGGTGGACAATCATATTGTGAAATTGCGAAAAAAAATTGAAAAAGATCCAATGAAGCCAAAGCATATCATTACAGTTTATGGAATTGGTTACAAGTATATTGAATAAACTTTTTGCTTTTTAAAATCGTTTTCTTTTTTCATTTCTTGCATCCTTAAAAGCTGCAAAAAAACATTGATTTCAACAGCAGCTACCTTACGCATCTTCATCAGTGACAATAGTTTACAATCTTTGACACCATTATGACACTATCCTAAAATAGATTTGTTATAATAGCTTGTTGTAATATAATAAATTGAAAACAACTTAAGTGCATAGTTGCGATAAATATCTTTTTTATGAAAAAACTGTATAACATATTTATTATTATTTTATTGACAATTGTCTTTTTGCCGGACTCTGGTACTGCCCAGAATACAATAGAATTGACCTTGGACCGAGCTGTTGAAATCGCCATGGAAAACAGCTACCGAATAAAACAGCTCAAGCTGGGGATTGAACGCTCCCGGTTATGGTTAAAGGCGGAGCGGGCGGGTTTGAAATCCAAAGTGTATATGCATCTTACCGCTCCGGAATTCGAAGCCATGTCCGATTATAAATGGAACTCGAATCTGAATAAAGATGTGATTGTGCGGCAAAATACCCAATTATGGCAGGCAAATCTGTCTATCCGACAACCGGTAATTTTGTTTGGCTATCCGACAAATGGTTATTTTTCGCTCAATAACCGTGTGTATCGTTACGACCAGATCGATGGAATCCGGGATATCAACTATTACAATCGGCTCTTCCTCAAATACGAACAGCCTTTTTTCAGACCTAACCGACTCAAAAACGACATTGAGGAAGCTGAACTTTCTCTGGAACGGCGTGAGCTGCAATATGTCGACGACCAGGTCGATCTGATCGATGATATTGCTGACGATTATTACGATCTGTATCAATATTCTTTTTACAATTTTATCTACCAAAATCAGGTCAAGAATCTTGAAAGAGCTGAGGAAATAGCCAACTGTCAGGCTAAAGACGGTGATGAATCCATGGATTGTATTCAGATTCGTGTGGAGTTGACAAATGCCAGAGAAAAGCTGGCTCAGAATAAAAGCGATATGCGGCTTGAGTTGATGCGTTTTAAGCAGCGGCTGCGCCTTGAACCGAGCGATTCATTGATCGTGCAACCGATTATTAAAATTCCACACATTCAGGTAGATTTGGAACAAGCGATCAATTACGGACTGGAGCTTAGACCCAGAATGCGGCTGTTGGAAATTAGTGAGCGCGAGCGCGAAATCGATTTGGTTAATGTCAAAGGCTGGAATTCGTTCCGCATGAATCTGGAAATGACCTATGGTTTGGAAAAACAGGATCCCAGTTATGAAAATTTATGGACAGATAACTATGACAACAGTTACTCGGTTGCGCTGACAGCGTATGTGCCTTTATGGGACTGGGGTCAGCGTCAAGCGCGTATCCAGGCGCAAAAGATTACCATCGAAAAAACCAGGCTTTATATGGAGGAAACCCGCAATCGGATTCGTTCGGAAATCAAAAATGCAGTGCAGAATCTGGAAGAGTACCAGCGCCGCGCCACCAATATGAAAGAAAATATGGAAATGTCCAAAAAGATTACAGAGATGAGTTTGAATCAGTATGAGGACGGTGAGATTGACTTGCAGGACTTGTTGCAGAACATCACCCGGCAAAGAGAAACAGAAAATAACTTTCTGGAAGCTTATCTCGGCTATCGCCAATCTCTGTTGAATCTTATGGTAGACACCTATTACGATTATGAAGAGAACACAAAATTGTTGGACAAGTATCGAAACACCTCAACTTCCAACGTAGCCTGGAAGAATTAAAAAGAGAGTTGAACAAACAATACGATACGTTCACTAAAACGTGATTAAATTACTCTACATTTTCTTTTCTTTTTTCCTGGTGATAGCAGGTCATTCTCATGACCTGAATCACGAAATCGATCTGAAAGGTCAATGGCTCTTTGAAATTGGTGACGATCTGGCTTTTGCTGATCCTGACTATAATGTCTCTGACTGGGTGAAGATAAATGTTCCTTCCCCATGGGAAAATGAAGGATTTCCCGGTTATGACGGCTATGGATGGTATCGCATTAAAGTCAAAATACCGGATAAATTGTATAGAAAAATCATGTATCTGAAATTGGGCCGCATAGACGATGTTGACCGGACGTATGTTAACGGCAATCTTATAGGTGGCAAAGGTGAATTCCCGCCAAAATACAGAACAGCTTATGATGAAAAACGTGTCTATGAAATCCCATCCGGTTTTTTAAATTTCGGCAAAGATAATGTCATCACAGTCAGGGTGTTTGATTATGGCGGTGAAGGCGGCCTGGTTCAAGGTGAAATTGCACTCTATTCTCGGAAAGAAGTACTGGATTTGAATATTGATCTCAGCGGCAAATGGCGCTTTCATACAGGTGATGATGAAAGATGGGGACGGGCTCATTTTGACGACCGGAAATGGAAGATGATAGGTGTCCCGGCAGAATGGGAAGAACAAGGTTTTCCACGACATGATGGTTATGCCTGGTATCGTAAGACTTTTCGCATTAATAATAAGTTAGCCAGAAAGAAACTCATTCTTGTGTTGGGAAAAATTAACGATGTGGATCAGGTGTTTTTTAACGACGCCAAAATAGGTGAAACCGGAAATTTCCCAAAAGACAGTGACAGTGACGATAATATTCGGGGGAGAAAAAATACTGAACGGGCCTATTTTATACCACCATATTTGATCAAAACTAATGGCCTTAACACCATAGCGGTTCGTGTCTATGACATGGGCAAGACAGGCGGCATCTACTCCGGTTATGTTGGCATTGTAACGCGAATGGAATTTTTGAGATATACAAAACAAAAATAGAAAAACCATAGACCCCTCCTTGATTCATTTATATATACCGTACCTTTCTCTCTCATAGCATAATGAAAAGAGGCCCGAAACATGGGCCTCTTTTCGTTTATGCAGTGTCAAAGCAAAAAATTATCCTTTAAAAAATTGAAAATATTCATATATTAAAGCTTGTTGAAAATACGATACGTAATGAGCAGGGAAAAAGTAATATGGAAAGTCAATCTGTAACAAAACTCCCATCCCGGTCAGAGTTGGAAAAAGCCTATAAAGAGGCAATACCACATTATCGAAATGCTCAGGAAAAAGTTTATAAAATAATAAAACGGCTGTTGGTCGATGAAGATGTTAAAAGCACAGTAAGACGACGACTAAAAACATTTGACAGTTATTACCAAAAATTGTTGCTGTTTTACAATAAATCACGTCGGCGTCTTGAAATCGATGATGTTATTGGTCTGCGTATTATTTGTTCTTTTTTAGGTGATATTGAAGTTGTCAAAGATCTTTTAAGTGAAAACTTTAAAATTGTGGAGAGCGAATATATTGGTACAACTTATTCTTTTAAAGAATTTGGTTACCAGTCACTTCATGTTGTAGCCGAGTTGCCGCACGACATGCCGGAGGAAATTCCCTATACAGTGCCTTATTTCGAAATTCAAGTGCGAACCAAATTGCAGGATGCATGGGCAGAAGTTGAACATGAAATCATTTACAAGTCAGATGAATCTCCGCTAAACGAACATTTAAAAAGAAAACTGGCATCACTTAACGCTAATCTTACGTTGGCTGATATTATTTTTCAGGAAATTCGGGAATATCAAAAGGCACGTCAATATCTTGATACAAAACGCAGAGAAGATTTACAGGCAAAGATACAGACTATAAAAGGTATCTCCATGCTGAACGATCTCAGCATGACTCCCAATGAATCCCGGACAAAAACGGCCGAATCCGCAGAAAAAATACCTCAAAATGGCAGCCTAAACAATCTGCTTTTCCAGGCCCTGGATGCACACAGCAATCAGCAGTATAAGCGTGCATTAAAACTGTATGACAGAATAATTGAACGCCAGCCGGAGCCATATATCATGTCTATTGTTCACAATCACAGAGGTATGGTCTATTTTGCGCTTTCAGAATATGAAAAGGCGTTGGATGATTTTAACAACGCCATCCAGGCCAATCCCAAAAATGCCAGAGCATACACCAATCGGGGCTTGGTCTACCGAATGAAAGAAAAATACGATAAAGCGTTGGAGGATTTCAACACCTCCGTGTCCATTGATGCACTGTATGTGGACGGATATTTCAATCGCGCCCAGGTTCATTATGAACTGAAAAATTTTCCCCAGGCTTTAAATGACTGCAAAAAAGTTCTGGATTTGAAACCGGAATACAAAGCCGCGCAAAAATTTACCCAGCTCGTCGAATCAAAAATGTTCGGCTGATTTTGTAAAGGTGTATGGAATTTTCAGAAAAGATAAAACCAGAATTACATCTCAATCCGTGTTTTCAGTACGAATATTGAACACCCGGACCCAAGCAGAAATTGTATTGCAGAAAAAAATGAATATTAAAAAACTCTGAGGCAGAGATGAATGTATATGCTGTGATTATATTAACTGCACTTTTGGTTGAATTTTTATTATCCCGTATTGCCGACGTTTTCAACCTGAAAGAATTAAGCGGGACACTCCCCAAAGAATTTGAAGGATTTTTTGATGCGGAAAAATACAAAAAGTCACAAGATTATACCCGGGTCAATACCAGATTCGGTTATGTTACAGAAACATTTGACCTTGTTTTAATTCTCGTGTTCTGGTTTGCAGGAGGATTCAACTGGCTTGATCAGTTTCTCCGGCCGTACGATCTACACATGATCTGGACCGGTCTGTTATTCATTGGCCTTTTGGGAATAGGCCGCATGATTATTTCTCTCCCGTTTAGCATTTATTCCACATTTGTCATTGAGGAAAAATTTGGATTTAATAAAACTACAGTTAAAACTTTTATTCTTGACAGAGTTAAAGGGCTTTTCCTCAGTCTGGTCATAGGTGGTCCTCTGCTTGCCGGCATTTTGGCTATCTTTCAGTATCTTGGCGACATTGCCTGGCTGGTCGGCTGGGGTGTCGTGACGCTGTTTACTATTCTATTGCAATACATTGCACCGCGCTGGATTATGCCTCTGTTCAACAAATTTACACCGCTGGAGGAAGGTGAATTGAAGGACCGTATTTTGGCATATGCTGATTCTGTAGATTATCCCCTTGCCGGCGTTTACAAAATTGACGGTTCCAAACGCTCAACAAAGTCTAATGCTTTTTTTACAGGATTCGGAAAAAACAAACGCATTGCACTTTTTGATACGTTAATTGACCAGCACACCGTTCCGGAACTTGTGGCTGTACTGGCTCATGAAATCGGACATTACAAAAAGAAACACATTTTGACAGGTATGATCATAAGCATCGCGCATGCCGGCGTAATGTTCTTTTTGCTATCGCTTTTCCTCACGCAAGAAGGATTGTTTAATGCTTTTTATATGGAAGAGATATCTATTTATGCCGGACTGCTGTTTTTCGGATTACTCTATTCACCGGTTGAACTGATTTTATCTCTGGCGCTGAATAGTTTTTCCCGGCACAATGAATATCAGGCTGACCGATTTGCCGTTGAAACCACTGATGCGCCGGAGGCCATGATCGATGCACTCAAAAAGCTGTCGGTAAATAATCTGTCAAATTTACGGCCCCATACATTTTATGTGTTTCTGCATTACTCGCATCCGCCGGTGCTACAGCGTATAAAAGCTATTCGCAGAATAGCAAAAGAGGAATAAATGTGATTTTTATTAGGAGCTGTAATCTAACCATTTTCGGGTAGTAAGGATAGGAAAGCGCGGGACTAGAAGACTGGCAGGATTGTTGTCATCAAATGCAAAAGAATAATAATTATTCAGATCAATTTTTTGCAGCAACTGATTGTTCACAACAATTTCATCTGCATATTTCATGAGCAGATTTTGAATATATGGATTCAGATACTGCTTTGTAACATACGTGTAACTCGATGTAAAATCCGCCTGTTTTCCGATATCCTGTAGATAAAATTCCCGATGAAGTTCAGCCACATAAGCATCCTTGAACATGAGCACATAATGATCAATTTTCTCAAGCTGATCGTAACCGCGGTTATAGCTTTCATCAGTTATAGCTTTGTCCCGTAAAAGATCCACCACAGCGTTTTTAAAATGATGAGCCAACTGATCATTTATATGCCGGCAGTCAAGCCTGAGAGGATGAGACGCTACCTCGAGCAAAAACCGTTCAACAGTCCACGCTGTTCCGTTAACATGAAAAAACATCTCATTTCTTTGCTGTTCAAAGTGATTGACAAGTTCATCAAACTGCAGGCAGTTGTCTTTGTGCCGCCAATATTGATTACCACTTTTTTTACCCACAATTTGGCTATGTGCATATATGACTCTTATTGTATCGAGCACTGTGTGTAAAATAGTGGAATCAAAAGAAACAAAAGTTGATTTCACCAATCGACTTTTATATTGTTCGAACGCATGAACAGCATTTTCTCCCCGTAGCTTTTCCTTCAATATGCTTTTTGTTGCGTGCTGCTGGATTTCATTTTTCAGTCCTTTTTCCTGAACATCCAGCACTTTGATCAAGATCCACGAACTATCTGTATGTTGAATAGGCCCCATAAGCGTGCCTGTCTTAACAGAGTCCTGATATAATTTCTCTTTTAAAATACCGTTTTGTTCAGTGAGCCATTTAACCTTTCGTGTTGGCAGCGAGTCCACATTCGCAATTCGGGATAACACATGAGAAAACGTATTTTGTTTTGCATATAAAAGATGGCGTACAGAATCTGCTGACTGACGGTCTGCAAGTGTGAAATAGGCAATTTCATAAACCCGGTGTGCCACACGCAGAGCTTTCTCAAGTTCAATGCTGTCCGCTTTAGCCGGTTTGTAAAAATCGTTCAGAAAGAGCTGGTGTCGCATGGCCAGTTCGCGCAGACTTTTGAGATAGACCTGAAAGCGCGGGGAGCTGGTTAACAGATTGTCTTCACCTTCTTCGAGTGCGCATATTTTTTCGGCGATGAGTGAATTTAGAATAATCTTTTTGTGGATGAAATGGTTTTCTGCACAATACTCAGGGCGTTTGGCATAGAGCGCACGCTGGGCAAAATCATCTGCAGTGATAATACGTTTATCCCCGACAGCAGCAAGTGTGATCCGGTCTTTTACATTTTGGTCGTACGAACCGCACGCCGTAAAAATCGTACAACATATGACAAGAATTCGAAGTAATTTTTCAGCGCAAATCTGTGGAAATGAAATCAGTGTTGACATCCATTTTCTTTCTACCTGTGTTGAAATTTATTTGTTAATGTACAACTTTTTTAACACATTTCATATCACTTTTAAATTCGGATGATTGGCTTGTGTTATCGCTTAGCATGGCAACCTTTTCATCGCACTTGAAGAAACAAGTTTTTAAGGAAAAAGTTATGCATATTTCCCGACGATTTTTTGTCAAAAGTGGTCTTTTTAGCGGAGCCTCTTTAGCCGCTACGATGGGATTAGCAAAAATTCCCGCCAATGCAAAGACAGAATTCAGATCTATGAAAAACATGAATCGGTTAAATCCAATAGAACCGCTCGATTTGAGCCCGGCTCGATGGATCTGGTATCCGGGTGAGCGTGTTTTGCAGAACACTGTTATTCTGTTTCGCAAAAAATTTCATTTGAACGCGTCAGTACATAAAGCCAGTGGCTGGCTAATAGGGGAGAGCCGGTATAAATTGTTCGTTAACGGAAATTATCTCCAATTTGGACCTCCGCCATCGGACCCTCGCTGGACGGAATGTGATCCTGTTAATCTTACGGAATATTTAAAAAAAGGCCAGAATTGTATTGGGGTGCAGGTTCTGTATTTCGGCCAGGGTGACGGAACTTGGCCAATGGGCAAACCTGGTTTGCTATTCAAACTGGATATTATTCTCGAATCGAATGAAAGAATGTCAATTGTTTCAGATGACTCCTGGCGCGCTTATCTGGCAAAGAGCTGGCCGCCGGGGCAATACAAGCGCTGGTACTTGCGGGCGTTACAGGAAGCCTTTGACGCTCGACGCTATCCCTATGGCTGGACAACCCCACATTTTACAATGAATGCCAATTGGCTGTCGGCACTCACACTCCGCGGCCAGGCTGATAAACCGGCAATTACCTCAAGTGCCAACGATTATCTGTTCAATTCGAGCGCGGAGAATGAGGAAGATACTTCTCTGCAAAAGCGGTCCGTACCACTTTTACGCCATGTCAACATAAAAGCGAAACGGCTGGCCGAGTCTCACTGGTTAAAATGGGAGCGGCCGCCGGAAGAATATTTCCAATATCTGACACCAGACTCTTACCGCGCTAAGCAGGGCACGTGTGCTGTTGAACAAGGCGATTCTCACGTTGTAAACATGCAACCCAACAACGCGGCTGTGTTGACGTTTGAATTTGGCGAGCAAATTGTTGGGTGGCCGCATTTTTCTGTGCGTGCTCCAGAAGGGACTGTTATTGAATTGATGGTGCAGGAGGGCCATCGGCCGTTTGGCACACAACCGGATGCGCCGGCATTGATGAACAACCGATTTCACTCCTGGACCCGCTTTATCTGCAAAGAAGGCTGGAATACCTTCGAGACATTTGATTTTGAAAGTTTGCGTTGGGTACAGCTTCATATTCGTAATGCTCAGGGAAAAATTACGGTCAAAAATGTCGGGTGCCGGCGGCGACTTTATCCGTGGCTTCAGAAACCTGAAATTCAGTGTTCCAACAACACCATCCAAAAAGTTCTTGATGCGGCTGTGAATACGATCAACAATGCTGCCCAGGAAACGATTGTAGATTGCATGGGCCGCGAGCGCCAGCAATACAGCGGCGATATCGGTCATGCCTTGCATTCACTGTTCAATGCATTCGGCGCGAAAGAGCTTTCCGCCCGCTACATCAAAACATTTAGTCAAGGACTTACCCGCGACGGGTATTTTATGGATTGCTGGCCGGCATACGACCGGCTGAACCGCATCGCGCAGCGACAGCTCTATCTAACACCATGGGGCCCGCTTATCGACCACGGTGTGGGATTCAATTTTGATTGTTATCATTATTTCATGTACACCGGCGACTTGTCGATGATTGAATATGTGTTGCCAAAGCTGATCGATTTTTTTCATTTTATCCAAAATTTGCCAAGGGAAAAAGGCGTGCTTGCAACACAGCATCTTGGCACACCTGCTGTGTGGATCGAACACGGTGTGTCAAACCAAAACGTTCAATGTTCATTCAACCTCTACACCGCTGCTATGTTAAAGCACGCATTTGCTTACCTCTGTCAGGTCTTTGGCAAAAAAGATATAGCAGCACAAGCTTCCGAGTTTTCAGATCAGCTTTTACAAAATACGGTCAACAGATTTTGGAGTCAGACGCACAGGATGTTCGTCAGTAACTTACCGTGGATTAAACAGGAGGGAGACGCTAAATTGCACGACCGCACTCTGGCCACAGCAATTTTGTTCGATCAGTGTCCGAATAATGATACAGTAGGTTCGATAAATACCCTGGCAACTTGTCCGAAAAATCTGCATCTGTCCTATCCTGCGAATCATTGCTGGCGCTACTGGGCGCTGGGCAAAGCCGGCCGCTGCGAGGTCATACTGAATGATATTGAATATCGCTGGGGGGCAATGCCTTCCGTTCATCAGAATAACACGTTATCTGAAAACTGGCACCCACGGCCGGATACAACCGACCAGTGGAGTCATAATCCCACAGCGCCTCTGTATGTGATGTTTATGGACATTGCAGGTATTCGACCTCTTGCTCCGGGTTTTGGTCGTGTTGAAATAAAGCCACAACTCGCTTATCTCGATGCGCTCAGGTTGGCGTGTCGGACGGTTCGAGGATCTGTTTCATTCGAGAGCAAAGGTTTAAAAGGTAATCGGCTTTTGAAACTCTCGCTTCCCGAGGGAATTGTGGGGGAACTGGTGGTTAATAAAAATGAACAGATCACAGATTTCCCACAACTCGAGGAGGCTGATCCGGCATTGCAACGGATTCAATTAAAAGAAGGGACCACATTTAATATAAATCTGGAATATTCATAATAATAAAATCGTTATAATTCGGGAAAAATCAACAAATTGACGTAAAAGATGTAAATAATACTATATATTGATATTTTTACTTGACAATAGAAAATGTTTTCTCTATATTGGTGGTGGTTGAGGGTTTTTCGGGGAGTTCTTTCTATAAAGTGCTCAATAAATAATTAATGTGAAAAATATTTCTTTTAATCAAAAGGGGTTGCTATGAACGATTCGAATTCTGAATTTCAATTTGATGTATTTGAAGATCAGTCTAATCAGGAAAAGAACGCTTCAAATAAAAAAACAATTGAAAAGCTGAAACTCAGGCGTTTTTTTACCAAACCCGATGTCCATCCTTATGATGAGATTGAATGGGAATTTAGAACAGCCAGCATTATAAATGACAAGGGAAAAGTTATATTTAATGCAGAAAATATTGAAACGCCTAAAAGCTGGTCGCAGCCGGCGATTAACATTGTTGCATCAAAATATTTTCACACCGACAGAGATGCGGGCAAGCACGAAACCAGCGTCAAAGAGCTTGTTGATCGCATTGTTTTTACTCTTAAAACCTGGGCGTTGAATGACAAGTATTTCAATTCTCAGGAAGATGCCGATACATTTGAGGCCGAGCTGACACATTTGCTGGTCAATCAAAAAGCTGCCTTTAACAGCCCGGTGTGGTTCAACATGGGCTGTGAAGAGAAACCGCAATGCTCTGCCTGTTTTATCAATTCCGTGGATGATACTATGGAATCGATTCTCGAACTGGCTAAAACCGAAGGCCTGCTTTTCAAGTGGGGCTCTGGTACAGGAACGAATTTTTCCAGTCTGCGCTCGTCAAAAGAAAAAACCTCCCGCGGCGGCCAGGCATCCGGTCCGGTGTCGTTTATGAAAGGCTACGATGCCTTTGCCGGTGTAATCAAATCTGGCGGCAAAACCCGACGAGCAGCAAAGATGGTGATTCTTGACGCCGACCATCCGGATATCAAGCAGTTCATTGACAGCAAGGTGAACGAGGAGCGCAAAGCCTGGTCACTCATCGATGCAGGATATGACGGTTCGTTTGGCGGCGAAGCATACAATTCTGTTTTTTTCCAGAATTCGAATAACAGCGTGCGAGCCTCGGACGATTTTATGAAAGCAGTGGAAGAGGACCGCGAGTGGTGCACTCGCGCTATCACTACAGGAGAGATTATCGAGCGCTATCGGGCCCAAGATTTGATGGATTCCATCTGCAAGGCTGCGCATGTTTGCGGCGATCCCGGTGTGCAGTTCGACACTACGATTAATGACTGGCACACCTGCCCAAATTCGTCGCGCATTAACGCATCCAATCCATGCAGCGAATACATGTTTGTCGATAATTCGGCGTGCAATCTCGCTTCGCTCAACTTGATGAAATTCATCGATGAAAATGGCCGGTTCAATGTGGAAGCGTACCGGCACGCGGTTCATGTTCTCATCACCGCGCAAGAGCTCATCGTCGACAATGCCGGCTATCCCTCAGATGCCATAGCCGGGAACAGTAACCGGTTCCGGCCGCTGGGGCTGGGTTACGCCAATCTCGGCGCACTGCTGATGTATTACGGTCTGCCTTACGACAGTCCGCAGGGCAGGGCCATGGCAGCAGTGTTAACGTCGATTATGACCGGACAGGCTTATCTGTCATCATCCATTTTGGCGAGCGCTGTCGGGCCGTTCTCAGATTTTGAGAAAAACCGTGATCCGATGATCAATGTTATGGAAAAACACCGAAAAGCAGTCGATGATATTGACGAAGAACACCTGCCCGATTATCTCCACAACATTGCCAAAGAAGTCTGGAGCGATGTCATTGAATTTGGTACGCGGTACGGATTCCGAAATGCCCAGGTCACAGTGCTGGCACCAACCGGTACCATAGGTTTTATGATGGATTGCGACACCACCGGCATCGAGCCCGAATTGGCGCTGGTCAAAACCAAAAGCATGGTTGGCGGCGGCCAGATGAAGCTGGTGAATCGAACCGTTGCTCCGGCGCTGAAGCGGCTCGGATACAGCGATGATGACATCGACGACATTATGGAATACATTAACGAGAACGATACCATCGAAGGTGCACCGCATATAAAAGAAAAAGATCTGCCGGTTTTTGATTGCGCGTTCAAACCCATTAATGGCGAGCGGTCCATCCAGTACATGGGCCACGTCCGTATGATGGCAGCGGTGCAGCCGTTTCTGTCCGGCGCTATTTCTAAAACCGTGAATATGCCCAAACATGTGACAGCACAGGATATTCAGGACACCTACCTGCAAGCCTGGAAGCTAGGGCTCAAAGCCATCGCTATTTACCGGGACGGTTCCAAACGCACCCAGCCGCTTTCTCTAGGCGAAGAAGAATCTAAAGAAGGTGTGCCTCAGGGCAAGCGAGGTATCCGCCGGCGATTGCCGGATGAACGGGTTGCCATTACGCACAAATTTTCGATCGGTGGTCACGAAGGTTATCTGACGGTTGGCGAATATGAAGACGGCACACCCGGTGAGATTTTTGTTACCATGGCCAAAGAGGGCTCTGTTGTCTCCGGTCTCATGGACTGCTTTGCCACGTCGATATCGATCGGACTGCAATCCGGTGTTCCGCTGAAAACATATGTGAAAAAATTCAGTCACACCCGATTTGAGCCGTATGGCTATACGAACAATCCGAAAATTCGCATGGCAAAGTCCATAGCGGATTATATTTTCCGCTGGTTGGGCGACCGCTATCTCGGCAAACAAGTCGAACAAAATGGCGAAACAAAATCCCTTGAAATGACCAACGTGGAAAAGGAGAATATTGCCCAGCAGCTTCAAAATAAACGAAAGGAACGCAAGCAGACATTTGAAGGCCAGGAAGACGCCCCGCCGTGCCCGGAGTGCGGCAGCATGATGGTTCGCAACGGCTCGTGTTACAAGTGTTTGACGTGTGGGGGGACGAGTGGGTGTTCGTGAGAAAAATATAAACCCTGACCGGTGACGCACCGCAATCAACAAAAAAGGCGCTATGAAATGAAATGTTCATAGCGCCTTTTTAGCGTTTAACCGTATTTTGCATAATAAATCTATTCTTTCATTGATGAAACAGCGTCCTCCTGAGTGTCGTAGCTTTGAATCACATTATTTAATTGCGCGATTTCAATTAACGATTGCACTCTTTTTTGCAAGCCACACACAGCAAAAGTGCCTTCATTATCCCGAGCTTGACGGAAACCCAATAAAATAGCACCAAGGCCGGAACTGTCGGCATATTGAACATCAGTGAGGTCGAGGAGTACTCTTTTGCCGCTATCAATCAGCACCAAAAGCTGGGCTTTGAGGTCCGGGGCAACATGCGAGTCCAGTCTTTCCTCTTTTAATTTAATAATTTTTACCCCATCAACTTCTTCCAGAAAAAAATTCATTAATCATTGCCTCCAAGTCAACTATCAGTTTAGCATCAGTCAAAAGCGGCTTTTATGTCGTGAAATAATTGTCGGGGTATAGAAGAGATGATTGTGAAACGAGATCTCCACCTTGGGCAAAGTTAATTGAATGAAATTGTTTCAATTCGATCAATCCCACTCGTCATCGCCTTCCCAGGAAGGCGCGCCATCCAGCCAGTCTTCTTCAAAATCTTCCCATTCTTCTTCTTCGTCTTCGATAAGCTCGATAGCATCTACATTGTCATCGTCCCAATATTCGTCATCCCAATCCTCGTCTTCATCCTCATCGCCAATATCATCTTCATCCAATTCTTCCTCAAAGTCATCGATATCAGGATCATCTCGAAAATCATCGTTTTCTTCAGGATTTTCATCAAGGGGAGAATGATTGTTAAGAGATAAATCACCGTTCATAATATTCTCTCCTTTGTTTTTTTTGAAATTATAGCTTACTGCGATTTAGTGGGTCGTAAATTATCAAAAGCAATTTTAATATGCAACCTTTTTTTGATTCGATTTTTGATTTTCATTTTAAATCATTATCAAGATACTATATTTTGAAAACCACTGAAACATTCTTTCAAAATGTGGTAATTATTTTGCAAAACAGCTTTTTTGAACGTAATTATAATAAATAAATTAAATGTTCATCTAACAGAGTCGGATAGCTATGGAATCCATCCAGTTAATCATTTCATGTAATCATTGCGGTCACGTTGAACGCTGTAAGGTAACCAGTGAAGAACAAGCTCGACGAACATTTAAGCAATTTTCTTGTCCCAAATCATGCAGACGGAAATATTATAGTTATATTTCGGTTCGCAGTATCTCCAAAAGCGAGATAGAAAAAGCCAAAAGTAAAGATTACAAAATGGCTATATAAGAACATATCTTTTGACATTCCTGCCACAATTATGATCTGCATTTAACTTTTTAAATGTAAAAAATAGTAATGCATTGAAAAAAAGTTGTTTTACCTTGCATGAATTTGCCAAAAGTGATATATTCACATCAATATAACATTGACTACAAATTTTGCGTAAAATTTGTTCCCCCAAAGTATAAAAAAGGATGAGAAAAAACCACCTAATGATCTCAAAGAAATCCAAGCGTACTCGATGGCTCTTGTTCGGCACCGGCATTATCGTTGGTATCTTGTTATTGCTTCTCATTCAATACGGCGCTCATTACACCTCTCGCGACGAATTTTGTTCTGCTTGTCACATCCATCCTCATGCAACTACCTCCTGGAAACAGTCCACGCATTACGACAATAACAGCGGTATTTATGTACACTGCGTGGAATGCCATCTTCCACCGGGCGGTTTGGCATATTATACTGAAAAGGCAAAAACAGGTGCAAGGGATGTCTGGGGAAAACTGTTCAAGGATCCGGAAAAACTCAATTGGGAACTCAAATCCAAGCTCGAACATGCCAAACACTTTACCTATGAAGCTTCATGTACGCATTGTCATCAAAATCTGTTTCCGCTGAATCTAAACGAAGAGGGACGGGATGCCCATCTTTATTATGACAGGAACAAGGATAAATTGAGATGTCTAAATTGTCATTTGCACGTGGGCCATTATTCTGAAGAAGCGGAAAAGGAGACCGATTTTCTTGCAGATGAAAAACCAAAAGTGATTTATGAGCAATCCGCACAAATAGACTCTTTCACAAACTTTACAGAATACATTCCAGGCACCTCGGTGAAATTTGATATGGTCGCGATTCCCGGTGGTTCATTTACCCTTGGCAGTCCACCTTCGGCCGCCTATCGTGAACAGGATGAAGGGCCGCAAGTCAAAGTGGATTTAGACTCGTTCTGGATGGCCAAAATGGAAGTGACCTGGGAAATGTACGAAGCCTTTTACAAAGCCACGACCAGGGAAGGCCGCACAGATACACAGATCGAGATGGTTCAAGATGTGGACGCGATAACCGGTCCCACGCCGCCTTACGGTTCGCCGGACCAAAACTGGGGGCGCGGTAAACGGCCGGCAATTACCATGCGGTATCATGCAGCAACCGTTTTCTGTGAGTGGTTGTCCAAAGTCACCGATAAAACCTATCGCCTTCCCACTGAAGCGGAATGGGAATATGCCTGCAGAGGCGAAACGAGCACGCCCTATTTTTTCGAGGGCAGTCCCAAAAAATATACGGAAAAACGTCTTTGGAATAAAATCTTTGGTGTTGATACCACAACCATTAATTCCTATGTGATCTATGAACGAAACAGCGGAGGTAAAACACAACCTCCGTCAGAAGTGAAACCCAATCCATTCGGTCTATATAATATGCTAGGTAATGTAAGCGAATTCTGCTCTGACTGGTACGCACCGGATGCATATGACATGTACTCTGACGGCGTGGACAACCCCACCGGACCTCCGTCCGGCGACGAACATGTCATTCGCGGCGGCTCGTTCAAAAGCGATGCGACACAGGTTCGGTGTGCGAACAGAGAGCATACGAAAACTGAAGAATGGATGGTCACGGATCCGCAAATGCCAAAAAGTATTTGGTGGTATTCAGATTGTACTCATGTTGGTTTTCGAATTGTATGTGAAGTAGATTGAGCACTAAACAAACAGATATTTTCATACGTTAAGGAGGTTAAAGATGGGAGACCAAGGATTTAATCGTCGGCAATTTATCGGAACCCTTGCAGCCACAGGTGCACTGGCCATGGCGTGCAATGGGGGAGGCAAAAGTGCTAAAAATCTGGATTTGCCCCCACTTTTGGAACAGGCACCCGACGGCAAAGAATTAAAGGCAGGCCTTATCGGCTGCGGCGGCCGTGGCACAGGAGCGGCGCTGAATTTTTTAAGTGCTGGTCCGAATCTCAAAGTGACGGCTCTGGGCGATGTGTTTCATGACCGTCTGGAAAGCTGCCGCAAAAAGCTCGAAGCAGAAAAAGACAATGTCGTACCCGAAGAAAACCTTTTCATTGGTTTCGATGCTTATCAAAAAGTGATCGACTCCGGAGTGGATGTTATCATTCTGGCTACTCCGCCGTATTTCCGTCCGATGATGTTCGAAGCCGCCGTCAAAGCACGCAAACACGTTTTTATGGAAAAACCCGTGGCTGTCGATCCGGTGGGTGCCCGATCCATCATTACCACGTCCAAACAGGCTGAAAGTTTAGGACTGAATGTCGTCACCGGAACGCAGCGTCGCCATCAACGTGATTATATCGCCACATATAAACAGATCATGGACGGGACTATCGGCGATATCGTTTCTGTTAATGTGTACTGGAACCAGGGACAATTGTGGTACCGCACTCGTAAACCCAGATGGTCGGACATGGAATGGATGATCCGCGACTGGGTGAACTGGGCATGGCTCTCCGGAGATCATATAGTAGAACAGCATGTTCATAACATTGATGTGGCCTACTGGTTTACCGGCCAGCATCCGACAAGCGCTGTGGGCTTTGGCGGACGCCACCGCCGGGTGACAGGCGATCAGTATGATTTCTTTAGTATTGATTTTTCTTACGAAGACGGTCGACACATGCACAGCATGTGCCGGCAAATTAACGGCTGCGTCAACAATGTATCCGAACGCGTTCAGGGCACCAAAGGCGCTTCCAACTGCCGAAACCAAATATTGAAACCGGATGGCAGCGTTGCTTGGGAATACGAATATCCGACAAATGAGGAAGGTGAATCAACCGGCAACGTCAAGATTTCTCCCTACGTTCAGGAACACATTCATCTCGTCACAGCTATCAGAAATGGCGACCAAGTTGTTGAAGCCGAGCAAACAGCCGTTTCCACCTTAACAGCGATCATGGGGCGAATTTCTTCTTACACAGGCAAAAAAGTCACCTGGGAAGAAATGATGAATTCCGATCTCAAACTGGGACCGAATGAATTCAGTTTTGAAAAACGTTACCCTGACCTTGTTACTGCTCCTGTACCTGTTCCCGGTTCAGAGGATAAATAACCTGATAAGCCCTGTCTTTGGCAGGGCTTTTTGTTTTTACGCTTCTGGTTCCTTATTTATTGGTTAATCAACAAAGCGGAGTCGGAGAATGGAGAATGATAATATCGAAATAGTAGCATTTTCGAACAAAACCAAGCAAGATCGAAAATTACTAAAGCAGTTTGTCAAGTTTCATTGGGATCACTACAGAGACGATCCCCAGTTTGTGCCGCTTCTCGATTACGAATATCTCGGTTTTAAGCTTATTGGCCTGGTTGGATTTTTTGAACCCAATAATCTATTTTTCAAGCACGCCGAAATGGAATTCTTCATTGCCCGTATTGACGGGAAAGTGTGTGGCCGATGCAATGCTTTTATCAATTACAATCATAACAAATATTGGGATGATCGGGTGGGTTTCATCGGACAGTTCGAATCTATAAATGATCAAAACGTTGCCAATGCTCTGTTCGAATCTGCAGAAAAGTGGCTGGTTTCCAAAGGTATGGATACCATGCGGGGCCCGCAAAATTTGCCTGTCAATGAAGCCACACCAGGATGCATGGTAAAAGGTTTCAATTCACGACCGGTCATGTACTATCATTATAACAAGCCGTATTACAAGAATCTGTTTTTGAATGGAAATTTTAAACACCTGAAAAATGTGCATTCCTGGGAAATTCCGGTTATGCGTCCAATGGAAGAAAAGTTGGAACGTATCTGTAACAAAGTTATAAAAAGATACAATGTTACTTTTGAGCATTGGGATGAAAGACCACTGAATATCCGCAAACAGGAAATGTTTGATATTTATAACGACGCTTGGAGCGATAACTTTGGTTTTGTTCCGTTTACAAAAGAAGAGTTCTATCACATTGTTGATGAGATGATGCTGGTGATGGAAAAGAATCTTTTCCTGTTTGTTTATGTACGCGGAGAACCGGCAGCATTTTTTGGCGGTGTGCTGAACGTGACAGAGCGCATGCAACCGATAAAGTGGTGCAGAAAGTGTGAAATGCTCCGCGCTGCAAAAATGATATTGACTAAAAGAAAGTGCAAAGGCTTTCGCCTCGGTTATCTCGGTGTCAAGAAAAAATTCCGACGAATTGGACTGGATGGTGTTATGATCTGGAAACAAAAACAATACACCCAATCGGCAGGATACGAATACTCGGATGTAGGCTGGGTTCTGGATGATAACACATTAACGATTCGTCTCATCGAGGATCTTATGCATGGAGATGAATCGAAAACATATACGATATTCGAAAAGACTATTGCATGAAAAATATTACATTTGGAAGTGTCATAAATTTCTCTTATCATCATATAATCTAAAACCATAAAAACAAGATTTTTTGACTTTTTGGGAGGAACGATTTATGAATTCATTAAATCGACGCACATTTTTAAAATATTCAGGCGCAGCCGCGGTTGGGTGTGCTGTTGGTCTGCCTTTTGCCTGTTCTCAAAAATCGCAAGCTAACATTCCCTGGAAATATGCTATGTGCAATGAAAGTCTGCAAAAGCATTCCTGGGAAAAACAATGTGAAGTAATCGGCAAAGCGGGATACACAGGGGTAGAAATCGCCACGTTTACGCTTGTTGAAAATAGTGTTTCGGAAATTTCGCAACAACGACGTCAGCAGATGCTGCGTGCTATGCAGGATAATGGCATCGAGTGCGCCGGATTGCATTGGCTGTTATCCCCACCACCGGAAGGACTGCACTTTACAACACCGGATGTTCAAGTGCGTCAGAAAACGATCGATTATCTTGATCAACTTGTTGATTTTTGCGGTGACCTGAACGGTGAAGTTATGGTATTTGGCTCACCCAATCAGAGAAGCACTGTGCAAGGAGCAACAGTCGAAGAAGCGACTCAATATTTCGCCGATGGTCTGGCTGCTGTTGCTGACCATGCTCAGCAAAGAGGCGTAAAAATTCTTATTGAGCCATTGGATAAATCACAGACAAATGTCGTAAATACACTGGCCGAGGCAGCAAAGGTCGCGGAAATGGTAGATCATCCTGCCATCGATTTAATGTTCGATTTTCACAATACAAAAGACGAGACCGAACCATTTAAAACTTTGGTGAAAAAGTATTATGAACAAATTCAGCACGTACACGTTCAGGAGATGGATGGACAATATTTGGGCACGGGTGACGCTGTAACCGAATATGTCGGGACTTTTCAGCTGCTAAAAGATTTTGGCTATGATAAATGGGTTTCACTCGAAGTTTTTGACTTTTCTCCTGGTGGAGAAAAAATCGCTCAAGAATCGATGCAAGTTCTGAAACAGATCGAATCAAAATTAACCTGAGTTTGAGTTTGTTCCCATAAGGTTTGACAGGGGAGAGGCACTATTTTAATGGCACCACATTTTGTACACCTTCACGTTCATTCAAATTATTCGATGTGTTGGGGGGCAAATACCATCGATCACCTCTGCGCCGCGGCACGAGACCGCGGCTTTTCTCACCTCGCTTTAACAGATACAAATGGTCTGTATGGTCTGGGATGGTTTTTAGAAAGCGCCAACCGATACAATATTTGTCCTATTATTGGGTCATATCTGAAAACACGTGATGAGCAGTGTGTTATGCTGGCTAAAAATCATTGCGGATATGGTTTTCTCTGCCACACTATTAGTCGAGTTCAAGAAAATGAAAACTTTGATCTCGGGACGTTTGTTGCGGAAAAGGGACATGATATTGTAGTGCTTTCGCAAGAAGTCAATTTATTGCGTAAATTATGCCACACAAAACCCGGCTTTGATTTTTACGCAGAGATTGTCCCATATATCAATAATCATAAATTGCGCCAATATGCTAAATATCAGTCGATTGCAACTGTTGCTTCAAACAATGTCTATCTGATTAATAAAACTGATTATAAAATTCACAAGCTATTGCGCGCGATTGATCTCAATACCACATTGGACCGTACTCCGGATTCTGAATTAGTGGACAAAAATGCCACACTTTTAACGGCGGAAGAAATGTCTCATTTTTTTCCAAATGATAAAACAGCACTGGAAAATACACTAAAGATTGCCAAAGAGTGCAGTTTCAATTTCGACTTTAAAAATTATATTTTTCCAACATTTCAAGGTCCAAATGGGGAGGATGCGAATTCTTATTTATTAGAGCAAGTTAATCAGGGCATTATTTGGCGTTACGGTTCTCTAAGCGAAAAAGTGAAAAGACGTCGTGATTACGAGCTGTCAATAATCACTGAAAAAGGCTTCGCTCCATATTTTCTCGTTGTGACTGATATCATCAGCAAGGCGCCGCGAACCTGCGGGCGAGGTTCAGCCGCATCAAGTTTGGTCAGTTATTGTCTCGGAATAACGCATGTGGATCCAATTAAATACGATTTGTTTTTTGAACGCTTTCTTAATCCCGGACGTGTTGATCCTCCCGATATTGATGTTGATTTTCCCTGGGATGAACGCGATGATATTCTTGATTATATTTTTCAAAAATATGGCTCCAATTGCTCTGCTATGATAGCGAATCATAATTCCTTCAAAGTCCGATCTGCGGTAAGAGAAATTGCCAAAGTTTACGGTCTACCGGATAATGAGATTAGCCAGATCACAAAAAAAATGTCCGGTTTTTGGCAGCCTGACAATATTTGGCAGCTTACGCAAACACACCCTGTTTACAAAGGCACCGAGTTGAACGATCCCTGGCCGGAGATTATTGAAAAAGCTGAAAAAATTCGAGGCTATCCTCGACATCTGTCCATTCATTGCGGGGGAGTGGTTATTGCACCGGATGGATTGCATAACTATGTTCCGACCCAACCAGCGAAAAAGATATTACAAAAGGCAAAGGTGCTTGAGCAATCAGAAGAACTTTCAAAAGATTCTCTCAATAATAGTAAAGTCAATGTGGTGCAATGGGAAAAAGATCAATCCGAAGAATTCAAGCTCATAAAGATCGATATTCTTGGAAATCGTTCTCTGGCTGTGATTCGTGATGCATTAAAGTCTATTGAAAAAAACTATGGGACGATAATCGATTATGCTACATGGAATCCATTAAAAGATAATAAAACAATATCTCTTTTAGCTCGCGGCGAAACAATTGGTGTTTTTTATGTCGAATCACCGGCCATGCGGCTTTTGCAGCAAAAAACAAAAAAAGGAGATTTTGAATCCGTTGTTATTCATAGTTCTATTATCCGACCGGCCGCGAACGAATTTATAAATGAATATATCCGCCGTAGTCAAGGAGGACAATTTGAATATCTTCATCCATTACTTGAAGAGATTTTAAAGGAAACGTTTGGAATTATGGTTTATCAGGAAGATGTTTCAAAAGTTGTTATGGCATTAGCGGATTTTACACCGGCCGAGGCTGATGATTTAAGAAAAATTATCTCGAAAAAACATAAACAGAAAAAAGTTTGGCATTATCGCGAGCAATTTTTCGCTGGTGCTCATAAAAAAGATATAGACAAGAGTATATGTGATCAGATATGGAATATGATTATGAGTTTTTCAGGCTATAGTTTTTGCAAGCCGCACTCTGCGTCATATGCTATGGTTTCGTTTAAATCTGCGTTTCTCCGCGCTCATTATCCGGCTGAGTTTATGGCCGCTGTCATTTCAAATCAAGGTGGTTATTATTCGACTTTCGCATATATTTCTGAAGCCAGGAGAATGGACCTTAAGATTTTGATGCCGGATATCAACAAAAGTCAGAAACAGTATACAGGCTATAGTAATGAGATTCAAATCGGACTTGTACAGCTAAAAGGATTGAGTCGTCGGAGCATGGATATTGTGATCAGTGAACGTAAGAAGAATGGACCTTTTCAATCCTTTAATGACTTTTTAGAACGTACTCGGTTAGATCCGTCGGATATCGCTATTTTTATAAAGTCGGGCTGCTTTGATTCCGTTGAACCACGTCGTTCACGAGCCTTACTACTTTGGTCTGCAAAGATGCAACATTCGGCACAAAAGAAATCTGATAACGGAACAATGTCTATGTTTGAACAGAATCAGTATCCACCAGAAAAGACACCAAAAATACAAGAATATGACAAAAAGACCCAATTGCAGCATGAAATAGCGACGCTCGGATTTATCGCCTCTCAACATCCGTTACAACTATATAATGATCAATTGAAAAACATTCGTTACATCCAGGCAAAGGATATGCATAAATTTGTTAATAAAGAAGTAAAAATGATCGGATGGTTTATTACCGGCAAAGTTGCCTCGACAAAAGATCAAAAACTAATGGAGTTCATCAGTTTCGAAGATACAACAGCGATATATGAGACCACTTTTTTCCCAAAGACATTTAATAAATTTGTTCATCTGGTCTCAAGAACGCGGGCTTATATTTTGGAAGGTATTGTAGAGTCGCATTACGGTGCAGTTACTCTTAATGTGCAGCATGTGAATTATTTGTAGCTGAAAAAATTCGAAATGAATTATTCAAACTCATTATTTATAAAGCCACCAGCACGAAAGTATATTTTGAATATTGAATTCAAAAAAGAAGTATGTTAAAGAAATGGCTGATTATGATCAAAACAGAAAAAATGGATATCATCTACGAAGACAATCATCTGTTGGTGGTCAACAAACCGGCTGGAATGCTGGTCCAAGGTGATCGTACTGGAGATATTTCCTTGCTTGAGGTAAGCAAGAAATATATCAAACAAAAATACAACAAACCTGGAAAGGTTTTTCTTGGTTTAGTGCATCGATTGGATCGACCTGTTTCTGGTGTACTGGTATTTGCAAGGACCTCGAAAGCTGCAGCCCGACTCTCTGAACAAATTCGCAGTAAGAAAATAGAAAAACAATATTCAGCCCTGATTTCCGGCAGAATTGAAGATAATGGTAATTATGTAGATTATATAAGTCGCAAGAATTATAAAAGTTACATTGATAAGAAAAACGGCAAATATGCCGAATTAAATTTTAAGCGAATAGGCTATAATGCTGGTATTTCATTGATTGTAGTTAATTTGATAACAGGCCGACATCATCAAATAAGGATTCAATTCGCTTCTCGTGGATATCCAATTCTCGGTGATTTTCGTTACGGCTCAACTATTTCATTTCATGAGCGCACTCTGGCATTGCATGCAACATCAATTACATTAGAACATCCAACACATAAGAATAAATATACTTTTAAAGCCGATTTTGGAACATCATGGAGTAAATATCTTCAAAGGATGTAGGAGGAACGTTGAGAACGATTCTGGTTACCGGCGGTGCGGGTTACATTGGTAGTCACACGTGCGTGGAACTGTTGAATGCGAATTACAAGGTAATTGTTATCGATAATCTTTCAAACAGTAAGGAAGAATCACTGGTCCGCGTGCAAAAAATCACCAACAAATCAATTGTTTTCCATAATGTTGATCTGCTAGATAAATTATCTCTGCATCGCGTTTTCAGGGATTATGACATCGAGGCTGTCATTCATTTTGCCGGACTTAAGGCTGTTGGCGAATCGACAAAAATTCCACTGCGTTACTACCAAAATAACATCACCGGCACGATCCATTTATGCGAGGAGATGCATAATCATAAAGTTAAAAATATTGTATTCAGCTCATCTGCAACCGTTTATGGAGATTCTAATAAAGTTCCAATTAAGGAGAATTTTGCATTACAGGCGGGTAATCCTTATGGCAGAACAAAATTATTCATCGAAGAGATTTTAAGAGATGTTTTTGCTTCTGACAATTCCTGGAACAGTCTGATCTTACGTTATTTTAATCCTGTTGGGGCTCATGAGAGTGGAGAAATTGGCGAGGACCCGAACGGGATACCAAATAATCTAATGCCATATATTTCTCAGGTTGCCATTGGGAAACTGGAAAAGTTACATGTTTACGGGGATGATTATCCTACGCCTGACGGAACCGGAGTAAGAGACTATATCCACGTGGTAGACCTGGCGCACGGACATGTCAAAGCTCTGCAAAAACTGGAAAATGAGCCAGGTATAGCCACATATAATTTGGGCACTGGACGCGGATATAGTGTGATGGAGATGCTCAAAGCATTTAAAAAAGTCAGTGGGAGGGACATTCCGTACGAAATAGTTCCACGAAGACCTGGAGATATCGCTACGAACTATGCTGATCCAACATTAGCTGAAAAAGAATTAAACTGGAAGGCAACACGTTCAATTGATGAAATGTGTGCAGATTCATGGCGCTGGCAAGAACGAAATCCAAATGGCTATGAATAATTTTATGGCATTTAATTTGCTCTAATTGTATAATACCCAAAAAGATATGATAATTCGAAAGTTAGATAACAAGAAAAAGCGGGTTTGATACAGCATGTCTCAAATAGAAACACAACCAATGACTTTGAAAAAGAAACTAAAAGTTATTCGCGTTAATTTTGATATTGAACAGTTTACTGATTTTTATCAGGAACTTGAAGAATATAACCTGGCGGACAAAGCCTCGATTGAATCATTTATTGCGGACCAGTTTCAAGGGGCCGCACAAAAATTTGATGTTCGGTTTGAAAATAACATGATCTTTCTAACATGGGGTATGCCAAAAGAACATACTCCCGCCGATGATCACAATAAGCGTGCACTATCTTTTGCCAGGAATAATCAAGCGAGCGAGGCAATCAGAGAGTGGCAAAAGGCGATTGAGATTAATCCTCTTGATCCTGATTTTCATTACAATTTAGGATTGGCGCTTTTTCAGAAAAATAATGTAAAAGAAGGCATACATCACTGTCAGCAAACACTGCAAATATGCCCGATCTACTATAAAGCTTACTTTGTTTTGGGCAGTTCATATTCAAAAATTAGAAAATATACTGAAGCTGAAGAATATCTTCGCAAGGGTCTCATATTTGATCCTGATAATGTCATGGCACTTGTCAATTTAGGTGCAATTTATAGCATTAACAAAAACAATCAAAACGCCATTGCCACATTCGAACGTGCGATTCAACGTTCACCAAAAGAAATTAAAGCTTATTTTGGATTGGGTCGTGTTTATGCGAACGAAAGAGATTATGAAAATGCAAACAGATGTTTCAATGCTGTCATCAAAATCGATCCGGAAGGTAAGTTAGGCCTGCTTGCAAAACGATCTTTACATAAATCAAGCTCAAATGAACCTAAACAAGCACAAACAACTCAAATAAATAAGCAGCAAGTAATACAAGAGCATAAAGATGTAAATAACTTAATGGTAGAAGGTTACGAATATTATTTAAACGGAGAATACGATAAAGCTCATAATTTTTATTCACAGTATTTAGAATATAAATCAGACGATGCTGATGTCTGGTCATCATCAGGAGCCTGTCTCTTTCGACTTGATCAGGTCGAAAAAGCCATAAATATGGTTAGAAAAGCCATAGAAATTAATCCAGGCAAACCATACTTTTACAAGCAGTTGGCTATCTATTACAATACAAATAATGAACCGAATAAAGCGGGTGAAGCTGCGCATAAAGCTTTTACTTTGGGAAAACGGGATAGTGTGGTATTATCTATTCTGGGTATTGCAAAGGCAGAACAAAAACAGTCTCAGGAAGCAATTCGATTTTTACAAGAAGCTGTAAATGCAGACGGAAACAACTTAAAAGCCAGATTTCATTTGGCAAAAGTTCTAAAATCTATTGGTCAAGTTGAAACAGCAAATCAGCAATTTGAAGAGATCATGTGGTCAAAAGTGAACACGCATCTCAAAAATGAGGCTGAAAACGAAATGCATATTTCCTGAAGGCAGTGAATATATTCAAGAATACATAATATTAGTTATGTTAACTTGAAGTTCAATTAAAAAGGGAATGTGGAAACGTCCACTTCCCTTTTTAATTTGCTATTTTGCGACAAGAACTACCAACTTTTTCGGAATTACCATTGATTTAACGATATTTTTTCCGTCTGTATATTTCTTAACTTTATCTTGCTCAAGCGCCGTGTGGATGATCTCTTCATCTTTAGCGTCTGATGGCACCACGACTTGTCCTCGAATTTTACCGTTCACTTGCACACCTAGCTGAAGCGTATCTGTTTCCAACATCGCCTCATCGTATTCTGGCCAGAGTTCATTAAAAATACTGTATTCCCTATCAAGATTTACCCACAATTCTTCAGCCATATGCGGAGCAAACGGAGCTATTAATAAAACCAAATTTGGTATGATTGTCGTTAAAAGCTGTTTATTCTGCTCTTTTGGCGGAATATCCTGGATATATAGATAAATTTCATTAACAAGTTCCATGACCCGACTGATTGCTGTGTTAAAGTGCATATCTTGTAAAGATATTGTGCAATGCTTTATGGCATAGTGCATTTGCCGCTGCAGCTTTTTAAAATGCTCGGTTTCCTGCCCATCCGGCTGATTTTCACGAATTTGATGTACAGCACGCCACACCCGGTTTACAAAGCGGTTCATACCCTGAATGCCGTTATCGTCCCAATCTCCGCCTTCTTCATACGATCCCATAAACATCATATACATGCGAAACGTATCCGAACCATATTCATTGACAAAATCATCTGGATTAACTACATTTCCGCGGGATTTTGACATTTTGGCGCCGTTATTGGTAATAAAACCCTGGTGACGCAAATGGGAAAATGGCTCGTTAAAGTTCACATAACCTAAATCATACAGTACTTTTGTAAAAAAACGGGCATATAAGAGATGCATTACCGCATGTTCTGCTCCACCTACATATTGATCAACAGGTAACCAATTGTTTACTCTGTCTTTATCAAACGGTTTGACATCAAGGTCCGGATTAGGATAACGAAGATAGTACCACGATGAACAAACAAAAGTGTCCATGGTGTCAATTTCCCGCTTGCCAGGACCTCCGCATTTAGGGCATTTGGCATTAAGAAATTCGGACGACGTAGCAATAGGTGATGTACCTTTGCCTTCAAATGTGACATTGATCGGTAATTTAACTGGAAGATCTTTCTCCGGGACTGGCACTTCACCACATTTATCACAATAAATAATGGGAATTGGAGCTCCCCAATATCGCTGTCGGGAGATCAGCCAATCCCGTAATTTAAAATTGACTTTCCTCTCCCCTATTTTCTGATCTTCAAAGAAGTTGATTATTGCTTCCTGACCTTTGTCAGAATGCATGCCGTTGAATTGACCGGAATTGATCATAAATCCGGGATCAATATATGCTTCTTCCAGTTTTTCATTTAAAGCTTCTTTTGACGGACCTATTACCTTGCGTATTGGCAGATTATATTTTTTAGCAAATTCAAAATCACGTTGATCATGCGCCGGTACTGCCATAACGGCTCCCGTACCATATGTGACCAGAACATAATCGGCAATCCAAATCGGTACTTTTTCATTATTTACAGGATTAATGCAGTAGCTGCCAGTAAAAACACCTGTTTTTTCTCGTTCAGTTGACAGGCGTTCGATCTCTCGTGTTTTGCGAGTCTGATTGACATATTCTTCTACTTGCTTTTTTTGTGCAGGTGTGGCAATTTTTTCCACCAACGGATGCTCAGGCGCGAGCACCATATAAGTGACACCAAAGATCGTATCCGGACGAGTGGTAAAGACTTTAATATACTCGTCTTTATCTGCGATTTTGAAACTAATGAGTGCGCCTTCACTTTTCCCGATCCAGTTCTTTTGCATCGATTTTGTTTTTTCAGGCCAATCAATTCGGTCTAATCCTTCCAACAATTTTTCCGCATAATCTGTAATCTTAAAGAACCATTGTTTAAGGTCTTTTGTTAACACTTCAGAATCACAGCGTTCACAAATTCCGTCAACAACTTGCTCATTCGCCAAAACTGTCTTACATGAAGGACACCAATTGACAGATGCCTTTTTTCTATAAGCCAAACCGTTGTTGTACAAAAGTAAGAAAAACCACTGCGTCCATTTGTAATAATCCGGTGCACTTGTATTGACTTCACAATCCCAGTCATACATAGCGCCAATAGCTTTAAGCTGTTTCCGTATATTTTCAATATTTTGACGCGTACTCTCGGCCGGGTGAATACCGTGTTTAATCGCATAATTTTCTGCCGGCAAACCAAAAGCATCATACCCTATAGGTTCAAATACATTGTAGCCTTGCATCCTTTTAAAACGGGCCCAGGTATCCGCTGGACCATAATTATACCAGTGACCGATATGCAGTTGATCTCCGGAAGGATACAAAAACATCACCAAACAATAGAGTTTGTTTGCTACATCGTCGAGATTAACTTTATAAAGTTCTGTCTCTTCCCAAATGTTCTGCCATTTCTCTTCAATTTTTGCGGCGTTGTATTCTGGAAGCATTCAAGTACCTTTGGTTATTTTCATTGTGTAAAATTGAAAAGCCCCACCTTGGCGGGGCTATAAAATTATATAGTTGAGAATGGATTTAGTGGAGCTACGGGGATTCGAACCCCGGGCCTCATGAATGCCATTTAAACGGCATTTTATCACTTAATCCACTGTTTTTATTAGCCCTGAACCGTTTATATTCTGTTTTTTAATGTTATTTTTTTGCTTTTTCGGCCTTTTTTTAACCTTTTCGAATGCGCATATAGTTATCACTTTTTCAATACTTTATCAAGCTTTTGCAATTTTTTGCCATTGCGCATATACTGCGCACTCTAATATATCAAATTTCTTTCATTTTTCCAACAGCATTTACGAGTGTCTGTTCTACAACTTTTGCGTAATGCTGTGTCATTCTCGTGTCCTCATGGCCGAGTAGCTTCGAAACTGTCAGTACATCAGTTCCTTGCTTGATTGCATCTGTCGCATAGCTGTGGCGTGCTGAATGAAATGTTATATTCTTCCGTAAACCACATGCCATCCTCCCCTCCCGGAACGCTTTCGATAAGCTGTCTCTCATCTTAACTTCAAAAAAGAGATAGCCATCATTCCATCTTTTTTTGTATATCTCTCTCACATCTCTTTTGTAAATATGCTCTATTTTTTCACTTAGCTTTTTATAATCTTGCAACCATGCAATTCTTTTCAGGATTAATTCTTTAGCATTTTTTTGTACAGGAATATATCGTTCTTTGTTCCTTTTTCCAAATAATCTAATAATAATAACATTACTTTCCTTTTCAAAAACATCTTGTCGCCTTAAATTTAGAACTTCCTCCCCTCTTGCAGAAGTCCATAAACTAAAGTTGAAAGCATCT
>Ga0207797_1000392_pt1 | contig 33846 bp, 24 predicted proteins | sample PRCRCaboRojoPR_6_FD_187275 | JGI IMG/M metagenome (GOLD analysis project Ga0207797, IMG submission 187275) | Marine sediment microbial community from Cabo Rojo, Puerto Rico - PR CR 10% Liquid 1 (SPAdes) | ecosystem: Environmental > Aquatic > Marine > Coastal > Sediment | place: Cabo Rojo, Puerto... | reverse complement strand
CAGCATTGACCGTCGCAACGCCCCGCACCGGGTCAAGCGCCCGGGCCTCGTAAGGACAGATCTCCACACAGACGCCACACCCAGAGCAAATCTCCTCGACGACGTATGCCACCGTGGGCTCCTGCGTCATCTCATCCTTCGAGAACAGCTGGAGCACCTTGGCAGCGGCACCCGAAGCCTGTGACACCGTTTCAGGGATGTCCTTCGGCCCCTGAGCCACACCGGCCAGGAATATCCCGGCGGTGAGACTCTCGACCGGGCGCAGCTTAGGATGCGCCTCACTGAAGAAGCCGTATTCGTCGGCACCGACACGCAACATCTGGGCAACGTCCAGAGCCTGACGACTCGGCAGCATCGGCGTCGCCAAAACGACCAGATCAGCAGCCACCTCGACCGGCTGGTTGCTGAGCGTATCGACACCCCAGACCTTGACCTGTTTGCCGCTGCCGAAGATCTTACTCACCTTTCCGCGCAGGTAGAGGATGTCCTGCTCCTCCATCGCCTCCTGCACGTACTCGTCGTACCCCTTGCCGGCGGAGCGAATATCGATGTAGAAGACGTAGGCCTGTCCATCCGGTACTTGCTCTTTGAACATCATCGCCTGCTTGGCGACCACCATACAACAGACCTTGGAGCAGTAGGCGACGCCGCGCTCGGGATCCCGCGATCCGGCGCACTGGACGAAAACGACCTCCCGGGGTATGCGACCATCCGACGGACGGCTAAGCTCCCCTCCTCGCAGCATCTCCTCGAAGGTGAGACCGTCCACCACGTCCACCAGCTCCCCCCCGCCATACTCGGGTAGTTTCTTCAGCGGGTAGGAATCCCAGCCAGTGGCCAAGACGACAGCACCGACCTCTACCGATCTTCCTGAATCTTGGGCGGCGGGTTTCTCAATATCTACCTGGAAATTCCCCACGTATCCCTCGACCTCAGCCACTTCGGCCCCAGTCAGGACCTCAATGTTCGGGTGCTCCAGGACCCGATCAACTTTCTTCCGCAGTAAATCCGGGGCAGCCTTGAAGTTGAGATAGGTCCCGCTGAGTTGAGCCATCTTGCCGCCGAGGTGATCCTCGCGCTCCACCAACACCACGGGTAAGCCGGCGTCGGCCACGTCGAGGGCAGCTTGCATCCCCGCAATACCACCGCCGATCACCAGGGCACGCTTCGTCAGTGGCAGGCGGAAGGGCTCAAGCCGCTCGTCCCGGGTGACCTTCTCCACGACAGTACGCACAATCTCGTTGGCCTTGTCCGTCGCCGCCTCGGGCTGATGCTGGTGAACCCAGGAGCACTGCTCGCGGATGTTAGCGATCTCAAGACGGTAGGGGTTCAGACCAACCGACGACCCGGCACGCCGGAAGGTCGTCTCGTGCATCGAAGGCGAGCACGCTGCGACGACGACTCCATCCAGTTCGTGCTCCTCGATCGCGTCCTGGAGCAGTTGTTGGCCGGGCTCAGAGCACATATAGCTATAGTCAGTCGTGAAGACGACGTCAGCGTGACGGCTAGCCTCCTCGGCCACTCGCTCCACGTCTATCGTGCCAGCGATGTTGATCCCGCAATGACAGACAAATACACCTATGCGGCTCATACTGCCTCCATGACGGCAGCCGAGCTAGAGTCGATCTCAGCCCCCTCCTCTTCCAACGCCGCACGGGCACGGTCCTCAGCCTGCGCAGCCTGGAACAATGATAATACCTTAGCAGCGGCACCGGAGGCCTGAGATACAGTCTCCGGGATGTCCTGAGGACCAAGCCCGGTGCCAGCCAGGAAGACTCCGGGCAAGCCACTCTCCACCGGGGTCATCTCCGCATTCTCGGGGTTGTAGAAGCCGAACTCATCCGCCTCAACCCCCAACATCTTGGCGATCCGTCGACTTCCTGCTGAGGGAATGATGGCGGACGCTACAACGACGAGATCGGCCGAAATCTCTACCTTGCGCCCAGTGAGCGTGTCCACCCCCCAAACCATTACCTCATCGTCAGTCGGGAAAACCTTGGAAACACGACCGCGGATATAGACCGTCTCGTCTTCCTCCATCGCCCGATTGACGAACTCCTCGTACCCCTTCCCCCCGGCCCGGATGTCCATATAAAAGACGTACACCTGACCATCGGGCACCCGATGTTTGTAAAGGATAGCGTGCTTGGCCGTGTACATACAGCAGATCTTGGAACAGTAAGGCACGCCGTGCTCCGGATTCCTGGAACCGGCACACTGGATGAAGACGACCTCCTTGGGCACCGTACGATCGGAGGGCCGAATCACTTTCCCGCCGGTTGGCCCGGTGGCAGAGAGCATTCGTTCAAACTCCAACCCATCCATTACGTCCGGATGGGACATATACTCGTAGGCCGCCACCGCCTTATCCTGATAGAGCTCATAGCCGGTGGCGACCACAATGGCCCCCACCTCCTCGTCGATGATCTCCGGCTGCATGTCGTAGTTGATGGCTCCCACGTTACAGGCTTCGGCGCACTTGCCGCACGCCAACGGGAAGAGCCCCAGACAAGCGTCAGGATCGAGCCGATAGACCGCCGGCACCGCCTGCGGCGACGGAATGTATATCGCGCGACGGGCAGCAAGCCCTCGGTCGAACTCATTGGGTACCACAACGGGGCACGCCTTTGCACAATCGCCACATGCCGTGCACTTATCCTCGATGACGTACCGCGGATGGCGCTTGATGCGGACGTTGAAGCCCTCTTGCGCGGCCCCGTCGGATCCCGGGGCGTCGCCGATTCGCTGGACGTCCACTACCTCACTCAGGGTCAATAACTCGATATTGGGATGCTGTCCCACCTCAACCGTGCGAGGGGTCAGAATGCACTGGGAGCAGTCCAAAGTGGGAAAGGTCTCCGAAAGCTGGGCCATATGCCCGCCGATCGAGGGTTCTTTCTCCACCAAGATGACTTCGTAGCCGCTGTTGGCGATATCCAACGCGGCCTGCATACCGCTGATCCCAGCGCCGATAACCAGAGCTCGGTACTTCACAAGTAATTCTCCAAGTGTGGCAGACTGGTTAGGTGCCGAATTGGCAGATTGGTCATGAACTTCAGCTCTCTCTCCCTACTGGTGTGCTAGTCCTCAGTTGCCCCATCCTCTTCCTCAAACAAAGGTCGTGGATCCACGTAATGATCCTCGAAGTCCCAGGTCTCCTCCGGCAGCCCGAGGGCCACAGCCATCAACTGGGTGAAATAGACCACGGGCACCTTCTCACCCTTACGGCTCATCCCGGTCTCGCGCTGGGGGTAGTCCAGATTGAACTGACAGAGAGGACAGGCCGTGACGATCACGTCGGCGCCGTGCTCTTTGGCCGAAGCGACAATATCCTTCGAGAGCGACTCTGGAACCTCTGGCTCTTTGACGGCCAAATAGGAACCACAGCACTCAATATTGTACGGGAAGTTGACGGGCTCAGCCCCGAGGACCCGCACCAGATCGTGCAGGATGCGCGGATCCTCGGGATCATCCAGACCGATCTCATCATAGGGACGAAGGAGGAGGCATCCGTAATAGGGAGCAGCTTTCAGCCCTGTCAGAGGCCGCCTCACGCGCTCGGCCAGGCCTCCGGATTCCTCCCCCCAACCCAGCTCGTCGCGAAGGATCTCGAGGAAGTGAGCCACGTAAACGTCGCCTTCATACTCCTCCTCTGTGAACCAATTGATGCGCTCCAGCATCTCCTCGTCGCGCTCCAGCAGCGCCTGAGAGCGCCGGAGGACGTTGAAGCAGATGGCACACAACGTCGCAACGCGGTCGCCGGCCTGCTGGGCCTGATAGAGAATGCGCGTCGGGGCGATGAGGGCCATCGAGTCGTCCAACATCAGGGGGAAGGTTGCCCCGCAGCACTGCCACTCGGGCAACTCCTCGAGTTCCAACCCGAGGACCTTCGCCACAGCCCGCCCCGAGCGGTCATAATTCTTCGCCTTCGTCGAAAGGGTACAGCCCGGAAAGTAAGGTATGCCCATTAACTAGCTCCAAGACCTACTTCATATACTTCCTGCACCCACCGATGATCGCAAGCTGGGGCAGCTCCTCCAGGAATTCCTTGGGGAGATCACTGAGATCCAGCTTCGCGACGCCCTTGCGCAGAGCGATCTGGCGGAGGGCCTCCATCAAACGGGGCAGGTCTACGCCCTTCGGGCAGCGCGCGACGCACGTGAGGCAGGAGGCACAGATCCAGATAGTATTGGTCTCCAGAACCTCCTCCATACCGAGCTGGGCCATGCGGATAACCTGGCTGGGGAGGATGTCCATTGTTGCCACGATAGGACAGCCAGCACTGCACTTGCCACACTGGTTGCAGGCCAGGAGATCCTGGCCGCTAACTTCCTCCACTTGCTTCACGAACTGTCCGCGTACCTTTTTTACCGATATCTCGGTCCTCATACCACCTCCAGAAACTCGTTTTCGTCGCGCCTGCCCAAAGCCCTCACTCAACTACGCCTGCATGGCGCCGAGCCGAGAGGAACGTGTTCTGGAGCAACATTGCAATCGTCATAGGACCGGTGCCTCCCGGTACTGGTGTGACGTAGCCGGCGACCTCCTTGACCGCGTCGAAATCGACGTTGCCCATCACACGATATCCCTTCTCCGCCGTCTCGTCCTTGACCCGGCTCCATCCGACGTCGATTACAGCGGCACCCGGCTTCACCCAGTCCCCCTTCACCATGCCGGGCTCGTCAATCGCTGCAACCAGGATGTCCGCGCGCTTGCTCACAGCAGGGAGATCTTCGGTGTGCGGATGACAGATACTAAGCGTGGCCCCCCGATGAAGCAGAAGCATCGCGGTCGGCAGGCCAACGATATTGCTCGGGCCCAGTACAACCGCTTCTTTCCCTTTGACCTCTACATCATACCGGTTGAGTAGCTCTACGCAACCCAGCGGCATGCACGGTGCGAATGTGGGCTCGATGCCCTGGAGGGTCAGGCGCGCGATATTAACGGGGTGGAAGCCATCCACGTCTTTCTCCAGTGCGATAGCAGCCAGTGTCTCGTCTTCGTCTAAATGGTCGGGGAGAGGGAGCTGCACCAGGATGCCGTGCACCTTGGGGTCAGCGTTCAACCCCGCAATCTCGGCCGTCAAGTCTTCCTGACTGATATCCTCAGGCAGATGGTGACCGAAAGCCCGCATCCCAGCCTGCTCGCACTGCCTCTCCTTCATACTGACGTAGGTCTGCGACGCCGGGTTCCCTCCCACGAGAACCGTCGCCAGACCGGGCACAACGTCGTGCTCGGCCTTCAACTCCTCAACCCCGGCCTTCACCTCCTCACGGATGGTGGCCGACGTCGCTCTGCCGTCCAGCAATTCTGCCGTCATACATCCTCCTGTGTGGAACGTGGTTGAACTGGCACATCATGGTAAACTGACCCGCCTGCCAACGCACGATTCCGTGCGCGGTTCGTCGGCATTTCCGCGAACCAGTTTACCACTTCCCCTGCCGCCTGTCAGGTTACAGACGCAGATAAGAATCGGTGTAGATTATATCATTCTGCAAGACCTGAACCGTCTTCCAGATCGCCTCCTGATCCGGATCATCCAGGTCAAAGTCCGACGCCTGGGGCTCTTCCATCGCCGCGACACGATCGTGCAACTTAAGGAGAGACTCATTCAGCGGGGTGGAGTCATCCCGCTCCTCGACGACACGGATGAACTCCATCAGATCCTCGTCGAAGGGATCCGCAATGATCATGTCGACCCCGGCGCCCATAATCATCACCTGGTAGACCCGGTTGAGCAGGGGACGCATATCCGCCGGCACCGCGTTGGAGACGTTGGAAAGCCCCGCGTTCGTCTTCGGCGCCGGATCCCAGGCGACCTTGAGCATGCGGACAGCGTCGATGAACTCCGGACAATACTCCTGACACCCGGAGACGGTGAGTACCAAGGGATCGATGATGAAGTCCTCCATCGGGAATCCGATCTCCAGCATGCGGGGGATCAGCTTCTCGATAGCGATGGTGACTCGCTCATCGGCGCTAACGGGAATCATGCCCGACTCCATCGTGAGCCCAATCAAACGTGCATTGTACTCCTTGGCAACCATGGGAACTTTCTCCAGGGATTCCTCCTTGGCGGAGACGGAGTTGATGATAGGCTGCGCCTTGGAGACCACCTTGCAGGCTGCTTCGATCGCATCGAGATTCGTGGTGTCGAACACCAGGGGTACGTCCACAACTTCCTCGACGGCCTTGACCATCCAGGGCAGAATCTCCTCACCCTCCCGCTTCTGGGGGCCGATGTTGAGATCCACGGCGCTTGCGCCGGCTTCCACCTGGCGCACCGCCATATCCTGGAAGAAGGTCGCGTCCCGTGACTCGATAGCTTGCGCCACCCGGGGGGAGACGACGTGGATATTCTCACCAATTATGTACATTGCTATTCCTCCTATTTCTTCATAGATTACAAAGACTACGCGTCACCGACTACGCGTCACCAATGACAGTGCAGACTCGCTGCAGCGAAAACTAGCGCCGTCCGTCAGACAGAATCTCCCCGGCAATCCCCCGCACAGCCTGATACAGGTCGGTCTCTTTCGGCAACTCTATCAGGGGGCGTCCGGTAAACTCGAACTCTGCCATAGCCAACTCCTCGGGTATGGTACCGACCAGATCGAGCTCGGCCTCCTCGATGGCCTCGGCGAGAGGCTCGGGAATCGCCTCTCCACCGTCGCGCCCGCCACCCCGCAGTCGGTTGAGGACGAGGTAGATGTGACCAACACCGATCTCCAACCCGGGTACCATCTCCTGCATCCGTTGTGCCGTGATAAGGCCCCGCTGCGTGGGATCGGTCACCAGGAGAAGCACGTCGACGTCGCGAGTCGTGCGGCGGCTAAGATGCTCCATCCCAGCCTCATTGTCGATCACGACGTAGTCATAGTGGCTCTTGAGGCGATCGAGGATCAGTCGCAACATCTGATTAGCCGCGCAATAACATCCCTGACCTTCGGGCCGTCCCATCGCCAGAAGGTCCACCCTCTCCCCTTCCACCAGCGACATCTGGACCTGATAGTCGAGATACTCCTGCTTGCTCATCCCACCAGGCATCGACCCGGCCAGCGCCCCACTGGTCTGAACCTGCTCCAGCATGTCCTCGCGAATCTCGCCGATGGTTTGATGCAGCTCCATACCAAGCACAAAATTAAGGTTGCTGGCGGGATCGGCGTCGATGGCCAAAATGGCGCCCCCGCGCTCCTCCATCAAGTAACGGATTAAAAGAGCTGCAAGCGTCGTCTTGCCAGTGCCTCCCTTGCCAGCCAGTGCAATTGTTGTCGTCATTTCTCTCTCATTAACGGTTTCAATCAGAACGGTCTCTATTGGTCAAACCACCAATCGTCAAACCGGGGATCTAAGCATCTCTCCGAAGCGCTCTTGGATCGACCAGGCTTATCGTGCCTCCAGGACCTCAGCCATTGACGGGAACTTACCCGCATCCGTATGGGGGAGGAACATGGCGGCGTTGAACTCGTCGAAAAACGTGTTGTCGGCGGAGAGCTCCAGATAGGTCATCATTTCCCCAATATCGGCTACCCGCTCACGTTTCTCCCGAGAGATCAGCGCCATATAGGCCCCTCGCACTGAGGTGTTGCCTAGGAACTCAAAACTATCGTAGGGCATATCGGGCAGCAGGCCAATCTGGATCGCCTTCTCGACGTCGATGTACTGGCCGAACGCTCCCCCGATAAGCACGCGCTCCACGACGTCTAGCGTTAACCCGACGCTCCGGGCGAGGATCGAGAAGCCCGCGTAGATAGCCGCCTTGGCGCGCATCAGGTTGTTCAAGTCGACGTCGGTGATGACGATGTCCTGCCCGGTTTCGGTCGTATCACCCCAGACGATCACGTATTCGGCCCCGTGCTCCCCCTCCCGGACCCGATCGGTGTCTAGCTCAAGATTGATATTCCCGCTCTTATCGATCACCCCGGCAACGAACATCTCCGCCATCAACGAGATCAAGCCGGACCCGCAAAGCCCCTGCGGCTTCTCGTCGCCAATAACGCGATAGGTGGCCTCATACGTCTCCGGATCGACCCAGACCTCCTCGATGGCTCCCGCCGTCGCGCGCATGCCGTCGACTACGCCGGCACCCTCGAACGCCGGGCCCGCCGAACAAGCGCATGCGATGAGCCAGGTACAATCGCCCAGCACCATCTCCCCATTCGTCCCGACGTCCACGAACAACGTCAGCGCTTGCTCGTCCTCACACATCCCAGAGCTGATCACACCAGCCGTGATGTCCGCCCCAACGTATGAGGCAATGCCAGGCAGGCAGTCGACGGTCGCCGCAGGATTGATCTCCAGTCCGACATCCTGAGCCTCGAACGGGGGCAGTTGATTGACCACCGTGATGAAGGGCATCAGCCGGATAGTCTCCGGGGGAATCCCGGCGAACAAATGGAGCATCGTACTGTTGCCGGCGACGACGGCTTTGTAGATCTGGTCGGTGCTGATGCCCCGCTCCTCTGCCGCCTCCCCCAGCAGACGATTGAAGGTCTCCAGGACGAGACGCTGGAGCTCCTCCAGCCCATTCTCATTCTTGGAGGCGTAGATGATGCGCGAGATGACATCCTCGCCGCGAGCGATTTGCCCGTTGTAATCCGCCTTCTGCGCCATGACCTCGCCGCTGATCAGATCGACGAGCCAGACGACGTTGCTGGTAGTCCCGATGTCCATGGCCACGGCCCAGAGGCTCTCCAGGCGCTCCCCGGGGAGCACATCGATCAGGCGGGGCGGGCCTTCGCGGCACCGCCAGGTATCGAGCTCAACCACCACGGTTACCGTCCAATCGCCGTCACGGAGGGCTGGTCCCAGCCTGCGCAGTACGGGCAACGAGGCTTGGATGCCCTCCAGGTCGTAACGCCGGGCCAGCTCACGCTGAAGTCGAGACCAGTCGTCGGTCTGATCCTGGAGGCTGGGCGGGTCGAGGGTCACGACGTATTTGCGCAGCGGCTGATCGTGGACGCTATAGGCAAATGGCAGTTCAACCTTCGACGCTCGCTTGCTCGTCTCCAGGCGCCGCTCGATCTTCTCCTGGGGCGGCACGGTAACGACGAGGTCTCCCCCGACAGCGGCCTGACAGGCCAGGGCGTATCCTCTTTCAATATCGTCCGAGGAGAGACGCCCGGTAGAGAGACGTCGAACGGACCCCTCCTCGACGATGACGGCACAACGGCCGCAGCGCCCCTGTCCACCGCAAGGCATATTGACGTCTACACCGGCCTCCTGAGCCGCCTCGCTCAGAAGCGTGCCGGTGGAGACCTCAACCTCGCGGTCAGCCGGTAGAAACTTGACTCGGCAAGTTGTCATCTAATGACCTCGGCGAATGGAGCCAGCTGGCAGACGGGCGGGGATCGGTCGCCCGTCTACCAGCGCCCCCCAACAACAATCTAGTCCTACTCTGGGCTCCACAGCTTCAGGTAGCCAGGGAGGTCGACCGCCTCGCGTGGCCCGACCAGGATCTCCCAGTCAGGCAGCTCTTCCTCGAGCTCGCCCAGCAACACCGCCACGTGTCCGGGGATGATCAGCTTGCGGTGGTCGACTTTGTCGGCCATGTTCGTCGTGCGAACAGCCTTGGCGATGCGCTCCGCGTCGAACTCTCCCGCAGCCCACGCGGTGAGCACGCTCATACCCTCGGCCTCAGCCACCAGCAGCCAGGATGGAATGCCGCTTCCGTCCACTTCGTTCGCTACCGAGAAGTAAGTGATCGAGAAGTTGGTGGTGATCATCACCGGCGAGTCTGCGCCCGGATCGTTGACCTCGTACGCGCCAGGCTCGACCTGGATGGGCTCCTGCGGGTTGGTGTAGATGTTCGTGCGCAGCACCAACAGCGGATACACTACCTCCGGGCTGAAGCGATCGAGCACCACGAAGCTACTGTACTTGGTCACCGCCTGAGTCGCCGCAACCGTGACCATGGCCGGGTCGTCCGCTACCTCGCTGGGGAAACTGATGGTCGGGAATCCCAACGGGCGGAACGTCTCGTCGATCGCCTTGCGGCGAATGAGGGTGTTCAACATCAGGGAAGAATGGATATCCCGCACGGCCGGATCGAGCACAATCTCCTTGACGCCAGCATCCTGCACCTTCTGGGTGAGGTCCGCCAGCATACTCATCGTCTCGGCCTGGACCGCCATAGGGGCCCCATACTCCTTGGCCAGATCCGCGAAGGATTCCCAATTATCCGCCGTGGCGCCGCAGATGAGGGGGCGAGCGTCCTTGGCAGCCTCCACTCCCTTGGCCATCACGTCGGGATCGTCGGCAATAAGCACCAGGGGAACCTCAGCGGTCTCCAGGACTGCGCTCACCGCCTCGGCAAAGGCATCGCCGTCACCGGTGGCGTGCACGGCCATGCCATCGAGACCCAGGTCCATGCCGACGTACTCAACCGTATAGGACATCGCCTCATCCGTCTGCGCCTTGATCTCGCTCAGCGGCTGATCATCGTAGACGCGGATGAAGATCCCGCACGGGTTGAAGAACTGCTTCTCGTGTCGGAAAAGAACCAGCTCGTTGCCCACCTCCACCTTCCGTCCATCGGAGGACACGTTCACAAGCCGAACCGGCGGAGCGGCCGACTCGGCCAACTTCTCCCGCGCCTCGTCAGAGACGTGGGGGCAATCGTCCAAATCAGCCTGCTTAGAAGCCAGCTTCATTGCAAAGGCCAGACAAGTTGGATAGTCGCAGTCCTGACAGTTGGTCTGAGGAAGAAGCTTGTAAATCTGAATACCCGAAAGTGCCATCGTCTTCTTTTTCTCCTTTAAAGCAGATCAGCACGACGTGATGCGTGATTCACACCTCCCAAGTCAGCGGGAGCGGTATCACGCATCACGCGTCATGCCTCACGTTCTACGCCTCGCCCCACAGTTCGTCGATCATCACGTTGATCCGTCGCATCGACTCCGGATGGCGCAACACGAGGATGTCGGCCGCGGACTCGACCAGAGTGGACGCGGTGACGATCTCCCAGTTGACGGCTCGCTCTTCCCAGTCGCCCCAGGCTTCGGGCACGTCCTCCCCGACCTTAGCCTCCTTCTGCCGCCAGGCCTCCTTGCCCGGGATGACGATCATTGGGAGCTGAGTCATGCTGTCGCCCTGGAGGGCTGCCAGCCGGAGCCGCTCCATCACCGAGTAACCGTACTCGATGCCGTAGCCAACACCAGCGCAGGTGGGATCCATCAGAATGCGTTCCACCGGCAGGCCCATGTCGCTGATGAGGATATTGAGCTGCTTGGCCAGGTTGACGTCCATCGCGGTGCTGGCGATAACCAGCTGATCGTGGGCCAGCGCGCCGGCCACGATGGTACGATAGTTCTTCTCCTCGCAAAGGCCAAGGGCGATCCGCTCTCCGGCGGCCTCCTCGGCTGCGGCGACGAGCAACTCGTGGTCAGCCTCCACCTGACCGGGCCCCAGCACGACCAGCGGCAGCCCGGTGGCCTCGAGCACCTTGCGCACGGTCTTACTGGCCTTTTCTGCGGTGTTGGGCTCCCCGTTGGCGTCCTCCAGGCTGAGCTGAAGCGCAATCAAGTCGGCGCCTCTCTCTTCAGCAGCCTTCGCCCACTCCGCCGGGTCATCCATCACGTCGCCCCAGGCCTTCTGGAGCACCGGCGACCAATCGTCAGGCCTTTTGTCCTGAATCTCGACGCCGATGACAGGACGACGACCGATGTCGCCCTCGAATCCCAGGAAGGGGAGCGTCGTCTGACCGCCGACCGTAATGGTCTTGCTCCGTGTGCCGCCTTGGGCCTCTGTCGCGCCCAGGGTAATCTCGCGGACCGCGCCCGTCCATTTCTCCTTGGGGACGTCTACCTCAGTCTCCTTCTCTTCGCTCCAGGGTGGCACCTCCGGGCGAGCGCGCTTCGCCGGCGGCAGTGTGACGTCTTCCTCTTCCTCGACCTCCGGCTCGGCGACCTCCTCGGCCGGAGGCGCTGGCGGAGCCTTCACGGATGGCGTCTTTGTCGCGGCCCTCTCCATCGTCATCGTCGGCGCTTCTCCACCCAGTTGCTGCAGAGCCGCCACGAGGGCATTGCGGATGTTATCCATCACGATACCCGCCGTGACCTCGGCGATCTGCTGAACGTTGGCGTCAGCGGGAAGCTCAACCTCCCGGATCGCCTCCTTTTCGGGCGTGGGTTTCTCTTCGGGCTCAGGTGCAGCCTCTTCCGCCATGCCCGCCTCGGGCGCTGGCTCCGGTTCTGGTTCATGCTCCGGCTCGGCTTCCGCGACGGCGGGTTCCGGCTGCGCCGCCACCTCTTCAGGCTGCGCCTCCTCGACGGCCTCGACCTCTTCCTCCACGGTCTCGACAGCCTCGGGCGCCTCTCCCGCTTCCATCGGGCCCATCTCCAGGACCGGATGGTCTTTCTCCTCAATCCACTCGACCAGTTCCTCGGCCGTCGTGACGTCGCGCTCGTCGGCAATCCGGTCGATCAGATCAGGCTCACCGACGCGTTCGGCCACCTGCTGTAACTCCTGATCCATGGTGTCCTTCAGGAAGCTGGACATCCACACCACCCGCTTGAAGCCGCCATCGGCCGAGATGAACTTGGGGCTGGTCAGATAGAACTTGCCCACCCCCATCACGCCCGGTGTCTGGATGCCGCCGCCGCACATACCGGCCAGGGTGGAGAAGGTCATGCCGGCCGGGGTCATGCTCGGATCCTCACGGCTGACGACCATCACCCCTTCCGCCTCCGGGATATACATGACGATGCACTCGAAACAGCCACACGCCGTCATGGGATTCTCCATGATGGAGTACATCGCCACGGTATCGACCGTGCCCTGGGAGTTCTTGACAGCAGTCTCGTTGACGCCGGACCAGTACCCTTTGACGGGGTCGAGGCACTCGCCCTTCGGCACCGGCTGGTTCGGGCCGGTGGGGTTGATCTCGTGGGACGCCTTGCAGTCCAGCCAGTTGTAGGCACCGCACAGCCCCAACCGCTCCGGACTGACGATGCATACGTGGGTCGGAGCGAAGGACTGGCAGAGCGTGCAGTCGTAAAAGGTCTCGACCGCCTGATCCGTCAGGTCGGCCAGACGCTGATTGCGGAACTCGTAGGCGTCGCGCGCCTTCTGGAGCCACTCGGCGTGGAGCTCGGGATCGGTGACAATCTTCACCTGAACCTTATCCACAACCGCGCCAAAGTCGGCGTGGAAACGAGCGTAGAGGATCTCGCCGAAATCCTCCAGATCGAAGCCTTTCTCAGCCGCGGTCTTTGAGATGCGGATCCAGGTGATGTCGCGCTGTCCGATGTGCTGAACGCCGGAGGCAGCATTGACGAAATAGTGGATCTGCCGCTCAAGCACCGGCTCGAAGTCGTCCTGCATCTTACGTCCAGCCACCTCGATGACCAGGCCCAAGTCGATTGAGCCACCGACCTCCACGTCAGAGAAGTCGGGTCCGATGACCTCGATCTTGTGGTCCTCTACCTCGTCCATCGGGCACATCGTCAGATACTCGAAGGCCCGGCTGTACTTACCGCCAAACTCTACGCGCATGTCGGCGCGGCGGACGACCTCACCCTCGAAGGCGGATCCATAGGGGACGGGGACCGGTACCTCGGTGATGCGGATCTTCACACCGCGCACCTCGATCGCCTTCTGCACCAGCTTGGCGGCCCGCTCCTTCTCGGTCTCGGCCTCAATCTCGTTCCAGGGCATCGAAATGACGTGCTCGTACTGGGTGACACCCGTAGGAAGGATCTCCGGAATGACGGTGTCGGCGATGGTCGGGAAGCCGTAAGAAATCGCTCCGGCAGCCGCCGCGTACTTCAGATCATCGACCTCGCCCAGCGCCAGGACGAACGCGAAGACGCGGTACTTGTTGTAGAGGAGAATCTTCCGCCACTGACCAGCATCCTGACCACCAAACGTCAGCGCAGAACGGGTCGCGAACCCCAGGGGATAGATCGCGGAGATGGTGTCCTTACCGAAGGGGACGATATACGTATCGTATCCCATCTCCACTCCCTCTTCCTCCAGCTGGTCGATGATGGAGCGACCGTTGACGTTGCCGCAGAGGAAGGTGAGGATGTTGCGTCGCTGGAGCTCGCGAACGATGGCAACCGCGGCCTCGTTGCTGCGGGCCTTGCCGACGATAGCGGCAAACCCGGGCATACGGCCGTCAACCAGCTGGATGCCCCAGGAGCGAAGCTGAACGTCATCGATAGGCCCGTTCAGGTGACCATCGCCGGAGAAGCTCGGGTAATCCGTGCTGCCCGTCAGCTCCAGCCCCGGGTACGGCTCGGGCTGTTCGCCATAGACGAAGCGGATCCCCTCGATGGCCTCCGCGGCCAATAGCGTCGACATTCCGCTGTCGAGCGTCTCGCCCAGGTAGGGTACCCACAGATCCTCGTCCGGCACTGGATGCAAGAGTCTCTTCGCATGATCGAGCACCGGCTCCAAATCTCCGAGGGTCTCGACCTTGTGCCCCAGCATCCCGTAGATCACCGGCAGATAGTACGCCGTGTTCGGGAACTTGACCGGTGTGTCCGCCCCCTTCTCAGCAATGGCCTTTTCTAACAGCGCGTCAGCCTCAGCGACGAGGCCGTTCGCGCCGCGAATAGCTCGTGTTGCGATATATCTCGACATTCCTTCTCCTCCTAGCTAGCCGACTTCCCGTAGACGGCTTCGATGCGCTCTTCCAGCGGAAGGTCAAGAATCTCGGGAACACGTTTATCGCCGCTCTTGCCCCACTTGGAAGCGTCATACTCATCAAGGCCTAGGGCCTCGCGTTTCTTATCAATATGCTTCAGCGCCCGGCGGACGATCTCCTCTGCCTCCTCGATGAACTCGAGCTTGCCGCCAATCTTCTCCTCCCAGCCCTCGCTCATAATGCGCAGCACGTCTTCGCTCCCGGAGACAGGACCCTCGCTGCCGCCCAGGATGACGTAAGCACCTGAAGCGACGCAGTAGGTGGCGATGGATAACGCCTTCTCACTCATCCACTCGGGCGCCATGCCGACGGCCGGGATGTCGGAGATGTCCTCCCCGAGCCCACCCTCGGTCGCCATCTGGGACAGCACCGTCAGAATGCGGGAGTTGTCGACGCAAGAGCCCATGTGGAGCACCGGGGGAATACCAACCGTCTCACAGACCTCTCGCAGCCCGGGTCCAGCTACCTCGAGGGCCGCCTCGGGCTGCATGTAGCCCTGCTTGGCGCTGGCGATAGCCCCGCATCCCGTCTCCACAACCAGGACGTCGTTCTTGAGAAACTCGTCGACGACGTATTGATGGAGCTCATCGTGACACACCCGGGCGTTGTTGCAGCCGATGTTGGCCACCACGCCCCGAATACGTCCCGCCTGAATCGCGTCGTTGAGCGGGCGCAGCGACCCGCGATAGCGGCCGCCGAGGGCGTAGTCGATGTACTCGTGGGAGAAACCGGGAATAAGCGGCATCTTCACATCGGGGATGTTGGTCTCGCCTCGCTCCGGGTAAGCGTCAATGGCCCGGCGCACGATCTGCTTCGCGATCTCCAGCGCTCGCCCTTCCTCAAACTCGATATGCGTGGCCCCTTTAATCTTTGCCTTCGGCGAGGTGGTGATCAACTCGGTGTGGTAGCGGTCGGCGATGGGGCCGAGCCCCTGGAAGATGCACTGAATGTCCACCACCATCGCCTCGACGGCGCCAGTGAGCATAGCTAGCTCCTGCTGGAGGAAGTTGCCAGCCAGCGGGACCCCTTCTCGCATCAATGTCTCGTTCGCCGTGCAGCAAATGCCCGCCAGCTGAATCCCCTCGGCGCCTTTGGTCTTGGCATACTCGACCAGCTCGGGATCGAGCGACGCTGCCACGATCATCTCGGAAAGGGTTGGTTCGTGGCCGTGGATGATAATATTGACCATGTCCTCGCGGAGAACACCGAGGTTGGCACTAGAGCGAACGGGGGCGGGGGTACCAAAAAGAACATCGGTGAGATCCGTCGCGAGCATCGAACCGCCCCAGCCGTCGCCCAGGGCGCAGCGCATCGTATGATCGAGAATATGCTCTGCGTCCTGATCGTTGCCGACGTGGGTGCGATGGAGTAACTCCACCACCTCCCGATCGACGCTGCGCGGACCGATGTCTGCCTCTTTCCAGACCTCTTGCCGCTTCTCCGGGGCGCGTTTTAGATACAGGAGCTCTCCGTCAATTCTGCCGAACTCCTGCAGAGCCGCCCTCGCGACGTCGGCCGCGACCTCATTGATCGGTCGTCGGTCGCCATCCTCATCCTTCGTATCGACTTCGAGGTACCGCGCTACCTCCAGCAGCTTGTCAGGATCCTTGACGCCGTAGTCCGGCGCCTCTCCCTCTGCAGCCTCGAGCAGCGTGTAGGCCAGATCGCGTCCATGGTCCGAGTGGGCCGACGCGCCGGCCGCCACGGCGCGGGCGAAGTTCCGCGCGGCGATGGTGTCCACGGTTGCCCCGCACACACCGGTTACTGTGTCGCCGATCAGGCGACAGGGGCCCATCGAACAATTCTTGCAGCACAACCCCGCACCACCGATGTTGCAGGCCCTCGCAGCCTGGGCACGGGAAAAAGCGGTCTCGGTTTCGATCTCACAGGCCATCTGTAGAAGCTGGACCGCCGCTTGATCTCGACTCGACTCTTCTGGTTTCAGTTCTCTTTTCTTTGCCATCTTTACATCCTCTCCTTAAGAACAGGCCTCAGTCCAACACTAGTAGCGTCGGAACTCGCCCGCCATCTCGCGGTCGACCTCACTCGTACCCGCCAACCGGACACCCAACGTCTCCCACTGAGGATCCCGACGTATCTCGGTCGGCTCGACCAGAATGGGCACCCCACCCTCGCCGACCGGATAGCCTGCCTCTGCCAAAGCCTCCTGGATAGCAGCATCGTCAGTTTTTTCTGCATCATACGTCACCATAACCTGCTTCCAGGCCGAGCTTGCGTATAAGTCTTCTACTCCCTCGAGCTTGCTCAGTGCATCGCGCACTTTGAGCACGTGGTGGTCAGCCCAGAGAGAGGGTACGTCGAAAACCACCTTCTCCATGTTTCAGCCTCCCTTGCTTATCCGTATGATCCCGTTTCGTATGATACCTTTTTGGTTTTTTGCGAACTTCGCTTCCCAGATCGCTTCATAGAGTCGCTTTCCACAGTCGCTCTATCCAACACACAGCGAGCGTGGAAAGCCACCCTACCACCGCGCATCTCAGGCTGATGGATTAGTGGTCGATCTTGAGACCGACCACCAATCCATCGCTTTCTCAATCTACGCGTCTACCAACCCGCTACGACAGGCCGATGACCTCTCCTGTCTCCACGTCGATATCCATATCCATGAAGGCGGGGCGGGTGGCCAGACCAGGCATCGTGCTCATCGTCCCGATCAGCGGGTAGATGAAGCCAGCTCCCACGCTGGCCCGCACCTCGCGGACGGGGAGCGTGAAGCCCGTAGGCGCCCCCTTGAGGTCCGGATCGTGACTGATGCTGAGATGCGTCTTCGCCATACAGATCGGCAGGTCGCCAAAGCCGGACTTCTCGTAGTTGGCGATCTGTTGCTCGGCCTTGTCCGTGTAGGTCACGTCGGCCGCGCTGTAGATCTCTTTGGCGATGTGCTCGATCTTCTCCTTGATCGACCACTCCACAGGGTAGAGGAACTCGAAGTCGCTGGGCTGCTCACAAGCCTCGACGACGGCCTCCGCCAGCTTAGCCGCGCCCTCTCCACCCTTAGCCCAATGCTCGGTGGGAACCGATTCAAACGCGCCCTGCTCCAACGCGTAGTCGCGAACCATCTCCACCTCGGCGTCGGTGTCCGGCGTGAACCGATTGACGGCGACGACGACGGGAATGCCGAACTTCTTCGCGTTCCGGATGTGGGCACCAAGATTGACCAGGCCCTGCTCGAGCAGTTCGAGGTTCTCCTCGGTGTACGCCTTGTCCAGAGGAGCACCGGGCTTGACTGTGGGACCGCCACCGTGCATCTTGAGGGCCCGAATCGTCGCGACCAACACGACGGCGTCCGGGATGAGGCCAGAGTAGCGGCACTTGATGTCAAAGAACTTCTCCATGCCGATGTCCGCGCCGAAGCCGCTTTCAGTGATGACGTAATCGGCCAGCTTGACGGCGATCTGGTCGGCGATGACGGAGGAGTTGCCGTGAGCGATATTGGCGAACGGGCCAGCGTGGACGAAAGCTGGCTGCCCCTCGAGCGTCTGCATCAGCGTCGGCATCAGCGCGTCTCGAAGCAGAATGGTCACAGCGCCAGCCACACCGAGGTCCTCCAGATTGACCGGGTTGCCGTCGGTGTCGAGCGCCACGACGACCTTTCCGACTCGCTCCCGGAGGTCCTTGAGGCTGGTCGCCAGGGCCAGGATCGCCATCAGCTCACTGGCAACGCTGATATCGTACCCCGTCTTACGCGGGAAATACTCGCTTCGTTCGGCATCGTTCACGCCGACACTGATCTCCCGTAGCGAACGGTCACAAACGTCGACGACGCGGTTCCAGGTGATCGTCTCTGGATCGATGTCGAGGCGCCTCTCAAGGCCACGACGCTTGAGGGCATCATCAGACTGTCGGCTCTCGTGATACATGCGGGTATCCAGCGCAGCGGCAACCAGGTTGTGAGCAACGCTGATCGCGTGGATGTCGCCGGTCAGGTGGAGGTTAAAATCCTCCATCGGAATGACCTGGCTGTAACCACCGCCAGCGGCACCGCCTTTGATGTTGAAGGTGGGGCCCATACTCGGCTGGCGGATGCAGCACATCACGTTCTTGCCCAGCTCGCTCCCCATGGCCTCGGTAAGCCCAACAGTCGTGGTGGTCTTCCCCTCGCCAAGCGGTGTGGGAGTGATTGCGGTCACGTCGACGTACTTGCCCTGTGGCCGATCCGAGAACTTCTCGACGACGTCCAGGTGGACCTTGGCCTTATACTTGCCGTACAGGTCCAGGTCGTCCTCGACGAGGTCGACCTTCTTGGCCATCTCCCGAATCGGGACCAGCTCCGCCGCTTGAGCGATCTCAATGTCACTCGGAACAGGGTAGACTTTTTCGACAGGCATACTTCCTCCTTATGATGTTAGAGCATTGACGTATAGAAAGCGAAACCCGGACCGGGTCCGGGGTACTAACGTGAGTTGATTGTATGTCCCTCCGGCATTTGACGGGCCTCTGCCTCTGGCGACAAGCACCCATCGAGCGCAGTTCTTACAGCCTCTCGCATAAGATCCCCAGCAACCTGGATCAACGGTTCGCCTAAACCTGGGTCCACACGCATAGCAGCGGAGCAAGGGGAATGGTGATGGAGCAACCCCGCCTGCTGGACGGCTCCTTCCAGGTCCGCGCCGATCAATTCGCGCGCCACGGCTCTAGCAGAACCACAGGCAGTGTCCCGCTTCACCTCGACGTCAGTGATTCTCCCGCCGTCGCACACCAGGCGGAACACGGGCCGACCAAAATGACGGGCAAACTCAGCGATCCAAAGATCATCGTACGGCACTCGGTGCTCACGGACGTTGTAACTGTCCTGGGTCAGAGAACAGAAGGGCTTGGGAAAGACAGCAGTCACGCCAGCCTCGGTCAACTCAGCCCGGAGCTGACGCGCCAGGCCGTCGGGCAACCAGGCCGCGTTATCCGCCGGCACAATCGCCGAACGGGCCCCCGTTCGCTGGATCACGCCCGGCACGAGCTGGGCCACGCTGGCAATCTGCCCCAAAGAAAGCACCATATGGGCATCCGGAAGATCCAGGGGGAGAAACGTGAGGGGCGCGTCGACGATAGGGGGAAGATCAGAAGGCGCCCGCCAAGCATCGATGGACCAAGAGGTAGGAGCAAAACGCTGAATATGCTCCAAAACACGCTCTCCATAGCGGCCTTGGTGGAGAACAAACAGGCACAAGCCCGAAGGCTGGCGGGCCTGCCAGCCGAGGGGCTCGACAACCTCCTCCAGCAGATCGCTAACCCGGCGGCTCTCCTTCATTTGTTGATAGAGAATAGAGATGCGGTTGTCATCCGGGGTCAGCCCGATGATCTTAGCATCGGAGGCACAGGTCAGACTCTTGGCAACAAGTCGACTCTGTTCCTCGCCACCCTCAGCCTCAATGATGATCACGTCGGGGTCGGCGTCGGCCAAACGCTCGAACGCCTCGGGACTTATGAGGGCCGTCCCAACGACGCTGATATCTGATTGACCGGAAAGAAGGCTCTCAACCCCTTGAGCGAAAAGGGGCTGGCTTGCGAGGATAAATACGCGCCTGGTACGCATAACTGTTTTTCTAGACTGACTCCTGGTCAGCAAGCTTCCGAACCGTATTATACGTCCCTTACGCGCTCTCGTCTATAGCCCACATGGGCTATAGAACCTGCCTGTATAGCCCACATGGACTAGCCATTGACTCCTGTCGGGCAGTCCGGCAAAGACCATCCGCGAGCGTGGCGCTCTCGTCTTACCGACCCTCTCTCATTATTTGGGGATTGACGGTGGAAAGACAGAGAGGGACAGTCCTTCACTGTCCACGCTCCAACTGGAACGGTGATCGGAGGATTGGGCACTCAACCAGGACTTCAATTAGGACGCTCCGGGAGACAGACGAGCCCGTGACCGACCGCGTATGCAGCAGCCTGCGTCCGATTATCAACGTTCAACTTAGCGTAGATGCTGCGCAGGTGATTCTTCACCGTGTTACGGGCAATTCCAAGCTCGTCGCCGATCTCGCGATTGGTGAATCCCTGCACCACCAGGGCCAAGACGTCACATTCACGCTTCGAAAGTACCGCGCTCGCTTTCGGTTCGGGGACGGTGCGACTTCGCCGTGCCAATTGATTGAACAACTTACCCGTCATGCCCGGTGAGAGAGGAGCCTCCCCCTCCCTCACCCGTCGCAGCTGCTCGAAGAGGTCATCAGGCTGAAGGTCTTTGAGGAGATACCCATCTGCGCCGTGCTTCACCGCGGCAGCCAGATCATGCTCATCGTCGGAGACAGTGAGCATGATCACTTTTACTCCCGGCATCTGGGCCTTGATCCTACGGGTGGCCTCCAGGCCATCGCAACTCGGCATGGTGATGTCCATAAGAACCAGATCTGGCCCCAGTTCCCGTGTCTTCTCGACGGCCTCGAGACCATCTTGCGCCTCTCCGACAACGTTGAAATCTGGCTGGACATCGAGAAGTCGAATCAGGCCTTTCCGGAAGAGCAGATGATCGTCAACTAGTAGAATACGCAGCGGCTCCATGTGACCGCAAGTCTAGGTTTACAAGTATTGAGGCGAGGTTTCATCGCCCTCGCCTCAGTTAGCACGACACGAAAGCAGCTATACGCTATGATACCACAATAGACTCCTTGGTCAACTCGAAACCAGCCGAGGATATCTGGAAGCGATCCGGATCACTTCCCCTTTCTGCGCCGTTTCGCCTGCCGCTCAGCGGCTTCGAGCACGTTCCTCATCAGCATCACGTTGGTCATCGAACCGGTCCCGCCAGGCACCGGGGTGATGGCCCCGGCCACCTTCTTGACCTCATCGAAATCGACGTCACCGACCCAGTTGCCGTCTTTCTTGTTAAACCCGAAGTCGATGACGGCCGCGCCAGGCTTGACCATGTCCGCCTTGATCAGCTCCGCCACCCCCACCGCGACGCAGAGGATATCAGCATCTCTCGTCACCTCACCCAGAGGTCGGGTGTGGGAGTGACACATACTTACCGTGGCGTGATGTTGCATCAAGAGGAATGTCATTGGACGGCCCACGATGTTGGAACGACCGACGACGACGGCCCGGGCTCCGTCGAGGGGGATCCCCGCGCGCTTCAGCATCTCCAATCCGCCCAGCGGCGTGGCGGGCACCAGGTAATCCTTCGTACCCGACGCTCGGCCCACCGGGGCCGCCTGAGCCAGCCGCCCCGCGTTGATGGGGTTCACCCCGTCGGCATCTTTCTCCGGCCTGATGGTGGCCTTGATCGCGATATCATCGATTCCCCGGGGCAGCGGCTCCTGGACCATGATACCGTTGATGCTGCTCTGTGCATTGAGCCTGGTGATGACATCGATGACCTCTTCCTCGTCGGCTGTTCCGGGCAGCGCGTGGAGGATGAAGTTCATCCCGGCACTCTCGAATGAGCGCTTGATCATCTTGGCATAGCTTACAGAGGCAGGATCTTCGCCAGCCCGGACCACAGCGATCGTGGGCGCGTAGCCGTACTCCGCCTCGAACGCCTCCACGCCGGAAACGACCTCCTCCCTAACTTCCTCCGCCATGGCGCGCCCGTCGAGAATCCGTGCCATTTCAGTTTCTTCTTCCTCCGGACCACCGTAGGATTCGAGAACGCTGGCCCACTCGTCCACCTCTATCGCCGTGATCTCTTCGCTCCACGTATCGACCACACGATCGTCGGAACGGATCGCCTCGATGAAGGCTGCCACTCTCTCGTGTTCCTTACCATCGGTGCTCACGTAGGCGAGCGTAGCCTTGGTAATCAAAGCATTCGCCGTCTGCCTGCCGAAAGCTTCGATCAATCGAGGCTTTATCTTGGAGTCAATGGCTTCTTCAATGTCCATGTTTAACCTCCCTCTGCTCTTAAGCCGGCACGCTGACGATCACCCGCGTTCCTTTGCCGGGCTCGGAGTTGACGACCAGGGTTCCTCCCAGCAAGCGGGCGCGTTCGTGCATTCCAATGAGTCCGAGCTTACCCACATGTGTGGGATGGTCCGTCAACGTCGGCGGATTGAACCCTTTGCCGTCATCCTCGACCGTCAACGTCACGGCGCTATCGCTCAGTTCGACGATGGTGACGACGCGACTTGCATCCGCATGCTTTCTGACATTGTTCAGGGCCTCCTGAGCGATGCGGAACAGGGTCAGCTCCATCTCCGATGACAACCTTCTTTCTTCGCCTTTGATCCGGAACTCTGCCTGCAGCCCATCTTGTCGATTCAGATCAGCCGTCAGTTCCTCCAGTGTCGGCAGGAGGCCAAGATCATCCAAAATGGAGGGCCGCAGATCCTGGCTGAATCGGCGCACGCGCTTTATCATCTTCCCGGTGGTTTCCTGTAGCTCGCCAATGCGCTCAGCGGCCTCGGGGGACAGTAAGCCATTAGAGGCAGTCAAGGCCTCCAAGCGTCGCGACAGCCCGACCAGGGATTGAATCGTGTCATCGTGAAGCTCACGCGCGATGCGCCGGCGCTCGTTCTCCTGAGCTTGCGTTATCTGTCGGGCGTAGAACCGCATATTCTCGTAGAGATAGGCATTCTCAATAGCGATGCCAGCCTGACGTCCAATGGCCGTGAGGAGCGCGATATCCCTTTCCGAGAACGCCTTGGCTTCGTCGATGCTGAGAACGCTAAGCGCGCCGAAGATTCGGTCGCCGCTGACGACAGGCACGGTCGCGACGCTCCGAAGCCCGACATCGACAAAGGCCGGAACGGCTCGTGGATACGTCCTGTAGTTATCAATCACAATCGGCTCACCCGTCGTCATCACCTCTCCGGACAACCCCTCCCCCTTCGAGACCGTCACGTCAGCTAGCTCAGGAGATAGGTGGTGGACGTAGGGATAGCGGATGATGTTCCGCTCCTCGTCAAGCAGGGCAATCGCGCCTCCATCGGTGTTTGCGAGGTCGACGGCCAGCTCCATCACCTTGGGGAGCACCCGATCCAACTCCAGCTCGGAGGTGACCTCTTCGGTGATTTCGATGACCAGGCGCTCGACCTGTAGCTGGTGCGTCCGTTCCTGATAGAGCCGCACGTTCTCGACGAAAACGCCCATCGTATTGCAGACCGTATTCAGCAGCTCCTCGTCCTGCCGCAGAATCGGACAGGTCCTCCGATCGCCCACAAAGAGGAGGCCCTTCATCTCCCCTTTGGCGCGCAGCGGACCGGCCAGTTTGCATTGGAGCTCTTCATGGCGTGCAAGAATTCGGGACGACTTGAGCCCGTCGGTCTCAGCCGTGACCTCCGGTGGCAGATGACGATGGGCGACCAATGTGAGACCCTGCCCCTCTTCATCCAGAAGGTAGATCGCGCCAGCTTGCAGTCCCAGGACCTCCAGGATCTTGTCCAGGATGTCATCCAACGTATGCTCCAGGTCAAAGGACTGGGTAAGCGCGGTGGTAACCTCATTGATCGTCTGCAGACGGGATATCGCATCACGAATGACACGTTGATTTTTCTGCTGTGTTGCTTGATCTGGCATAGCTTACAGGCCTCCTCACCCCCGTATGGCAAGACCACGAACTGAAGAAGATATCATCCTTGACGAGATCCAGCTGAGCCGAGCGGAATCGAGAATCGAAGCGTAGCTTCTCGCCACATCCAACCGCCAGTTGGCGAACCGGTCTGTATGTATAGAGGGGACGTCAACACCTGGCTTTCGCCAGCCCTTGTTTAGAGCGTGTCTTCGAGCGTAATCCAGCCCTTCCGAAGCGCATGCACCACCGCCTCGGTGCGCGAACCGACCCCCATCTTGTTGAAGACGTTGGTCAGATGAGTTTGGACGGTGCGTTCACTGATGGTGAGGTCGCGCGCAATCTCCCGATTCGACATGCCCTTGGCAGCCAGTTGGAGGACCTCGAGCTCCCGCTCGGTGAGCTGATCCAGGACAGCGTGTACGGTGTACGTCTTCTCCTCGGGCTGCGCAAAGCGATTGATCACCTTCCGGGCAATCGCCGGGTGAAGAATTGACTCCCCTGCGTGAACCGCCCGAATAGCATCCACCAACTCGTCGACCTGGACATCCTTGAGCAGGTAGCCTGCAGCCCCAGCCTCCAGGAAGGCGAAGATGTATTGATCACTGTCGTAGGCAGTCAGCACGAGGATAGTGGTGCCGGGAGCAACTGCCTTGATCTGCCTCGTGGCCTCGATGCCGTTGAGCTCTGGCATCGCGAAGTCCATCACGACGACGTCGGGTCGCTTCTTGATGGCCTTCTGTACGGCTTCCTTCCCATCGCTGGCCTCGGCCACGACGTCGATATCCTTCTCGCGTTCCAGAAGCTCTCGCGTTCCCTGACGGACAACGGCATGGTCGTCAGCCAAGAGGACGCTTATGGTATCGGTAGACATCTGTTTTTCTCCCATGTTGTCTAAACCGATTATATCATCCTGCGCATAAGCGCGCAAACATTTTGGCTGACCATCGGTACACCGATATACGCGGTATCCCGTATGGCTCCTCTACGCAACAACGCGTAATCTCGCATAGGCTTGTCTACGTAGAGCTGGTAAACAGAATGGCGGTACGACAGCTCGCGACATCGCGCTTTTCTCGCAAGCGTAAGTCACAGGAAGAAGATGGATACTTTCGCCGATGACAAACCGGCGGCGGCATGATAGGATGTAGTCGAAACAGGAAAGAGAAGACAACAACAGCAAGCACTCAAATCGCCAGTTATTATCAGCACAGGAGGTAAAAGATGAGCGCCACAATCCTAGACGGACGGAAAGTATCGAAGGAAATTCTGAACGAGATCAAGCAGGAAGTCAAGTCCTACGAAGCCGATTACGACGCCACACCAACGCTTGCACTGGTTCGCGCCGGCGACGACCCCGCCTCAGTCAGCTACGCAGGAATGATCGAGCGGACCTGCAACAAGGTTGGCATCACCTTCGTCGCCCACACCCGCCCCTCGGACGTCACCGAGGACGAGATGGTTCGATTGATCCGCACCCTGAACGATGACGAGACCGTCAACGGCGTCATCATCCAGCAGCCCTTGCCCGAGGGAATTCGCCCTGAGGTTGTGGTCGAGGCGTTGGATCCGGGAAAGGACATCGACGGCGCCCATCCGCTGAACGCAGGACGATTAGCCCGAGCGGCCTTCGTCGACCGTCCGCAGAACGTGGGGCCTTACTTCGTACCGGCCACGCCCCTCGGCGGACTGGAGCTGCTGAAGCGGTATAGCGTCAACATCGACGGAGAGCGGGCCGTGATCGTAGGGGCCAGCAACCTGATCGGCAAGCCGCTGTCCCTGCTACTTACCCGGCACTGGGCCACCGTGACGGTCTGCGACCTGCACACGAAGCCCCTGTCCGCGATGACGAAGCAGGCCGACATCCTGGCTAGCGTCACCGGCGTGGCTCACCTGGTCACCGCCGATATGGTCAAGGAAGGCGCGACGGTCCTCGACTTCGGATTCACCGAGATGGACGGCGAATGGGTCGGCGATGTGGACTTCGAAAACGTCAAGGAAATCGCGGACGCCATCACCCCGGTACCAGGCGGAACCGGCCCGATGACGAACGCTATGCTGATGCGCAACACGATGACAGCCGCCCAGCGCCAGGCCCGCCTCGGCGTCCGGCAGGCAAGCCGCGTCTCGACAGTGGCCGTCAGCCCCACGCGGTTGGGCGAAGAAGCGAGCCAGGCAAGCAGCGGCTCGTAGAACAACCAGATAACTAGCCGCCACAGTCGCGCGACGGCGGAGATTTTGGAGGAAGAGCCCGTCTCGATCGAGACGGGCTCTTCCTCTTTCCTCGTTGCTGGCAATCCTCATCAACTTGCTGACCATCCACCCTGTGTTATAGTTGAGGTATGTCACATTGGCGCGAAAGAGGCTCTTCGGCACGACGCTACCCAATGAGCGGACAATCGCCAGGTGCCCACCAGGCATCCACCCGTTCGTCAAGACGATACCACACTGGAGAGATATGATGACTCTGTTCGAAAAGGCACCAGAGCAACCAGCTGGAACCGAAGGTCGGGGCATCACAGCGTTGATCGTCGAGACCTTGGGCATCATAGGCATCGTAGCATATACGTTCCTCGGACCCCGTCAGCTGCAAGGGTTGGACGTGGCAATGTTGTTCGTGATCGTCAGCTTCGCCGCTTACGGGACGATGCGCACCATCATTCGTGGGCTGATGACTGCCGTCGCCGTATACCTGGCGACAGGGATGGCGGCCAGTTTCCATCCCGTGCTGGTGCCCTATTCGCGCAGCTTTCTGAATGTCCTGGGGTATCTTGGTCTGAGCGCCCCCCCAGCGGGAGGCGTCGACTATTCCGCGCTGGCCCTCTCTTTCGCCGTCTTTGTCGTCATCTTGTGGGTTATCCTTGAACTCCTTTTCCGCGCCTCGTTCGAAAACACGCATCTGACCATCCTGGGTCCTATGGACCGGGTCGGCGGTGCGATCGTATACTTCGTCATCGGCGTCGTGGTCGCCACGCTGCTGTTCAACACGATCGGATACGGGGTAGCAGGACGCGCGGCGCATGACCAAGCGTCCTTCCGTCCCGAGTTCAACCAAGTGATGAGACTCTATTACCAGGGACAGTCCTTCTGGTTCCCTGAACGACCACCGGCGATCTACATTTATGATTTGAATACTTCGTGAATAAAAGACATCTATCCACTTTAGAATACCCAAAGATTCTGCACACCCTTTCGACGCACACCAGCTTCTCAGCTGGCCAGGAGAAAGCTCTGGCACTCGAACCGACGTCCAATTTCGAGGAAATCGAGCGACGCCTGGAGACCACCAGTGAAGCGCGAGCCCTTCTCGAAGACAGGCCCGGCACCTCCGTCGGCGGGGCGCATGACGTACGCCCGCTGACAGCCGACGCGGAGCGGGGCAAAGTGCTCCCGCCAGGGGATCTGCTCGACGTGCGCGATACCCTCGTGGCCGGGCGGACGCTTTATCGGATGCTGAACCGGTTGGACCATCAGCTTCCGCACCTGGCGCAGGTGGCGGCCCACATCCGACCTTGCCAGGCGCTGATCGAGGAGATCAACCGCTGCATCGACGACCAGGGGGGCGTGCGCGACGAGGCCTCCCCAGCATTGGCCCGCATTCGCCGCGAGGTCGATATCGCCCACGAACGGATCCAGTCCAAGTTAGAAAACATCATCCAATCGTCGAAGAATACGTCGTACCTCCAGGAGGCAATCATCACACGGCGGGAGGGACGTTACGTCATTCCCGTCAAGACCCAGTTCAAGGACAAGATTCCAGGCGTAGTACACGATCGATCAGCCTCGGGTGTCACCCTTTTCATCGAGCCTCTGTCCGCAGTCGACTTGAACAATGCGTGGCGGGAGCTTCAGTTGGAAGAGGAGGAAGAGATGCGCCGCATCCTCGCCGCCTTGTCGCACATGATCGGCGAGAACGCAGAGGATATCGAGAAGACGGTGGAGGCGCTGGCGGAGCTCGACGTCGCGTTCGCCAAGGCGCGGTACGCCGATGCTATCGACGCTTCCAAGCCGGAGCTGGTGGCCTTTGCGGACCGCTCAGACGAGCATCCTGGGTCGACGGTCCACTTGCTGGGCGCACGACATCCCCTGCTAGACCCGGATGGGGTCGTGGCGATCGACGTCGATCTGGATGAGCAGACCCACGTATTGGTGATCACAGGGCCAAACACCGGTGGCAAGACCGTAAGCCTTAAGACGGTAGGCCTACTGACACTTATGGGCCAGACCGGTCTCCATATCCCAGCCGAGCCGGGCTCAAGGCTTTCGCCCTTTGAAGGCGTATACGCAGACATCGGAGATGAGCAATCGATCGAGCAGAACCTCTCCACCTTCTCCTCGCACATGACCAATATCATCTCCTTCCTCGATGAAGCCGATTCGCGCAGCCTGGTGCTGCTGGACGAGCTGGGAGCCGGCACCGATCCGGCCGAGGGCTCCGCCCTGGCACGCGCCCTTCTGGAGCATTTCCGCCGGCGAAAATCGACCACCTTTGTCGCCACCCACTATCCAGAGTTGAAAACGTATGCTCAGCTCACGCCGGGCGTACGGAATGCATCCGTCGAGTTCGATCCCGAGACCCTCAGCCCGACTTACAGACTGACGATCGGGTTACCCGGACGCTCCAACGCGCTGACAATCGCGCGACGGCTGAACATGCCCGAGCAGATCATCGAAGAGGCCCGGGAAATGGTCTCTCCCGAGGACTTGCGTACCCAGGATATGTTGGACGACATCCACCAACTGCGCATGGAGATGGCAGAAGAGCGTGCAGAGGCCCACGCCGCGCGCACAGAGGCAAAGAAGGTGGCGCGGGAGCTCCGCGAGCGTCTCGCCACCATCGATGAGGAGCGAGATGAGATCCTGCGCGAAGCCCGACACGAGGCTGAGGACGCAATGGAGACGCTTCAGACAGAGATCCGGCGACTGCGAAGCCGTCTGAGAGCCGCCGGGGCGTCGATGGAAGCTGTCAGCACAGTCGAGGAGGAGCTGAAGTCGCTGGAGACGGAGATGCCGACGGTCGAGAGCCAAAAGTCGCCGACGGTGCCAGAAGTAAGCGAACCGTTCGACGAGGAAGGAATCACGCGGCCTATTCGCGAAGGCGACACAGTCTGGGTGCGCCCATTGAACTCAGAAGGCGAGGTCCTCAAAGTGGAGGATGGAGACGCCGAGGTTCAGGTCGGGCGGGCCCGCACGCACGTCAGCGTCTCGGCATTGGAGCTGCGTGAGGCGAAGACACCGGAGCCCGTCCCCGAAGGTGCCCGGGTCACGACCGCGACCCCCACCTCACCGGGGAGAAGCATCGATCTGCGGGGCGCCACCGTCAATGAGTCGCTGGATCGCCTGGATCGCCACCTGGACCAGGCGATGCGGGCAGGGCTGCCCGAGGCACGGATCATCCACGGCAAGGGCACGGGCACGCTCCGGCGCGCCGTGCGCGATTTCCTGGACGGCCATCCCTTGGTGAGAGACTACGAGGGAGGCGATTACCGGGAAGGTGGCGAAGGTGTCACAGTGGCGAAGATCGTGAAGCGTTGACGGTTAAGCAAAAGGAGCGCTATGTCGAGCAATGAAATGAGTATCGAGGTCTGGCTGTACGGACCTGTATCCAAATACGCGAACGAGGTAGACGAGGCGGTGGTGCAGAACCGCACGGTGGCGCCGAGCCACGCACATCTTCATCTCCAGCTGCCCGAAGGAAGCAAGGTTCAAGACTTGCTAGATCACCTGGATCTCCCCCCTGAAGCCAAAGGCATTACGTTCATCAATGGGAAGCTAGCGGCAATGCCGGGCGTGGATGCCGATCGCGAGGTAACGCTCCATGACGGCGACCGCGTGGGCATCTCCCACCGCCGCAGCATGTGGCCGTTCCAATACCGCTTCGGAGCGAGTCTGGACGAGAAGCTCCAGGACACGTTCCGCCAGCGCAAGGATAGAGGCATCCACCACGCTTATACCGAGCCGGAGGAATAGGACTCATCGGAAGGAATGAGGCACTGAGCCCGCTTGATTCCGCCACAGACCCTCCGCTCCGTCTTAGGGCGCTTTCAACTGGGGCTTTCGCCGAGACGCCATTCCCGGGGCCTGTCCTGGGGATGGCGTGAAAGACCGCGCCCATCCGCCACCCGTTATCCCCATTGATGAAATGACGGAAGTCCACGCAAGCACCATCTGTAGACACACCACTCACTCCCAGGACGAGAACGTATTGATCGTGGTCGCCAAGCGCCCGACGGCCGGCCGGACCAAGACGCGTCTCACACCACCACTATCTCCCCGCCAGGCAGCCGATCTGTACGAGTGTTTCCTCAAGGATACGATTGAGCTGGTGCGGGGAGTGGAGAACATACAACCCGCTATCGCGTACCTGCCAGCCGGGGCGACACCTTATTTCGCCCGGTGGGCGTCGGACTTCGAGCTCCTTCCACAGAAGGGGGAGGATCTCGGGGAACGCCTGGCTCACGCCCTGACCCACTATCTCGAACAGGGATACCGACGCGCAGCGGTGATGAACAGCGACAGCCCGACGATCCCTGAAGGCCACCTGATAGCCTGCTTCGAGGCCCTGACCGGCGAAACCGACGTTACCATTGGTCCATGCACCGACGGCGGATACTATCTGCTCGGGACGAGACAGCCAATTCCGCATCTGACACAGGAAGTGCGTATGAGCACACCGCATGTCACGGCCGATACCTTGGCCCTGGCCGCCGAGGAAGGGCTGCGTGTCCGTCTGCTGCCCGGCTGGTACGATGTAGACGATGCCCGCACTCTCACCCGGCTGACGGCCGAGCTGCAGAACAAGCCAGAGGTCGCCCACCACACGCGTCGGTTCCTGGAGCGCCATCGGCTCATGACAGAAGAGAGAATATGATCTACTTTGACAACGCAGCGACGAGCTGGCCTAAGCCTCCCCAGGTTACCGAGGCGATGGTCACTTTCCTCGACGAGATAGGCGCCAACCCGGGCCGCGCCGCGCACCGTCGCGCGATCGAGTCGGGACGCATCGTCTGCGACGCCCGCGAGGCAGTGGCGGAGCTCTTCAACGCGCCCAATCCACTGCGCGTGGTCTTTGGTGCCAATGTGACCGAGGCGCTCAATCTGGCGCTCCGCGGCTACTTGCGCCCCGGCGATCACGTTATCACCAGCCACATAGAGCACAACTCGGTCATGCGCCCGCTCCGTGCCCTGGAACAGCAAGGGGTCGACCTGACCGTGGCGGAGAGCTCGCCGGAGGGGTTTCTCGATCCCGCCGACGTCGAGGCGGCGATTCGCTCCAGTACGGTTATGGTGGTGCTTAACCATGCCTCCAATGTAGTGGGCACGCTACTTCCTGTGGCGGAGGTGGGGCGCATCGCGCGCGAACACGACCTGCTCCTCCTTGTCGACGCGGCGCAGACTTGGGGGCGCATACCCCATCAGCGTGGAGGCGGAACGGATCGACCTGTTGGGCTTCACCGGTCACAAGTCCCTGTATGGGCCAATGGGCACCGGCGGCCTCATCATCGGCGAGCGGGTGGACGTGGAGCGTTTGCGGCCGCTCAAGCGCGGCAGCACCGGCAGCAACTCGGAGCTGGAGGAGCAGCCGGACTTCCTGCCTGACAGGTACGAGAGCGGCACAGCCAACGCCGTCGGACTGGCCGGGCTGACCGCTGGCATACGCTGGGTTTCGGAGCAAGGCGTCGGGAACATCCGTGCCCACGAGACGGCGATGGCGCAACGACTGATAGGCGGGCTACAGGAGATAGAGGGTGTCACCGTTTACGGCGGGCTGGACGCCGAGCGTCAAACGGCGACGATTTCCTTCAACGTCGCTGGTACGAGCTGCTCCAACGTGGGCATGCGATTGGATGAAGAATACGGCATTATGTGCCGCGTGGGCCTTCACTGCCCACCCGCGGCCCATAAGACGATCGGCACCTTTCCGGAAGGCACAGTCCGCTTTGGTCTGAGCGCGTACAACACGCTGGAGGAGGTGGACGAGGCAGTGGAAGCTGTCGCTCACCTCGCCGCGGAGACACGGTGACCAGCGATCAATCCGCGGTCGTCTTGGTCTATTCCACGAGCTATGCGCTGCGAGCCGAGAAGATGCTGGCAAGTGCTGAGATCCCATGCGAGCTGATCCCGGTGCCGCGGCATATCAGCTCCAACTGTGGGATCTGCGTCCGCGTACGGCAGGATGACCATGAGTCGGCTCGCCAGGCACTGGAGGACGCCGGAGTGGAGATTGAGGGAATCTACACCATCTAGGAAACAGAGGCGAAAAGCCTGAGTCGCACTTGACACGTCGCTGAAACGGAGGTATAAAAGGAACACTCAAACGATGACGCTTCTCCGCGAGACGGTTCCGTTACAAATGCCATAACCTTCCGACTCATCCTTTCCCACCGGGACGGATGAGCGACAAGGCCTGGGGAGCAATCTCCACGCCCGCCGTGATTGCAAAGGAGGCAGACCTCGACTTGGCGCTCAGGTCAAGTCAGAGCGGCCTCCTTTTTTGTATTCGGCCTATAACAGAAGTAGATGGGGAGGTACCTAAAGATGGCCAGGATCCTACGCGTGAATATGACGGACCGCACCGCCGCCTACGAGGAGGTACCGGAGAAGTATCAACACCTCGCAGGTCGCGGCCTAACATCCACTATGATCTACGATGAGGTAGATCCCACCTGCCACCCCCTGGGGCCCAACAACAAGCTGGTCTTCGCACCTGGACTCATGACCGGCACCGTAGCGCCGACCTCGGGCCGGGTCTCTGTTGGCGGCAAGTCACCTCTCACCGGCACGATCAAGGAGGCGAACGCCGGTACGAAGTGGGCCCAACAGCTGGCCAAGCTCGGCATCAAGGCGATCGTCGTCGAAGGCCGGCCGGAAGAAGAAGGCTGGTGGGGCCTCCATATCACCAAGGATGGCGTCGATTTCTTCGACGCCGAGGAATACACGAGCCAGGGCCTCTACGATATGGCCCCCTCGGTCTTCGAGCGCTTCGGCGATCGGGTGGGGATGATGACCATCGGCGTAGCTGGAGAGATGAAGATGGCGCAGGCCGGTATCGCCTTCAACGATATGGAGAATCGCCCGAGCCGCTACTCCGGTCGTGGGGGCCTCGGCGCGGTAGCCGGTAGCAAGGGTCTCAAATTCATCATCCTCGACGACACCGATGCACCTGGCGTGGAACTCGCTGACAAGGACCTCTTCAACCAGGGCCGGAAGAAGATGCTTAATGCGCTCCGCAGCCACGACATCACCAAGCCGAAGGGCGGCCTCAACACCTACGGCACCGCTGTGCTGGTCAACATCATCAACGAGGCCGGCGCCTATCCCACCCGCAACTTCCGCGAGGGACGCTTCGAGGGAGCCGCAGCCACCTCCGGCGAGGCGATCTTCGAGGGGAACAAGGAGCGCCTGGGCAAGGAGCTCTATAATCACGCCTGCCATCCCGGCTGCGTGATTCAGTGCTCGAATACCTGGTTCGACGAACAGGGCGATGAGATGGTCTCCTGCATCGAGTACGAGACGACCTGGGCCGTGGGCGCCAACTGCGGTATCGACGACCTGGATGCCGTGGCCAAGCTGACCTGGCTGTGCAACGACCTGGGCATCGATACCATCGAGGCCGGCGACACCATCGCCGTGGCGATGGACGCCGGGCTGGCCGAGTTCGGTGACAGCGAAGCAGCTATCAAGTGGCTCGACGAGGACATCCGCAATGGCACGGCCTTGGGCCACATCCTGG
>Ga0207797_1000391_pt1 | contig 34027 bp, 30 predicted proteins | sample PRCRCaboRojoPR_6_FD_187275 | JGI IMG/M metagenome (GOLD analysis project Ga0207797, IMG submission 187275) | Marine sediment microbial community from Cabo Rojo, Puerto Rico - PR CR 10% Liquid 1 (SPAdes) | ecosystem: Environmental > Aquatic > Marine > Coastal > Sediment | place: Cabo Rojo, Puerto... | reverse complement strand
CCCGCTGATGGAACTCCAGTTGCCGCCGGCGTTGGTATACCACTGGTAATTCAGCGGTGCCTCTCCGCTAGCCGAGACATTAAAAGTGGCATCTTCGCCTTCGCATACCGTCTCATCGGATGGATGGGTGGTGATTGATACTGTGTCATTGACAGCAAGACTGACAACATCACTATATTCTTCTCCACAATCTCCCACAACATGTACCCGGTAATATAATTCATCACCAGCTGAAACAGGATCTATTGTTAAGACATCCGTATTATTACCATAGATATTGGATCCCGATACATCAGTCCAATTGCTTGATCCATCAGGACTAGATTGCCAAGTATACATTAAATTTTCTCCATCAGCATCTACTAGAAATTCTACCCTTGACCCTTCACAAGCAGTTTGGTCAACAGGATCATTGGTTATTGTTGTCTCTGTTACAGAGTCTACTGTCACATTACTACCCTGTTTTATACAACCATTTTCATCTCTTGCGTAGGTTTCGTATTCATCTGGAGCCAATCCTGTAAAATTTCCATCCTCATCCCATCCGGAAGAAGGTATGGTGTTACCCGTGGAAGTAGATACCAATTGAAAATCCTTATCTCCTGTTCCTCCTGTGGCACTTAGCGCTACCTCTCCATTGTTGGTTATAGCACATCCACGGACTACATTTTCGATAGTTATATTTATTTCAGAAGGTATGCTATCATCTGGGAATAATAGTTCACTGAACAGGGTTTGGGATTCCTTAGGGCCACAACCATTCGCATCCGAAACAATAATCTCAATTTGATCGTCTCTGGCAATTCCTGTTACTACAGAAGAGTCTGAACCTAACGTATCTGAGGAATTTTTAACCCAGGTATAATCATAGGGCTCAGTTCCTCCTGAAACAACCACTTCCAAAGCTGCATCACTTGAGTTATAACAACTCAGAGCCTTTATACAATTTATTTCTTCAATACTTAATTCTGCCGGTCCAATAAAATCTGTTGTTATTTGTGTATCAGAATCATCTCCATCGCTATCACTCACCTTAATATAATAGTTACCCGACGATAACCCACTAAATGTATAATTCATATCATCTTCATCTAGGGCTTCATCAACCTGGTTATTCATGCTTGCATCATCATATAATTCATAATCCAAAGGCATGTCGGGTGTGCCTGAAACGGTAACATAAAATTTACCATCCCCGGAATCCCAGCACGTAGCTGAATCAGTACTTGTAGTTAAGCTATAATTACTTCCTGGTCCTCCAATTTTGTTATATTGGATATCATTTGCTGAAGAAAAATTATCTTTATTAAATCCTCCTTTCAAAGAAAGATTCAAATTATCTGATTGAATGTCTAAATTGTTAGCATTTGAAAAATCCCATTTATCGACCGTTACTTCTGAAGAACCGAAATTAACTTTTCGGTTAGTGGTCCCTGATCCAACAAATTCATTACCTGTTACATCATAATCATTTGTGTAAAATGCCCCCCTCTGAAGCCGAATATCTCCTGAAGTATTCAGATCATTCTGAAGGGACCAGCCTCCGCCCGGACTATCAAAGATTACATCGGAATGCATTGGGGTGGAGATGTCTATGGTGTTATTCTGCTGCCCGGACTTCATGATGAGATCACCATAGTACCTGTTCTTTAGTCTTTCCGGCATCTGTATGGACCCATATACATTAAGTTCGGCATTGGTCCATTGTTTGAAAATAAAATGCCAGCTCCTGAAAACGGGACGTTGTAGTGCGTTTTCCCAGATCAGGTTGTTGCATTCGGCTTCTCCCTTAATCTTAATGTACTGGCCGTGACTGGAAAAAGAATTGTGATCTATGACCACATCATCATACCTGTTGGGCACGCCCGCACCACCGGGACCACCGCTGGTTTCAGACCAGTGGGAGGCATCATGCCAGTTACCGCTTCCGTTTACCCAGTATAGGTCTTGTGAGTGCGTAGTCTGAAAAGACAAAAAAGAAATGAAAATGAAGAGACAAAGAGAGATACAGGTTTTAGACTGTCCGGACATGTGATCAAAATTTTGATTATTAATAATCTGCTGCGCAATAGTAGTATGTTTCTACGACAAAACCTTGTTTTTGTTGCAAAAAATCAGGATTCACCCAACTTACCGCCGGTTTTTTTTCAACATACCAACTTATTCCTTGTTACGAAAAACGGGCGTTCTGTTAACAACTTTTTGATCCAAAAAAGGAAATTTTTGACTAAAGGACAGTTATTACGGATGAATGTCCGGTAAGCTTAGATATTTTATTTGGTCTCGGTTGTAACATATTTGCGGGTGATATACCGGACGGGATAATACGCGGCTATAAATCCAATTGCCAAGACTGTGGCAAAAACTCCCAATACATCAAGCATCTGGATATCCACGGGATAGTAATCCACTACAAACGAGCCGGACTGACCCAGTCGCAGCAAACCAAACGTTTCTTGCAGCCAGCAGATAAACAGGCCGATACCCGTGCCTGCCAACGCCCCGATGAGCGAAATCATCCACCCTTCCAGGAAGAAGATCCTGCGGATGGTTTTCAGGCTTGAGCCCAGGCTCCTCAATATGACAATATCTTCTTTTTTGTCAATGATAAGCATGGTTAATGATCCAATGACATTGAATGAGGCTACAATGAGGATAAAAGTAAGGATCAGGAAAATATACCATTTCTCCGACTGCATTACCTTATAAAAGACCTCGTGCTGCTCATAACGGTTCTTGACCTCATAATCGGTCCCCAGCATTTCTTCCAGTTCCGTTTCTACCTCATTCATGGAATATCCATCTGCCACCTTGATCTCAACCGCTGTGGCCTCATTTTGGTAATCAAGCAGATCACGGGCAAAATCCAGGGGTACGATTACGTATTGCTTATCATACTCCGGTTGAGTGGAAAAAATACCGGAAGGAAAGATGTATTTACGATTAAATGCACTTCTTGGATTCACCATGGCAGTCTGACCCCTTTTGGGCACATAGATAACCAGGGGCTCCACTAAATTCAGGCTTACTGAAAGAAAATAAGCCAGCCCCCTCCCCATTACCGCCATTTCCTTGTTTTCTCCATGAAGGGCAAATTTTCCATTGGTAATCATGCTGTCCACCCCGGACAACGCTGCGAAATTGTCTGGTACGCCCTTAACACGTCCAATATATTGCTTATCATCGTATCTGATCAGTGCATTTTCTTCCAAAACCTCACAAAAAACCTCTACTCCTGCCAGCTTCTTAACGTTCTGAAAACGCTGATCTTCATCCACAACAAAGGTTTTTCCCTTTTCCGGTGTAATCTTAATATCAGGATCAAAAGCATTGTAGGTGGATTTTATGAGATCCTCAAACCCGTTGAACACGGAGAGCACTACCACGAGGGCCATGGTTCCTACGGTTACACCTATCACGGAGATCAGAGAAATGATGTTGATCACATTTCTCAGCTTTTTTGTCAGGAAGTAGCGTTTTGCTATAAAAAACGGGAAATTCACAATCAATCAGATTTCTTGTTTTTGTCGTTGTTTAGTAAACGGTCGATGTTGTCGATATAATCCAGTGAATCGTCGATGAAAAAGTTCAGCTCCGGTATTTTCCGGACCTGATGCCGGATCCGGTTTCCAAGATCGTAGCGTATTTCACTTCCATACTGCTTGACCATATCCAATATCTTATCATTATTTTTACTTGGGTATATGCTCAGATAAACCTTGGCAATTAAAAGATCGGGTGATATGCGAACCACGGTTACCGTAATCATTTTCCCTTCAAAATGGCTTCTGCTTTTCTTCTGAAATATATCTCCCAATTCCTTCTGGACCAGCCTGGCGACCTTCTTCTGTTTAGTAGTAGCCATAGTACCTCCCTTTGTTAAAACTTAAAGTTCAAAATTAATGGTTTTTGAATAAAGATTTATAGATTTTGGTTGTGAATAATTCGAGTCGGAATTAACCGGGTATATTTCAATGAACCTGTTAATCAAAGCCTTTAATAACAAATTAATATGCAGATCGAATGTAAAATTTTTTTTATTGCTTAAACTTCATGGCGAATATTTTCCCGGAATTATTTTATTTTGTGTCTCCAGGCATTCGATACTAAGATAAAAAACAAGATATGAAACTTTACTCCTTATTTTCAAAAAAATCAAACAAGTACCGTACGGGGTTGGTATTAAGCGGCGGTGCAGCCAGGGGATTTGCCCATATCGGGGTTTTGAAAGCCCTTAATGAGAACGGCATATATCCTGATGTGGTTTCTGGTGTCAGCGCCGGTGCCCTGGCCGGGGTGTTGTATTGTGACGGCTACAAACCTACTGAAATCTTTGAAATCTTCCGGGACAAAAGCCTAATGCGTTTTGCCACCATCACCATACCGCGGGACGGATTGCTGGGAATTGAAAACCTGAGAAGGGTGCTGGAAACTACCTTGCGGGCACAAACTTTTAATGAGCTACAAATTCCCTTCTACTGTAATGCTACCAACCTGAATGAAGGGATTGCCGAATATTTTCACGAAGGCGAACTGGTTACCAGGGTCATTGCTTCAGCCAGCATACCGGTGCTGTTCAAACCCATATACATAAACCATACAACCTACACCGATGGGGGAGTAGTCGACAACTTCCCGGTTTGGCCCCTTGAAAACCAAACCGATCATATCATCGGGGTTCATGTGAATCCAACAGGAAAAATGCATAGCATAAAAAGCCTGGTGAAAATAGCAGAAAGAAGCTTTCATGTGATGGTCAATTCAAGGATTAAAGAGATGGCAGCCAACTGCGATCTGTTTATCCAGCCTGAAGGGCTGCATCAGTATGGATTGCTCCATGCTTCTGCCGGGAAGGAAATGTACGAGCTGGGATATGAAAGTGCCATGAAGACACTAAAAAAGAAATTTTTAAAAAAATTTCATATCAAGGCTTCTTAACATACATCAAACAAAAGGCATCACAACATCCATATGGATAGCATCAGCCCAGACAAAAAAAGATACTGCGAAAGCCTGATCCAATATAAAAGACTGCGGACAGGAGAAGTACAGGTTGGGCATTTCCCTATGGGCGGGAAGCACCCCATCCGCCTGCAATCGATGACCAACACCGATACCTGTGATACAGATGCAACGGTGGAACAGATTAAGCGTATGGCTAATGCAGGGGCTGAGTATGCGCGCATGACAACCCGAAGCCTGAAAGAAGCAGAAAACCTGAAAAACATCAAGGCTCAACTTTTAGAGCAGGGTTACACGATTCCGCTTGTTGCCGATGTTCATTTTCATGCCGGAATAGCTGAAAAAGCCGCCAAATTGGTGGAAAAGGTACGCATCAACCCGGGTAACTATGCACTAAAATATTCCAAAAAGGGAGAGCTCGAAGAAATCCGGAAACATTTCATCCGACTGATTGAGATATGCAAAACGAATGGAACAGCGCTTCGCATCGGTGTGAATCATGGTTCCCTTTCACGAAGGATCATGGATCTTTATGGAGACACACCCAAAGGAATGGTTGAATCGGCCATGGAATTCCTGCAAATCTGCGGGGAACAAGATTTCCATAATGTTGTTCTTTCCCTGAAATCGAGCAATACCCGGGTTATGGTTCAGGCCAACAGGCTGATGGCTCATGAGATGATGAAAAGGAGCCGGGTATACCCGTTGCATTTGGGTGTGACGGAAGCCGGGGAAGGTGAAGATGGGCGGATTAAATCGGCGGTAGGCATCGGTGCCCTGCTTACAGACGGTATTGGTGACACCATCCGTGTTAGCCTGACGGAAACACCGGAAAAGGAGATCCCTGTGGCAAAAACACTTGCAGAGCATGTCCGGGATAAACCTGTCCACATTGATCTTCCTGAAATAACCAAATTACCCATTGATCCCTTCGATTACGCCAAAAGAAGAACTTCGGAAGCCGGTATTATTGGCGGGAACCAACCTCCGGTGGTTATTGGCGGCAGGGATACCCCCGCTCCGCTAAAACCCGACCTCATCCTGGCCCGGACAAAGAAGGAATCAGCCGGGAGTAATATTCCCCGGATCCGGCTTTATGATTCCCGCATGAACACCAGACAAACTGAAAATGAATATCCCCTGTTTGAATCCATCAACCACTTTCTGGAAAACAAGGATAAAATTGATAGACCTGTTTTCATCAATACTTCCATCAATGAAATGAATCAGGTGGATCAACTCAGGAATGAAGGCAATTTGGTGCTCATCTTACGGGCGGAGACCGGAAATCCAACGTTTGAGCAGCGCAGGTTCATCTTTGAACTGATGATTAAAGGTATTGATCTGCCTGTCATCGTGCACAGAAAGTACCATGAAAACAATCTGCAGGCATTAAGACTTAAGGCTGCTGCCGACCTGGGCCTTCTTTTTCTGGACGGACTGGCCGATGGCTTATTCCTTGAAAATGAAAAAGAATTCCCGGAAGAAGAACTTCTGAAGATCTCCTTCGGTATCCTGCAGGCCAGCCGGAGCAGAATCTACAAAACCGAATTCATTTCCTGCCCCGGATGCGGACGAACACAATTTAACCTGGAAAAAACCGCAGAAAAAATCCGTCAAAGAATGGGACATCTCAAGGGTTTAAAAATTGCCATTATGGGATGTATTGTTAATGGTCCTGGCGAGATGGCCGATGCCGATTACGGTTACGTGGGATCAGGCCCGGGAAAGATCACCCTTTACAGAAACAAAGAGGTTGTAAAACGTAATGTCCCTGAGGATAAAGCCGTGGAAGAACTGGAAAGGCTTATTCAGGAGTATGGGGACTGGAAGATTAAGAATTAGTGAGCTTTTGAGTAGTGAGTTAAGGCTAGGTTGGCAGCGATATATACTTGTCATTAGTCATTGATTGTCATTAAGTCATTTTGAAGAGTTTGAACGTTTGAATGTTTGATAGGAGTTGGAAGAAGAAGTAGTGAGTAGTGAGTAGTGAGTTGTGAGAGTTGTCTGTAGCAACATGAGAATATATGAAGGAAGAAAGGGTATATTTGGCTGCGATATATGCTTGTCATTGATGGTCATCTGTCAAAAGCCAGACAATTCCATAGACACCAGACTCACTACTCAATACTCACTACTTTCCCCCGTTTTCTCATCTAACCACTGCTCCCTTCTGGGTCTTATTTCCCGGTGAAAGGAAGGTCAGGTTGCCTTCTGAATCTTCGGCCATCAGAATCATGCCCTGGCTCTGGATGCCTTTGATCTTTTTCGGCTCCAGGTTTACCGCGATGCTTACCTGTTTGCCTTTTATATCTTCGGGATTAAACTGTTCCGCAATCCCTGCTACCACCGTACGCTGATCCAGGCCGGTGTCAATCTTTAGCTGCATCAGTTTCCTGGTCTTGGGCACCCGTTCAGCTTCCAGGATCTCTCCTACACGGATATCCAGTTTTGTGAAATCCTCAAAGCTGATATTTTCCTTTGCAGGCTGTATGCCCTGTGCTTCCTGTTCTTTTCTTCTCCTGGCTTCCTTAAGCTTTTCCACCTGTTTATCTACGGTTTCATCCTCTATCTTCTGAAACAGATGTTTGGGCTTACTTACTTCATGTCCGGCACTCAGAATATCCAGCTTACCAGCAAGTTCCCAGTTCAATTTATTTATGTTCAGCAAGTCTCTAAGCTTCTCGGCAGTGTAAGGCATAAACGGTTCAATGATGATCGAAAGGCTGGCAGTGATCTGGAGTGAAACGTTAAGAATGGTCTGAACCCTTTCGGGATCTTTTTCATAGAGACTCCAGGGCTCTGTATCCGCGAGGTACTTGTTTCCCAGCCTTCCCATATCCATTGCAATTTTTACTGCCTCACGAAACTTGAAGTTTTCGATGCGGTCCTCCAAATCCTCTTTGATGGAAGCAGCCTTTGTAAGAATATCCCTGTCGTAATCCGTGAGCTCCGGGCTTTCCGGCACTTTGCGGTTAAAATATTTTTTGGTCAGTACCAAAGCACGGTTGACAAAATTTCCCATGACAGCCACAAGCTCGTTGTTGTTGCGTGTCTGAAAATCCTTCCAGGTAAAATCATTGTCTTTCTGCTCAGGAAAATTGGCTGCCAGGGTATAACGAAGCACATCGATCTTATCGGGGAAATCTTCCACAAATTCATTGACCCAAACGGCCCAGTTCCTTGAAGTGGACAATTTATCGCCTTCAAGATTCAGGAATTCGTTGGCTGGAACATTTTCTGGTAAAATGTACTCACCATGGGCATTCAACATAGAGGGGAATATGAGGCAATGGAACACGATGTTGTCCTTACCGATAAAGTGTATCAGGCTGGTGTCCTTGTCTTTCCAGTATTTCTCCCAATCCTTTCCATGTTCCTCAGCCCATGCCTTTGTAGCAGATATGTATCCAATCGGTGCATCAAACCAAACATACAGCACCTTGCCTTCGGTGCCTTCGATGGGTACCGGCACCCCCCACTCCAGATCCCTTGTAACTGCTCTTGGCTGTAATTTCTGGTTGAGCCATGACTTGCACTGACCATAAACATTGGCCTTCCAGTCATCCTGGTGGCTGTCGATCCAATGCTCAAGCCATTCCTCCTGATATCGATCCAATGGTAAATACCAGTGTCTTGTTTTTTTCAGCTCGGGTTTATTGCCCGAAAGGGCTGAAACCGGGTTGATCAGTTCTTTGGGGCTAAGGCTGGTGCCACACTGCTCGCACTGATCCCCGTAAGCGTTTTCATAATTGCATTTGGGGCATGTACCCACGATATAACGGTCGGCAAGAAATTGTTGCTCCCGCGGATCATAATACTGCTCTTCCTCTTTCTCAATGAATTCTCCTTGTTCATGAAGCTTGAGGAAAAAATCGGAAGCCGTTTTATGATGCAGGGGATCTGAAGTCCGGTGATAGATATCAAATTCAATACCCAGATCCTTAAAGGCTTTTTTATTGATCTCATGGTACTTGTCAACGATCTTCTGCGGAGAAACCCCTTCTTTTCTCGCTCTTAATGTAATTGGTACGCCATGCTCATCCGAGCCACAGATGAAGGCCACATCCTTATCCTTCAAGCGCAAATAGCGCACATAAATGTCAGCAGGCAAATAAGCACCTGCTATGTGGCCTATATGAAGTGGTCCGTTTGCATATGGCAGCGCCGAGGTAACGAGATATCTTTTGGGATCTTTCATACTTCGTTATTTGAGATGTAAATAAATATTTAAATTTACCGGGCAAATATACTTAAGATAATTGGTATATTATAACGCAGACAGCAATAATCCGAATATACAAAAAGTCACTCATATGATTACACCACCTGAACTCAGGAAGGGAGATACCATAGCCATTGTTGCTCCTGCCAGAAGCGTTGCAGAAGCAGACATGGAACCGGCCATCCAGATATTAAACCAATGGGGGTTACAAGTGGTTACCGGTAAGCACCTTTTCAACAGGCACCATCAGTTTTCCGGAACCGATGAACAAAGGGCTTCCGATTTTCAGGAAATGATGGATGATGCTCGCATTAAGGCGATTTTATGTGCCAGGGGTGGCTATGGCACAGTTCGAACACTCGAACGCCTCAATTTTAATAAATTCATCAATCAACCCAAATGGATCATTGGATTCAGCGATATAACCGTATTGCATTCCTACATCAATCATTCACTGGGTATTAAAACCCTTCATGCCCAGATGGCAGATAATTTTCCCAAAAACGGAAAAGAAAACCAGGCGCTGAAGCATTTAAAAGATGCTTTATTTGGAAGAAAGCTTACATTCTCATGGGAAACGGAAGAAGAAGCATCCCACAAAACAGAGATCACCGGTCAGCTTACCGGCGGGAATCTTTCCGTGCTTTATAGCCTTTCAGCCACCCCTTTCGACATTTCCACGGATGAAAAAATACTCTTCCTGGAAGATGTGGATGAGTATCTTTATCACGTTGACCGCATGATGATGAATTTCAAACTTGCCGGTAAACTGGAACGAATAAAGGGACTGGTAATCGGAGGCATGACTGAAATGAACGACAACAAAGTTCCCTTTGGCAAAACGGCATTTGAAATCATCCGGGATGTTGCCGAACCCTATGATTTTCCGCTGTTTTTTGACTGTCCTTCAGGGCATATAGACAACAATTTCCCCCTGATCATGGGAGGTACGACAAAAATCAGGAAGACAAAAAAAACAATTGATGTAGAATTTATTCCGTAGAATATACTTTTACATAAAATTTCACTAAATTTATTTCCCTGTATGCAGAGGAATTTACACGTTAATGACTGAACCTTTAACTTTGGTCCAATGAAAGATTCAAGAGACAAAAAAAAGCTGGGGGATATCGGCGAAGAACTTGCGGTTAAGCACCTAAGGAAAAAAGGCCTTCGGATACTATGTACCAAATGGATCTATCAGCATAAAGAAATAGATATTGTAGCTGAAGATGATGACTATCTTATTATTGTGGAGGTAAAAACCAGGCACATCAGTTTTCTTGAATCGCCGGAAGAGATGTTTCCCATGAAAAAGCAAAGATCACTCATCGATGCTGCAGAGGCTTATGTGATGATTCACGACGTGGAAAAGGAAACGCGCTTTGATATCATCATTGTAGTATTTGAAAATGAAACACCCACCATCGAACACATTGAAGACGCTTTCCAACCGGGCATCATCTGAGCGTTAAGGATTAAAGCTTCCTGCTTCCCGCCTAATCAGGCAGCCTGAAAAATCGTTTTATTATATTTGTGTTTTCATTAATCCTGTCCTTTATTTAAATGTCAAAAAAAGATTAAGGCTATGAAAAAATTCTTTAATTACTTTTTGCAAGGTTTACTGTATATTGCTCCAATAGGGCTGACCATATTCATCCTGTATAATGTACTTAAATTTATGGATGGCCTGTTGCAGCCATACATCCAGCAAATTTTTCATTTCAATATACCGGGTGTGGGAGTTGTGGCCATTATTCTCCTCCTGGCATTGCTTGGTTTTACAGGACAAACGATCATTGCACGGCCCATTAAAGCTACGTTGGGCAGGCTGATGGAAAGGATCCCTTTCATGAAGCTTATATATTCAGCACTTAAAGATATATTTACCGGTTTTGTTGGAAAGGAGGGAAAATTCAATCAGCCGGTCCTTGTAAAAGTGAATGCGGTTTCAGAGCTGGAGAAGCTGGGTTTCCTCACCCAGGAAGATGTATCGAATATTGGTGTGGAGGGAGAAAAAGCAGCCGTATTTTTTCCCCACTCTTACAACTGGTCGGGCGAACTTTTCATCGTTCCCTGTAAAAACATCAAAAAGCTCGACAGCCCTCCTTCGGAAGTTATGAAATACATTATATCAGGCGGCGTATCAAGTTTTAATTATAATAAACCAGATTATGAAAAAGTTGAGTAAATTATTATTCGCAACCTTTATCATTGCGGGAATGGTTTTTAAACCTGCCATTTCCCAGGATTCAAACAAAAACGGTTATCAGTTCACGGACCAGGTGCGCCTGGAGACAACATCAGTGAAAGATCAGGAAAGAACAGGCACATGCTGGTGTTTTTCAACGGTATCCTTTATCGAAACAGAGCTTTTAAGGATGGGAAAGCCTAAGTATGATCTTTCGGAAATGTACCTGGTTCGTCATACTTATATGCAGAAGGCCAGGGATTATGTCATGTTTCACGGGAACAACAACTTCGGACAGGGGAGTCTGGCCCACGATGCAATGACAGAACTGGAGCAGCACGGAATTGTGCCCGAAAAAATTTATCCCGGTCTCGAATATGGAACAGAAATCCATAATCACGGTGAGGTATTTTCTATTTTGGAAAATTATGTTGAGACCCTTACTGAAAACCGCAGAGGCAAGCTTTCTTCCGCATGGACCAAAGGATATTCAAAAATACTGGATAACTATTTCGGAGAGATCCCGGAGGAATATACCTATAACAATGAAACTTATACTGCGAAAGGCTTTTTGGAAGAACTGGGCATCAACCCAAATGACTATATAGAAATCACCTCTTTCACACACCATCCCTGGTATGAGAAATTCGACCTGGAAGTTCCCGACAACTGGGCTCATAAATTGTATTATAACATACCGGTTGATGAGCTGATGGAAGTGATGGATCATTCCCTCGAATCGGGATATTCTATAGTCTGGGACGGTGATGTCAGCAACCGGGGATTCTCACACCGCAATGGTATCGCCGTAGTACCAGCTGATGAAAATTCCTCCTTTAGCATTCAACCTGTTGAAGAGTTGGAAATCTCACAGGAGTTTAGACAAAAGCTATTCATGAACCAGACGATGACCGACGATCACCTGATGCACATCACAGGCATCGGGAATGATAAGGACGGGGACAGGTATTATCTCACAAAGAATTCCTGGGGACCGGAAAGCAATAAATATGGCGGATTTCTCTATATGTCGGAACCATATATAAGGCTGAACACCATTGGAATCATGGTTCATAAGGATGCTATACCTGAGGATATTGCCAAAAAACTTGGACTATAAATCTTCAAATAATATTTGTAAACTTCAAATAACAAGTACCAAATCCCAAATAATTTCAAATTACCAAATTCAAATTTTTCAAACCTTAACCCTTGTTCGCGATTTAGTAATCTAGCGCTTGAAATTTGGGATTTATTTGGAGTTTGGTGCTTTTCATTCCATAATCATCAGGTTACATCCCCTGATATCGCTGTTGTCAAACCGTCCGAGAACTTCAAATGAGCCGTCTTCATTCAGGCGCCCAATGTCCCTGGTTTCAATAAAAGAACAGGAATAAAGATTGGCGAGGTCGATCACATTGATACCACCACTCTGACCGGTTTCAGTGGAGGTAAAGGGATCGTAAACATCACGGATCAGAACTTTCATCCAGGATGGTGTATGAAATTTCCCGGAATCTCGGGAATAAGCTTGTGATAAAAGCTCTGCCATCCCGTATTCAGAATGGATGGTCTCAACACCGAAGCCCTCCTTTAGCTTTGTATGCAATTCCCCTCTTGTGATTTCTTTTCGCCTACCCTTCATACCCCCGGTTTCCATTACGATTGTATTTTTCAGGTTGAAGCCATACTTTTCTGCCATATCCAGGAGGGCATGACTAACACCGAATAAGATCACCTGCTGCCCTTGTGTATCCAGACTTCTGAGTGTTCGGGCAAGCGAATCATAATCATACAGGTAAAAACCACTGTCGGGATGTCCCGATCGACGGATCAGTTCCTGGACCATAAATATAAGTGATGAATGTTGTTGCTCCAAATAACCGGGCAGTAAGGCCAGGATACAATACCCCGAGGTTGGTCCGTAAAAACTTTCAAATACATTCATGAAGCTTTTCCGGTAAAGATCCAAACGTCTGATATAATGCTTGCTTCTTTGCATACCAGTGGTTCCGCTGCTTACAAAAAGCATTTCCCATTCTGCTTCACCGGAAATCACCTGATGTTGCTTAAAAAATTCAATGGGAATGAAAGGAATGTCATGTAGATGATGTACCTGAGATGAATCTATACCCAACAGCCGGCAATATTCTGAATATACTGGGTTGTTGCGGATCTGAAAAAAGAAAACGGAAAGGGCCACATGAAGGAACTTCCTTTCCGATTGAATGTTGAACAGTTGATTCTCTATCTCCAGTGGATCATGAATCAGTTTCATAGTTCAGAAAAATGTGCTCTGAATGTTTTACTGATATCCTTTAACACCTCTTCTGACATATGGGGTTCATATATTCTTATGATATCTTTGGGTTCCCCATGTTTGGAAATGGTTCCCATTGCCTTGTCAAAGTTGGGATAATGTGTTTTTTCCTTAACTTTCTTGGTCAAATCTTCCAGCTCTTCCCACTCCAGCTTCCTCGGTGCTTCCAGGTAACCGATCAGGGGATCGTCCAGGTCTGTAAAGATTCCTTCCTCGATTTCTTCGAGATGAAAAAATTTTCTTACCTGGATCCAGGCATAGTCGCTTATGTTTTCCTCAAATGGGTGCATATGGATTCCCTCATATTCATAAGCCTTGATCAACCGGGGAAGCATCTGGCTGGTTATATTCCTCAACCGGATGGCATAATAGGTTTTATTCTTTACCTGGATCTCACCCAATGCAGAGGCGACTTCTACTTCCATCTGCCCTTCTGCAGATTGCGCGGCTATCTTAATATCCTGATCGAGCTTTTCCGTTTTTATGGCTACATAATAAAATTTCACAAATTCAGATTTATGCCTGAATTGTGCTTCAGGAAAAGGATCTGTTGATTCAAGAATAAGATAATTTTTCAGTGATTTGATACGGGTATTACACACGTATTCTTTCTTGATTATATTCCCGGAGGCGCTCAGGACATTACTCATAGCTATAGTTTAACTGATTTATCAAACTCAAAACTTATAATTCCATGGATTATTGTTGTGTTCGCTTTAAAAAGGATTAAAAATGAAATTCAGCGCTAAATAAATACCATTTTACCCCGGACTTATTGTTATGCAAATATATAATCGAGACACAAGCTATGTACCACGGATTTGTTCAGGGCGCCAAGTTAAAACAAAATTCATCCTGATTAAAAAAATGACAGGGAAAATCGATGCCATGAAAAAGAAAAAGGCTGTAAGGAATATCCAAACAGCCTTTCTATTAGAAGCCAACAAAAATTAGACTCTATTCACTGCGATATTTGCAACATTGTGGCAATGCAGCATAAGCTTCATCCGAAGCCTTCATCTTTTCAGTGTCATGGCCGGCTTTGGCAATGGCCTTTTGAATGGCATTCTTTTCTACCTTTTCTTCTTTGAAGTGAACGGTTGCTTTTTTCGAATCTTTGCACCAGTTGGCTTTTTTTACACCGTCCACATTTTTGGCTGCTTTTTCAATACGTTCTTTGCCCATGCTACACAGACCATCTACATTAAAGGTAGCTTTAGCCAGGTTGCCCTGAACCGTACATTCAGCTTTGTCTTTTTTCGCATCCTGGGCATGGCTTTGCATCGGGCTTACCATAATGATGCCAAACATTAGTGCCGTACTTATTAAGAGTGCTTTCATGGTGATCTAAATTTAAATTTAACAATAGAATGGAAAGTAAGTTACACATACTTACATATAGTGCAACAAATTTCTTACTTCAATGTTTTTGATTTAAGCCTTAAACTATTCATCACCACAGATACTGAACTGAAAGACATGGCAGCACCTGCAATCATTGGATTCAATAAGAACCCGTTTACAGGATACAATACACCGGCTGCAATGGGTATAGCAATTACATTATAGAAGAAAGCCCAGAATAAGTTCTGCTTGATGGTTTTCAGGGTAGATTTTGACAATTCAATAGCAGAACGTATCTTTTCCAGGTCGCCCTTAACCAGGGTGATCTGGGCACTTTCTATGGCCACATCCGTACCTTTTCCCATGGCAATTCCAATGTCTGCCTGGGCTAGGGCTGGAGAATCATTGATACCATCGCCCACCATGGCAACCCTATGACCTTCGCTCTGAAGTTTCTTTACATAATCCAGTTTATCCTGCGGCATAACCCCTGCACGGTAATTTACGATGCCGGTTTTATCAGCCACATCACGGGCTACATGATCGTTATCACCGGTCATCATGTGCACTTCAATGCCTTCTTCACGAAGGTTGTTTATTGCCTTTATAGATGTGGGCTTGATCTCGTCCTCAATCCTGAAAAAAAGTTCCAACCTGCCATTCCGTGCTACAAACACCTGCGAAGCCACTTCTTTCTGTTTCTCTTTGAGCCCTTCGAGAAATTCCCGAGGAATTTTAACATTTTTTTGCTGCATCAGTTCCTGGTTACCGATCAACAATTCATCCTCCTCATGTTTGGCTTCTATTCCCTGGCCCGTTAAATAATTAAAGGTTGCCAAATCATACCCGTTCTGAGCCTTACCCTGAAGGTATTCGGTAATGGCTTCGGCAAGTGGATGCTCCGACCTGGATTCAACGGTGAATACCAGGTTAAGCAGCTTTTCATCCTGATCATTCGTAACCCATTTCATATCGGTAACCACTGGCTGACCTGTAGTGATGGTTCCGGTTTTATCAACCACGATAGAATCGACGTGATTAACCTTTTCGAGTATGGTTGCATCCCTTATCAGTATACCATTTTCGGCACCTTTCCCGATTCCTACCATCAGGGCGGTAGGAGTTGCCAGGCCCAGCGCACAGGGACAGGCAATGATCAGGACGGTAACCAGCGTAACAAATGCATAGGTCAACTGGGGCGAGGGACCAACAAAATACCATATTCCGGCACTGACAATGGCTATGGCTATAACCACCGGCACAAAAATGGCCGCGATTTTATCAGCAAGCTTCTGAACAGGCGCCTTGCTCCCCTGTGCCTCTCTCACCATTTGGATGATCTGGGAAAGGACTGACTCCGAACCAACCTTTTCGGCTCTGATCTGAAAGCTTCCGGTTTTATTCATTGTAGCCCCGATTACCTGGTCGCCCTTCTGTTTTTCTACAGGCAGCGATTCCCCGGTAATCATGCTCTCATCAATGGAAGAATATCCCTGTATAATCCGGCCGTCTACAGGGATTTTTTCTCCAGGTCTGATCTGAATCACGTCACCCACTTCAACCTGGTCTACCGGTAATTCAATCTCTTCCCCGTCACGGATCACCTTGGCCGTCTTAACCTGAAGCCCCATAAGCCGCTTAATGGAATCTGAAGTACGGCTTTTGGCTCTTGCTTCAAAATAACGGCCCAGCAGGATCAGGGATATGATCACCGAAGCTGCTTCGTAATATACATGAGGGGTGATGCCCCGGGAAAGCAAATATTCAGGAAAAATGGTATTAAAGAGACTAAAGAGGAATGCTGCGCCTGTTCCAAGTGCCACAAGGGTATCCATATTGGTGGTTCCATGACGTGCCTGTTTCCAGGCAATCTGGAAAAATTCACGCCCGAACCAGGTGATTACCGGCAGGGTAAACCCCAATAAGATCCAATTCCTGTATGGGAACTCGGGTAAAAACATGGAAATGACAAAAACCGGAATGGAAAAGGCAATGGCCAGGAAAGCTTTTTTACCTGCCTTGTTTAGCTTTTCCTTTTCCTTAGCCGCTTCCTGATCCAGATCGGTTTTTTGCTCAATAACCAGGTCATATCCAATCTGTTGCACAGCCTCTTTCATCCGGGAAGGAGACAGGTTGTTTTCATCATACTCGACAAAAACAGATTCGTCAGCAAAATTCACCCTTGCCTGATTAACTCCCTCCATGCTCCCCAGCATGCTCTCTACGCTGCTGGCGCAGGAAGCACAATGCATTCCTTCTACTTTAAAATTGCGCTTGTTCATAAATCAACTTTTTAAAATAAACCATCATTCAGCTTAAAAATTGGTTAATTCACCAACTCTGCCGAATAACCGGCTTCAGATATAGCATCTTCAATGGCCTTTTTAATTTCGTCTTTTGTTGCGGTTTTTGTAACCACTTCAACAATTTTGTCTTTACTGTCCAGGTCAACTTCCCATGATTCTATACCTTCAAGGGCATCCATATAGGGCTTGATGGCATACATGCAGCCTGCACACTTTAAATCGGTTTTAAATCTTAGCGTTTGCATAATGATATATTTATTGTTCTACAATAATTTTCACTTAACTAACCCCAACAGCAACAAAAAGTTTTTTATAATTTTCGTTTTGAGTTATAAAGTTTTTAGCTCAAATCTTTTTTCTTTTCTTCAAATTCCTGTTTATCGATTTCTCCCCTTGCATATCTTTTTTTCAATACATCAAGGGCAGTTTCCCGGCTTTCCGGATCAGATCCCGGATTTTGGGATGTAGTTCGGACCACCACCCAAACCACAATTGCCAGTACAATGAGACCGATAACCCAGGCCCATCCCATACCAAAACCCATTCCGTGACCGTAACCCGACATCATTATTTCGTTTATCATAATCACCTCCTTTACCTTTTAGTAGAGTTGTCTTGCTTTATGCAAGACATTATGACAAATGCTCTCAATACAAAAATACAGGTATGATTGCACCTGTGTTTTACATCATTCTGACTATAATTTACAGAATGATGAGGTAAAAGCACAGCCTCTTATATTCAAATTATGGTTACAATTGATCCAGGGGATTTCGATCCTGATTTTGAAGCTTTTTAAAGGCAGTGGGCGAAAAGCCTGTAATTTGCTTAAACTGGTTTGATAAATGGGCAACACTGCTATAATTAAGTCGCCAGGCAATCTCACTCAAACTGAGCTCATCATAAATTAACAGCTCCTTGGCATACTCAATTCGCTGGAGAATCATATATTTTTCAATGGTAATGCCCTCTTTTTCCGAAAATATATTGCTCAGGTAGTGATAATTCTTTCCAAGCTTATCGGAAATATAGGTGGAAAAATTATAAGGATTCTTTGCCTCCTGTGGATTTCGGACCAGGTCAATGATCAGATTCTTAATATTCTCGACAAGCTGAAGTTGCTGATCTTCTATCAGCTCGAAACCAATATTTTTCAGCTCAACGCGTAATGTGTTCAGATCGTAATTTTCTTTGGGTTCCTTTAATACAACCTCACCCAGCCGTACTTCAATATAGGGAATGTGCAGCCTGGATAAAATATCCTGTACTGCCATGATACATCTCGGACAAACCATATTTTTTATGTGTAACTTATAAGTATCTGTCATGGCAGTACAGGTGAATTTTGTATTTCCCCAGGTTTAATTCAGCTTCTCAGCCTCATACCCTTCTTTCTCAACAGCCTGAATCACTTCCTGACTCACTGCTTCCTTATCTGTAGCAGGAACACGTACTTTAAGAACCCTTTTGGAATTCTGTACATTTACTTCCCAGGATTCAATCCCGGAAATGTTGTCAAGATGTGGTTTAACACGCTGAATACAACCATTGCACTGGAATGAGGTCTGAAACTTAACTGTTTTCTTCCTTGTCCTGTTCCCTTTTATTTTGTTCTGAATAGACGCTATAAATCCCATCTTTCTTAACCTTTTTGTATTTGTCCGGATCCGATTCCACATTAAATCTGGCTCCCCGATCATAGAGCATTTTTAATCCAAAAACCCCCATTACGATCGCTACCAGCACAATTGCCAGTATAATAAGCTTCAAATACAAAGCCATAGGATTAGAGATTTTGAATTACACTTTCCAGTCTTTCCTTAATGTGGGTTGCTACATCTTCCAGTTGGGGATTCTCCACTGCAGCCATTGAGGCAACAGGATTAACAGCCGAAACATCGACCTTTCCGTCTTCCGTTTCCTGAACTACCACATTGCAGGGCAACATCAGGCCAATGTAAGGTTCCGCCGAGAGTGCCTTATGTGCATTGGGCGGATTGCAGGCCCCCAAAATCCTGTATTTTCGAAAATCTACATCAAGTTTCTTCTTGAGTGTTTCCTTAACATCAATGTCTGACAACACCCCAAAACCTTCTTCCTTTAAGGCGTTTGTTACTTTTTCCACTACCTGGTCAAAGCTTCCTTCTAAAGTTTTATTTGTATAGTAACTCATCTTACTGTTATTTTTAATGGTTTAAACTTTATTAGAATAACAAAAACAACGTTTCATTGTTTAATGCGCCGGAAGACCAAATTAAACACTGCCAGGCAGGCATTTAGGACAAGGAAGGAAATCACAGCTTTCTAAGCTTCCCATTGAACACAAGATGCTTTATACCCATATTTTGTGCTTCTTCAAGAGCATCCTTTTCCGTATGGACAAGCGGTTTCCCTTTGGAATTGAAAGAGGTATTCAGCAAGGCTTTCAGACCATACCGTGCTTCAAGTACAACCAAAAGGTCGTATAAATAAGGATTTTCGGACCTGTTGTTAAGAGTCTGGATTCTCGAAGTCCCGTCAACGTGTACAGCTCCTTCTAATTCATTAATCCGGTCCGGCTGAATATGGAACTCCGTAAGCATAAACTGGCTCAAAAAACCGGATGAAGGAGATCCGGCAAAATAAGGCAAATGTTTTTCAAGCATCACCGGTGCTACCGGCCTGTACCATTCTCTTTGTTTAAGTTTTTGGCTTACATAGTCTGAAAGTTTTTTCGAATCGGCACGGGCAATAATACTCCGGTTGCCCAAAGCCCTGGGACCAGCTTCACCGTAGCCATTCATTACGGCAACTACCCCGCCTTTAAACAAAAGCTCCGAAACGGTCTTCAAATCGGCTTCAGAATAATTGATTTCAGGTAGATTCAGCAACCAATTGTTCAGAAAGGGGGATTGTAGTTGTACATATCCATGCTTCAGCCATTCCACAAAAGCACCTGCCCCAATCGAAAGTCCCGAATCATTGGTGCAGGGAGGAACAAAAACTTCCCTGAATATTCCACTGTTTAACAGGGCAGCGTTAGCCTTTATATTCAAGGCAGATCCTCCGCTGTAATATAAATATTCTGCATCTGTGGACTGTTTTAATTCTTTCATCTTATCCAGCAGCTCACGCTGAAAAATATGCTGAAAAGTAGCAGCTATATCCTGTAAAAAAGGATCTTTCAGGTCAATACTTTGCAAATCCCTGCTCCAGTCTTTTCTGACCCTTTCAAAAAATATCTTTTTGTTGCCCCAGATGTCTTGGAAATAATCATGTTTTTTAAGCCATGATTCTATCCTGCCGTCGTAATTGCCATATGCTGCGTACCCCATAAATTTCCCGGGCATGCTATTTTGATTTTCCCGGGTGGCTTTTACCAGGGAAAAAGCAAGGGCATTGGCATTAAAAAAGGAAGCCAGGTAATTAAGATCCCAGTGGTATTCCAGCAACCTGAGCCTGCCATTTCTGAATATCCACGCCGAAAAGTTGCTTTTACTGGCTCCGCCGTCAAAATGCACGTGAAGGCTGTTTTCCCTGAAAGGGCCATAAAAGGGTAAACATGAAAAAACATGGGCCAGTTCGTGGTTCACCACATAGGCTTCCACGGGCCTGTCCAGAAAATACCCCTTCCCCTTCTCGGGCATTTCGGATAAGCCTTCATTCATGGGGGCTTCAAAGCGAATATTGCCCTCCCTGCTGATGAAAGCGCGGCCAATCACATTATCCACAAAAACCAGGTCCAGGTTTGATACCCCCAGTAATTTTTCCTCCTTTAACAGGGAATAAATATAAGAGGTAAGCCGGCTGTCGTATTTATTCCGTGTATGACGTTCCAAAGCCAGGTATTTGACTAAGTTACCATTATTATATAAAGCCAGGTTGTGGTCATGGACATAAGCTGGCCACGGATCATCCGACAGATCCTGAATCCCGTACACGGCCAATGTGAAATTATTGCTATTCATAGAAAATTAAAACCACCGGATTACAAAGTTGGCCAAATTTTAATAATTTTAACATTTTTTGTTAAATCAGTTAAATCATCCATACATAAAATTATCCAAACCTAAAATATATTTTATCGTAGTAAGGGGAAGTATTTACATTAATTAGCGAATCAGCCGCATGGGATTATCGGAACAAGAAGTCCAGTATTTTATTTCTGCAATAAAAAATCATTCTGAATACGACTTTAGCGGATACTCGGAAAAATCGCTAAAGCGCAGAATTCAAAAAGTGCTGAACGATTACAAGATGGATATGCCGGCTATGATCGTTAAATTAAAGAAAAACGGGAGATTAATCGATGATGTGGTCAAAAGCATCACGGTAAACACCACCGAACTTTTCAGAGATCCAAAAATATGGCAGGACCTTAGGTTTAGGGTTCTCCCAAAACTCAGCAACAATAAAAACATCAATATCTGGCATGCCGGGTGTTCCACAGGGCAAGAGGTCTATTCCATGCTCATTTTGCTAAATGAATTGGGTCTTTTTGAAAAAGCGAAAATTTTCGCCACCGACCTCAATGAAGATGCCCTGGAAAAAGCCCGGAAAGGGGTCTATAAATACCGCTTCAACATCAACTACCTCGACAATTTTGACAAGGTCATCAAGGAAAACCCCTTTAACTATGAAGAATATAACGATGTACCTTACGAGAAGTATTTCACGATCAATAAGTCGGATGACACACTTCAGATGAATGATTTTCTGAGGGAAAAGCCCATATTCCGCAAGCATGATCTGGTCAGGGGAGAAAATCTGTATTTCGCCAAATTTGACCTCATCATGTGCAGGAATGTCATTATTTATTTTAAATACGAGCTGCAATCAAAAGTATTCAAAATGCTTCATGACCATCTCTATCCCAATGGCTATCTCTTATTCGGCATGCACGAAAGCATGCTGGGAGATATCGCCAACAAATTCGAAAGGAAGGGCAACTTCTACAGGAAAAAATTTAACTGATTAAAGCGCCACTGAAATGAGCAAATACGAACTTGGAATAGTTGACACAAGGAATATTCTGAAAGCCATACAAGAACATTACGAATATGATTTCAGAAATTATGCCCTCACCTTCTTCAAAAGAAGACTGGAATATATGCTCGAGAAATATAACCTCAAAACGGCATACAACCTGATCAGGGTAATTACCAACGACGACGCTTTTTTCCAGGTCTTTCTTAAAGAGATTTGCATTGAGAACACCGAGATGTTCAGAGACCCTTCACTGTGGCGCTTTCTGATGGACGGTTTTTTAACGTCGCTTATCAAAAAAAGCACCTCATATAAAATCTGGTTCCCTGAAGTGAGCTCAGGAGAGGAATTGTATTCATTAATGATCCTTCTCACCGAACTTAATTTGAGGGAATACGTAGAAATCCATGCCAGCAGTATCAGTGAAATGAGACTGGATGATGTGAAACAGGGCGTTTTTGATGCATCAAAAATGGAAGTAAACGAAGCCAATTTTAAAAGGATATTCAGAAATAAGGAGCTGAATGAATATTGTACAATTAAGGAGGACCAGGGTTACATGACCCCGGATTTGATGAAAAACATACATTTTTTCAGGCAGGATGCCTTAATGGAACAGTATCCCAAAGGGATCAAGCTTATTTTCTGGAGAAATCAGATGCTTTATTACAATCAAATCATGGAAGAACGGATGCTAAAAACCATGAACAATTGCCTGGTGGCCGGGGGACACATGATCATCGGCCTGAATGAGAAGATAGACTACTGGAACTCAAACAAGGATTTTATCCTGGTTGGTGAGAATGATGGTGTATATAAAAAAAAGTTTTCATAGATGTATCAAGCTGTCATAATTGGAGGATCGGCCGGGAGTTTCAGGGTAATTACGAGCATTCTCAATGCACTGCCCAAAAACTACCCCATACCCATGTTGCTAAACCTACACAGGCTGAAGCATGTCCGGTCAGGTTTTGTGGAGGCATTGTCAATAAAATCGAACATACCGGTGGTAGAACCCTATGATAAGGATTCGATCAAGTCAGGGACAGCCTATCTGGCACCCTCCAATTACCATATGTACATCGAGCTGAACAAGAAAATTGCCCTTTCCACAGAGGAAACGGTAAACCATTCCCGTCCCTCGATCGATTTATCCTTTTCTACGGCTGCCCAGACGTACCAGAAGAATCTTCTCGGCATCATTCTTTCGGGTGCCAACAGGGACGGTGCATGGGGCTTAAAAAAGATAAAAGATGCGGGTGGTACTGTAATCGTCCAGGATCCGGAAGAGTGTGAAGTAGCCACCATGTCGCAGGCTGCGCTTACTGCAACCGATGTAAACCATATATATCGTACGAACCAGATAATAGATTTTTTACTAAAAATAAAGTGATGATTCTGAACAAAATATTAAAATATCCCAAAATACTGGCGTTTTCATCATTTTTCATGATCCTTATCCTGTCTTTTATATTGTTTGGTAAGTTAATAAATGTAAACCAGGCTGTTGAATCAGATATTTCTATGGGTGCAGCCTATGTGCTTGTATCTTTTATAGTGCTGCTCAGCCTGACCCTTCTTTGGCTGATCATGCAGATTACGGCAGAATCGAAAACCAAGGAGGAATACCTGCAAAAAACCACCGAAAGCCCAGTTGATGAAGCTGTAGAAGAAACATCGGCCACCGGGGAGCAGGACAATGAAGCCGAACAAATAGACATTGAAACAATCGAAGAAAAACTCATTCCATCAAACAGGCAAAACCTGAACACCAACCAGCTGGCGGAAAAAATTCTGGCCAATATAGCCGATGAATATGATATCGTGCAGGGATTGTTTTATATAAGAAATGAAAACAGCGATACATTCGGGGTTGCCGGCAAATTTGCCTATTATGGTGAGGAAGAACCTAAGGATTTTGAGTTTGGAGTGGCATTGACCGGCCAAACGGCCAAAAATCAAAAAGTGCTCAACCTGACAAAGATCCCTGAAAATTATATTACAGTGCTCTCAGGATTGGGGGAAGGATCTCCCAATGGACTCCTGCTAGTGCCGGTAGTCCACAACCAGAAAACCACAGGCCTGATAGAACTGGCCTCATTCAGGCAATTCGACAGGAAAACAGAAGATATATTTACAAAGCTTTCGGAAAAAATCGGAAAAAGATTATCCGAAACCAATTAAAACATATGCATTTGCTGTATGAATGAAGACAATAACTCAATAACCATCACTAAAAACGATATAATAACCGGTGTAGCCGCCTCTTTTATACTTGTATTGGCTGCATGGATCATCGATATTGCTGTGAGCAACCTGCCGTTTGGTTTTTCAGCGATAGGAAAAATTCATGCCAACAACCCGGTTCATTGGTTTATTGATGCCGTTCCTGTTATTGTCGGTGCCATCATTTATATCTATTACAGAAAACGGGAAAAGGAGGTGGAACTGTTCGAGGACATCATCCACCAGAGGGACCTGGACATTGACAGGAATGCCACTTTCGCAAAGAAAATCGGTGAGGGCCATTATGACGCCGATTTCGAGATCAAGGATGAAAACGATGTGCTTGGAAAGTCGCTCCTGAGGATGCGCGATAACCTGCTTGAAAGCCATAAAAAGGAGAAAGAAAGAAACTGGATTGCAGAAGGGAAGGACATCATATCCGATATCCTGAGAATCCACAACAAAATTGATGACCTGGCCTACGATGTGATTGTAAAGCTGATCAATTACATCAACATCATGCAGGGTGCCTTGTATATTTATAACGAAGAAGGGAAAAAGCTGGTCAACGTGGCCACTTATGCATATAACAGGAAGCGCTTTATCAACCAGGAATTTCAGATTGGTGAAGGCCTTATCGGTGAGTGTGCATATGAAATGGACTACATCTACCGAACCGAGATCCCGGAAGATTACGCCACCATCACTTCAGGGATACTGGGCGATAAAAAACCCAGCAGTCTTTTGATCGTACCCCTGATCACCGATGAAAAGCTTCAGGGCGTAATTGAGTTTGCAGATGTCAGGGAAGAAATACCCCAACTGACCATCGATTTCCTGAGAGAGCTGGCTGAGATTATTGCCCGTACCATTTATAACCTGAAGATGAACCAAAAAACGGAACGTCTGCTTCAGGAGTCTCAACAAATGACGGAGGAGCTGAAGGAAAATGAGGAAGAGCTTCGTCAGAATGCAGAAGAAATGCGGGCTACCCAGGAGGAACTTGAAAAATCCAACAGGGAGCTGGAAGCCCAGGTCAAGAAAGTAGAAAATGCCCAGAACCGGATGCAGGCATTGCTTGAAAATGCCTCGGAGGTGATCTCCATATACGACGAAAATCTGAAACTGAAGTACCAGAGCCCCAACGTGGAAAAGATTCTTGGATATACACAGGAGGAAATGCGGGAAGGCAAGGACATGAACAGACTGACGGCCAAAGGCGAAGCTGCCATGAAGGAAATGTTCAAAAAACTCAGGGAAAACCCGGCCCAGTCTCAAACTTTACAATATACCTACGTAAAGAAAGACGGAAAAAAAATATACCTGGAAACCACAGGAAGAAACATGCTGGATGATCCGGCCATCAATGGCATCATTCTGAACTCACGGGACATTACCGAAAGAAAAAGGGCTGAAAAAGAAGAACGCATGAAAAGCAAGATGCAGTCGCTCTCGGAAAACAGCCCTGACCTGATTCTGCGTCTGAACACCCGGGGCCAGTTCTTCTATGCCAATCCCGTATCACAGGATTACCTGGGCCTCCACCCCCGGGAACTGATCAACACCCGTATCAAGGACCTGGAAATGGAAGAAACCCTGGCTGGATTTTTCAATGACTCCATTCAGAAAATCAAACAGCAGAACAACCATCTGACAAAGGAAATCACGGTTCCTACCGCCAACCTGGGCGAACGAATCATGAATTTTAAAAGCATCCCCGAATATAATGAGAATGAACTGGAAACCGTGCTTTTCGTAGGCCACGACATTACCGAGGCCAAACGGATTGAAATGGAAATCCAGGATAAGAACAAGAAGATCACGGAAAGCATTAACTATGCGCAAAGGATCCAGTCGTCCATACTTCCCGACACCAATATCATACAGGAATACCTTCCCAAATCATTCCTGTTCTACGAACCAAGAGATGTGGTCAGCGGCGATTTCCCCTGGTTTGTCAAGAATGAAGACATTATTTTTATTGCAGCTGTGGATTGCACCGGCCACGGCGTGCCCGGAGCCCTGCTTTCGTTCATTGGATACTTCCAGCTCAACAACATTGTGGACCACGACAAAAATTACACGGCAGCCCAGGTCCTCGATAAGCTTCATTATGGCGTGAGAAGCACCCTCAAACAGGAACGTTTCGACGCAGAAGCACGCGACGGTATGGACATTGCCCTTTGCAGGATTGACAGGAAAAACAATGAACTCCAGTTTGCAGGCGCACACAGGCCTCTCTACTTACTTCGGGACGGCGAACTTAACCAGTACAAAGGTAACCGAAAGGCCATTGGCGGCATACCCCACAGAAAGAAAGCCGAGAAAGATTTTGTGAACCATGTGATCGACATACAGGAAGGAGACAAAATATTCTTTTTCACCGACGGACTGCCCGATCAGGTCGGTGGACCCGAAAAGCGAAAATATACACCGAAGCGGATAAGAGAAAATATAGTAGAAAATAAAGACCTGTCGATGCAGGAATTCAGCAGCTTTTTCTCAAATGATTACAGGAAATGGAAAGGTGATAACAAACAAATTGACGACGTACTGATAATTGGAATCGAATTCTAATATATTATTTTTATGATGTGTTATGTGTAACTAAATTCATTTTATTTTATGGACAAACATAATGTTAAAGGCTTTCTTGAATTTGTTTACGACTTCTATCGTTCGATGAAGGCCCACGAGATTACCCTGGTTTACGAGGGTGAAATCACTCACCAGATAACCAAGGCATTTACATCTCTGACAGAATCAAACATGGCCAAGGAAGATGAATCCAACACGGTTCAGAAGAAAGTCTTTCATGTAATGGTAGAGTGTTTGCAAAACATCAGCAAACATGCGGATACTTTCGGCTCCGATGACTATCTTTTTGCCGGCCGGGGTATCTTTATGGTCAGCAAAGGAACAGAGGATTACCACGTGACCACCGGCAATGTCATCGAAAACAGGAAAATCGAAGAATTAACCGAGATGCTTGAAGAGATCAACAGCCTGGACAAAGAAGGCCTGAAGCAGCTTTACAAGAAACAAATGCGTGAAGGCCGGCTATCGGACAAAGGCGGTGCAGGCCTCGGTTTTATCGATATTGTAAGGAAAACAGGTAATAAACTGGAATATCATTTTTTGCCCATTGATGAAACCAACTCCTTTTTCCTTCTTTCATCATCAGTTACCAGAACAAACGAATAAAAAACAATTGCCATGGAAGTTATTAAGATAAAAGGAACAGACGACACTCCAAGCATCGTTTTGGATAAAGACAGCGAAATTTTTGAAATTTCCGGCAGATCACTCCCGGAAGATGTATCCACGTTTTATGAGCCCATCCTGAACTGGCTGGATGAATATGCTGAAAATCCCAATTCCAAAACCGTTTTTTCATTTAAACTGGTATATTTCAATACGGCATCATCCAAGTTACTACTGGACATACTGATGAAACTCGAAGACTTATATGAAAACGGCAACGATGTGCTCATTAAGTGGTACTATCCTGAAGATGACGAAGACATGCAGGAAGCGGGTGAAGAATACGCCGATATAGTGGATATTCCATTTGAGCAGGTAAGCTACGTTTTATAATTACAGAAGTTCAGCTATAGGAAATGAGTGAAGAGATTCTTAAGGCTTTAATGCAACTGTTTGCCATCATTGCGAAACAGGATGATGGCGTGGAAACCAATGAGCGAGATTACGTGTTGAATTTTTTAACACAACAGCTCAATGATGAAGCCATCAACGAATACATTGCATTATTTGACAAAAAGGCCGGTTTCACAGGCGACACATCCAGTGATAAATCAGGGGAAAGAAAACTGACCTCCGTTAAGGACTCGGTCAGGATCCTCGGATTGTGCAAAAAGATCAACAAAACCCTTACCCAGAAACAAAAGGTAATTGTCCTGGTAAGATTGTTTGAGCTGGTCAACGCCGACAGAAAATTCTCCGAGCAACGCATGGCCATCATCAATACGGTGGCCGAGGTATTTAAGATCGGTAAAGAGGAATACAGCAGCATTGAAACCTATGTGATAAACAACGAGGTTGAAAAGCTGGATAATCCTAACATATTGATTATTAATGATAGGGATAATCCCTGTACCGAATGCAAACAAATTCAGTCTGAAGCGCTCGACGGCAATATTTTTATCTTGCACATACGGAGTGTGGATCTGTATTTCCTAAGGTATACCGGAAATGAAGAACTGTACCTGAATGGCCTTCCGCTGAATAACAAAAGAATCTATCTCTTTGCTCATGGCGGATCCATCAAGCTTCCCAAAGGCAAGCCCATATATTACAGTGATGTTGTGGCCCATTACCTGGCCGATAAAACTTCGCTGAAACTGTCGTATGTTGCTGAAAACATCGAATACCAGTTTGACAACGGGGCCATCGGCCTCAGGAACATCAACTTCTCTGAAAACCAGGGTAAACTGGTTGGCATCATGGGCGCCAGCGGTGCAGGAAAAACCACCCTGCTTAATGTAATGGCCGGACTGAACAGGCCCACCAGGGGAGAGATAAGGATTAACGAGATCAATTTGCATGAAGAGGAAGAAAAGCTCAAGGGCGTTATCGGCTATATACCCCAGGATGACCTCCTGATTGAAGAACTTACCGTTTTTCAGAACCTTTACTACAATGCCAAGCTCGTTTTTAACGACAAAAGTGAGGAAGAAATCAGGGAGCTGGTCGATAAAACCCTGGGTAACCTTGGCCTGTCAGAAATCAAAGAACTCAAGGTAGGCTCGCCCTTGAACAAGCTGATCAGCGGGGGCCAGAGGAAAAGGCTCAACATTGCCCTGGAATTAATCCGTGAACCTGCCGTCCTCTTCGTGGATGAGCCCACTTCAGGTCTGTCCTCCCGGGATTCCGAAAACGTGATGGACCTGCTCAGGGAACTGAGCCTGAAAGGAAAGCTAATTTTTGTGGTCATCCACCAGCCCTCTTCAGAGATCTATAAGATGTTCGATAACATGATCATCCTGGATGAGGGGGGATATATGGTCTATTATGGAAATCCCGTGGAGAGCGTCATCTATTTCAAAAAAATGGATGCCCAGGTCAACAGCGATGTGGGTGAATGCCCCACCTGCGGTAACGTCAATCCCGAACTCATCTTCAATATCATGGAAGCCAGGGTTGTGGATGAATACGGGCAATACACGGACAAAAGGAAGATACCCCCTAAAAAATGGGAAGAGAAGCTTCACGACAATGTAAAAATTGAAAAGGTACCGGAAGTGGAAGAGAATCCGCCCTCAAGTACCAATCTCCCATCCTGGCTTAATCAGTTTAAAATTTATACGATCAGGGATTTTCTTTCCAAGATCAGCAACAAACAGTATGTAGCGCTCAACCTGCTGGAAGCACCGATCCTGGGATTTATCCTTTCGTATATTATACGCTATATACCCGACCCCACTTCCGGCAACTATATTTTCCGGCTCAATGAAAACATCCCCATTTTCATTTTTATGGCCATTATTGTGGCACTATTCCTGGGTTTAACCGTCAGCGCCGAAGAGATATTCCGCGACCGCAAGATTCTCAGGCGGGAACAATTTCTGAATTTGAGCAAATCCAGTTATCTGTCATCAAAAGTAGTTATTCTCATTCTTATCTCTGCCATTCAGTCATTACTATTTGTCCTGATAGCCAACAGCATACTTGAGATAAAGGGGATGTACTTTGAATACTGGTTTGTATTGTTCGTTACTGCTGTTTGTGCCAACATGCTGGGGCTGAACATCTCCGCAAGCTTCAACTCGGCGGTCACCATTTATATCATCATCCCCCTGCTGATGATCCCCATGATGATCCTAAGCGGCGCCATGTTCCCGTTCGACAAACTGAACCGAAACATCAGCAGCGTGGAAAAAGTGCCCTTGATTGCCGAGATCATGCCCACCAAATGGTCGTACGAAGCATTGATGGTCAATCAATACAAAAACAACGATTATGAAGAATATTTTTACGATCTGAAGAAGCAGGAAAGTCAGGCTAACTTTAAACAAGTGTACTATATACCTGAACTGAAAAAGAGCCTGGAATTTGTTGAAAATCATCTGAATTCGAGCAATGGAGCAGAAACAAGGGAGCAATTCAGGAAGGAGCTGGATTTGCTTCAAAATGAACTGAAAGAAGAAGCAACAAGAACCGGCATTGAGTTCCAGGCAGCCAATCGTCTGAACGCCGGCAAAATCAATGGTGAGGTGACATCAGAAATCAGATCGTATCTTGACCGGCTCGACAGGCATTACCAGGATAAATTTGATAAGGCCAATCAAAAACTGGACAACATCAGGAGCTACCTTACCGAGAACAAGCCTAAGGTTTACCGGGGTAAAAAAGACGATTACTACAATGAAAGCGTGGCCGACCAGGTAAAAAAGGTATTTGAAAAGAACAAAATCATACAGTACAAGGATGAGCTCATCCAGCACATCGATCCGATCTACCACGATCCTGAGGTGGAGGGCTATCTCAATTTCAGGGCCCACTTCTTTGCTCCAAGAAAGCACTTTATGGGTAATTTTTTCAGTACCTACTGGTTTAATATTGCCATTATCGTATTGATGTCAATTCTGCTGTATGCGGCGCTTTACTACAATGTATTGCATAAGCTGCTTAATTTACCCCAAAAAGTGAAACTGAAAGACTTAATCTTTCGTAAATTGTAATGATTTTTAAATTTAAATGATAATATTATTTTTGTAGAAACCATCATGAGCAAAATGAGTTTGAAACATCTCGCATATGTATTGCTTGCCTTCTTTATTCTAATCTCCTGCAAGTCCTCCAGCGACAAGAAGTCAGACGAATTTGCGGTTCCCGATTCGGTTGCCAACAGAGGAGTATTGGAAATTTCTGACCAGGCAATGAAAAATGTTACACAGAACATTTCCTCCCACATCGAAACGGCAGCCCTTATTAAAAGTCTGAATGTTCCTTTCACCAGAGAGCACCTGGCATCTACCTCGGTAGATGATTACAACACCCAGTTTGACCAGGCTTTGTTACTGGGCATTTACGGGGCCGATCTGGGTTATCTGAATATGTACAGCAAAACCACGGTGGCCCTGGATTACCTGACATCGATAAGAAAACTGGCCAACAGCCTTAATGTGGGGCAATTCTTTGACTTTAACACCCTCCAGAGGCTGGCCAAAAACAATGAAAACCTGGATTCGCTGATGTATATCTCCCAGCGGAACTTCAACCAGATGGACAGGTATCTCAGGGAGAACAACCGGAGCAACCTCAGCACCCTGATGGTTGCAGGAGGATGGATTGAAGGGTTGTACCTGTCGGGGAAGGTATTCGAAAACCGGCCGGACCCCGAACTCAGGGAAGCCATCGGCGAACAGAAGATTATTCTGGGCGACTTGATGATATTGCTGAAGAATTTTGAGCAGGATCCCGATTTTGCCGAACTGATCGAGGAATTTGAGCGTCTCAATTCGCTGTTTAAGGAAGTTACCATCACCATTCAAAAGGGTGAACCCAAAAGACAGGTTATTGACGGACGGCTGGTGATTGAGCAGACGGAAAAAAGCATTGTCACTGTATCCGACGAATTACTGGATAAAATCATCAGTGAATCTATAGAAGTAAGAAACAGGATAATAAACCAATAACAAAAACAATACAATCTCATATATGATGAAAAGATTTTATCTCATTATAATCTTATCAATATTTACGCTGGGTTTCATTAACATTCAACCCGCTCAGGCACAAACGGGGGAAGAGCTGGTGAATATGTGTACCAAACTATCCGAAGACGCCACTTACCTGAAGGATTTCACGGTAAAGTTAAGCGGCGCTGCTCCGGGAGAAGATCCTCCGTCACAGAAAAAATCCCTTATGCTCAGAAAAAACACCCAATACAGATTCACCATCTGCAGTTCGCGGGATTATCCCGGACGGGGTGTACTGAAAATATATAGCAGCAGCAAATTGCTGGCCTCTAACTATGTGGAAACAACCGGCAAGGTGTTCCCTTCTGTGGATTTAAAATGCCAGAAAACCGGCCCCTACCACATCTGGGTTGAATTTGAAGACGGAAAGGAAGGGCTGGCGGTAGTGGTGCTTTCCTTTGTAAAGAAATTGTAATCAGTTCATATATTGAATAAAAGCCAATGCAGCAATAAAAAGAAATAGAAGAATATTTCCGAAAGCACCGGAACGAATAGAAAGAAAATATCCGGCCAGGAGGAAGGAAAGGGGCAATGCAACAAAATATAACAATTCCACCGAAACCTGGCTGTTCAATATAAAAAGCACCACGGTGCCGGCAAACAACCACCACAATATTTCGTAATATTTCCTCACGTATATCTTGAGTTTGGGGAACCTTCCAAGCAGGGAGAAACTTCCAAAAATTACCAGCAACGCCATCAATCCATAGAATGCATAGTAAGCGGGATTATAATAGGTTACGGTAACTTCGTTTAGATAATTTCCCGTGATGGTCTCAATCAGGCCTTGCAAACTCAGGGGTTCATAGATAAAATAAAAAGCAAAAAGAAAAAGCAGGGGAAACGCGAATCCAAGAACGGGAACAAACCATTCCCTGAGGCTGAAGCTTCTTAGTATGAAGAGGGAGATCCAGATCAACAGGATAAAAAATACTGCATGAATGTAAAAAAGCCCGGCTATGGCAACCCAAAATCCCGCCAGGAACAGGCTGTTCAGTACATATCGTTTTTTGTATGCAGAAAAAAGCTGATCAAGCATCAAAAAGATAAATAAAGCAGATAGCAAACCCGGGTTGAGACGCTGCAACTGGACAAAACTGCTGGCTATAAGAAGATAAAATGCCACATGCAGGTAGGCCTGTGTGGAGATGAACATATATCTTTGATTGAACCGCATGATGAGTACTCCCAGGACAACAAGAATTAAAAATGCGATGATCCGGTTCAAAAGTACATTCTGACCGACAGCATCCATCACGAGCTGATAAAGCGGCATCTGGGAATTATCAAAATGAAACCTGGGAATTTCCGGTTGAATGAATGAAGACCACCACAAAAGAAAGGTGACAATGATCAAAAATATAAGTATTCCGGGGGATCTGGTTCTTGCAATTCTAAGAAGCATGGGCGTCGGTCTGGTGAAATTAGTTTATAATATATATTTTACGTTATTATTGAAATCAGCTTATTTATACTACATCTCTTTCTTGTCCCGCGTCTCGGGTTCCTGCCCCGCAGAAGCGAAGCGGAGGCGGGGTCGGGTTGGTTTAACGTTTAACGTTTAAGGTTTAATGTTGTAAACGCGACTCACTACTAATTACTCACTACTCATAACTCACTACTCATCACTAATTTCTCCCGTCTTCCATCCGTTTCCACTCGCTCCTTCCCCCCATCGTTCTTTCGTGTCCTTGTCCATCCATTGCTGAAAACGACGAGACACGCCAGGGTATGTCTCTACTCACACATCTGACTCATCACTCACTA
>Ga0207797_1000390_pt1 | contig 34056 bp, 23 predicted proteins | sample PRCRCaboRojoPR_6_FD_187275 | JGI IMG/M metagenome (GOLD analysis project Ga0207797, IMG submission 187275) | Marine sediment microbial community from Cabo Rojo, Puerto Rico - PR CR 10% Liquid 1 (SPAdes) | ecosystem: Environmental > Aquatic > Marine > Coastal > Sediment | place: Cabo Rojo, Puerto... | reverse complement strand
AGCCGTTTGAGGCACCGAACATCAGCCCGAAGCCCAGGGCCCAGAAGACCAGGGAGCCGACGCTGAAGTCCATCAGGTTCTTCATCATGATATTGATGCCGTTCTTGGCCCGGGTGAAACCGGCCTCGACCAGCGAGAACCCGGCCTGCATAAAGAAAACAAGTGTGGCCGCCACCAGGGTCCAGACGTAGTCAGCGTTGGTCTGGACCAGCTTGATAGCTGTGAGGTTGCTCTCTGGAGAGGCGGAGGCGGCCAGACAGCTGCCACCCCAGGCCAGCACAATCGTTAGGCTGATCAGTATCTGTTTCATCGGTGACTGCTCCTTCAGTATCGCTGAGGGGAAAGGGTTTCGGCTGATGATCTGTTCTGCGTCTACAGCGCGTCAGGGCCGGATTCACCGGTCCTGATGCGCTGACATGCCTCCACAGGCAGCACGAAGATCTTGCCATCGCCAATCTTGCCGGTCCTGGCCTTTTCCTGAATGAGGTCCAGGACATCTTGGGTACGGTCGGCCTCGACGATGAGCTCGATCTTGATCTTGGGGATGAAATCGACCTGATACTCCGCACCTCGGTAAATCTCCTGGTGCCCTTTTTGCCTGCCAAAACCTTTGACTTCACTGATGGTCATGCCTTGAACGCCCAGCCCGGTTAAGCCGTCACGGACCTCCTCGAGCTTGAAGGGCTTGATGATCGCTTCAATCTTTTTCATAAGCTCACTCCATGCTGGACTGCGGTGAAAGGATGTCTGCTTCTGCCGATACGCTGGCGCGCTGAGCTGTACCGGGGCTACAGGCACAGGGCTCGCGCGTTCGTGCAGCCTGGTAAGCAAAGCCCGGGCCATGTTCATAACATCCTGGTATTATAGATTTTATTTGTGAACGAGAGCGCTCCAGACGCTCATATGGTTCAAAATTGTTTTATAAGTGAGTATAGGTAACATTTTTGTGTATACTGAGTGGCGGCCAAAGCTGGAAGCCGGCAAGCATTGGCTGCGAGTTCGGCGAATCCTGGGCGGCAACCCTTTGCGGGCCAGGGTTTGCTGGAGTGTTGTCCGGAGGCGCGCTTTTGTGTATGAAAGACTTCCGAAGATCACCAGCAGGACGACAGCATGCCGCACAAGGAAAGACAACGGGCCAAGGTCGACTTCGAGTATCAGTTCAAGCTGTTCCATGAGCTGATGGCTAAGAAGGTCAAGGAGATCCTTCTGGTCTCCACCGCGTATGACGCCTGGATGCTGGAGGAGGACTTCAGCTTGTCCGAGCGAATTATCGATGAGTACCGAGGGTTGAACTTGAGCCAGCCCCCCAGGCTCAACTGGACGGCCCAGCCCGAGGAGGTCCTGAGTAAGCTGGAGCAGAAGGCCTTTGACATGGTCATCATCATGCCCGGTCTTGTGGACATGAATGTTGCCGGGCTCTCGAATTGGATCAAGTCGAGACATCCTGACCTGCCGGTCATCCTTTTGTCCCATGCCTCATTGCCGGCTTCTGGCCAAGCACCGGCGACGGTCGACAGGACGTATGTCTGGGGCGGCAATCCGGACATTCTCCTGGCCATGATCAAGAACGCCGAGGATGCCATGAATGTCGACCGGGACACAGGTGTGGCCGGGATCCGGGTGATCGTCTTTGTCGAGGACTCCCCGGTCTATCTGTCCTCGCTCTTGCCTATCCTCTACAAGGAGCTGGTCAGTCAGACCCAGGAGGTCATGCAGGAAGGCCTCAACGAAGAGCATCGCCTGCTGACCATGCGCGCCAGGCCCAAGATCCTGGTCGCCGAGGACTTCGAGGAGGCTCTGGAGCTCTTCGACCGCTATGAGCCCTATGTCCTCGGGGTCATTTCCGATGTGCGCTACCAGCGTCAGGGTGGCTTCGATGAAGAGGCTGGCATCAAGCTGCTCAATCGGGTCAAGCAGCAGCGCTTCGACATCCCCCTTTTGCTGATCAGCTCAGATCCGGCCAATGCCGGGAAGGCGGCTGCAATTCCGGCGGACTTTCTGGACAAGAACTCGCCGACCCTGCACGAGGACATGCGGGCATTCCTGACCAAGCGCCTGGGGTTCGGCGACTTCATCTTCAGGATGCCGGACGGAAGGGAAATAGCCAGAGCGGGCACTCTGCTGGACTTGGAACGGCATCTGGCGTCCATTCCTGAGGAGTCCTTCGTCCACCACTGCAATCGCAATGACATTTCCAGATGGCTCTTTGCCAGGACCGAGACGGTCCTGGCTTCAAAGATGCGCCCCCTGCGCGAGGACGACTTTGATGATGTGGCTGCGCATCGTCAGCATCTAGTCCAGGCCATCCGAGCGAGACGCAAGATGCGGCAGCGTGGCATCGTCGTGCAGTTCGATCCCGAGGAGTTCGCTCCGGACACGGACTTCCTCAAGATCGGCAAAGGCTCCCTCGGCGGCAAGGCCCGGGGGCTGGCCTTCCTGTCCTCACTGATTTGGAGCAACGAGTGGCTGCTGGAGAAGTATCCGGGCATCGATCTCAGGGTCCCCCAGACCCTGGTTGTGACGACGGAAGGCTTCGATGCCTTTGTCGAGGCCAACGATCTCAAGCAGCTGGCCGGAAGCGATCTCCCCGACGCGGAGATTGCCGAGAGGTTTCTGGCTGCCGAGCTCCCGGAATGGCTCAGGGATCAGCTCAGAGCATTTCTGTCCAAGATCGCCTATCCCCTGGCCATCCGTTCGTCCAGCCTGCTCGAGGACGCTCAGTACCGTGCCTATGCCGGGCTGTACAAAACATACATGCTGCCGAATGTCTGCTCCGATCTGGATACCAGGCTGGGCCAGCTCGAGCAGGCCATAAAGCTGGTCTTCGCCTCGACCTACTACCGGGCTCCCCGGGCCTTCTCCAAGCGCGTCGGCCAGCGGACCGAGGAAGAGAAGATGGCGGTCATGATTCAGGAGCTCGTCGGGCAGGAAAGGGGAGATGACTTCTATCCGACCTTCTCCGGAGTGGCCCAGTCGGTCAACTACTACCCCTTTTCCCGAATGCGGCCTGAAGACGGTATTGCAGCCGTAGCCGTTGGCATGGGCAAGCTGGTCATGGAGGGCGGCCAGGCGCTGCGCTTTTCACCGAGGCATCCGCAGCTCTTTCCACAGCAGTCGAGGATCGAGGATGTTTTGCAGCAGTCCCAAAGGCGCTTCTACTCCCTGGAGCTTACGGATGCCTGTCAGCTTGATGCCGCCGGAGAGAGGAACCTGAGCATCCGGGATATCGCCAAGGCGGTCAGGGAGCCGTCCGTCAACCAGGTGGTCAGCACCTATGTTCCCGAGGAAAACCGCATCAGGGACTCGGCCCATGGCAAAGGCTATCCTGTGGTGACCTTCAACAGGATTCTCAAGCACGAAGCCTTCCCCCTGGCCTCGCTTTTGACCGACGTCATGACCTTGGGGCAGGAAGGTATGGGCTGTCCGGTGGAGATGGAGTTCTCCGTAAATCTTACCGCCACAAAGGACGAGACCCCGGAGCTCGCTCTGCTTCAGCTCCGGCCCATGAGCGCCAGAGCGGACTCGGTGCAGGTGGAGATAGGCGAGGAGGAGAAGAGGCGGGCTTTCTGTTACTCAAAACGGGCCCTTGGCAATGGGACCCGGCGGGATATCGCAGATATCGTCTTTGTCAAGCCAGATGCGTTCGAGCCGGCCGGGACACAAGGCATCGCCGGCGAGATCGCCGAGCTGAACCACGAGCTGGTGCAGGAGGACAGGAAGTACCTGCTCATCGGTCCAGGACGCTGGGGCTCGGCCGATCCCTGGCTGGGCATCCCGGTGGCCTGGGCCGATATCTCCGGGGTCGGCGCCATCGTGGAGACCCCCTACGCCAACCTCGAGGCCGAGCCGTCCCAGGGATCGCATTTCTTTCACAACATCATCAGCCTGGGCATCAATTACGCGACCATCTCCGAGCGAAACGGCGAGCACATCGATTGGAACTGGCTCGCTTCACGTCAGCTGAGGAAAGAGACGTCATCCGCAGCGCTGGTCCGAATCGATGCCCCCTTGACCATCAAGGTGGACGGCAGGCATTCCGAATGTGTCATGCTGATCGAAACCGTATGACGACTGGGTGTTTGCCATCCACCTCGTCAAGCCCGGGACAAGAAGGCCAAAGGCTCCCGGGCCAGGCCTCAAAACACAGCGAAACACAGGGGAGAAGCAGTGATGCATACCATTCATGAGATCCTGCAAGCCAGGGATCCAGGTCAGCGGGAGTTCCATCAGGCCGTCCACGAGGTTGTCGAATCGATCCGTCCGGTCCTGGACAGGAATCCGGAGTATCGCAAGGCCAATGCCTTAGAGAGGCTTATCGAGCCGGAACGGGTCATTCTCTTCCGGGTCCCTTGGATGGATGACGCCGGCGAGGTCCATGTCAACCGAGGCTTCAGGGTCGAGATGAACAATGCCTTGGGGCCCTTCAAAGGCGGGCTTCGCTTCCATCCTTCGGTAAACCTGAGCATTCTCAAGTTCCTGGCCTTTGAGCAGGTCTTCAAGAACGCCCTGACCACCCTTCCCCTGGGCGGAGGCAAGGGAGGCTCGGACTTTGATCCCAAAGGCAAGTCCGACAACGAGGTCATGCGCTTCTGCCAGAGCTTCATGCTCGAGCTCTTTCGGCATGTCGGCCCAAACACCGATGTCCCGGCCGGGGATATCGGGGTCGGCCTGCGCGAGATCGGCTATCTCTTCGGCATGTACAAGAAGCTGCGCAACGAGTTTACCGGCGTGTTTACCGGCAAAGGGCTCAACTGGGGCGGAAGCTTGATCAGGCCCGAGGCGACCGGGTATGGCACCGTGTACTTTGCAGCCGAGATGCTGGCCAGCAAAGGCGGCAGCCTCGACGGAAAGGTCTGCCTGGTCTCGGGCTCCGGCAACGTGGCCCAGTATACCACGGAGAAGCTGCTGGAGCTCGGGGGCAAGGTGGTCACCCTGTCCGACTCGGCCGGCTACATATTCGATGAGGAAGGGATCGACCGGGAGAAGCTGGACTATGTCATGCTGCTGAAAAACGTCCGCCGCGGCCGGATCAAGGAGTACGCCGAGACTTACCCCTCGGCCGTATACACCCCGCTGACTGAGGACATGGACCATAACCCGCTCTGGGACCATAAGGCGGATTGCGCCTTTCCGAGCGCCACCCAGAACGAGATCAACGAGAAGGACGCCCGCAACCTGCTGGCCAACGGCGTCGAGCTGGTCTGCGAAGGGGCAAACATGCCGACCACGCCGGAGGGCATGGATATCTTTCTGGACAAGGGCATTTTCTTCGGCCCGAGCAAGGCAGCCAATGCCGGCGGGGTGAGCGTTTCCGGGCTGGAAATGACCCAGAACAGCATGCGCATGGGCTGGACCAGGGAAGAGGTCGACAACCGTTTGCGGGTCATTATGAAAGGCATTCACAAGACCTGCCTGGAGGCGGCCGAGCAGTACGACACCCCCGGCAACTACATGAACGGAGCCAATATTGCCGGGTTCGTCAAGGTTGTGGACAGCATGATCGATCAGGGGCTGGTCTGACCGCCATCCCCGGCGGAGATCCCGAGCAGCTTGGCTGCATTCCCGCCAAGAACGGCCTTCTGTTCCTCTTCAGACAGGCCGGATTCTGCCAGCTCCCGATAGTAGCGTTTCGGGGGCAGCAAGGGGTAGTCGGAGCCAAAGAGCAGCTTGTCCAGCCCGAGAACATCGGCCAGAAAACGAAGCGTCTGAGGCTTGTACAAAAAGGGCATGGCTGCGGTATCGAACCAAGAGTTGGCCAGGATCTCGCCGACCTGCTTCTTCATGGAGGCGAACAACGACAGCCCTCCGCCGAGGTGGGCCAAGATCCAACGAGTCTTTGGGGTTGCCTCCAGCAGAGCGTAAATTTGCTGCAGGCTCATGGGGCATTTGCCCGGATAGCTGTGGCCGATCGGCTCGTTGGTGTGCAGGAGGAGCGGCACGTTCGCTTCGGCGGTCACCGCTGCCAGGGGCAGCAGGGCCCCCCGGGCGGCCGAGTCCAGGCCTGAGCCGTAGAAGGCCAGCTCGCCGATGCCTCTAGCCCCATGGTCGAGACACCGTCGAACCTCGCTTTCGGCCCCGTCAGCACCGGGAAAGAGGCAGCCGAAGGGTATGAGCCGGTCGGGTCGTTGCTTGGCCGCATCCAGAACATAGTCGTTGTTCAGCCGGAAATGGGCCTCTTTTCTCCAGGGAAAGCCGAAGACCACAGCTTGGTCGACACCTTCCCGATCCATGGCTGTGATGAGCTCCGAGGCCCCGATGAGCTTGGCCTTGGGATCGGCATATATGGCCGAGAACTCCGGTTCACCTTGGAGAAAAGCCTCCCGACGGTTTCGAATGTCTTTCGGGCAGATGTGCACGTGGACGTCGATGACCATGCTCCCTCCGTTTTACGCCCCTTCGTCATCGGCAATGGCGTGCCTGTCCATAAGGATGCTCAGGATGTTGCCGTCGGTGGTGCGCATGCCCTCTCGGCTGATCAACCCGAGGTTTTCAATGGTCTCCTCAGGGCTCCGGCCGACAAGCCCGTCGAAGGTCGGCAGGCCGATGCCTTCCATGGCCAGGAGGGCCGCCTGTACGGCAGAACCCGAGGCGGTGGCCAGCTTCAGAGCGCAGCCGGCCTTGGCTCCGTCGCAGATGACGCCGCCGAGGTCGCTGATCACGTTTGTGACTGCCCGGCCTATGGCGGCCTCGTCCCCTTCAAGCATATGGACGATGCCGGCGGCCGCCCCGGCGCCAGCGGCGATTGAGCAGCTGCAGATGGCCGAGAGCTTGCCGGTGTGCGTCTTGATGTAGGCAGTAACGAGATGGCTCAGGGCCAGGGCTTGGGCAAAGCGAGTCTGCGGGCAAACAACGGCCTCCTGGACGGCCTGCAAGGGAAGCACAGCAGTGAGCCCGTTGTTGCCGCTGCCAGCTGAGCTCATGGCTGGCAAGCTGACCCCGGCCATCCTGGCGTCGGCGGCAGCAGAGGTCAGGACTTTGGCCCCCAAAAGCATGTCCCTGGCCAGTCGACCTTGCTCAGCCAGGCTGGTCAGCGCCCTGCCGACACCGAGCCCCACCCCGATCTCGAGCCCTGAGGCAGCCAAGGCCCTGTTCATCTCCAGCCCATGCAGGAGGAAGGCTTTGTCCTGGTCATCGACGGTTGCAGCCAAGTCCAGGAGATCCTTCAGGCCGAGCTCTTTCAGCTGGCTTTCCAGGTCGACCACATTGGTTCGGCCGGCCTCTCGATGCTGCAGGAGCGGATGGTCCACGACCTCCTGGCCGTCGAGCTTCAAAGTGACAATGTTGTCATGGGCTCCTCGAATGACGGCTGCGGCTGATCGGCCGCTTGTATGGAGCCGTGCTTCGATGAACAGCCCTTGAGCCTCCGTCTGGATGTCCAAGCAGACCTTCCCTGATCTGACCAACTCTTGAGCTTGCTGAATGGAGGCCCTGTCGGTCTGGCTGAGCACCTCCATGCCCAGGTGGGGATCTCGCAGCACCGTTCCAAGAGCGGCGGCGAGATCCAGTCCTTTGAGGCCCCCAGTCCCGGGAATGGAGACGGCCAGCCCGTTTTTGAAGACATTGCGATCGACCCGGAGATCCACGAGCTCAACGGGCCCCTGCCCCAAGAGATCAGCAGCGGCGGCAGACCCGAGGGCTACAGCTACAGGCTCAGTACACCCCAAAGCCGGCCTGACCTCCAAGGCGAGAAAATCTTTCAACGTCAATGGCATGCCGAAAACCTCTATGTTTTTTTACATGAAAAAAGTGCTGCAAGTGATTGATTTCTCACACCAAGAGGACGAGGCGCCTCGCTTGGTTCCATATGGTGCGGGGATTGAACCTCCAGGTAGTCTTCCCTTCATCCGAGGCCAAGAGACTTCAAGGATCGCATACTGAGCCGCTGGCTGTCTCTATGGCCTGTGCCGCGCTGGAACCTGCGTTCGGCGCCCCGCCCTCTTGGCGCTTTTTTTTGCTCAGTGTTCCCGGAGCGAGGATCTGAGGCCCTTTCAGGCGGAATCAAGGGCTTATCTTCGGTCCGCCGCTGCCAAGGGAGAGCTCTGTAAGAAATAGTGGAAAAAAGCGCAGAGGACAAGGGAGTGGGTTATCTGTCCATTGGTGATCAGCCCGGGGATGTCTTCAAGCCGGTGATGGACGACCTGGATGTCCTCCTTTTCGTCAAGGCTTTGCCGCCCAGTCCATACGGCTTGACTGGCCAGGTAGGTATGGCATTCGTTGTTTTGAATGGCCGGATTGGGGTGCACGGTACCCAGGAAGCGCACATCCCCGGCGCTGTAGCCGGTCTCCTCGGAGAGCTCTCGGATGGCGGCCTGTCGGGGGGTATCTTCATCCTCAACGAGACCCCCGGGGATCTCCAGGGTCGTTTTCCGGGTGCCGTGGCGGTATTGCCGCACCATGACGACTTGGCTGTCGGCGGTCAAGGGGATGATGTTCACCCAGGGCCGGGATTCCAGGACAAAGAACTCGTGAGATTGGCCTGTGCGGGGCGAGATGGCCCGATCGGTCCGGATGTTAAATATCCGGTAGGACTGATCGATGGTGCTGGAAAGGATATTCCAGGGCAGAGGGTTCGAGGTTTCCGGCGGCTTGCCAGGCATCAGGCGGTGATCCCCTGCATGTAGATGTCAACAATGTGCTCGACGATCTCCTGAATGGACAGCTCCCGATCCGGCCGGTACCAAAAGTAGAGCCAGTGCACGGCGCTGAACAGGGAAAAGGTCAGGACGTTCAGATTGCAGGTCCGCAGCTTGCCCTGATGCATGAGGTTCTTCAGGTAGGTTCTCAGGCGGCTGAAGTTGATCTTTTCCAGATCGATGACCACCCGTTTCTTCTCATCCGGCAGGGATTCCACATCATAGAGGAGGATCTTGATGTAGTTCTTAATATTGATGTAGCTGGTGGTGTACTCCAAGAGGATGTCCGTGAGCTGGTCTTTTGGCGGGGCTGAGGAGGCCCGGTTGCGTTCGATGGCCCGCGTCATGTTCTCGTTGACGATCTCACCGGCCTGTAGGCAGAGGGTATAGAGGATCTCCTCCTTATTGGTAAAATGGTGATACATTGCCGCCTTGCTGATGCCGACCCGCTGGGCGATCTCCCGCATGGAAGCCTTCTCGTAGCCTTTTTCATAGAAGAGCTCATGGGCTTCCTTGAGAATGTCCTGGGCGGTTTTGTGCAGTTCGCTCGGCTTGATGGTCATGCTGCCTCCGGGAGCAGATCGGGGGGTTGGGATCGGCCCGCAGGGTCGGGGCCGGAGAGAAGAAGGCCTTCCTTTGAGCCGGCAGGGCATGAGCGCCACTGTAAGCTCCTTACCAACTGGACAGTAATCTTAGGGAAAGGAGCTGAGCGGTGTCAAGGTTTTTGTTCCGCCGCTGGCATTGCCAAAAAGCCTCAGGTCGGTCCGGCTGAAGGCCAACCGGACGCGTCCGGGTATTGGTCAACTGGCTTTGCCAAGGAGAGAATCCGGTCTGCGGGCCCGAATATCAGCGCGGCTGGGGTTTTCTCCTTGGACTTTTCCCGGCTGTTTGCTACCGTGAGCCGTCTTCGGCGACTCCGGAACCGAATAGCTGGAGCAAGGGAGAAGGACGATGCTCTACAGGATCAATGTCGGCTTGAAGCCCCATATTCAAGATGTCCAGGGACAGAGCGTCGCTCGAGGAGTTGAGCGCGAGCTGAACCTTCCGGTCCACTCGATTCGGCTTATCAAGGTCTATACCCTGGACGGGCTGACCGAGCCCGAGGCCGAGGCCGTCATGCAGGCCTCCCTGCTGTCCGATCCGGTTCTGCACCGGGTATCAATGGCACCGCTGGCCGAAGGCTTCGACTGGAATATCGAGATCGGGTTCAAGCCCGGGGTGACCGACAATGAAGGCCGCATCGCCCAGGAGAGCATTCGCTGCGGCCTGAGCCTGGACCGGAAGCGGCGCTTTGCCGTCTACACAGCCGTCCAGTATCTCATCGAAGGCGACCTCGATGAAACCGGAGTCAGGCGGATTGCCACCGAGTACCTAGCCAACGAGCTCATAGAGCAGTACCGCTTCAAAAGCCGCCAGGACTGGAGCAGAGAACCAGGATTCCCTCCCGTGGCCCCCCGTGTTACCGGCAAGTCTTCGGACCAGGTGGACATCGTGACGATTTCGGGCATGAGCGAGATCGAGCTCGAGGCCCTCAGCCGCGAACGAGTCCTGGCCATGAGCCTGGCCGAGCTGAAGGCCATTCAAGAGCACTTTGCCCGGCCGGACATACGCAGCCAGAGGGAAACCCTCGGGCTCCCGCCTGAACCGACCGACGCAGAGCTCGAGGTGCTGGCCCAGACCTGGTCGGAGCATTGCAAGCATAAGATCTTCAATGCCCTCATTGATTACCGCGATCCCCAGAAGGGCAAACGGCAGACCGTGGACAGTCTGTTTTCAACCTATATCCAGAGGAGCACCAGCCTGATCCGCCAACGGCTTGGGGATCAGGACTTCTGCCTTTCGGTCTTTCGTGACAATGCTGGAGTGATCCGCTTCGACGAGGACTACAGCCTGTGCATGAAGGTGGAGACGCACAACAGTCCGTCAGCCCTCGACCCTTACGGAGGAGCGCTCACGGGAATCGTCGGTGTCAACCGCGATCCCATGGGAACAGGGCTGGGAGCCAACCTGCTCTGCAACACCGATGTCTTTTGCTTCGCCTCCCCGTTTCACGATGAGCCCCTGCCGCCGCGCCTGCTGCATCCGCACCGCGTTTTAGAGGGGGTGCGCAAGGGGGTGGAGCATGGGGGCAATCAATCCGGCATCCCTACGGTCAACGGAGGGCTCGTCTTTGATGAGCGCTTTCTGGGCAAGCCACTGGTCTTCTGCGGCACTGTGGGCATGCTTCCGGCCGAGATCCAAGGGAAACCGAGCCACGAGAAGAAGGCTGAGGCTGGTGACGCTATCGTTATGGTCGGAGGACGGGTCGGCAAGGACGGGATTCACGGGGCGACCTTCTCCTCAGAGGCCCTGCACGCCGGCTCTCCTGCGACGGCAGTGCAGATCGGAGATCCCATCACCCAGCGGAAGATGTACGATTTCCTCATGCGGGCCAGGGACATGGGGCTGTATCGGGCCATAACCGACAACGGTGCCGGAGGGTTGTCCTCTTCGGTGGGAGAGATGGCCGAGGACAGTGGCGGCTGCCTGATGGATCTGTCCCGGGTCCCATTGAAGTACGACGGGCTGTTGCCTTGGGAGATCCTGCTGTCCGAGGCGCAGGAGCGGATGACCCTGGCCGTTCCTCAGGAATCGTTGACTGAGCTTTTGACCCTGGCTGGGGAGATGGATGTCGAGGCCACTCCGCTCGGCCGATTTACCGACAGCGGTTTTTTCAAGGTCAGCTATGGGGATAAGCCGGTGGCTGATCTGGATATGGGCTTTCTCCATCACGGCCTGCCCAGAATGCGCCTGGAAGCAGTCTGGGAGCCCCCAGAGCAGAAGGAGCTGCACCTTCCCGAGGAGGCCGGGCGCCATCGAGGCCGATTGCTCAAGCGCATGCTCGGACGGTTGAACATCTGCAGCCGGGAGTACATCATCCGTCAGTACGATCACGAGGTCCAGGGGGGCAGCGTCATCAAGCCGCTGGTCGGCCAGGAAGGCAAGGGGCCGGGCGACGCAGCCGTCATCAGGCCTATCCTGGACAAGGAGCGCGGCTTCGTCGTCTCCAACGGCATCTGTCCCAAGCTCAGCGATCTGGATACCTACTGGATGATGGCCTGCGCCGTTGACGAGGCCATCCGCAATGCTGTGGCTGTCGGCGCCAACCCGGACCATATGGCCGGGGTCGACAACTTCTGCTGGTGCGATCCGGTGCAGTCTGAAAAGACACCGGACGGCCGATATAAGCTCGCCCAGCTTGTCCGGGCCAACCAGGCCCTGTCCCACTATTGCCTCGGGTTCGGCGTGCCCTGCATTTCCGGCAAGGACTCCATGAAGAACGATTATACCATGCAGGGGTACAAGATCTCCATCCCGCCGACGGTCCTCTTCTCCGTCATCAGCGTCATTCCCAGGGTCGAGGCCTGCCTGACCTCGGACTTCAAGCGCCCGGGCGATCTGCTCTTTCTGCTCGGACAGACCCGCTGCGAGATGGGCGGAAGCGAGCTGGCCGCGGAGCTGGGCCTGCGGGGCGGCGCTGTGCCTCAGGTCGACCTGCTGGCGGCCAGACGCCGCTACCGAAGTGTCTATCAGGCTGTGGCCTCTGAGTGCATCGCTGCCTGCCACGACCTGTCCGACGGTGGGCTGGCCGTGGCGGCAGCAGAGATGGCCATCGGCGGCGGCCTGGGTGCCGAGCTGGACCTGCAGGCCGTTCCGGCTGTTCCCAAGGGCCTGAGCCCCGAGGAGGTGCTCTACAGCGAGACCCCGAGCCGCCTGCTGGCCTGCGTTCCGCAGGAGAAGGAAAGCGCCTTTCGGGAGCTGTTTGCGGGGCAGACGCTCGCGTGTCTCGGCCGGGTCACCCAGACTCCGAGGCTGCAGGTACGCATGGGACAAGAGCCCATTCTGGATGAAGCGGTGGATGAGCTGAGGCAGGCCTGGGAAGGGACCTTTGATTGGTGAGCCTGCTCCGACAAAATCCGGCCTACCCCAAGTACCAGCGCCAAAGCTCCCGACCCCAGAGGATGTAGAGCATGCCTCCGAGGCTCAAGAACGGGCCAAAGGGGATGGCTGTTTGCAGGCCCTGGCTGCCGGCCTTGCGCAGGTAGAAGAGGCTGACTGCCAGGCCGCTGATGGCTGCAAAGAAGACGACCAGGGGGAGGGCCTGCCAGCCCAGTAAGGCCCCGAGCAGGAACATGAGCTTGATGTCTCCGGTTCCCATGCCTTCCACCCCTTTGAGCAGCTTGTAACCCTTCTGCAAGAGCCAGAAGCCACCGGCTCCGATGGCTCCTCCGAGCAGGGAGGCTTTCCAGCCGATACCCAGAAGAAAGGCGGCGCAGAGAAAGGCCAGCAGGCCCCCGGGGAGGGTGAAGGCGTCCGGGAGGATGAAGATTTCCAGATCGATGAAGCTGATGATCACCAGCAGCCCGCCAAAGACCATGTAGACCAGCCAAGCCCAGCCGGGCCCGAAGGACAGGGCCAGGAGAAGCGCCCAGAGCCCGGAGATCCCCTCGACCGCAGGGTATCTGATGCTGATGGGCTGCCGGCAGGCCGTGCACTTACCCTGAAGCAGGATGTAACTCACCAGGGGGATGTTCTCCCACCAACGCAAAATGTGTCCGCAGGCAGGGCAATGGGATGCCGGACGGACCACCGAGGCGGAATGGATATATCTGTGGATGCAGACGTTGTAAAAGCTACCGAGAACGAGGCCAAGGATGAGGGAGATCAGCGGGAAGAAGGCGGCGAGCCCGGTGAGGTCCATAAAGGGTTTCTTCCTGTCTTGACAACCGGCAGGGCCCCGGCCAATATTGTGGCCGTTTTTTCGACCCCGCTCGTTTAATGAAAAGAGGATGGCATGAGCAGGAGCTACCGTTTTTTCCCGGACCTTACGCCAGAAGCCCTCGCGACGCAACAGCTGTCCGGACTCAGATGGACCGTCAGCCACGCCTGGAACAACAACCGTTTCTATCAAGATCGGCTCAGGACAGCCGGCGTGACCCCCGAGGACATCACCAGCCTGAGCGACCTGGAGCAGCTGCCCTTCACCGCCGCCGAGGACCTCAAAAGCGGCTACCCCTTCCCCTTCCTTTCGGTTCCGCAGAATGAGGTCGTCAGGATTCATGCCTCGTCGGGCACGACGGGCAAGCGGAAGATTCTGGCCTATACCCGGCGGGACATCGAAACCTGGAAAACCATGCTGGCCCGCTGCTATGAGCTGGCCGGCCTGACCGAGGAGGACAGAGTCCAGATCGCCGTTGGCTACGGCTTGTGGACGGCCGGGGCCGGCTTCCAGCTGGGGTGCGAGCACTTCGGGGCCATGGCACTGCCCCTGGGGCCCGGGAACCTGGAGATCCAGCTGCAGTTCCTGACCGATCTCAAGCCCACCTGCCTATGCTCGACCGCCTCGATGGCCCTGCTGCTGGCCGAGGAGGCTGAAAAGCACAACCTCCAGGAGCACATCGCCTTGCGGACGGTTATCTTCGGGGCCGAACCGCACACCCCGAAGATGCGTTCCAGAGTGCAGGAGGTCTTCGGCCTGGAAGACACCTTCGACATCCCAGGCCTGACCGAGCTCTTCGGTCCAGGGACCGGGCTGGAGTGCAGCCTGCATACAGGGCTGCACTATTGGGCCGACCTGTTCCTTTTGGAGATCATCGACCCAAACACCCTGCAGCCAGCGGAGCCAGGCGAGGTCGGCGAAATGGTGGTCACCACCCTGAACAAGGAGGCCGCTCCCCTCATCCGCTACCGGACCAGGGACCTGAGCAGGCTCGTCCCGGGGCGCTGTCAGTGTGGCCTGGAGCTGCCCAGGCACGACCGCATCCTCGGCCGGTCGGACGATATGTTCATATTCAGGGGCGTGAACATCTATCCGGGGCAGATCGCCGAGGTTTTGGAGTCATTCGGCGATGTCAGCTCCGAGTACCAGATCCTCTTGGAGAGGAGGAACGGCCTTGATGTCATGCTGCTGAAGGTCGAGCGCAACCCCAGGGCATCGGCCGATCTAGACGAGAACCTCTCCCAGGCCATCTCGCTGGCCCTGCGGAAGCACCTCTTGGTCCGGAGTGAGGTTCAGGTGGTCAATCCCGGAGACCTGCCGCGAACCTTCGCCAAGACAAGACGGCTTTTGGACAACCGGAACTTCGAGTAAGCTGTGGGCTGTTATTTCGAGGATTCGGCCTGCAGGAGGTCCGAGCTCCAGTGCATAGCCTGGATATAGCACTCCGCAGTGAACTCCGGGGAGAGCCCGAGATAGTCGATGAGGGTCTGCAGGCTTTCCCAGTCCGCATACTCCTGGACTTGGACCAGGTCGAGCCAGACCTTGCCCTCCTGGAACTCGCCCTTGAGCGTCTCAGCCATCTGGTTGGTCAAGGGCAGGGATTTGAGGATGTCCTCCATGGGCTGGTCCAGAATGGCGTCGAGCAGGGAGAAGAGGCCAACCAGGAACATGCTCTCCGGAGGAAACGGGGTGAAGTATTTGCCGGACAAAAGCTCCAAGAAGCGTCCGCGCTGAGCCGAGCGCATGCACAGCTCCTGGCCCCGCTTAGTCGAGTTGAGCTCAGCCAGTATCTGTATGCGCAGCCAGCGCAGCAGCCGTTTGTAGCCGAGCATGTTGATGGCGTGCTTAATGGATTGGACCTTATGGGGAAGCCCGATATAGGGAGAGTTGATATAGCGAAGCAGCCGATAGCTCAAAGAGAGATCGCTCTTGATGACCTGGGTCAGCTGCTTGATGTCGTAGGCCTTTTGGTGGGAGAGCATGTCCAGGAGGTGGAGCTTGACGATCTTGTTGCCGGGAATTGACTTGCCCGGAATAATCTCCGGCTCGCTGAAGAAGAAGCCCTGAAAGAGATCGCAGCCCAGCTTCTTGGTCAGCTTGAACATGTCCCTGGTCTCAACCTTCTCGGCGACGATCAGGCACTTGGACTTTTCCCGAACCTTGCGGACAACCTCGTCGATCTGCTCTGCGCTCAAGCCCTGAACGTCCACCTTGACCATGTCCACGAGCTTGAACAGCTCCTTGTACTCCCGCTGCCCCTGATAGTCATCCAGCACCAGGCTGTAGCCCTTCTTCTTCAGGTCCAGGCAGGCCTTGAGCACGTGCCTGTCCGGGATGATGTCCTCGAGGAACTCGATGAGGACGCGGTCAGGTGAGAAGAGCAAGGCATACTCCTCTATGAAGGCCTTGCGCGGAAAGTTTATCAGGAACTTGGCCTGCTGCTTGAGCCCTTTTTGAGCTACGGACAGGCCCTCGGACAGGACCTTGCTGGTCGCTTCGTCCGACTCAGTGATTTCGGCCTGCTGTGCGCCCAGGCAATGCCGAAAGAGGAGCTCATAGCCCCAAATGTCCATGCGGCGGGTGAAGACCGGCTGCCTGGCCACAAAGAAGGGCTCAAAGGTGGTTACGTCATCGTCTTTCATGTGCGCTCGGTGCGATCGGCATCGGGTCCGAGGGAGTCGGTCCCATCAAGGGACCAGCGGGCTCAGATCGAGCCCTGTTGAAGCATGGAGCCCGCAGGCCAAGTTGGCGTTGGCCAAAGCCTGGCCTGAGGCGCCGCGGCAAAGGTTGTCAATGGCCGAGACAACAATCAGCCGGCCGGTTCGTTCATCAACGACCAGCCCAATATCGCAGAACATGGTTCCCCGGACCATTTTGACCTGGGGCAGCCGGCCGGGCGGCATGATGCGAATCCAGGAATGCTCGCCGGCGAACTGGACGTAGGCCTCTCGAATGCTCTGGGGATCGGCTTCAGGGCTCAGGTGTGCATACATGGTCGACAGGATGCCTCGATTGATGGGCACTAAATGCGGGCTGAAGGTGACCGTGACCTCACCTCCGGCATAGCCGGCCAGCTCCTGCTCGATTTCCGGGGTATGCCTGTGCCTGCCTAGGCTGTATGCCTTGAAGTTATCGTACACCTCGCAGAAGAGCATGTCCAACTTGGCTGCCCGTCCGGCTCCGCTTGTCCCGGACTTGCTGTCGATGATCAGGCTGGAGGAGCTGATCAGCTCCATGCTCACGGCCGGGTAGAGGCCGAGGAGGATAGAGGTCGGATAACAGCCTGGATTGGCCACTAACCTGGCTTGCTTGATGGCTTCGGCGTTCAGCTCGCTCAATCCGTAAATGGCTTCTGAGAGCAGGTGCTGTTGGACATGCCGGGTGGCGTACCAGCGCTCGTAAACCTCGGCAGAACGGAGGCGGAAGTCGGCGCTGAAGTCGATGACTGTAAGCCCCCGATCCAGCAGTTTGGCCGCCATATCCATGGCCGTTCCATGAGGTACGGCCAGGAAGACGAGACGACAGGTATCGCCGAGGCGTTCGGGGTCCGGCGGGGTGATCTCTAAATCGGCCGCGGCCTGGTCCTGGATCTGCGGAAAGATGTCCTTGATGGTCTTGCCCTGCTCCTGCCTGGATGTGGCGGCGGCCAGCTCGAAGACCGGATGCTTGAGCAGCAGGCGGAGCAGCTCCATACCGGTATATCCGGTTATACCGACAATGCCGACGGGTATGCGGGTCTGCTGTGATCCCATCTCAATCAGCCTTCTGGACGTATTTCATGCGCAGCTCGAAGAGAACGTTCTTCAAAAGGGCATCCTCGTCGGGCTCGAGGTTGCCTTTGGTCTTTTGCTCCAGCATCCCGAGAATGTCGATGGTATGCCGAGCCATGGGCAGATTCTGGGATGACTGGCCACTCTCGGGATCTGGAACCTCACCGAGATGAACCAGCACAGAGGAGCTCAGGGACAGGATGAAGGTGTTCATGTCCACCTTGGGCATTGGTCCGGAGTCTTCCTGTCTGGCCTTGTCAGCGTAGGCCTGAGCAGCCTGCTTTCGTTCGCCCTGCCCCGGAACATCCTGCTCCTGCGCAGACTCTTGGGTCTTTTCGTTTTGATCCGTCTGGTCTTTCTTTTCGCTCATATCCTCCTCCAGGTGAAAGAATCCATCGGCATGCGGGCTTATACGTGTGTTCCGAAGCCACCCAGGTCATGTCTGGGCGTCGCTGCGGGCTGACTCAAAGGCCAGCATGGCCTGCTCCAGGTAGTCGGGGGCTCCGGGAAGCTCGGCCCCGAGCGCTTTCAAGGACTGCTCCAGGGCATACAGGCCGGCCAGGATGTCGGCGAAGTCGACATAGCCCATGTGCCCGATACGCACAATCCTGCCTTTCAGACGATCCTGTCCGCCGGCCATGGTCACCAGGTAGTGCCTTTCGGCCAGCTCGAGCACCCGGACGCCATCGATCTCCGGGGGGAGGAGGACACTGGTCAGCCCCCAGGTATAGTGCTCGGCCACAAGAGGGTTGAGGCCCATGGCCGTGACGCCTGCCCTGGTCATTTGAGTTAAGGCCCAATACATGGCCTGCCTCTCGGCCAGGCCATCGCGGCGGAGGATATCCAAACAGGCCTTGAGGCCGTTGATGAGGTTCACCGGCGAGGTAAAGGCAGTTTGTCGAGCTTCATATCGGCTTAGCTCCACGAGCAGATCGAAGTAGTGGTTCGGGTTCGTGACACGCCGGGCCTTGTCCCACGCCTTCTGGCTCAGGCAGATCAGGGCCAGCCCCGGGGGAAGCATCAGGCCCTTCTGCGAGCCGGTCAGTAGGCAGTCCAAGCCCCAGGCATCCATAGGACACGGAGAGATGCCCACAGCGGATATGCCGTCAACCACGAGGAGCGTGTTCCTGCTGTGGGTCAGGGCCCCGAGCTCGCCCACGGGATGCAATACACCAGTTGACGTTTCCGAGGCCTGGACCAGGACACCGGCAATATGGGGCTTCTCCTGGAGCCTCTCTCCGACCTCGGACGGAACGACGGCCTGCCCCCAGGGAACCTCGAGGCGCTCCACCTTCAGCCCAAGCCTCTCGGCCATATCGGACCAGCGCAGTCCGAACTTGCCACCCTCAATGACCAGCACCGTCTCTCCGGATTGAAAGAGGTTGGTCAGGGCGGCCTGCATGGCGCCGGTGCCTGAGCAGGACAAGGGCAGCACTGCTTGCTGGGTCTCAAAAAGGAGCCTCAGTCCTTCCTGGATCTCGAGCATGAGCCGTTTGAAGGGCTCCTTGCGATGATGGACCATGTCTTTGGCCAGGGCCAGGCGGACCTCTTCCGGCAACGGCGTCGGCCCCGGCGTGAGCAGTCTGGGCTTCATAGGCATATCAGTGAGCTTCGCTCCAATTCTTTCCAGAGCCCCATTCAACTGTCAAGGGAACGCTCAGCGGCTTGACCGAGGACATGAGCTCCGCACACCGCTCCCCGACCTGTCGCACATGGTTGCCAGGCGCCTCAAGCAAGAGCTCGTCGTGCACCTGGAGGATAAGCGTGCCTTGGAGCTGATCGAGCAGTGGATCCCTATCTACGGCAATCATGGCCAGCTTGATAATATCGGCAGCGCTTCCTTGGACCACGGTGTTTATGGCTATGCGTTTGGATTGCTCGGCCAGGTTGGCATTCCGGGAGGCGATGTCCGGCAGAAGGCGCCGACGTCCGGCCAGGGTGGTAACAAAGCCGTTCTGCCGAGCAAAGGCCTCGACCTCTTCGAAAAAACGGCGAACGCCGGTCAGCCGGCTGAAGTATATGTTGATGAACTCCTTGGACTCCTTCAGGCTGATGCCCAGCTCCGCGGCCAGCTTTTGCGGACCCATGCCATAAATCAGGCCGAAGTTGATGGTCTTGGCCTTGCGGCGCTCGTCCGGGCTGATCTCCTGGGCCGGTTTGCCTAAAAGGATGGAGGCCGTCCTGGTATGAATGTCCTCTTCGCGGGAAAAGGCTTCGCACAGCTCCTCGTCGGCAGAGAGATGGGCCAGGATTCGCAGCTCGATCTGGGAGTAATCTGCAGCAACGAGCTCCATGCCTTCTGCGGCCACAAAGCAGGCGCGCATTCTGGGGCCGAAGGCCCCCCGAATGGGGATGTTCTGGAGATTGGGTCGGCTGCTGGAAAGGCGGCCTGTGGCCGTCGCCAGGTGATTGAAATGGGTGTGCAGCCTGCCGTCATGACCAATCTGCCTGGGCAAGGGATCGAGGTAGGTGGAGCGGAGCTTCTCCAGGCTGCGAAAGGTCAAAATGTCCTCGATGATAGGATGCTGGCTCCGTAAGCCTTCCAAAACGCTGCTGGCGGTGGAGGGCTGTCCGCCGGGTGTCTTGCGGCCGGTCCGCAGGCCGAGGCGATCGAAGAGCACTTCGGCCAGCTGCTGGGGGGAGCGCAGGTTGAACTCCCCGCCGGCGCGTTCAAAGATGGAGCGGCTGACGGATTCGATATCTGCCTGGACCTCCTCAAGAAAGCCTTTGAAGGCCTGGAGGTCAATGCCGACTCCTTGCTTCTCCATCCGTCGAAGAACCGGGATCAGCGGCATTTCAACAGTGTACTTCAGCTCGGTCAAACCGGCGCTTTCAATCTTTTTCCGGAGCTGCCGCCCAATGTGCAAGGCAGCTAGGCCTTGGTTGTCGCGGTGCAGGCCAAGGCCCGGCAGATGGGCCTTCAGTAGGCTCGACCACCCGTAGTCGCGTTCTTCGGGGTTGAGCAGATAGGCCGCCAGGCTGCAATCGAAGAAGCGTGACAGCGCCGGCTGCTCAAAGGCCTCGTGCAGCTCGAGGAGGTCCTTGTAGCTCGGCAGATAGACGCAAGCCGCTTCGGCCAGGGCGGCGGCAATATCGGGGGCTGAAAGATCCTCCAAAAGCTCCTCACCATCAAACCCGAGAAGAAAGCTTCCGTCTTCCATGGGAACCAGACCCAGCTCTTGCCCTTGCACGTTGAGGGGAGCAGCCTTCCCCGCCTTTACGGTTTTCTGCCGGACTGGCTGCCGCTTCGGCATGCTGACGGGTTCATCAAAGGAGATATCCAGATCCTTGAGCAGAGAACGGAACTCGTAAGCGTTCAAGAAGTCCTTTAAGCCTTCCTTGTCGGGAGGCCGACAGTGGAGCTCGAAAAGGTCTTTCACCTGGCTGGAATCTGTGCGCAGCCTGGTCAGGCGGCGGTAGAGAAAGACGCTCTCGAGATGAGGGCCGATCTTTTCCTGCTCCTTGGCGCTTAAGCGCTCGAAGTGCTCTTTAATCTTCTCCAGGCTTGGGTGTCGCTTGAGCAGATTTTTGGCCGTCTTGGGGCCAATGCCGGGCACACCGGGTATGTTGTCGCTCTTGTCGCCGACCAGGGCCTGAAAATCCGGCCATTGCCAGGGCGAGAGCCCCTCTTGCTCCTTGAAATCCTCCAGGGTGATGACTTTCTGGGTCTTCATTCCCGGATCCCAGAGGACGACGTGCTGATCGAGGCATTGCCGCAGGTCCTTGTCCGAGCCGACGATGACCACCGGATTGGTCCCTTTGAACTGCTCAGCCAGGCTGGCAATGCAGTCGTCGGCTTCGACGTCCCGGGTGGTGAAGTGCGGGATGCCCAAGAGCCCGGTGCCGTTCAGGAGGGGGTCGATCTGCTTGAAGAGTGATTCGGGCATCTTCAGGCGCTGCTCCTTGTAGCTCGGCAGGAGCTCATGGCGAAAGGTCGGACCTCGGCCGTCGATAATGAAGCAGGCGAACTCGGGGCTTTCTTCGCGCTGCAGCTTTATGAGCAGCCGGAGCATGATGTACAAGGCATTGGTCGGAAAGCCGTCGGACCTGGACAGGTCCGGGTAGGCGTAGAAGGCCCGATAGATGAAGGAGGTTCCGTCGATGAGGAACAGGGGGGGCTTGGCCCAATGAAAGGCGTGGCTGAGAGTCATCAGCTGTTGTTTTTGGCCGAAGCACTGTCGTTGGCTGCCACTGCGGGGATCTTGTCGGCCAGTCTGTTCTTGCGCAGCCTCTCCCAGATGTACTCCTGGGGATGGTCGTACTCAATTCTGTCCAGAGGGATCTCTGCCCTGGCCATGGCCTTGTGTCCGCCGGCCGAACCGAGATCACCGAAAAGACGCTGAGCAAGCCTGCCCATGTCCTGCTTGATGCCGTCCCCCCGAAAGATGACTACCAGGGAGCCGTTGTGCATCCCGGAGACGAGGTCCCAGCTCACGTCGTGCACTCGCAGAAAGAAGTCGGCCAGTATGACCAGGATATCTGTGGAGTCCACCGGCCCCATGAAGACGGTCAGGCCATCGCCGATAACCCGCATTTTTCTGAAGGCCTGGGAGAAGTACTTCAGCCACTCGACCCGGAACTCGCTGCGCACGATTTTGCGCAGGATGAGATGATCCGCGTACTTGCTTAAATATCGGAAGGCCTTGATATCCGCGTCGTGAAAATGCTGCTCGAAGCTGTGCGTGTCCGTCTTGATGCCGTAAAGGAGGGCTGTGGACAGGTGCTTCCCAGGCCTGAGATTGAAGTTGTACAAAAACTCGGTCAGGATCGTGCTCGTCGCTCCATAGTTCGGCTGGATCTCCTGAAACTCGCAGCAGACGGGCTTGTCTCTGGAAATTGGATGGTGATCGATGACCACCGAGAAGCTGAACTTGCTGAACTCTGGATGGTGATGGGGCTGGGAATCGACCAGGGCGAAGCGGTCGAACTGAGCTGCCAGCGGTGGAGTGAGGCGTTTGATTGGTATTTTCAGGTAGCGGACCATGGCCAGGTTGTCCGGTCGGGAGATCTCATTGACCATGGCCAGCTCGACGGTCTGCACCCGTCTGGCCAGTATTCGTTTCAGAGCCATGGCCGAGGCGAGTGCGTCCGGATCTCCGATGAGCAGAATGAGCCAGCGGTCGTTTTTTTTGAACAGCTTCGTCAGCTGGCTCAGCTTGGCGTCGAGCTTGCGGAAATAGGACATAACAGCTCTCTTGGCAGTGCGCGAGGCACTGCCTTACTGCAAACCCCAATTCCTAACCCAGGTTGAGAAAATGTCAAGAGATTCCTGCAATTCCCAGGGAGAAAAGGTTTCCAAGACCACGACTGTTTCAGGGCTCATTTCCGAGAGGATGCCCCGGAGAATCTTCTGGCCGTCAGGGGGCAGCTCGCTCAAAGAGCTGTGGGTGTGGCCGGAGTCGATGCCGTAGAGGTGGAGCATGGCCAGCCGGCTCCACAGCTCCTCTTGGCGGAGGAGCCAGTGCTGGTCGAAGAGCAAGAGGTGTCCAACATCGAGGCAGATGGAGCATTGGCTGGTGACTATTTCCGGCCAGAGCCGGCTGAGGTCGTTCCCTTCGATATTCTCGATCAGGAGCTCAGAGCCCAGAAAGCCGGCCTCAACCCAGCCTCGGTAGAAGTCCGTAAAGAGGCTGGGATCGTCCGGCGGGTGGAGGACATAGCCGCTCGGGCTGAGGAAGGCGGCTTTTCTGGCTAGGGCCGTAACCGTCTTCAGGGCAGCCTGAGGGCCTGACGCCCAGGGGAGATCCACTGGGAGATGGACGTGAAAGCGCAGGCCCAGGCTGGCCAGCCATGGGGGAAGATCCTCTGTGGAGTAGTCCAGGCAGGCTTGGCTCTCCAGGAAGAGAAGGGCGACTTCGTCGACCATGTTCTGAAGCCGGCGGCAGTTTTCGGCCACGCCGGTCGGCCAGACGAAGGACGGGGCGGCCAGGGTCCAATGGTCTGAAGGGGAGCGGGCGCTTGGCACTGAAGGTTCTCCGGCGCTCGAGTGGGAACAGGGAGTGCGGCCTGCCTGAATCAATTACAAGAGGCTGAGCTGCTTTTCCTGCCTGATCGTTTTGCTGACGTTTTTGAACTTCTGGACGCCATTCCAGTCCAGAAGCGACAGAAAAGGGCTCGGCTGGAGAAGGTGCTGCCGTCCGTAAATGCTGCGCTTGGCAGCCGTGCTCAGGAAGAGACGGGACTTGGCCCGGGTCATGGCCACGTAGAAGAGGCGCTTCTCTTCCTGGGGGTCCGGCCGCTCGTCAGCCTGCTGCGGTTTGCCGGAGAGCAGCTCCTTGCCCGCGAAGGGCACGATTCCCTGCTCCACGGCAGGCAAGAACACGGCCTCGAACTCCAGACCCTTGGCTGCATGCATGGTCAGCAGGCGAATCTTCTGGGCCTTCTCCCGTACCCGGCTGAGGTCGCTCTCCAGATTGATCCAGCTTATCAGGCCGCTCCAGCCGCGGTGCTCAGCATAGGCTTTTTTGAGCTCCTGAAAGGGCTGGCTCTTCCAGAAGAGATGGTCGAAGGGGGGCATGTCCTGGAAGTAGGCGGCCAGTCCCTGCGGACCTTCAGCGAGGATACGGTCCGGGCAGTCCAGGGTTTCGCCTGCCCCGTCCGGTCCGATGCCCAGAAACTCGGCTGCCGTTCTGATAATCAGGGCGATCCGGGGTTCCTGCCAGAAGGGAAGGTCCTCAGGCACACTATAGGGCAGCCCGAGACGATTGAGGCTGCGTTCTATTGGCGGGAGCAGGGCCTTGAAGCGGGCCAGCACGGCGATGTCACCTGGGGCCAGCTCGCCGGCGGTCTCCTGGTCCGCCTGGGTATGGGCCGTGCCCCCGAGGAGCTTTTTGGCGCTCTCGGCAATCCAGAAAGCCTCTTGATCGGCTGTTTCCCCCCGATAGTAGGCAATGTCCGCCTGCCCGGCCAGAGCCGCCTTCAAGGGCGTTCTGTTTGGAAAAACCATGCTGGCGAAGTCCAGGAGGTTCTGTCTGCTGCGATAGTTTCGTTCCAGACTGATGACCTTCAAGGCCGGCCAGAAGCCTTCCAAGGTTTCGCGGACCTGTTGAGCGGCTCCGCGGAAGGAGTAGATGGACTGGTCCGGATCGCCGATGGCGAAGAAACCTTTGCCCTGGGGCTGAGTCAGGCGCCGGATGAGCTCGAGCTGAAGCCGGGACATGTCCTGCACTTCGTCGACCAGAACATGGTCGTACAGGCCGGACGGCTCTCGGGACTGCTCGAGCTGCTCCAGCCAGGACTCGAGCAGATCCGTATAGTCGGCCAGGTTCCAATGGTCTTTCAGCTGAAAATACTCCCGGGCCCATTCCTCCAGGGAGTCGTCGAGGCGCCTGCCCTCCCTGGCCAGATTGAGCGACCTCCAGGCTGAATCAAGCTCATGAGGTCCGAGCCCCGCATTGGCCTGCTCGAAGACCTTTTTGGCCTCCTCGTCAGAGAGCAATACCGGGGTGTGCCGATGAACATCGAGCCAGTTGGCGTAGGCCAGGGCATGCAGAGTGTCCGAGACAGGCAGCCTGTCCTCTTGTCCGAGCATGGCTTGAAGCCGTTCCTGAAGCTCCCTGGCGGCGGCCCGGGTGAAGGTGACGGCCAGAAGTCCCTCGGGCCGGCTGCCGGTTTCCAGGAGGTGGGCAATGCGGCCCATCAGAGTCCGTGTCTTGCCTGTGCCAGGTCCAGCCAAGACCAGGACAGGCTCAGGCCCCGCAGCGACCGCATCTTTTTGTTTGGCGTTGAAGGTCCGCCGCTCAGCCTGGGGCTCTTCGCGGCTCCGCGCCCAGTCCTTGAAGCGGGAGGCCAGGTTTTTCCGTGGGGCCGTGTCCGGTTCGGAGCTTCGGTCGATTAAGCTTCGGCCGCGGGTGAACTCCTGACGTTCACGGGGGGTGAAAACGGAGATGACCCCGTATTGCCCGTCAAAACCCGGCTGTCGGAAAACATCCCGGTTGCGCATGCGCTTGATGCCCTCGGCCAGGAGTGTCGAAAAGCGGCCGATGTCTTCCAGGGGAGCATGCTGGAGAATAAAGAGCTCCGAGCCGAGCTCGGTGATCAGCTTGGCGTAGGTCGAGGTGACGGTCTTGGTCTTCGGTCCGACGCCCAGGATCTCTCCGAGGATCTCCTGCAGGGGAATAAGCGGAGTGAACCCAGGCTTGGCCGAAGGCTGCTGGGGCTGTGACCTGTCGGCCAGGCTGAGGACCCGGTGGAGGACCCCGAGGGTCAGCGGCTGGCCGCAGACGGGACATATGTTGCCAAGCTGCCGGCTTTCGCGAGGATCCAGGACCACTCCGCACTTGCGGTGCCCGTCGAGGTGATACTTGCCTTCTTCTGGGAAGAACTCCAGGGTTCCCAGAAACTTATGGCCCAGGCCAACCCCTTTGAGGGCCCTGAGGATCGTTTCGTAGGAGGGCTCCCCGGAAAAGATGTTGGCTTCACGAGCCAGCTTGTCACCCGAATGGGCGTCGGAGTTCGAAACCAGGGAGAAACGGTCCAGCTTGCTCCAGAGCCAGTTCATCTCCGGGTCCGAGGACAGGCCGGTCTCCAAGGCGAAGATCTCTCCGGCCAGGGAGCCGAAGCATTCCTCGAGGCTGTCGAAGCCGGACTTCGATCCGAAAAGGGAAAACCATGGAGTCCAGACATGGGCTGGAATGACGAAGGCCTGGGGGTCCAGCTCCAGGACCATCTCCAGGAGATCCCGGGCGTCGAGGCCGAGAATGGGCCGGCCATCTGAAGCGATGTTTCCGATTTGGGCCAGGCGGCTGTTCAATTGCTTGGCTGCGTCGAAGGTCGGCAGGTAGACCAGATTGTGGATTTTTCTGACCGAGCCGCCTCGTTTGTAGATGGAGCTGAGCTCGGTGCAGAGCATGAACTTGGTTTTGAGCGGCGGGGAGCATCCTTTGAGCCAGGGGATCTCCTCATCGAGTCCGGTGGGTTCTTTGAGGCTGAAAAGCCCGCCGTCTTCCTGCTGTAGCTGGTCCTCGAGCTCCTGGAACCATTCCGGATGGGTGAAGTCGCCCGTGGCCAGGACCTTGATACCCTTGACCGCCCCCCAGGCTGCCAGATTGCGGACGGAGAGCCGTTTGCTCGTGGCTCTGGAGAACCTGGAATGGATGTGCAGATCGGCATAGAAAACGTCCATGTATGGCTCCCGAGCAAGTGTCTGTATCTATGGGCGCCGAGGCCCTCTTGACTCCAAGGCTGCAACGGGGCCTGCACCCTGATCCGTTCGTCTCGGGCGGACAGGGTCAGTGGGCTTCGCTTTCCCGCTCGAAGCAGTAGACGCGGGCTTCTGCGCCCTGAGGAGACCTGTTGCGGATTGTAATCCAGGAGTTGTTCTCTCCGGCCAGACGCTGGGCAATGGATAGCCCGAGGCCAGTACCCGTCCGTTTTGTGGTGATAAAGGGGTCGAATATCTGTTTTGCCCGCGATGCATCCACTCCTGGCCCGTTATCCCTGATGGAGAGGTATTCGCCGTTGCTGTCGGCATTCAAGCCGATGGAGACTTGGGGATCGGAAACCTCCTGGACGGCCTGAACCGCGTTCAGGATAAGGTTGAGCAGCACCTGATGGAGCTGCTCCGGGTCCCAATACCATTCCTGGGAGTCCAGCCCGGGCTCGATGCTGAAGCTGACCTGGTCGTATTGGGACTGGACGTTCATGAGACAGGAATGGACGACCTCGGCCAGGGAAACCTGCTCGGCATTGGCCTGCGACGGTCTGGCGAAGACCAGGAAGTCGCTGATCAGGCGATCCAGCCGCTTAATATCCCGTTGAATGACTGCATGCAGCCTTTCTGTCTGCTCCTTGGTCAGGGTATCCCGGATGATCAGCTGCAGACTGGCCTTGATTCCGGCCAGGGGGTTCTTGATCTCGTGGGCCAGCCCGGCTGAGAGCTCACCCAGGGTGGCCAGCTTCTCCATCTGGTTGACCCGTTGCTCGAGCTCCTTGATCTTGGTGATGTCCGAAGACAGGATCAAGTAGGACTGCTCTTCAGGAATGGGGCTGAATGTGGCGCCGAGGATCCGATCCGAGTCTTCCTGACGGACCTCGGTCCGAAAGCTGTCCTTCTTGTCCCATTGCCGCCACAGGCTGTCCAAGTCCGGCAGAACGTCGGACAGGCTGGCGCCAATGGCCTGGGTCGCATCAGGCAGGCCGCTCATCTCCAGGGCTTTGCGGTTGATGGTCGAGATGCGGCCCTCCTGGTCAACGACCAGGAGGGCGCTGGTCATCCAATCGAAGACCCGGAACTTGAGGTTCTCCGAACGCCTGAACTCTTGCTCCTGCAAGGCCATACGCGACAAGAGCTGATCCTCTTGCCCGTAGCCGAGCTTGAGGAGTGTAAGAATCAGGCCGAGAGCCAAAGCTTGCAGAGAGAGGTAATAGATGAGCTGTGTCGGGTTCAGTGGAGGCGTTTGCCAGCTCTGTGGATAGAGGTGCTGCCAGAGGGAAATAATCAGCATAAAGCAAGCGATGCAGGCAGTGACAATGTTGGCCGTTTTAAGACCTAAAAGGCGGCCGTAAAGGAAGATGACCCCGAGAAAGAGAAAAAAGAAGTTGCTGCTGATGCCACCGGTGATGATCACTAGAAAGGCCACCAGGACCATGTCGGCCCCGAGCTGGAGCCTGAAGAAGAAGAGGATGTCGTTGAACAGGGACCAGGTCAGCAGGAAGAAGGCGGTCATACCGAAGCCGACCACCAGGAAGACCGTGTAGTGGGGCTCCAAGAAGAAGCGGAAGTACCCGGTATGGGCCTCCTTGTTCAACCACGCCAGTCCAAGGGGCAGCAGAAGCAGGACCAGAAAGAGCAGACGGGCCAAGCAAACCTTGACAACCATCTGCTGCAGGTGAGGGCGCAAGGCGGTGCTGACCCGCCCCTCATACAGGGTGGCACTCGTCTGGGTCATCGTGGATCTTTTTGAGTGTGTGCTCCAGGGCTGGCAGGACGGCTTCAAGGTTGTCCCTGACGCCGCCGGGGCTGCCGGGCAAGTTGATGATCAGGCTGTGTCCGAGAACGCCGCAGACCGCTCTGGAGAGCACAGCCTGCGGTGTTGCTTTCAGCGCTGCAGCGGCCATGGCGTGCTCGAACATGGGCAAGCGCCTGTCCAGCAGGGCGCTCGTCGTCTCTGGGGTGATGTCCCGTGAGGTCAAGCCGGTGCCGCCTGTCGTGCAGATGATGTCCATCCGCCACTCCAGGGCCAGGGTGGCCAGCAGAGCTTTGAGCTCCCCCGGATCATCAGGGATGAGGAAACCCCGGGTATAGGCAAGTGGAATGTATTGCCCGGCCAGGTCGGGAATGGCTGGTCCGCTGGCATCGGGCCGTTCCCCACGGGCTCCCTTGTCGCTAAGGGTTATCCAGGCCAAAGCATAGCCTGCCGAATGCATTCGGCAGGCCTGCTTGCCGCTGTCGATAGCACAGTCTTCCAAGGCCCTGAGCCAAAAGGACCTGGATCTTGAGGGATCTTCAGGCTGGGCTGGATGTCGAAAGACACCGACAATCTGCAGCCTTGCCTGGGCATCTGGAAGATGCAGCTCGGTTCCCACGCCGAGCGGAGGCTGGTCGTCGGTAAGAAGCAGAGGGGCTTCTGTTCCAGCTGGAGCTGCCGAAGGGCTCAACAGGAGGTGCTCGTTCGATTTCAGTTGGAGGCGTCTCGGGGCTTCCAAATCCATTCGTCACTCTCCGGCAGGACTGAGGCTTCGCAGTGCCGCTCCGAGCGGTGAACCTCGAAAAAACTTAATTGAGCCGGTATTTTCAACAGCTCAGTCCGCTCATCAATGAAGCGGGGAGCGGCTCTGCCTTTCAGAATGCAGCTGCACCGCCAGACCAGGGCTGTTCCGCCCGGATTCAGCGGACGCGACAGGAGTCGAAGCCCTAGGTCTGTCCGCCGGTCTGGGCCTCCTTGGAGAAGGCATCCTTCCGCCAGGGATGCTCCTCTCCGCGGGCGAGGCGGAGGATGTTGTCCCTGTGTCTGTAAAAGACCAGGCAGAGGACCAGCAGGCCAAGGAGAATAAAGGAAAAGTCCCCGGCCAAAAGTATGAACAGAGGCAGTGTGGCGACCAAGCCCAGGGAGCCCAGGGAGACGAAGCCGGTGAACCAAATGAGCAGCAGGCAGATGATGACCGACCAGACCAAGGGGCCGGGAGTGACGGCGGCAAAGACGCCTATGCTTGTGGCTACGCCTTTCCCGCCCTTGCGCTTGAGAAAGATGGAGTACATATGCCCGAGCAGGGCAGCAAGCCCTGTGGCGGTAAGGAATACAGCACTCGGGCTGATGGCGGCGGCGATGAGCATGGGAACAAAGCCCTTGGCCATATCCAGGACGAAGGTGAGCAAGCCGTAGCCAGCGCCGCATGTCCTGGCCACATTGGTCGCTCCAGTGTTCCGGCTGCCCCAGAGCCTGGGGTCAACCCCCTTGCTGATTTTGGCTATGACGAGACCAAAGGGTATCGAGCCGAGAAGATAGGCCACCAGCAGCCAGCCGATCTGTGCGATGACTTGGTTCATGTGTCCTCCTCCCAGGCTGAGTGTACTCGAATTTCGTTGTTCAAAGGGTCGATATGCCCTAAGCGCAGGCGGTAGCTCTGTCCGGGGTAGCGTTTGCTTTCGAAGAGGCGGCTCGGGGCCCGCACAAAGATCTGTTCTCTGGGCAGAGACAGGGTAATGGTCTGCCCGTTCTCTCCGACAAGGACCCCATTCCAGGTCGAAACCTTACACCACCTTTTGAGATAAAGCAACTTCCAATAGCGCGTCCGGTAGCGTTGGATCTGGGTTGCGGCTTGTTGGCGGGCGCTGAGCCATGGAAGAACCTGCTCGAGATCTTCCGTGGATCGTGCCGGGGCTCCGTGCTTCAGGAAAGTAACGATCTGGTGCATGTTCAGAAGGTCAATGTAGCGTCTCAGGGGCGAAGTTATCGGGGCATAGCCCTCGACGCCGAGGCTGGCATGGCGCTTTGGCTCTAGATCGAGCCGGGAGCTGCTCATTTCTTGCATTATCCGAAAGATGTCCACAGGATCGCGCCATACGCCCGAGCAGCTGGGGGACAGGCTGATGCTCTGGGTGCGGTGCAGCAGCGGGATGCCCCTCTGTGTGGCCCAGCTGGAGATGATCTGGTTGGCCAGAATCATGAACTCGCTGACCACCAGCTGGGCTTTGGGGTGGGAGATGGATTTGTCCAGCTGCACTTCGACATCGCCGTCACACGGTTGCACTCGGATATGCGGCTCGTCCTGCTCCAGAATAACGGCTCCATTGCTGAGCCTTTGAAGGCGCAGCTTGTCAGCTAGAGCCAGGGCGTGCTGCAGCTCTGCTCCGCCTCGGCCGAGCTCGAGATCCTGCTCAACTTGGGCGTAGGTGGCGTTCGTTTCCACGGCTGTCCAGGTCTGACGGAGCTCGGTCTGCAGAAGCCGGCCGTCGGAGTCGAGAAGGAGATCCATGAGCAGGGCTGGCTTGCTCCGCCCGGCATGGAGGCTGTAGATCTCCGTCCCCAAGGCTTCCGGTAGCATATGGCTGCTGCCTTCTGGGAGGTATAGGCTGCTGCCCCGGCGAGCCACCTGGTTGTCCAGCTCGGACCCGAACGGCCAGGCCAAGACCGGACAGGCCAAGGCCAGGGTCAGCCTGTATCCCGAGTCGCTTCGCCAGGACAAAGAGAAGGCGTCGTCGATGTCCCGGGTGGACGGAGAATCGATACTGGTCAGGCCGAGGGGCTCCGGCGGCTGCCTGAGCCTCTGGAAAGCTTCCGCCTGTTCCCGTATCTCCTGCTCAAAAGGCTGTGACCACTCGTCGCCCCAAGCGTAATCGGCTTGATCCAGGAGATAGTTGTGGTGAGGCGGCAGGATTCCCCAGGCTTGAGCTAGGAGAAGCGGGAGATGCTGGTTTTGGGGAAGCTCGCGGCTCATTTCGCTCCAAAGGTCCTGGAAGTCCTTGTCCTCAGGATCCGACACCCCGCGCAGGAGGAGCTGTTTCAGCTCAGCGGCCACCTCCTCGGGCAGCTCGGGGGGATTGGCTGAGTCCGGCGATCTGGACTGCTTCCAGAGATGCTTCAGGAACTCCTGTCCATGGCTTATGAAACGGCGCCTGCGTCTGGAGGCTTCCAGCTCGGCCAGCCGATGGTTGACGGTTTCCGATCCGAAGACCTTGAAGCCGGGGGGCTGGAACTTGAAGTGGGTTTTGAGCTCCAAGAGGGCATGACCTACGGCGGCCAGCTGATCACAATCGGGGTCCTGCCACACGAGGCCAGCGAACCATTCAACTCGCCCTTCGTGAACCTCGTCACGGGTCAGCTCCCAAATTTCCTGGGCGTCGATCTCTTGCAGGAGCGCTTTCCTGCGTTCCCGATGGTGGATGAGGCGTTCGATGGCCTCTTCTCGAGAGCTGTCTCCCGGATAGACTGGACCGCTCCAGGGAAGGATTCGCGACCGAGGAACCTTCTTGTCTCGCTTGTTGATGCTCAGGATCTTGATGGAGCTGCCCTGCGACTGCTGCACCCAGCCCAGCACGGGCTGATTGTCCTGAAGAAACTCCACCAGGCAGCCTGGTTGCAAATGCATATCTGGCTTGCTCATACTCTTGTGACGGAAATGTTTAGCTCGTGCCCTGAGACAGGGCCGTCGGGTTGTCTGGCGACCCGGCGGGATTTTGCGGAACAGCGGCTCCAGGCATCAAGCCGCAGCGAAGTACGTGTATCCCTGTGAGTCCATGGCCCCGGCTGAGAAGAGCAATTGCCTCAGGGCTGAGTCCATCCATGCCGGCGGCGTATCCCCCTCGGTAGAACCCCCGCCATTCGACCTGGTTGGGACCTAATGCTTGAAGGCTCGCTGGGCAGTAAAGACCATGGCGATTTGTGGATCGGCCTCGTTGACCGCTTGAATGACCTCGGCGTCGTTCAGTGAGCCTCCAGGTTGAGCTATGGCAGTCACTCCATGCTCAGCGGCCAAGTCCACTCCATCCCTGAAGGGGAAGAATCCGTCAGAAACGAGGACTGAACCTGGAAGCCCGGCCTTGTCGTCCCGGGTCTGATTCTGGATTTCCTCCAGGATCTGCTCTGACTCAGATTCACTCCTGGCCTTGCCCCGAAGCTCGTAGAGCGACAGGCCGCACCGTTGATACGCCAGGGCATCGGCGTACTTGGTGTAGGCCTTGTGAATGGTCAGATCGACACAGCCCACCCTGTCCTGCTCTCCGGTGCCGATGGCCACCGTAGCCCCGTCTTTGGCGAAAAGCACGGAGTTCGAGGTCACCCCAGCCTCGACCGCCCAGGCGAAGATGAGGTCTTCAGCCTCGCGCTTGTCCGGTTTCCTTGCCGTGACCGTCAGCGTGTCGCTTTCGGCAGTGGCCGGGATCAGATCCTCCTCGGATAGTACGCTGTTGCGAAAGGAGAACTGGACGATGAGCCCGCCGTCAACCAGGGACTTGATGTCCAGAAAGGGGCGCTTCAGCTCCTTTTCGAGCTGGCTCAGGCCCGGAATCTTCAAGATGCGCAGGTTCTTTCTCTGCTTGAGGAGGTCCAGGCTTGCGGGTTCAAACTCAGGAGCGGCCACGACTTCGAAATAGGCGTTGCTGATAAACTCGGCGCTGGACTTGTCAACTGGGGCGTTGCAGACAACGGCTCCTCCAAAGGCGGCGATTCGGTCGCAGAAGTAGGCTTTGCGCAAGGCGGACTGCAGGCCCTCATCGGACCACGCTGCACCGCAGGGGTTGTTGTGTTTGAGGATGACCGCGGCCGGCTTTCTGGAGAGGTATTGCAAGATGTTTAGGCCGTTGTCCACATCGGTGAGATTGATCTTCCCTGGGTGCTTCCCGGACTGGAGCATATGCTCGACAGTCAAGGAGGAGACAAGGTCGAGGCCACCGGAGCGAAAGGGGACTCCACCAAGCTCCAGCCCGCCTTGGACAGGCTCATACAGGGCTGCGGGCTGATCGGGGTTCTCTCCGTAACGCAGGCCCTTTTCCTCCCCTTGAATCAGCCAGGTCCTTTTCTTGAAGATCAGCTCTTGATTCCCGAGGTTCACATGAAGCTTTTCAGGAAAAGGATCCTCCTGCATGGAACGGTACATCTTTGTCAGATCGCTCATGGCTGCGCTCCTCAGCGTTTGGCCGCTTCGTTCAAGCCTGCGAAGGCTCGGCTTGCCATGGGGCAGCAGCCTTCCCCAGCGGCGTGTCCTCCTTGCAGGCAGCGTCTCGACTGCCCCCGGCTTCCTGTAGGGTAGCAACCGGAGACAAGCAGCGCACTTATCCGGGCTGTGTCTTTGTGTAGCTGTTTTCCGGGAAAGAGGTCAACGGGTAAATGAGCCCCCGGCTCCAGGGGTTCAACCGTTCAGACCAAGGGCTTTAACCAGGATTTGCCCCCCCGCCCCGCCTCAGGGCGCAGGGTGAGCTCAAAATACTCATGGCTGTCTCTATGGCTTGTGCCGCGATGGAACCTGCGTTCGGCGCCTCGCCCACGTGGCGCCTTTTTAATGTTCCCGTGGGCCGGAGCAGGCCTGAGGATTCATCAGGAAAAACCGCCTCAGCCCCCCTTGAAGAGAAGGGAGATTGCGGGTTAGAGTTGGCAACCGAAAAAGAGTGCTCTGGCAGAGCATTCGGGGATGACACAGCATACGCCGGGGGAAGCGAAGTGGAAAGAGCGTTGGAAAAGTTGGCCAGGCAGCTGCTCTCCTTTGACGAGGCCTCTTTGTTGGGTCTCTGGGAAACGTACTACGAGCGGGTGCAGCGTTTTGAGCCGACCCGCAGGTGGGAGGAGGCCGTTCTGGTTTTAAGCCTGATTCAAGCGGTGCATTGGAAGAATCTCCTGTTCAATACCAAGTGGGCCGAAGAGAAGTCCTCTCCGCCCGAAGGCGAACATCCTGAGCCGCCTGGCGATGAGCAGCGCCCACCGGGCTCTTCGCAGAAGCCGGACCAGGTCAAGGGCCACAT
>Ga0207797_1000389_pt1 | contig 34064 bp, 28 predicted proteins | sample PRCRCaboRojoPR_6_FD_187275 | JGI IMG/M metagenome (GOLD analysis project Ga0207797, IMG submission 187275) | Marine sediment microbial community from Cabo Rojo, Puerto Rico - PR CR 10% Liquid 1 (SPAdes) | ecosystem: Environmental > Aquatic > Marine > Coastal > Sediment | place: Cabo Rojo, Puerto... | reverse complement strand
GGAATATAGAGATAATCGTGCCCGTTCCGGAGCCCGAAAATGCTCCCCTGGCTTCGGGTGTAGAGGTGCTGGAAATACGCATACTGTCCCCCGTCAGAAACCGAGTATTTTTCCTGGGGCGGCAGCCGGGTACCGGGAAGAGCACCGGCCCCGTAGAATCTGAGATTCAGGCTCCAGATATCCGGTTGATACTCATAAATCGCTTCCGCCGAGAACTTCTGAAACGAGAAGTCACTCCAATCTCCAAGGATGGTAGTGATAGCGTTCAGAGTGAATGAGCCTGTCCATTCCACTCCCCGGAAATCCAGCTGATATTCCCCGACCACCTGATTATTCCGACCGTCACTCCAATCGTATACGGTATAGCGGTGTTCTGAGACTGTGATATTTCGAAATCCCAGCGAAACGGACTGTTTCGGAAGAAGTTCGAAGGCCCGTTCCCAGGTTTTCATCAGGCTCACCGCATTCCATTGACGCCCCTCCATGTTAGCTATCCGAAGGCTGTAGCGGAGTCGGGAGTGGAGATGGTACAGTGTATTGGCGTACCGCATATCAAAATCAAAAGAGCGTGATTTCACGCCGTACCAGAGATTGAGCCCCATATTCCGGTACTTTCCTTTATAATGGCGATTAAAAGAAACCCCGATCTTCCCCCCGTCAATATCGTTGTACCAGAGTTTGGGATCCCACTCGACGACAAAACGGTCCCTGGGATAATAGGTGATTGCCGGATGATCGGGCATATATTCGTATCGTGGAATCCCTGACACGTTATTCATATAGTTGACATCGAGTATCCGGTTGTCCGGATCCAGTGTTACTTTGACCGGGTTGTCAGAAGTCGTAAACTGAACCACGCCCCGTTCCCGCCGGGCGAACCAGCGTTTTCGCACCGTCTCACCATTTTCCAGTGAGAGCTTAACAGTTACCGGCATATGATAGGTCCCGTGTTTTTCAATTTTCACGGTTGTGTGATAGATTCCGCCGATACCGGGACGAACGGTGAATTCCTGCAAACTATAATCCACATAACCGGTGCTGTGAAGCCATTGCCGGAAGAACCAATCCAGGTTCGTTTCGGCATGGGATTCCATTACTGTGCGAAACCGGTGTTCGTTCACATGTTTGAATTGCCAGGTTTGATAATATTCCCGCAATCCGGCCCAGAAGGCCTGTTCCCCCATTACGTATTCCAACATGCCGAGCATGAGACTGGCTTTCGTATAGACATTAGTATAATAGGATTCTATAGAGGTGAACTCATGCGCAGGCAATGCAATGGGTTGATCATTACCGCTTAACTGGAGATCGATCACCCGGTTCTGATCAGTTTCATATGCCGTTTCTCTGGGAAACATCACAAGATATCCCGGGTAATCATCGTTGAGTTCGGCAAGAGCACGTCCTTCTTCCCCATAGTGGTATTCAAGGTAGCGTCTGGTCTGAAACGTGGTAAAGCCTTCATCCAGCCAGGCTTCATTCATCTCATTATTACCCAGGATGCCATAGAAGTAGATGTGTCCGATCTCGTGAACAGCAAGCCCCTCATCCACATAACCGTCCATGACCAGCATGGGATACTCCATCCCGCCCCCAAGCAGTCCATGGACCACGGTCAACTGCGGGTAGGGATACTTCCCGATCTTCTGTTCAAGCCATTTAAGAGCATTCAGTGCGTGAGCGAGAACGGTCCGGCTCCAGGTGGGTCCTTGGTTATCGTTATAGAATACCCGGACTTGTATATTATCATACGCGCCTTTTTCACACACGAAATGCGGTGAGGTGTTCCAGGCGAAGTCGTGAACCCGTTCTGCGCGGAACGTAACGGTACGTCTGCCTGTTCGGTCCAGCCTGGCGGCCTTTCTCCCCTGAAATGACTGAAACCACTCCGAGTACGACCGGGAGGTATCCACATCCACCTCATCCCAGCCGGGATCTCCCGAAATAACCTGACCGGTGGCGGCAACGATGAAGCTCGCCGGGACATCCATGGTGACTTCAAATGTACCGAACTCCCCGTAGAATTCGCCGCCATAATGCCACTGATCGTTATCCCATCCGTTGTTGTCGTAGACCACAACTTTCGGATACCACTGAGCGAAATCGTATTGATTGCCTTCGTAACCCGCGCGGCCATAGTGTTTTCTCAGATGATGGGTGAATTGCATATGCATAACCATTGAATCGCCCGGGGCCAACCCGGCCGGCAACGTTCCCCGCAGTATCGTTCCGTTCACCTGGTGGTCTGAGGATTCCTCGCCATAGAGTGATACTGTAAAGTTGGAGATTTCAATCGAACTGCGGTGAGGTGGCGCAGGAGGTTTGCGGTAGAACTGTTTTCCCTCAATGGAGCGCAGGGTGGTTTCATCCCGAAAAGCATTGGGAAACAAATGAAAATAAACATTCTGTAACGTATCCGGTGAGTTGTTCTGGTAGAGGACACGTTCGGTACCCGACAGGAGTTGTCGGGTGGTATCAAGGGTGACGGATATGTCATACGCCACATCCTGCTGCCAGTAGTTACCCGTATCAGGTATGGTAGTGGCGTTCAGTGAGCAGGCGGCGCAGAGTGTGATCAGGATCGCGAGCTTCTTCATCCGGGCCTTATAAGCAATTAATCTGAACGAAAAGCAAAGATCGTAATTTTACAGATTAGCCCTGGAAATACAACATTGATGTCCCTGACTTTGTGGTGCGGTGGGTGGAAACATTGGCAAAAGAGCAGAATTGCCTGCTAGACAAACAGGCAATTCTGCTTACTTAAAATTGCAACTCAGGATGTGACGGCCTGGACATCATTCCATAATGTTTCGGCGGTCTGCGGACCCAGATATTTCTTATGAACTTTCCCTTCCGGACCGATGATAAAGGTGGTTGGGATTGCCCGTACGCCACCGTACAGCTGGGTGATTTTCATGAGATAATCATTGTCACCGGTCAGCACCGGATAATTCATTCCCTGCTGTTCGGCAAATTTCCGGATTTCTTCGGTCGTTCCACTCTGCAGTGTCACACCAAGTATGACGAATTTGTCGGTATCTCTGTTTTCCGTCATTTCGATAAAGTCAGGGATCTCTTTCCGGCAGGGTGGGCACCAGGTAGCCCAAAAATTTAAAATTACGGCCTTCCCCTGATAATCCGCGAGTTGTACGTTTTTCCCGTCCAGGGTCTGCAGCTGAAAATTTGGCGCTTGTGGATTGGTCTCCTGGCCTTTGGAAAACGAAATAGCTTCCTGGTCCTCCAGAGAAACCGTTTGGTTCCCGGCGAAAATCGCAGACCCCGCGATCACACCACCAATCACGAGTCCCGCGATTGCAACAGTTAATACAATTTTATTTTTCATGACGCTTCTTCTCCTTCTGATACGTTTTTGGTCAATGATTCAGCAGATGATAGAGCTTTATCCATTCTACGGAGAAATTTTTCCGGCGGTTCGTATCCTGTTAACCGCAATTGTGTGATTTCTTCACCGTTCTCATCAAGAAATACAATTGTCGGAACTCCTCTGATACTGTACTCTTCTTTCAATCGCTGCACGGCAGGGTCGTTGTTTTGCGTCAAATCGGCTTTGAGGGTTGTAAACTGTTTCGACTGACTAATGACTGCCGGATCACTGAAAGTAAACTTGTCCAGTTCTTTGCAGGGAATACACCAGTCAGCATAGAAATCGATTATCACCGGCATATTGGCCGAGGCGGCCTGAGAGATTTTCTCGGCACTGTAAGGTTCCCAGTTCACTGAGGGTGATGATTCGCTCGCCCCCGCCGGGATGACAATCCAGAGTCCCACCGCCAGGAACAGTACACCTACAGCCGGTTTAAGTATCTTGAACGGAGTGGAATCAGAGCGTCTCCAGGTGATTATTCCCAGAAAGAAGGCTCCGGCGAAGGCCACTATCCCCAGCAGAATTTTGTACATCTGTGCTGAGAAAAGCGGTTCCAGGAAGTAAATGGCCATACCGATCAGGATGAATCCGAAGATATAGCGCACCCAGACCATCCACTGTCCGGACCGGGGGAGCTTTGAGAGGAGCCCGGAGAAAGTTCCCAGTATCAGGAAGGGTAATCCCAGACCGAGACTCAGCACAAAGAACATCAGAAAGCCGAGATAGGGGTTTCCGACGTCTCCGACAAAAATCAGAAGGCTCAGCACAAACGGGCCAATACAGGGTGCCGCAATAATACCGACAGTCAATCCCATGAACAGTGATCCCACAATTCCCTGCCGGGATTTCCCGCCAATGGAAGCGAGGCTCTGGGGCACGGTGATCTCGTACGCGCCGAACATGCTCGCTGCCAGAGCCACCAGAATCAGTGCAATGAAGCCTAACACCAAGGGATTCTGCAGTGCGGTCCCGATCATCTGTCCCGTCAATGCCGCCACTGTTCCCAGCAGAGAGTACATAATTGCCATCCCCAGGACATAGAACAGTGCGAGGACAAAGGTGTTTTTAACCGTATCTCCTTTGGCCTGCCCTCCGAAATAACTCACAGTGATAGGAATGAGGGGATAGACGCACGGCGTAAGATTCAGTGCCAGTCCTCCCACAAAGACAAGGAGCAGCGTAATTAGCAGCCCTCTCTCGCTTAGCCAGCCACTGATCTGAGATTCGGATGCCGCGGCGGCAGTTCCGGATTCTTCGCCACCGGTTTCCATACCGCTAAATACACCTGCGTGTGTTTCTTCGACATCCGAGCTGTTATCGGCAACGGGCAGGGCCGCTGTGAAACTCTGTTCACTCGGAGGCAGACAGGAAGTGTTATTGCAAGATTGGTATTTCAATGTACCGTTTACTTTGACTGAATCACCGGTAAATGATTCGTCAACGCTGATAGCGGTGATGATATGAGCCGTTCCCTCATAGACCGCCACTTCGTTCTCAGAAAAATCGAATTTGTAGCGCTTCGCCTCGGGGTAATATATCCTGCCCAGGGTCACACCTTCCGGAGACTGAAATGTAGCTTCTGTCGGTATCAGGAAATCTTCCAGTGGTTCATGGGAATTGATATGCCATGTATCGGCTATCTGCACTTCCAGGGCGAGCTGGACGCTTTCTCCCTTTATCACTGCATTCTGAGACCATCTGGGTGTCGTTTCCACAATATCTTGTGGTGCGCCGAGCTGAGCGGAAGCAATCCCGGGAAGCAGTACTGCCAGAAAAAGTACGGTTATTAATTTGTATTTTAATGTTGTCATTTCTGTGGATCGGCCGTTTTTGCACATATTAGTATTTAGATGCAATAGCTCTCCGTAATGTTACTTACAATTTTTATGTTAGTATTCCAAATCCGCTAATCCAAGCGTGATCAGTATTTTCCTCCACCACGGTTGACGTAAGAACCGGTGATGCTCCAGTTCCTTCAGCATCTGAGATCCGGCGTCCCTGCCGGCGTTCAACACCTCGTCAATCCTGTGAAACTCGTTCCAGGCGATATGCTCCGTCGATGGGAGTATAGTAATATCCGCCCGTCGCGCTTGTGTCATTGAATAGTAATGCGTGGTGATTTGTTCCGCACGGTTGATGATATCAATGGCATTATCCATGGGAGTTTTGTTGTGGATTCCCGGTGGAACGCCAACGGCAATGACGATACTGTCTTCTGGATTATCCAGGTAATCAACAGGGATCGGACATCCAATGCCCCCATCGCTCAGAAGGGCTCCCTGATATTCCACCGGCGGTAAAAATCCCGGTACAGCTGCACTGGCCTCAACTGCCGTAAGCAGATCCCCCGAGCGGAGAGGGAAATTCCGGCCGGTATGTAGATCAGTGGCCATTGCAGTAAATGGTATACGGCAGTCGGAAAAGTCCCGGGCGGAGAGTAAAGCCCCGAGGGCGTCCCGGAGCCTCTCACGCTTTATGATGCTTTGCCGGCTTTCTGCAATATTGATCGCCAGTCTGCCCCGGATTTGCGAAACCATCTGATTCCAGAAGCTGGCTTCCTGATTCTTACGTCCCACAATACGGGGAATACCGGTCTGCCAGTAGGTGTCGGTTTCCATAAACCGATGGAACCGGTGTTCCACTTCCTGCGCATTCAGGGTTTCTGCGAACATCGCACCGATAATGGCGCCCATGCTGGTCCCGGTAATCCGGGCAGGAGTATATCCCGCCTCCTGTAAGACCTGCAGTACCCCAATATGCGCAAAGCCCCGGGCTCCTCCGCCACCAAGAGCAAGCGATAACTCAGGCGACTTCATACGCTCACAGGTTCACATTATTCCGGGTGGCAATATAGACATCCTTCATGACAGCAGGCTGCTGAGGACGATCATTTTGATTGGTGGGAACAGCAGCTATCTCGTCCACAACGTCCATCCCCTTGATCACTTCACCGAACACGGTATAATTATTGTCAAGAGACGGATATCCACCCTGGTCGAGATACGTCTGCACCACACTGTCCGGATACTCATAATCCAGGCGCATCTCCGCATTGTAAATCTGTTCTTTGGTCAGATTCGGATTTTGGACGATGAAGAACTGGCTGCCTGCACTGTTCGGGTCTTGCCCGCGGGCCATTGAAAGCCGGCCACGATAATGCGGTTTTCTGCTGAATTCCGCCGGAATGGTGAACCCCGGACCACCCGTACCGTCATTGCCGGGAGTGTCATCCCTGCTTAATATGTCGCCGCCCTGAATCATGAATCCCTCGATCACACGGTGAAAGTGGGTGCCATCATAATAGCCGGCTTCGGCAAGACGCTTAAAATTCTGACAGTGGATCGGCGCAACATCAGAAAAAAAGCGCACAACGATAGTGCCGTAATTCGTTTCGATAACACCCACTTCATTTTCCTGCACCGGAGTTTTCGGGGTATTCTGTACCGCCTGGCGCACAGAATCAATTTGTGCGTCGCTGAGCGTTTGGAACTGCTGGCCATCCCTGCCACCGCAGGTGAGAAGTACTGCCGCAATAGTAGCAGAAATAACGACAGAGAACAGTCTGAATTTCATGGTGATTCCTCCTTGGGTCTTCCCCTGGATCTTCCCCGGGATTTCCGCATATTTACTGTAATTCAATGAACGTCAATCAATTTTGCCGGAGAATGCTGGGAAGCGATATTCACTGTAAGGTTTTTCCCTGTGGTTGCTTCCACATGTCGGAGAATGGTATCTCTGGCAAGATTTGGATCGTTATTGTTTTCACTCATATGTGCCAAAGTGACCTGCTGTATTTCGGTATGAGACACCACATCCGCTATTAGTTCCGCTGACGCTTCATTGGATAAATGACCGTTGCGACTGCGAATGCGTTGTTTTGTCGTCCACGGATACGGTCCGTCCAGCAGCATCTCCACATCATGGTTTGCCTCGATGATCAGGGCGGAGATCTCCCGCAGTCGGCGCGTTATGTCCGGAGTAACACGCCCGAGATCCGTGATGTGCGCAAGTTTACTTCCCACGCTGCCATTCCCGTTGCTGCTGAAAATGAAACCCACCGGGTCGGCGGCATCGTGAGGAAGAGGGATCGTTTCAATCACCAGATCGCCATGCCGGATTGCCGCTCCACTCCGGAAAAACCGGGCATCTATAGAACCAAGATGTTTTTGTACCGGGGCATAAGTTGATTCACTAATGTATACGGGTATCCGTAACTTCCTGGCGAGCACTCCCACTCCCCGGATATGATCATTGTGTTCATGACTGACAACGATACCGTGCAGCTCCTGCGGATCAACCCCGAGAGCACGGAGACGACGAACCGTTTCCTTGCCACTGAAACCGTTATCTATCAGCAGTTGATGGTTTCCCGAGCGGACAAGAGTGCAGTTGCCTTTGCTTCCACTTCCCAGAATAATAGCCTGCACACAGAGTTCCTTTTATGTGTTTGGGTTATCACTTCACGATAAAGACTGTCGCTATTGGTGAAATACCTGTTTAACGGGATTTTCCGGACCGGCCTCTGGTGGTTAACGGTATTCCCTGTTCACATAACGGGCATTCTTCCGGGGTGTAGTTTTCCACAGCGGCAGTATAGAGCGCATGCCAGTTTTCAGCCGGATTGAACCTCCCGTTACTCCTGTCCACAACAAGGCCTATTCCCTGCACGTCACCACCTGTCTCCCGGACAAGTTCCAGCAGTTCCATGACTGAACCACCGGTGGTGACAATATCTTCCACCAGCAGGACTTTTTCTTTCGGTTCAATGTGAAATCCCCTGCGGAATGCCAGTTCCCCATCAACCCGTTCCGCAAACAGACAGCGGACATTGAAGTATCTGGCTACTTCATATGCCAGCAGGATACCACCGATTGCCGCACCCGCTATCACATCGATTTCTCTGGTTTGGAATTTCTTCGCCAGCGCAGCTGCAACCCTGGCGTTGTACCGGGGATCCTCCAAAAACCGGAATTTTTCATAGTAGTGCGGTGAATGCAGGCCCGATGTTAACAGAAAGTGTCCCTCCAGATATGCGCCTGTTTCAACAAGAAGCTGTTCGATGTCAATCGGTTCACTCATGAGTGGCGGACCTCGTTAATCTGTCTGTTCAGTTGACGTGCTGCCTCCTGTGCACGATCAGCATAGTTCCTATCTCCGCCAGCGTAGAGGATTGCCCGGGATACGGGGACGACAACCCCCGTCCCGTCGGTGTCCAGACCGGCAGACAGGACCTTTTCCAGATCACCGCCCTGTGCACCAATTCCCGGAGTGAGCATTGGCAACTCCGGAGCCGTATCGCGAATTCCCTGCACTGATTGCGCCTGGGTTGCGCCGATTACCAGACCGAGATTATTCTCGGTATTCCATTCGGTTGTCTTACGGGCAACCTCGCGATAAAGGGGGATATCCGAGAGCAAGTGCTGTCGCTGGAAATCATCGCTCCCGGGATTCGAGGTGAGGCAAAGTATGAATGCTCCCCGGTCCGGCGACTGGATAAATGGCGCCACGGCATCGTAACCCATATACGGATTCAGGGTCACCGCATCCATCCGGAGCGTTTCAAACGCGGCTCGTGCATACTGGCGGGCCGTGTTGCCGATATCGCCGCGCTTGACGTCATATATACAGATGATCTCCGGTGGTATCAGCTCACGCAATGACCCGAGAAGTTCAAATCCCCGGGCACCAAAGACTTCGAAGAAAGCGCTGTTGAATTTGTAGGCGCATACCTCACCGCTGGTGGTGGAAATGATTGCTCTGCAGAACTCTCCGATACCGTCGGCATCTCTGGACAACGGAGCCGGGAGACGTTCCACATCGGGATCAATCCCTACACATAACAGACTGTCCGTCTGCTGCTGTATTTCCTTCAGACGATTGTTAAATGGGGGATATGTAGTCATAAAGTGCTGGTAAAATAGTCTGGTGAACCGAGAGAAGCAACGAAAAGCCGGAAGACGTCATCCAATGGTTTTCGGGACAGGATTGTTTCACTGCTCCAGATCGTATTTCTTGATTTTCCGCCATAAAGTCGTTCGCCCGATACCCAGTTTTTCCGCAATATCCGCAAGATTGCCCTGAAATCTGTCCAGTAAGTTGCTGATGTGTTCTTTTTCCAACTCTTCTAATGTTTTCACACTGTCGGCATCCGTTGACTCCGTCTCTTCCTTTTCCTGTTGAATGACGTTTTCAGGCAGATCATCCAGGGTGATTTCATCCCCCAGAGTAAGGGCAATTGCGCGCTCAACAACATTTTCCAGCTCCCGGACGTTACCGGGCCAGTGATAGGAGAGCAGAGTTTGCCGCACCTCCGGGGCGATTTTCTGTACCTGCTTCCCCATCGTGCGATTGAACTGATCCATGAAATGTCTGATTAAAGGGATGATGTCGTCCGGGCGATCCCGTAGCGGTGGGATTATGATTTTGACCACATTCACCCGGTAATAGAGGTCTGGACGGAAGTTCTCTCGGTCCAGCTCCTGTTCAAGGTCTCTACTCGTTGCTGCAATAATCCGTACATCAATGGGAAGCGGTTTGTTGCTGCCCAGTGGGGTGATTTCCCGCTCCTGTAACGCACGAAGCAGTTTAATCTGAAACGCCTGACTGGTGTCGCCGATTTCGTCAAGCAGCACAGTCCCGCCGGAGGCTTCCAGCAACAGTCCGGTCCGATCCTCATGTGCACCGGTGAATGCACCCTGTGTATGACCAAACAACTCGCTTTCCAGCAGCGTCTCCGGGATCGCACCGCAATTCACTGCGGTGAATTTTCCCGAGGCGCTGCGCTGACTGAGATGGTGGATGGCCCGGGCCGCCAGTTCTTTTCCCGTGCCGGTTTCCCCCTGGATGAGAACGGAAATATCAGTCTGGGCAACCCGGCGAATCAATTCGAATACCTGTTGCATTTGCCGGCTGCGCCCCACCATCTCCTGAAACCGATACCGGCTGTCCGAATAAAGCCAGGTAAAGAAGTCATTTACTACTGTATTGATTCCGGACTCCGCCTTTTCCAGAATCTTTTCTCTTGCAGTCCGATTTGTTTCCAGAAGAGATTTCAGTTCCTGGTTCGAATACAAAAACACCGGATTGTATCGGGTGATTGATTGCTCTGCAGCTGTCTCTTCTCCCCAGTTGAAGATCACAAGATGTCGCCGCTTCCGCTGCTGTAGATTCCTCTTCACCAGGGATTCGGTCACTACGGGCTCAATTTGCTCCGAAAGCAGGATGATCAGATCCGACTTCTCCAGCGCGTTTCGCCGGTCTTCCCACCGCACAGGGATTGCGTCTGATGTTAATGCCATAGACTCCGCTGTTTCAAAGGTATCATGCATGACATATAGCCGATTGGGGTTTTGCCGGTCCCAATAGAACAGGAATTCACGGAAATCCTCTCCGGCACCGCAGATACTCAGGGTGAGGGACGCGAGATTTTCAAGGATTTTCCCGGCGAGTTCACGGGTGAGATCCTCTCTGAGGACCGGATGTTCTTCCAGCGGATATTTGTCCCGGATTTCATTGGAAAAACTGAGGGCGCGTTGATGTAATCCATGGAGCGTGCTGCCGGTGAGAGTTGCATCGGTGCAGCGGGTAAATGATTCTTCTGCCCGGTTTCGGGCCCGGGTTGTGCCAACATCTTTATCGCCGGAACCGAGATAATCCAGAAGAAACCGGCGTACTGCAGATCGGTCGAACTCTGTGTGCGGAGTTCCGGCAGTGTCAGATATTTGCCGGTGAATCCGCTTGACCGGGAGCCGTGTCTCATGTACCAGGTACAGGTGGATCTGATCCGCGATGTGGATTATGGAGGCCTCACCTGCAAGATCCTCCGTTATGAGGTCGCCGAGGATATCCCTGAGGTCTTCGGTTTCCCGGATGGAATCCCGGGGCAGATACATGCAGGCGAGTTGCATCAGAATGTATGGATCGTTGAGGCGAAATTCGTGACGATGAAAAAGGACACAATCACCACCACAAATCCGAGGACGCTGAGCCATGCTGTCCGCTGACCCCGCCAGTCAAACCACTGGTAACTGACGGTAAAGTAGAGATAGATCAGCCAGTTCAGGAATACCACGGTCAGTTTCGGATCCCATTCCCAGAAGAATCCCCAAGCTTTGTTTGCGTTGATCATTCCGATTCCGATTCCGCAGGTGAGGAACGCAAAACCCGTAAGGACCGAGCGAATATTGAGTTTGTCGAGAAATTCCAGAGAGGGCAGCCTTGAATAGAATAAACCGAACCGATGGCGTTGGATTTCAGCGAAGAGCAACAGGTACATTATCCCTGCGATAAATGCCAGAGCAAAACCGGCGTACGCGATCAGAATAAACGAAACATGAATTTCGAACAGGACGTTCTGTAGAACTTCGGCCAGGGGCTTTTGATAGTCAATGACAAGGACGGTGATAGCCTGGACGATTGCCAGAATGCTGGTGACGAAAACCCCGAATTCCCTTTCTTTGAGGAGAATTTGTTGAATGAGGTAGAGAATACCCAGTAGCCATACGAACGAAGTGGCCGCCTGGGCAAATTGCCCCAGAGGAAGGTATCCTCGGTTCACCGTGAAGAGGATAAGCATGAGTGTGTGAATGCCAAGCGCTGCAACCAGAGCATAAGTGGCACGAATTCCAGTCGAGCTGCGTTTTGAGACGAAGAATCGCCAGAAGCTGATAAAACTCAGGATATAGAACACCAGTGATACGATGTGCAGTACTGAGATGACTGTTATCACACGGATACTCCTCGGTAACTCACTGCTTTACTGGCGGACGAACGAATTTACAAGCAGTGGCAATCGCCTGCAAGACGTTCCTGTGACCTGAGAATCTGCGTTATCGGGGAGATACAACCGAACGCAGCCGTGTGTTCAGTGGGACAGATTAAAGAACCCGGATTTCTGAAAGCCTTGCGTTCTCCTTGATTTCAATGCCCGGTGGACTGACATGGATTTGTGCGGATAGCGGTTCTCTGGAGTCGGTGATAACCTCTGTCGGATGTGTGACACCGTTTTTTGCCGCGTCCGCCCAGATCTGCAGGAGTACGCCGGTATCATCCGGCAGGTTGACCCCTTCATTGAATTCCACCCGATAGGAGCCCCCCTCAAGAGACCACCATCCGTATTTATCGTCGGAAGCTTTCTTTTCGGGTGAGAGCCATTCTACTGAGGCTTTCGAATATTCACTACCGCCAAAATCCAGCGAACCACGCTTTTGCAGTTTACCAATCCTGGAGACGGTCACATATGCGAGATTGAGCTCCTGGTGAAACTGGGTCGGTTCATGGATGATATTTGTGAGAATCTCTTTCAGTTTTTTGTTGTCCGGCATGAGATCCTCCTGGTCGGTTTTAGACACTTTTATTCATCGGGATGAACCTAAGGAATCTAGCACTCTATCTCCACCGCTAGAGCCGGAACCGGTTAAAAAAAAACGGGCTGGGGGAAACCCCCAGCCCGCTTGAGTATCTACAGTTATAGCGACTTACGGGTCACAGAACCCTGTTTTCACGGTGGGTGCTTCCCGGTGCGCTTCAAACTTCCTTTACCCTCCCGACATGTCGGAAGAGAAGGCCTGCTCTCCACGCCCGGAGGGTAGCTCCCTCATGTTAGGTTGATGGTTCTGTTTTTGCGGCGCTATAACTGCAGAATTCCACTCAAATCTCAAAAAGCGTGGTTCTAATATAGGATAATCTGCAGGCGATCCGCAAGAGAAGATCACATTATTTTCTCAGAGGGGGATCTGCACCCGGAGAGTCTGTGGTTCGGTGAACAGCGTTCTCGGTGTGGGCAATAACCCTGGCTCCCACCGAGTCCCCCCAAACATTCACGGTAGTACGGACCATATCCAGGATTCTGTCTACCGCAGTAATTAGTCCGATCCCCTCCAGAGGAAGATTGACCTGGTTCAATACGATTATCATGGTGATCAGTCCGGCCGAGGGAATACCTGCCGCTCCGATTGCCGCCAGTGTGGCGGTAATCATTATGAGAAACTGTTCGGCGAAGGTCAGATCAATTCCATAGGCCTGTGCGATGAATATGGCTGCGACGGCTTCATACAATGCAGTTCCGTCCATGTTAATTGTGGCTCCCAGCGGGAGGACAAAACTGGACACCGTATTGTCGACGCCGGCGTTATCCTCGATAGATTCCATGGTGACAGGAAGCGTGGCGGAACTGCTGGAGGTGCTGAAGGCGGTCGCCAGTGCCGCTGACATATCTTTGGCGAATTGCAGTGGATTGCCTCTGCCAATCGTCCACAGCAGCAAAGGCAGGAACAGTATCCCGTGCAGGAGCAGTCCAAGGAGCACAGTGGCCATGTATTTTGCCAGATCCACGATCACATCACCGCCGGTTTCGGCCACTACGACGGCCATCAGTGCGAACACTCCAAACGGAGCGATCTCCATTATCCAGTGTGTCATTTTCATCATCACAGCGTTGAGGGAATCGAAGAACCGGATCAGCGGTTCCGATTTCTCCTTTAATGAAGTAAGGACCACTCCAAAGAGAATGGAGAAGAAGATGATGGGAAGCATATCCATGTTCACAATTGCCTGAAAGGGATTTTCCGGGACAATACCCATCATCGTGTCGATGAGGGAGGGTGGTTGCGTGTCCGGTGATTGTTCCAGGGCGAGATCAACGCCAATACCCGGCTGCAGCAGATTGACAAGAATGATCCCGATAGTGACTGCGATCGCTGTAGTTGAGAGATAATAGAGTACGGTTTTCCCGCCAAGACGTCCGAGTTTCCGGATATCACCAATGTCCGCTACTCCCATGATCACTGATGCGATGATCAGCGGTACGATAATCATTTTGAGGAGTTTGATGAATAACTCGCCCAGGGGATCGATGAAAAGGATGGATTCCCCGAACAGCAGTCCGGCCAGAAATCCCAGAACAATTCCGATCAGAATTCGGGTGGAGAGTGATACTCGGCGCATGGAGAGAATCCTGTGGATTGTGAGTTGCGCAAACAGAATTTCGAAAAGTGAGGTTAGTATATTTTTCTCCGGGAAGAATAGCAAGCAGAAAGGCGCATGCCGGGTGGACCTGACCTTACAGTCAGGCAGGTCTCGTTCCGGTCTTTTTCTTGCGTTTTACTCAGGGTCCATCTACATTTTCGCATGGATTCCGTTCAGATAGAACCATCTGTGCGTTTGCAGCTGGCCCTGCTTGGAGTTGTCATTCTGAATATGGCAATCGGCGTTCTGCATCTGGTCCGGTTCATGTTCTGGCCCGGTCTGAATCTTTGGGGGATGCTGCCGATCGTCACAATTCTCATTACCCTGTTTATGAGCTGGATGTTACTTCAGCTGGTGGATGTCAATCACATTAATTTCGGTTTCCAGCTGGGAGTACTCTGGATGGGGGCCACCTTTCTCTTTGATCTCGGGCTCTACCTGTTTCCCAAACCCGGGGGGATACTTCACACAATAAAAACTATGTGGCGCCAGCTTGCCGTTCACTATGGCGTTATTGTCCTCACACCGATGGTTGTGGGGATAATTTATTATTTTACTGCAAAGCGAAAGGGGTAGGATATGTCTCCGGAAAATGACTCCACGCCCGAGGTGCCGGGCACTCAGGGAACGATCCTTGTAATCCGGATCTTTGCCGTTCTGATCATGCTGGCAGGGATCGCTCTGATTATCGTGCCTTTGATTACAGGGCGGTCCAATACCATCACCCTGTTTGCGTATCTCTTTGCGGGTGTGGGATTGATCGGAATGGGGTATGGCCTGCTCCAGCTGCATCTCTGGGGTTTCTACATGTCCCTGGCCGGAGACATTATCCTGGTTGTTGCCCTTCTTTTTAATTATCACACCCTGCCGTTTTTTAAGAGTTTTGCGATTATCATTTGTGTGCTTGTATTCGGCTACTTGGTATTAAACAGAGATTTCTTTCAGACAACGGATACTATCTGACTGAGTATGTATCCCCTGTGGTTTGGATTGTGATTGCGGAAAGATCGGGATATATTTACCCCTTGCAGAAAACTATAACAGAGTTGACGACTAGAATGGGCTGAGGGAACAATGGATTTATTCGAAAAGTGCGCGAATTATACCGATGCCAGACGGGCGCAGACCGAGGGGTGGTACCCGTATTTTATTCCGATTACCGAGAACAAAAACGGTCGGGCGATTGTCGATGGTGAGGACCGGATAATGATCGGGTCCAATAACTATCTTGGGCTCACATACCATCCAAGAGTGTTAGAGGCCGCCAAAGAGGCCACGGACAAGTATGGAAGTGGTTGCACCGGCAGCCGGTTTCTGAACGGTACTCTGGACATGCATATTGAGCTGGAGCACAATCTGGCGAATTTTATTCAGAAGGAATCGGCGCTGGTATACAGCACCGGCTACCAGACGAACCTTGGAGTGATCAGTACTCTGGTAGGGAAAGGTGATTATGTCATTCTGGACAAGCTGAATCATGCCAGTATTGTTGATGGTGCGTTGCTTTCCTTTGGTGATATAGCCAGGTATCAGCATAATGATATGGATGATCTCGAGCGGGTGCTCTCCAAACTGGATGATGATGCAGGCAAGTTAATTGTGGTGGATGGTGTGTTTTCCATGGAAGGCGATATTGCTCCGTTACCCGAGATCATCGAAATCGCCAACCGGTACGGTGCACGCATCATGGTGGATGACGCTCATTCCATCGGCGTGCTGGGGGAAAACGGTCGGGGTACGTGCGAGCACTATGGTGTTGTGGATGAAGTGGATTTGATTATGGGTACGTTCAGCAAGTCCTTCGCGTGCGTAGGCGGTTTTATCGCCGGGGATGAGGATGTGATTCATTATCTGAAACATCAGTCGCGCAGTTTGATTTTCAGTGCCAGCCTTCCTCCGAGTGCGGTGGCAACAGTCCTGGCAGCGCTGGAGGTGATCCAGGAAGAGCCGGAGCGCCGTCGGCATCTGCTGAAGATCAGCGAGTACGTCAAACAGGGTTTTCAGGATCTCGGTTTCAATGTTGGGGGGACGGAGACTCCGGTTATCCCGGTGATCATCGGCGATAATATGAAAACCTTCCTGTTCTGGAGAGCACTGTATGATGATGGAGTCTACACTAATCCCGTCGTATCTCCGGCTGTTCCGGAGAAATCCTCGCGGCTCCGGACCAGTTATATGGCCACACATTCCTATGACCAGATGGATGTTGTCCTGGAGAAGTTTGAGAAGCACGGCAAAGCCGCCGGGATTATCTAATCCCCTGATTCGGTGCAAGTGAACTACCAGCGTGATTGACGAGACGGAAGGTTATGTCTAAACCGCTACACGGCTTTGCAGGGGCCGGGATCGTGACCGCGATTGCTCTGATGGTGCTGGGCGGATGGTTGTATCCGGAGTTTTCCCGTGACTTTAAAGTCTTTTGGATGTTACTTACAGGGATGATTATCGGTGGGATAACCGGGATAATTCTCAGATCCACTCTGAAAACCGGGATTGGCATCGCCGTCGGGATTTCCACAGGTACCCTGGGTTTTCTCTTCTTTGCACTCCTCCTGTCTCTACCCCTTATCAAAACAGCAGGAACAGGGATCTGTATCGGTGGGGTAAACGGCGCGTATATCCAGCTGTGGGCGCAGTATCGCGCAAGGGTTGAAAATAAGGGAAATGCGCATTAATGACTCTCCGGTTCCTAGATTGCGAGAGGATTCATGATTTGCTATAATAGTGGTCATTATAACTTAACACGGAATGTTTCTGACCGGTACAACCTGAACTTGTTACATTTGGGATGAGTAACTCAGTTAAACCGGCGCTTTAAACATGATGAATCGAGGTTGAATATGGCTAACCAGAACGATCCATCCGGTTCGGAGTTTTCAGGCGGGAATGAGATGGCTGCCGGGAACGGCAAGACCTTCTTCGGTCATCCCCGCGGGCTTGCAACATTGTTTTTCACCGAAATGTGGGAGCGTTTCAGTTATTATGGAATGCGAGCGCTCCTGATACTGTTTATGACCACACCACTTGCGGTGCAAAATCCCGGGCTGGGATTTGATGTGGGGAAGTCAGCGGCCATCTATGGTCTCTACACCTCTATGGTCTATTTACTGGCACTGGTCGGTGGTTGGGTGGCGGACAATCTCTGGGGACAGCGAAGGGCAGTGTTTATCGGAGGCATTATCATTGCGGCCGGACACTTCACTATGGCGTCACCACTTATTGGTTTCCCTGATCTTGCAGGCTTTTATGGGGGGCTCATCCTTATTGTTCTGGGTACCGGATTGCTGAAACCGAACGTCAGTACCATGGTGGGGGACTTGTATCCTGAGCCCACTGAAGCGGAAAAGAAACAGCAGGAAGTGGAAGGAACCGCTGAAGATTGGGGGGCCAGACGAGATGCCGGCTTTTCTATCTTTTACATGGGCATTAATGTGGGGGCCATATTGGGTCCGAGCATTTGCAGCTTTCTCGGTGAAAGTTACAACTATCACTGGGGGTTCTCGGCTGCCGGATTCGGAATGGTCCTGGGACTGATTCAGTATCGTCTGGGTGCGGGCTACCTTGGAAAAGCCGGTGAATTGAAAACGGGCGATGATGAGGCAACGGTTAAAAGGAAGTCAAAACGGTTCTATTACGTAACAGCGGCAGTGGCGGTGCTGATTGTGCTTTTCACTTTCCTCGCCACCTCCGGGGTTATTCCGGTGACACTGGAGGGCTTTGCGCATTTTCTGGGTTATGCCATTATTGCAGTAACGGTTATTTATTTTGTGTATCTCATCGGATTTGGTGGTTATAATGCTGAACAGAAGAAACGGCTCGGCGCTATTTTCTGGCTGATCATTCTCGCCACCCTCTTCTGGAGCGGTTTCGAGCAGGCCGGTTCTTCAATGAACCTGTTTGCCAGAGATCTGACTGATCGGGTGGTTGCCGGGTTTGAGATGCCTGCCGGCTGGTTCCAGAATATCAATCCGTTCTTCATTGTCGTGCTGGCTCCGGTGTTTGGCTGGTTGTGGACCTGGCTGGCCCACCGGAATGCAAATCCCTCGATACCGGTTAAATTTTCTCTGGGACTGCTCGGGATTGCCGCCGGTTTCTTTGTCATTTCCTGGGGCGCTGCCAATGCCACCGCCCAGAATCCGGTGACACCGGCCTGGCTCATCGTCACATATTTCCTGCATACCTGCGGAGAACTCGCCCTCTCACCGGTGGGTCTCTCTTCAATCACCAAACTTTCACCTAAAGACCGGGTTGGTCAGATGATGGGAATGTGGTTCATTGCCGCTTCTCTGGGGAACCTCTTTGCAGGACTGGTTGCAGGAAGCCTGGAAACGATGGAACCCGGGGCGCTGTTCCAGACTGTTGCACTGATAACCGGTGGGGCAGGAGTGCTGGCGTTGTTGGTTGCACCGTATATCAAGAAGTTAATTCCGGGAATTAAATAAAGGCGGGGATCGGCGAAAAAGGGGGGGTAACGCAGATTTGGAAAGAGATCAGAGAAAATCTGATCAGACACTTGCAGCCGGTCTGTGAGTGAAAAGGATACGATCCGGGCCGGAATAAGATGAACCGCTTAACTGCTTGCGTTGGAGTTGAGACCACGGACTATTTCAATACCACTGCTGGCTCCGATACGTGTGGCTCCGACCCGCAACATTGCGATAGCATCATCGGCGGTCCGGATCCCGCCAGCGGCCTTCACGCCACACCGACGTTCCACAGCACGCCGCATCAGAGCCACATCCGACGCTATCGCTCCCCCTGAACTGAATCCGGTCGAAGTCTTCACGAACTGCGCGCTGGCATTCACCGCCAACAGCGATGCTTTCACTTTCTCCCGGTCGGATAGCAAGCATGTTTCAATTATCACTTTTACCGGAGTATCACCGGCTGCTTCAACAACCGCAGCGATATCGTCGGCAACCGCCGTGTAATTCCCGGATTTCAGCAGTCCGATATTCATGACCATATCCAGCTCGGCGGCACCATCCGCTACCGCCCGGGCCGCTTCCGCCGCTTTCACCTCCGGCTGACCGGCCCCAAGCGGGAATCCGACTACCGAAGCCACCGGGATATCGGTCTCCGTTAGCCTCTCAACACATACAGGAACGTACACCGGATTGACACAGACACTGGCGAACCCGTATTCGGCGGCCTCGTCACAGAGTCGATGAATTGCTTCCACAGGAGCCTCAGGCTTTAAAAGCGTGTGGTCGATCAGCGATGCCAGCGCCTGCCGGTGGGATTCCGGTTTGGTGGAGGACTCTGCATTTTCACGAATAGCTTTAAGGAGCGCAAGGACACACTGCTCATCCCGCTGCAACTCCTTCGCCGCTTCGAGTGTCCGATACCAGTAATCCTGCTCCCGGGAATCGGGTGCGGAGTGCCATTCGCGGATTATGGATTCTGTCTTTTGGTCCAATGTATTTGTGTTCATTGCGCCGTTGCTCAGGGCATGAGATCCCGCAGTTTGTTTAGGTATTGATCTGCCAGAGATTCGGCTTCATCCGCCGTAGCGGCTTCCGTGTATACACGAATGATTGGTTCAGTATTGGATTTTCGCAGATGCACCCAGTGATCCAGCCACGTCAGCTTCACTCCGTCCTGAGTATCGATTTCCGCATCTGTCTCTGACTCCCGGATTTTGGCGAGTATTGCGTCAGGATCCGCGCCGTCCAGCTGGAGTTTTTTCTTGCACATGGTGAAGTGGGGGAGACTCTCGAAATATTCACTCAGTGAGGAGTTTAAATCCGTGAGACGTTGAAGAATCAGGGCGGAGGCAACCAGCGAGTCGCGCCCCAGGTGGCTTTCGGCGAGAATGACCCCGCCGTTTCCCTCACCACCGATAGCGGCATCGGTTTCAGCCATCCGGGAGGCCACGTTGATCTCTCCGACCGGAGTGCGAATGACTTCGGCATTGTGCCCTTCGGCAACCCGATCCACAGCCATGGTGGTGGAGAGGTTGGTAACCACCGGCTTCCGGAGAAACTCCGGTCGGTGCAACTTCAGATAGGAGAGCACGGTATCCACAGCCATGGCAAGTGTGTACTCTTCGACCAGATAGGTGCCGGTTTCGTCCACCACTCCGCATCGATCGGCGTCAGGGTCGACGGCCACACCCAGGTCTGCGTTCTTCTCCCGGACCGTGTCACACAGTTGAGTCAGATTAGCCGGCAGCGGTTCGGGGTCATGAGGAAATCGTCCGTTCGGCACGCAATTCACAGGGATCACCGTACACCCGAGTTCTTCAAACAAGGCGGGAAGCGCGATGGAGCCGGCACCGTTCACCGCATCGATCACCACGGTGAACTGCCGTTCTTCAATTGCTCTGGCATCCACCATTGACAGGTCCAGAACAGATTCAATGTGCTCATCGATCGCCCCGTGGATTTCCCGGACCTCACCGATACTCTCCCATGGTTGAAAGGAATAGTCACCGCTCTGCATTATTCCCATCATTTCCCCGAACTGTTCCGGGTTCAGGAACATTCCGTCTGCCGAAACGAACTTCAGACCGTTCCATTCCTCGGGATTGTGGCTGGCGGTGATCATGATGCCGCCCGAAGCATCGAGCCGCTCTGTCATCCATTGAAGTGTCGGGGTCGGAGCAATGCCGATATCACAGACTTCAATCCCTTTCGAGCGAAGCGTGGCGATGACCAGCTGTCTGATAATGGGGCCGGTTGGCCGGCTGTCGCGGCCGACAACGACCCGGGAATCATCCACCCAATGCGCAAATGCTGAGGCGTAATTCACAATTCGTTGCGGTGTCAGGCCGGATCCTATAATTCCACGGATTCCGGATATACTTTCAATTAATTCATGTGGCATAAAGTCAGAACCAATCTGTGTTTTCGAGTTGCACTTATTTATTATTTACTGTCGCCGTTCTGCAAAGATAAGAAGAAAACAGTATCTACACCCGTAAAAATCAGGCACTCATCGATGAAATTGGCGAAATCCGTTTGCCTGATGCCGTCACAGGTCCGCTTCCTGGATGGCAGCATGGTATTCCGGATACTTCTCTGCGATCTCCCGGGTAAGGAGAATGAATTCTCTGATACTCAGTTTTTCCGCCCGAACACTGGTGTCGGTGTCGAGACTATCCGGATCAAACTCCGGAATTGGCAGATAATCCAGCGCGTTCCGTAATGTCTTCCGGCGTTTGCCAAAGGCAGTCCGCACGACCACACGGTAGAGATCGGGGTCCGGGATGTGTTGTTCCCAGCGATTATTCCACTCCAGTGAAATCATAGCGGATCCCACATTCGGTTTGGGACGGAAGACGTTCCGGCTGGTGCTGAACTCCAGCCGGCAATCGGCGTATGTTTGGAGCAGAACCGACAGAATCCCATACGATTTGCTGCCCGGTTCCGCGGTTATACGCTCACCGATTTCACGCTGAACCATGATATATACATCATGAATAAACTCACGCTCATCCAGGAGATGAAAAAGCAGGGGAGAGGTGATATTATACGGGATATTTCCAAGCACCCGGACTCTCTTTTCGGTCTCTCCGGCAATGGCTTCAAAATCCGTCTCCAGAATATCCTCATGCCTGATGGAAACGGGTGAGCTATCTCCGAACCGTTCCCGAAGGTGGAGCACCAGCCTCTCATCCAGTTCAATACCCAGCGTTTCAATACCCAGTTCGTCGAGATAGGCAGTGAGTGCCCCTTCGCCGGGGCCGATTTCAACGACCAGTTCGTCCCGATGCGGGGAAAAAGTGTGCATTGTCTTCCGGGCGATATTATCATCGATCAGGAAGTTTTGCCCCAGCGATTGTTTGGCCTGATACTTCATAGGGGGAGGTTAAACAGCTGTTGGGCGTTTTCGGTGGTCCGCTCCCGGACTGTAGCCGGATCGAGTTCTTTTAATTCTGCGATTTTGTCAGCAACAGCGGTGACATAGGCCGGTTCGTTGGTTTTCCCCCGATATGGAGCCGGGGCGAGAAAAGGGGAATCCGTTTCCACCATCATATGATCTATTGGTAATTCCAGGATCGTATTGTCAACCACGGTATTTCCGAATGTTGCAATGCCTGTGAAGGAAATCAGATACCCGAGATCCACCATGTCCCGGGCCATCCGGATATCGGAGGTAAAACAGTGCATAACACCGTTACCCGGGCCGGCTTCAGTTATGATCCGCCGCATATCCTCGTCGCTGTCCCGGTTATGGACTATTATTGGAAGCGCAAGATCCCCCGCCAGTTCCAACTGGCTGCGGAATGTATTCCGCTGGGCTTCTCCCGGAGAATACTCTTTAAAATAATCCAGCCCGATTTCACCCAGGGCAACAACAAGAGGGTGATCACACAGGTCCTCGATCCGGTACAGCCAATCGTCAGGCAGCTCTGTCGATTCATGGGGGTGTATACCGGCTGCAGCATACACACACTCATATTCTTCTGCGAGTTGAACTGCCTGTTCACTGGACTCCAGATCAATGCCCGGACAAATGATGTACCCGATACCGGCTTCCAGTGCACGTTCTATCACGGCATCGCGGTTTTCATCATATGCGCCGAACTGAATGTGGGCGTGGGTATCTATAAGCATGGATCAGCGAATTGGAGAGCCGGGTGGCAGGTCATCCGGTATGGTCAGTAGGCTGAGAGTTTCTTCATTTTCTGCAGCCAGGAGCATCCCTTCGGATTTTTCACCCATAATTCTAGCCGGTTCGAGATTCGCCACCATGATAATACGGTTTCCGATAAGTTCTTCCGGTGAGAATTGTTTGGCCAGTCCGGCAACGATCTGCCGGCGTTCCTGGCCGAGATTGACTTGTAGTTTCAGGAGTTTATCGGCGTTTTCCACCGGTGCGGCCTCTTCAACCACGGCTACACGTAAATCTAATTTTTGAAAGTCATCAAATGAAATCTGTTCCTTAAACTCCGGCACTTCCAATTCCTCCTCGTTGGTTTCATCCTCTGTTTCCGCTGCTTCCACCCGTTCCCGCAGCTTATCGATCTGCGCCTGAATTGCTTCGTCATCGTATTTGGTGAACAGTATTTCCGGTTCACCCAATGTATGCCCGGGTGGCAGAGTGAAGGTGGTGGCTTCTTTCCAGGACTCCGCGACTATCGGTTCACCGATATTCAGCATGTTCCAGACCTTCTCTGCGGAGAACGGCATAATCGGATGCATATAGATTGCCAGCGTTCTGGCGGTCTGAATTGAGTAGTAAATGGCGGTGGCGCAATCCGCCCGGTCAGTGTTGCGGGTCTCCCAGGGTGCCTTGTCGTTAAAATATTTATTCGCCGCCTTGCCGGCCAAAAGAAAGGCACGTACACCGTCCCGAAACCGGAAGTCGTCGAATGCTGTTGCCATCGAATCTCCGGCTTCACGCAGAGCATCGAGCAGCTGCTCTTCGTCAGCACCTGCTTCCGACGGTTCCGGGATCTGACCGTCGAAATACCGCCGGGCGAACTGGAGGGTTCTGTGGATAAAGTTCCCCACGATATCGGCCAATTCGTTGTTGTTCCTTGACTGGAAATCCTCCCAGGAGAAATCGGTGTCCCGCAGTTCAGGCAGAGTGCTTGCCAGTGCATAGCGGAGGGGATCGGGTGGGAAATCCTGCAGGTAATCATCCAGCCAGACGGCAATATTCCGGCTGGTGGAGAATTTCAGGCCTTTGAGATTCAGGAACTCATTGGCAGGAACATTCTCCGGCAGGACATAATCGCCCACCGCCATGAGGATGGCGGGGAAAATTAAGCAGTGGAAGACGATATTATCTTTCCCGATGAAGTGAATCAGGTTGGTGTCGTCATCTTTCCAGTACTGCTTCCAGAGATCAGGATCTCCTTGTTGCTGCGCCCACTCCTTGGTTGCTGAGATGTATCCTATTGGCGCATCGAACCAGACGTAGAGTACTTTGTCTTCCGCCTCTTCCAGCGGGACCTTAATACCCCAGGATAAGTCCCGGGTGACTGCCCGGTCCGATAACCGTTGATCAAGCCATCCCACAACCTGGGAATAGACGTTGCTCTTCCAGGAGTCTTCCTTGGGATAGATCCATTCCTCCAGTTGCTCCTGGAGATCACCCAGGGGAAGATACCAGTGTGTGGTTTCCCGGACCACAGGTTCCGACTGAGTCAGGGCACTTCGGGGGCGAATCAGCTCTTTCGGGGAAAGTGAAGCGCCGCACTGTTCGCACTGATCACCATAGGCTTCTTCATAACCACATCGCGGACATTCGCCAATCACATAGCGGTCCGGCAGGAACATCTCCTTTTCCGGATCATAGAGCTGTTCTTCGGTCTTCTTTTTGAACACCCCTTTTTCATGGAGATCGAGAAAGATTTCCCGGGCGGTTTCATGGTGGATCGGCAGCGAGGTCCGGCTGTAATTGTCGAAGCTCATGCCGAAGGCCTGGAAAGCCGCCTTGTTCTTCTCATGGTATTTGTCAACGATAGCCTGAGGCGTGATCCCTTCTTTGTCCGCCTTGATGGTGATGGGGACACCATGTTCGTCCGAGCCGCAGATGTAGACGGTATCTCTTCCCTGCAGCCGGCAGTACCGGGCATAGATATCGGCAGGCAGATAGGCACCGGCCAGATGGCCGATGTGGATGGGACCGTTTGCGTAGGGCAACGCACTGGTGATCAAATACCGGTCAGAGCTCATGGGGGATCAGCCTTCGTCTTGTCCGTTGGAAGAGGTATAGAGTTCGCCAAGTGACTTTTCGACCATTTCCGCGTTGTCCAGGAGCCAGAAGTGTACTACGTCATTGAAAATATCGATGGACGTGACCCGGGCCTTCCCCTCAGGGAGTTCCATGGTCTGACCCACATCAGGGAAATTATCAACTTTGTCTTCGTAATAATTGTATTCATACCGGAGACAGCATTTCAGCTTTCCGCAGAGTCCGGTGAGTTTTGAGGGATTTAGAGGCAGTCCCTGATCTTTAGCCAGCTGAGTGTTCACCGGTTGAAACGAATCCATAAACGAGGAGCAGCATATCCGCTGACCACACACTCCGATACCATCGTGGCGTTTCGCCTCATCACGGACACCGATCTGACGCATTTCAATGCGGGTACGATAGACAGATGCAAGATCCCGCACCAGCTGGCGAAAATCCACCCGTTCATCCGCAGTGTAATAGAAAGTGACTTTTTTGCGATCGAACTGGAATTCGATATCCGTAAGCTTCATATCCAGCCCGTGTGCGTCAATCCGTTCCTGACAGATACCCCAGGCTTCTTCCTCTTTCTCCTGGTTATCAATCAGATGAGCATAGTCAGCAGGTCCCATCTTGCGTATTAATTTGAGCTGGGGTTCCTCCTGATACGGACAATGTTCACAGATGTGGCTGACAATCCCCGAATCCTCTCCCCCCTCATCAGTCTCAACAACTACGTGATCTCCGCGTTCCAGCTCATTATCTGTGGAAGAGGGATCATAGATGTATCCCCCCCTGCGGTTTCCCTTAAATTCCACGAAAACTATCTTGGATGTATCGGTGGCGCTCTCCATATTGTTTTCCCTGTAAATCTCCGTGAATCGCCTGGTGCAGTTGCACAAGCAGGCTGTGCAACGCAAGGCGAATATAGACGTTCCTCTGAATGAAATCAATGGCATTCTCCAGGAGCACCTGGATGGTGGTGTAGTCCACCGAACGATAACGATCGACGAATTTCCGTATTTTGTCCAGATGCTGAGGATATACCAGTTGATCCTGATTTTCGAGCTCCTGCCAGAGTCTGGCGTCCCGGAACCAGAGTTGAATCAGCTGGAGGAATCGCCGGAACTCCTCTTCGGACTCTCTGTGGAGTGATTCCAGGAAATCAACCTGCGATTTTACCGGGAGTGCCTGGCCCTGCATAGCCGCCCGAAGAAACTCGATCATGAGTTCTTCATGTTCATCGAGATCTTTCTCAGCCAGAGAAAGTGCAAATCCGAAGTCCCCGTCGGCCATTCGGGCAATCCGGCTGCGGTGGTCGGGATCTTCCAGTTCAGTGTAGTCGCTTAGTCCGGCTTCGATTTCTTCAGTGGTCAGCAGTCGAAAGGGTACCATCTGGCACCGGGATTGAATCGTTTCCGGAATGTGTTGCAAGGCACTGGTGCAAAAGATAAATGTGGTCCGGGTCGGTGGCTCTTCCACTGTTTTTAAAATTGAGTTAAATGCGGCTCTGTTCATCCGCGCAGCTTCAAAAATGAGAATGCATTTCCGACCCTTTACTGCCAGACCCAGATGGATGTCCTTCTGCATTGCCCGGACACTTGAAATTTTAATGTTTTGTGCGCGTGGGATGCTGATTTTCCGATAGGGATTCCGGCATTTGGCCGCAACGGCATTTTGAATGGTTTCTATCTGGTCCTGACTGAATCCCTTCAGCGGATCGGATTTATCTGATGATCCTCCACCGGGGAGTGCATACAGCAGTTGAACATTCGGGTGCTGGAGCTGTCGCATCTGGATGCAGCCCTGACAGGAACCACAGGGGCGGTCACCGACGGACTGGCAGTTCATAAGGGCGGCAAATTCCATGGCCAGTGCTTCCTTACCCGTGCCACGCGGGCCGTGGAACAGGTAAGCATTGGCGTAACGGTCTTCTTCAGTGATCTGGTGCAGCATCTGCAGAATCCGTTGCTGCCCGATGATGGTGAATAAGCGGTTCATTACATTCGCGTCAGCCAGTGTTCCGGATTCAGTTTCTGCCGGTTCCCCCAGATTTCAAAGTGGAGTTTTGCTCCGTCCAGGGATCCGGAATCCCCGACATAGGCAATCACGTCGCCGGTGTTTACATAGCTGTTCTGTGTAACCTGAATGTCCATCACGTGTGTATACACGGTGTAATACCGATTGCCGTGATCGATAATAATCATATTTCCGTATCCCCGCATCCAGGTGATAGTAGTCACCAGGCCGTCTAACACTGCTACAACTTTCGTGCCTTTCGGTGCGGCGATGTCGATTCCGGTGTTCTCCGTGACGGTTTTCAATTCCGGGTGCCGGTATTTGCCGAATTTTGCGACGATTTCTCCCCGGGCGGGCCAGGGGAGCTCACCCCGAAGGCTTTCTATGTCAGTACTGGGATCCATACCGCGACGGACACGATGGCGGGTAATCTGTGTGGCGCGCTGCTCCCGCTGTCGCTCAAGATCAGCGATTAGCGACTCCAGCTTCCTGGCTGCTTCTTCCTGGTCCTGAATCGAGCGGGCCAGCGATTCCTGATTTTGCCGTACTTTCGATAGCAATTGGCGGCGTTCCTGCTGTTGTTTCCGGAGATACTCCTCCTCTGTCTTCCTCTCCGCCAGCAGCGCTTCCTGCTTTTCAATGGTCTCCTGAATCCTGGTCTTTTTACTCTCGATGGAGTCCATGGTTGCGGCGATGGAATAAAAGAGTGTTTTGTTGGCATCGTTGATGATCCGCAGGTATTTCAACCGGACCATTGCCTGGTTAATGGAACTGGAAGTGAGAAGAAGTTCGATGCCCTGGTATGTATCCTGTTTATATATCTGGACGGCCCGTTTGGCGAACCGGTCTTTCAGTTCCTGAAGTTTCGTTTCATGCCGGTCTAATTGTTCGTTCATCGACGTAATTCGCTCACGATAGTCTTCCAGGGTTCTGCTCATCTCCCGGACCAGTTGCCTGGTGTAGCTCAGATCTTTATCGAAGGAGTTCAGCTGATCCAGCAACGACTGTTCTTCCTGTTTGGCACTATTCAGCTGGCTCCGGTACTGGTCTATCTTTTCCCGGAGATCCTTCAGTTTTTCCGTTTGATCGTGGATTCGGGTGTTGATATCCTGTCCATTAATGGGTATCCAGAAAAAAAAGGCCAGGAAAAGCAGCAGGCTGATTTGTCGCTTTCGAAAAACCATAAATATTAAGATAGAGATGGACCGGTCTAGTTTCAATAGATTCGTGAAGATGGAGGGTATAGGTGTATAGGGTATAAGGGAAAGTACTGGGTATCATATATAGGGTGAGCCTTTTTAAGGATTAAGGTTGAAGATTTAAGCAAATGATTAGCGATTCGCCGCTCCGCCGCGGCGGAGAATCGATGAATGATTAGTGAACAGATGGTGAGTGACAGGTGATAACAGCAGTCAAATTATTGCATAAAAGAGCCACGGATAACCGATATTAACCTATATCTATATGGAACCGCCGGAGATTACGCCCTGCCTTCATTCCCGGCTACAGATACACCGCCCCATGCCGATGACACGGAATTCCGTAATTCTCAGCGGTCCTCTGCGAAATGCCCGGCGTTCTCCGCAGTCCATTTATGGAGATTTGGCGCGATTACACGGTGAGATGGTCTGCGGAAGTAGTGATCGTCCGCTCCTACCGGAGCTCAATGGGAAGAAGGCCGGGCTTCTCAATCCCGCATACTGAGTGAATCCCCCGCCCGGCCCGGTTACTCAGAAAATTCCACGGTCACTGAATCCGGCAGGTACTGATGTAACTCCTTCACCTCCTGCTGTAAGCGCTGGACTTCCTCGACATTTGCACCGTGTTCGAATACCAGTAATCCGCCGATAAATCCGGTGGCAATGAGTAATATCGCACCGAGCACCGCGCCGCCCAGATACCATGAACGTCGCCGCTCCGGTAATGCCCGCTGGTTGGATGATCGCCATACAAATAAAACCGTGAACACAATTGCCGTGGCTATCCCAAGATATTGATGATAGGTAAGCAGAGGGAACACCCCCTCTGTAAATATCGCACTGTTCTTTGCGTACAGCCCAGTTATCACTGCAAAGAGTGACGCCAGGAATCCCAGGAACAGATTCCACCAACCCACTGTCTGGAGATGCGGTCGCTCCATAGTGACGGACAGCACGTCAAATAGAACACTCACAAGCAGCAGTGCGATGGCGAAATGCACGACGAACGGATGGAAATCAAGCATGATGGAAATTCCTGTTGACTTGTTACATCAAGGCTCTTATCTCCGATAAATGTGACTCAAAGTTTAATGGAATTCGGGGACGAAGGAAACAGGGAAGAGTGAGAGTGGGGTGGTGGTAGAGGTGAATGGTTTAAGGGTATAGGGTATAGGGTATAAGATATAGGGAAAAGATTGGGGTATCTCATAGAAGTATTAAGGATGAAGTATCAATTGAAAGATCGGGGAAGGTCACGGGTGAAAGGCAGGTATGAGGCTGGCAACAGGAGTCATCTTTCGCAATTGGTTGTTTCACTTGGCTCAGCAAAATCCAACACGGTTGGATCACTCCAAAAAACACGCTCCGGCGGAATGGGCCTGATTTATCTCTGGCAACAGGTTTTTTTCCGGAAGTGGCGCAAACGCATTCACTTTGAATTCTCCTGTTGAACGCATATAATATTAAATATTCATTAACCGATCAGTACTACACACGGTTATCATGGACATCACCAAAGAGGTCACCGCCACAGTCCCGCTTGAGGAGGGGGAGTTCCAGATTAGTCTCTACTCCAATTCCGCCGATGAAAAAGAACATCTCGCCCTGACCATGGGCGATATACATGGTGGTGAAGGTATTCTGGTGCGCATTCATTCCGAGTGTTTTACCGGGGATACTCTGGGTTCCCGGAGATGTGATTGTAATGCCCAGCTGCATCAGGCCTTGCAGATGATATCCGGGGAAGGCAGAGGTGTACTCATCTATCTTCGGCAGGAGGGGCGCGGTATCGGTCTCCGGAATAAGCTCCACACCTATAATCTTCAGGATCAGGGATACGATACTGTTGACGCCAACCTCATGCTGGGGAGGAAAGCTGATGAACGAAACTACGAAATGGCCGGCAGCATACTGCGGGAATTTGGCATTAGCTCTGTCCGTCTTCTTACGAATAATCCCAATAAGGTGCAGGGACTTCAGGATGATGGTATTGCTGTCACCAAACGTGTCCCTCTTCAGACCACCCCTACTGACAAAAATCGGCACTATCTGAAAACCAAACTTGAACGGCTGCATCACGAACTTGATCTTGCAAAGGATCAGAACGAGAGGGAAATGCATGAGGGAGTCCTTACGGATCTCCGGAGACGTATAAGGAATCTGACTGAGCAGGACGGAAACGCCAAACCTGTTGTCACTCTGAGCTATGCCCAGAGCTTGGATGGCAGCATTTCGCTTACTCCCGATGAACCCTATCCCATCAGTACCACCGAATCCATGGTCTTAACACACGGCCTTCGCGCGTTACATGATGCCATTCTCGTTGGCGTGGGTACAGTACTGGCCGATGATCCTCAGCTGACCGTCCGGCTGGAGGACGGTATGAATCCTCGCCCTGTTATTGTTGACACTCACCTGCGAACCCCGTTGGAGAGCCAATTGCTCACTGCACGCTCACTCAAACCGATTATTGCCACAGGGAAAAATGTCGCTGAAGATAAAATCGGGCGGTTCCGTGATATCGGTACTACCGTTCTTCAGCTTCCCGTCACTGACGAGGAACGGGTATCGCTTCCCGATTTACTAAAAGAACTTCCCGAACAGGACATCCACTCTGTAATGGTTGAAGGCGGGGCGCGGATTATCACGTCCTTTTTCAACGAGCACCTGGCCGACCTGCTTGTGCTTACTCTGGCGCCGATGATTATGGGTGGATTCAGAGGGGTGGGAGAGCTCAATGGAACGATGAAAGCATCCCTGCCAAAACTTGTCAATCATCAGTATCGGCAGATCAATGACGATTTGATTCTCTGGGGCGATCTCCACCGGGGTGAGCCGTGAACCGAACGTGTCTCTACTTTACCGGGGATCAATCCGTGGAGGTTCGTGAGGAGCCGCTGCCGGATTGCCCACCTGACCAGCTCTTGGTTCAAACGCACATCTCGGCCATCAGCGCCGGAACAGAAATGTTGTATTACCGGGGTATGGTGCCGGATTCACTGCTGACCGACGTATCAATCGAAGCCCTCCGGAATTCCGACGACTACCCGATGAAATACGGGTACGCTGTGTCCGGTGAAGTTGTTTCCACCGGTGCAGACGTTTCGAAAGAGTGGTCCGGTCAACCGGTGTTTGTGTTACACCCACACGAAAGTCACTTCTGTGTATCCCCTGAAGATGTGATCACATTGCCGAACGCAATGGAAATGGAAGATGCGGTCTTTCTGGCCAATACTGAAACGGCAGTGAACCTGCTGATGGATGGTGCTCCGATCATTGGTGAGCGGGTTCATGTGTTCGGTCAGGGTGTCGTGGGACTTCTGGTAACCGCGTTGCTCCGGCAGTATCCGCAACTGCATATTACCACATACGATCTCCATCCGGTGCGACGGGAGAAATCACTGGAACTGGGTGCGGACCGAACTCTGGACCCCACCGGGGAAGATCGCTTTTCCGGAGAAAAGGCTGATCTGACCTTCGAGCTTTCGGGGTCCCCGGCGGGATTGAATCAGGCACTTCGCGTCACCGGATTCGAGGGAAGAATTGTTGTCGGCAGCTGGTACGGAACCAAACAGGTGCCTCTTGAACTGGGCGACAGATTTCACCGGTCCCGGATTCGTCTCATCTCCAGCCAGGTCAGCAGTATCGCCGGGAATTACAGGGGGCGATGGTCACATCAGCGGCGGATGGTTCTGGCACTCGAATCTCTGGAATCACTGGATACACAAGGGCTTATTTCCCACAGATTTGGGATTGAAGAAGCGGGCAAAGCATATGAACTTCTGCACAGACATCAGGAAGAAGCACTCCAGGTGATATTAACGTACTGAGGTGGTTCAATGTACCGATTAGCCGTACAACGCGATTTTATTGCTCAGCATTATCTCATCGGCGGAGACTACGGTCCGGAAAATGATCTGCATTCCCATCATTATCGGATCGAAGTGCAGTTGTCCGGAACAGAACTCAACTCACAGGGATATCTGGTTGACATTGTGGAAGTTGAGGAAAGTCTCGAGCGAACCATTGCGATTTTCCGGGAGACCACCTTAAATGACCATCCGGCATTTGAAGGACTGAATCCCAGCCTGGAACATTTCGCCCGCATCCTCCACATAAAAATCCGTGAAGTGCTTTTACAGGACGGTGTTGACGATATGATGGTACGGCTCTGGGAAGATGAAAATACCTATGTGGACTATCGGGACTCATCTTGACAGAGCAGTCTCCAACACGTTCAGCACAACCCGGGATCTCCTCCAAAATACAGACAGTAATCCGTTCCCCGTGGTTTGCAATACTGGTGCTCAATGCTTTGCTTGTCCTGCCTTCATGGCTCCATCGCTCGGCAACCGTACCCCGGTTTTTCAGCTTCTGGTATGAACGGGAAATCTTTGAACTCTTCTGGATAGGCATCGATCTGATTATTCTGGTCGCGCTCCTTTATTTTTCAAGGGAATGGCGACATCGTCACCTGATTCGCAGAAGTGCCGCTGCTGTATTCAGTCTGCTTCTCATCTTTGAAGGCTATGCCGCAATTATTCAACAGTTTTTTCAGCGCGAGCCGGTATTATATAACGATCTTTTCCTGCTGACCGACAGTATCTATCTTTTCCTTGATCTGGCCCCCGTTAACTGGTTACTCGTTCTCGGGGTGACGGGAGCACTGTTCTATCTGTTCGGCAGGTTTATCCCGGCCATGTTCCATCAGATTCAACAGGGTTTCCGTCAGACGGACGAGCCGGGCCGATATTTTAGGGCAGGAGTTGTACTCTTCCTGTTTTTTATCTTCGTGTTGTTCGATTGGGGTATTATGAAACGAGATGCGGCAGCTCAACTTGTGACAGGCCGCGTTGTCCAGAGTATACGCACATCGGCAGAATACCACCGGACGGTGAACTCGGTCGATCTGGATTCCCTGACCAACCAATATAACTCCCTGCAGACAATCAACCTCAACCGCTCACCTCATGTCTACTTCATCCTGCTTGAATCTTACGGAAAGGTGATATTGAAACGTCCGGAATTGCGGAAAAAGATCCTGCCCGCCCTGCGATCTCTGGAAGATACTCTGAAGAAAAACGGGTGGCATGGAGCCTCTGCATTCAGCACCGCTCCGGTCACAGGAGGCGGTTCGTGGCTCAGCCATTCCACCATCCTGAGTGGAGTGAAAATTGCCAATGAGCCTCTCTATGATCAATTTATCCGCAACGACTATCCAACGATGGTCACTTTTTTCAAAGAGCAAGGATATCGGACATTCCTGTTGCACCCCGCGGATCGCGCCAGGCCGGGGCTCTCCCTGAAGAATCCCTATAATTTTGACGAGATGGTCACTTTCCGGGATCTGAATTATCAGGGGAAATCTTACGGTTGGGGTATTATACCGGATCAGTACAGTTTGAACTTTACGAACGAACAGTATCTGCAACAGAGCGACGATCCGGTCTTCCTCTATTTCACCACGCTGGCAACGCATGTGATCTGGAGTGATAATGCCATTCCTCCTCTTGTCGAGGACTGGCGCATGTTAAACAAACCCTCAGAAACTGACAGAAAAGTATCGGAAGATCACCCGGGAGAGGGGTTCCTTTTTCGCGTTAAACGGGTGTTTTCACAGCCGTATAAACCCGGCAATTTCATAAAACTTCTTAAATATGATCTGGATATTCTCAGGGATTTTATCCTGAATGAAATCCCGGAAAACAGCATAGTTGTCATCGTCGGAGACCACCAGCCGCCGTTACTGACCGAACGGGGCGACGGGACGGAGACCATCCTGAGTATTCTCAGCACCCGCCACCAACTCACTGATTTTTATGCAGAGATAGGTTTCAAGCCGGGATTAATACCCGCACACTCAGATC
>Ga0207797_1000388_pt1 | contig 34078 bp, 23 predicted proteins | sample PRCRCaboRojoPR_6_FD_187275 | JGI IMG/M metagenome (GOLD analysis project Ga0207797, IMG submission 187275) | Marine sediment microbial community from Cabo Rojo, Puerto Rico - PR CR 10% Liquid 1 (SPAdes) | ecosystem: Environmental > Aquatic > Marine > Coastal > Sediment | place: Cabo Rojo, Puerto... | reverse complement strand
CGCCTGCGGGACGTCACCTCCTCCATCAGGCACCGCTACAGCCAGCAGCGCTCCTTCATTTACCGCTACAACGGCCTGGAGCAGGTGACACTGGAGGTGGACCGCAGCGCCGGCAGCAACGCGGTCCGGGTGGCCGGCCGGGTGAAGGAGGTGGTGGAGGACCTCTCCTACGACCTTCCCGAGGGTATACAGCTGGAGATGGTGGAGGACGGCACAGAGGGCATACGCGAGGACCTGCGGGGCCTTTCCTGGCGGGCCCTGCTGGCCCTGGCGGCCATTACCCTGGTGCTCATACTCCTCAACCCCAGCCCCCTGGCCACTCCGCTGATACTCAGCTCCATCGTAATCTCCGCCGCCCTCTCCGTAACCGCCGTATACCTGGTGGGCTACACCATCAACGTCCTCACCCTCAGCGCTCTGGCCATCGCCTTCGGCCTGCTGGTGGACGGAGCGGTGGTGGTGATGGAGGCCATCGGCTACAACCGGAGGATAGGAAGGCCCCCTCTGGAGGCGGCCCGGGTGGGGGCCAAGGAGGTGGCCATGCCCATACTGGGCGGCATCCTCACCACACTGGTGGTCTTCGTCCCCATACTGGCCAGCGAGGGCCTGCTCCGGCTCTACTACCGCCCCTTCTCCTTCACCGTGGCGGCCACCCTGCTGGCCTCCTACCTGGTCTGCCTGACCCTGGTGCCATCACTGGCCGGCCACTGGAAGTCCGGGGGGTGGTTCCGCCAGAGGGCCTGGGACCGCACGCTTGCCCGCTGGGTCTCCGTCCTTCACCACAAGCCCATAATTGCCGTGTTCCTGTCGGTGCTGCTGGTGGGCGGCGCTGTATACGTCCTGGTGGACAAGGTGGAGACGGGCCGCAGCTGGGGCTGGGACTTCACCCGGGAGTCGGTGACGGTCTTCACCCAGTTCCCCCCGGGCACCCCCCAGGACGTGGTGGACGACGTTATGAAGCAGTTCGAGGAGATACTGGCCGGCAGGGAGGGAGTGAAGTCCACCCGCACCTCGGTCTGGGGCGAGAACGGTCATCTGAGCGCCATTTTCACCGAGGAGGCCCTGGAGAGCGGCCTGGCCCTGCAGATAGAGGCGGAGGCCATGGCCCTTGCCACCACGGTGGGCGGTATCAAGTCCATTTGGGTGGGGGGCATAAGCCCCGAGGGCTACTGGAGGAGCACCGAGAGCGCGGGGATGCTTCAGCAGATAGAGCTGCGGGGATACGACTACGAGGGTCTGAAGCGCATTGCCATCAACCTCCGGGAGACCATGCAGAGGCACCCCAGGGTGGGAGAGGTCAACATCGACTGGAACCGCCGGGTCCTGGACCGCGAGCAGCTTACGGTGGTCTTCGACCGCGAGGAGCTGGCGGAGCTGGGCCTTAATCCCTACCAGGTGCTGATGGCCCTGCGCTACAGCCTGCCCGGAGGCTACGGGGGTGAGATACAGCTGGGGGAGGAGACCCAGGACCTGACATTCAGCATAGCCGGACAGGACAACCCCGAGCTGCAGGAGGTGCTGGCCAGCCGCATAAGAACCTACGACGGGACCATCCGCCTGCGAGACGTCGTGGACATCGACACCACCTCCGTGCAGGGCTCGGTGGAGCGGGACGACGGAGAGTACATCCGGACGGTGGCCTACTCGTTCATGGGCGCCGAGCGGATGGCGGCGCGGTTCAGGCGGAGCATACTGGACAACCTCAGCCTGCCCCCGGGATTCCGGGTATACGAGGATACCACCTGGGTGCCCCGCTGGCTCCGGGAGGAGGACGAGATCGACATGAACCTCCTGGTCATCGGAGCCATCATCGCCGTCTTCGCGGTCACAGCAATCGTCTTCGAGTCCTTCAAGGCGCCGCTGTATATCCTGGCGGTGATACCGATGGCCATGGTGGGAGTGGTGGCCGGCTATTGGGCCTTCGACCGCCTCTTCACGAATCACGCCTACGTGGGAAGCGTGTTCCTGGTGGGCATAGCGGTGAACAACTCCATACTGTTGGTAGACAGCTTCGAGAAGAAGAGAAAGGCCGGCATCCGACTGAAGGAGGCCGTGGACAGGGTGGTTGCGGAGAGGCTGAGACCCGTCCTGCAGACTACGGCCACCACCGTGGTGGGCCTGCTGCCCCTGGTTCTCTGGCCCATGTCGGGCACCGACGACCTCTGGGGGACGCTTGCGTTCACGGTGGTCTGCGGCATGGTGGTTTCCACGCCTCTGGTCCTGGTGACCCTGCCGGCGCTGATACAGCTTACAACCCGCAGGAGGGAAGTACAGTGAGATCTACCCTGTTCAGATTGTTTCCATTGCTGCTGATGACCGCAGTCCTGGCCTGCGGGTCCGAGGAGGAGGAGCCCGAGCAGGAGAGCCTCGACGCCTCCCCTCTGCCGGTCACCGCGGATGTGGCCAGGAGGGACACCCTCTTCCAGGTCATCGAGTCCACCGGAAGGATCGCCTCCTCCCGGACCCAGACCCTTACCGCCCAGATCCAGGGCGAGGTGGTGCAGGCCCCCGGGCGTGAGGGGGAGGCGGTGTCCAGTGGAGACGTGCTGTTCCGCATAGCCTCGGGAGAGGCTGCGGCCGCCCTGTCGGAAGCGCAGAGCGCTTATCGGAGCGCCGAGACCGTCTACGAGTTCGAGCTGGAGAACTACCAGGGCGAGCTCACCGACCAGGTGCGCAGGACCCTCCGCCGGACCACGGGACTGGAGGACGCCGCTGCGGCGCTGGCCCGGGCCCGTACCCAGTACGGCAACGCGGCCGTCAGGGCCGGCTTCGACGGAGTGGTCTCCGAGGTGGAAGTCCGTCCCGGGGTCACCGTCTATCCGGGGACCCGGCTGGGGAGGATCGTGGACCCGGAGAACCTGGAGGTCCATCTGGACCTGGACGAGAGGCAGCTGGCCAAGTGCGAGGTGGGCCAGCGGGCCTACGTGACGGTTCCTTCCCTGAACGACACCACCCTGGTCGGGTCGGTGAAGTCGGTGTCGCCCACTGTTGATCCCGATCTCAGGGCGGGGCGGGTGGTAATCGAGCTGGCCGGTATCGGGGAGCTGAGGCCAGGAGCCACGGCCAACACCGAGATAGTGACCGACGTCCATCCCCAGGCCCTGGTGGTGCCCCAGGACGCCGTGCTGGTGCGGGACGACCGCAACATGGTCTTCGTGGTGGAGGGGGGGAAGGCCAAGTGGCAGTACGTCACCACCGGCCCCTCCGGCCGGGGCCTGGTCTCCATCGAGGAGGGTCTGGAGGAGGGCGACCAGGTGATCACCTCCGGCCACTACTCCCTGGCCCACGAAGCGCCCGTGGCCGTGGTCAACTAACCGTCAACCGGGGACGGAGTTTAAGTTCATCAAGTTCAGAGGCCGTTTAAGGGACGGAGTTGTAAGTTCATCAAGCGTTTAAGGGACGGAGTTGTAAGTTCATCAAGTTCAGTACCCTGCTAGTCTTTAGATATTTCACCGCTGAACTTGATGAACTTAAACTCCGTCCCCGGCGCGCGTCCCCGGCGCGCGTCCCCGGCGCGGTTACTGGCGGAAGCGCTCCAGCTGCTCGCGGTAGAACTCGTTGTCGGGGTCCAGCTCCAGGGCCCGCTCCTCCCACATGACGGCTTCCTCCCGGTTGCCGTTGATGAAGTGGCAGGTGGCCAGGGTGTCCATGATGTTGGGATCTTCGGGTGAGAGCTCGATGGCCTGCCGGGCCAGCTCCAGGGCCCGCTCCTCGTAGCCGGAGACCTCGGTGGCCAGGGTCCAGGCGAAGTTGTTGAGCATGCCGGCGCGCAGCTCGGGGTCCTCCTCCTCTGCCAGGAAGTCCTCCATTATCTGCAGCGCCCATCCCGTTTCCCTCTGTACTCCCGACTCCAGATAGACCTGCATCATGAAGGTGGGCTCCCACAGGCCGTAGATGCGGGCCAGCTCCCCCACCGGGTCCACGTGGTCGGCCACCCTGATGTCAACAAGTCGCTCCGAGCTGCCCTGGTAGCCGCCCCCCGGGCGCACCACCAGGATGGCTGCCGACTGCCTTCCCCTGCTGTCGCCGCCGGCGTCGTCTCCGGCCCGCAGCGCGGCAAGGAGCCTCCTGGCCAGGGGACCCTCGGCGGCCAGGAAGGCGGCCTCCATCTCGTCCACCACCTCCGGGCCCACCAGTATGTTGCCCTGTATGGCGTAGCCGGGGCCGGTTGCGCCTCCGGCCCAGTCAAGTGTTCCGCTGCCGGTGAAGCTGGCCGAGCCTCCGTCCATGTCGACCAGACCTAGCTGCCTCTGCTCTATCTCCGGGTCCGTGGCCCGGAGGCTGTCCAGGACCGCTTCCGCCGGCATCCCGGATTCCAGCAGCTCCAGGCCCAGGGGGCCGAAGCCGGCATTTGCCAGGGCCTGTGTGGCCACGGCGCCCGCCTGCGGGTCGGCCCAGGGGACTATGTAGCCTACGGAGAGCACCTTTGAGGCCACGGCGACCCCGGCCTCGCCGGCTGCAGTGTCTACGGCGGCAATGGAGAAGGTGGAAGTGCATATGTCCGCACTGCCCGCCAGGGCAGATGCGGCGATGGCAAGCAGAAGCGCAAGGTGCTTCATTCTTCGCCGTCCTTTCCTCCGTGTCGTCCCAGCAGCCGGCTGAGCCTGCCCCCCGGGCTCTCGGTGAGGACCTCCACCAGGCGGTTGATGTCCGAGGGTCTGGCAATGACGAACACGCGGTCGTTCTCCTTCAGCACCCGCTCGCCGCGGGGGATCAGGAAGGTTTCCTCCTCGTCGCGGTAGATGCCCATGAAGAGACTCTCCTCGGGGAACTTGTCCAGCCGGGCGATGTCGCTGACGCTCTTTCCCACGCAGCCCGCATCCGGGGGTATGCGCAGCGCGTAGACGTTGGCCGCGCCGCCCCCCAGGGGCATTATCTCCTTCACCCGGGGCTGTTCTATCTCGGTTATGATCCTGTTCAGCAGCAGGTCGGCCACCCGGACGATTGTGGTCACACCCGCCAGGCGGTAGGCCTCCTCGTAGCCGGGGTCGCGCATGCGCACCACTATGCGTGGAACGTCCATGCTCTTGGCCAGGATGGCGGCGGCTATGTTGTCGGAGTCTCTGCGCATGAGGCAGAGGAAGACGTCGGCGCGATCTATTCTGGCCTCCCGCAGGGTCCGCAGCTCGGTAGCGTTGCCGTGCACCGTGACCGCCCCGGTCTCGGCGTAGATCATCTCGCAGACCTCCAGGTCGATGTCCACGGCCACCACATCGTGGTCGTTCTCAACCAGCCTGTTGGTAATCTCCCGCCCCACCAGGCCCGCCCCGGCCACAATCACAAACACGCTTCCCCCGTTCGTCAGCTCCGCCAGGCACGGCCGCTGAAAAGCAGCAGCACCGGCAGTATCTCCAGCCTTCCGGCCACCATTCCGAATATGTAGACAACCTTTACAAGCGGGTCCAGCCCGCCCATCTCCGCCACCGGTATGTAGCATGGGCCGATGTTGCCCAGGGCGCTGAACATCCCCGATGCCGACTGCAGCGGGCCGTAGTCGGAGAGGACGGCGGTCACCGCGGCCCCCGCCAGGAGCAGGACCATCCATCCGAAGAAGAGGGAGGAGACCCTGTGGGCCTCAGCCGGGTCCAGCAGGCCTCCGTCCACTACAGTCCTCTTCACCGCCCTGCGGGGCAGAAAGATCCGCTCCAGCTCCTGCTTCAGCTGCCGGTACAGTATGCCCACGCGGAGGACCTTGATGCCTCCCCCGGTGGATCCCACGCAGCCCCCGATCACCATCATGGCCAGGAACAGCAGACGGGCCAGTCCGCCGAAGTAGGGGGAGCCGATGTCCCGGGTGCCGAAGCCGGTGGTGGTGGTTATGGATACTACCTGGAACAGCGTGGCCCTTACCTCCCCCTCCAGTCCCCCCATGGCCCCCGACGCCCATCTCTCCACCAGTATCAGGGCCGTGAATCCCACCAGCAGAGACCACCAGAGCCGCATCTCCAGGCCTCTGAACAGGGAGAGGGGCTTCCCGGACAGGACCCTGTAGTGTACAACGAAGCTGGTTCCCCCCAGGAACATGCCCAGTATCAGCACGTACTCCAGTGCCTGGAAGTGGGCCAGCCCCGTCTGGGCGTAGTGGGCTATGCTGGCGTCATAGGGGGAGAACCCTCCGGTGGAGAGGGCGGTGAAGGCGTGACAGACCGCGTCGAACAGCGATACCCCGCACAGCCTCAGCAGCAGTGCTATGGCCAGGGTGAAGGCAGTGTAAATGAGCCAGAGGATTCTCACGGTATGGGCCATCCCCGGCACTGGCCGGCCGGAGTCTATCTTGTGGGTCTCCGCTCCGTACAGGTTGTGGGCCCCCGGGACCTCCGCAGTAACGGCCAGGAAGAAGGTCAATATGCCGAGCCCCCCCACCCACTGGGTGAGGGCGCGCCAGAAGATGATGCTGCGGGGAAGGCCGTCCAGGCCGGTGATCATGGTGATGCCGGTGGTGGTGAAACCGCTCACCGTCTCGAAGTAGCCGTCCAGGAAGTCCGTAGTGCCCGATATGACGAAGGGCATGGCGCCAACGGCCGAAAGCAGGAACCAGGCCAGCCCGCAGAGGAGCATTGCCTGGGCAACCGTCGGCGTCCGGGGGCGGAAGACCAGCCGCAGCAGCGCGCCCAGGGCAACCGATCCCCCCGCCGGAAAGGCGAAGGCGTTGACGGTGCTCCAGCTCTGCTGATGCTCGGAGGAAAGCGCCGCCACCAGTATCGGCAGGAGCATTATCAGGCCCAGGACCATGAAGAGGGACCCGCTGAAGCCCAGTACCGTACGTATGGAGCTCCTGGCACTCAGAGCCATTCAGCCCCCTCTCAGAATCCGTACTGCAGTGTCAGACCGGCCATGGGAGCGACCATCCCCCTGCCGTACTCAACCTCGCCGCCCAGCCTGGGGCCGAAGCCCTCGCGGAAGCTGTACGGGCAGCCCAGTGCCATGCAGGGCTCCCAGCCGTCCACCGTCATCGCCTGAAGGCCGCCTCCAGGCTGAAACGGCATGTGCAGCACTGAGCGACTACCGTCCCACAATCGCGGATGCGGCCTGCGTAGGCAAGTGTTGACAAGGCAAGCCCGCAGGGATTAGGTAACCCCAATCATGAGGGAGAGAGAGACCTGCCTGCGCTGCGTACATCACATCCGGTCCTGGAGCCTCCGGACCTGTTGGGCGGCCTCCGCCGCCCATCGCCTTTAGTCTCTCCCTACAGACCCAACTTACATTTTAACGAAGGCACTAAACGGAGGAGGCTCCGATGCGACGCTTTGCACCCAGAGATTCTGAGCTGCTGCCCGAGAGCTACTACAACCTCAAGCCCCGGCTGGGTAATCTGCCGCGGCCCCCGCTTCACCCGGCCACCGGAGAACCGCTTTCCCCATCGGACCTGGAACCCCTGTTTCCCAGGGGATTCATTGCCCACGAGGGAAGCATGGAGCGGGATGTGGACATACCGGAGCCGGTGAGAAGGGCCTACTCCATCTACAGGCCCACGCCCCTGGTGAGGGCACTGGGTCTGGAACGGGCCCTGGACACGCCGGCGGAGGTCTACTTCAAGTTCGAGGGGGTGGGCCCAATGGGTAGCCACAAGAGCAACACCGCCATCGCCCAGGCCTTTCTGGCCGCAGAGGAGGGGGTTACCACACTCACCACGGAGACCGGAGCGGGCCAGTGGGGCTCGGCTCTGTCCCACGCGGCCCGTCCCTTCGGACTGGACGTCAGGGTCTTCATGGTGCGCTGCAGCTTCAGGCAGAAGCCTGGACGGAAGACGCTGATGGAGCTTTGCGGGGCCAGCGTGGTGGAGAGCCCCAGCCAGCTGACCGCCTCCGGCAGGCGATACTTCGAAGAGGATCCCAACCACCCGGGAAGCCTGGGAATAGCAATCTCGGAGGCGGTGGAGACGGCTGTGGAGGTGGACGAAGTCCGCTACTCGCTGGGCTCGGTCCTGGACGCCGTGATGCTCCACCAGTCGGTGATCGGACAGGAGGCCCGCAGGCAGATGGAGCACTTCGGTGCCCCCCCGGACGTGGTGGTGGGATGCGTGGGGGGCGGGTCCAACTTCGCGGGCCTGGCCTTTCCCTTCGTGGGTGAGATGCTGGAAGGCGGCGGCCGGACCAGGTTCGTGGCGGTGGAGCCGGAGCTATGCCCCACCCTGACCCGGGGGCCGCTGGGCTACGACAGCGGAGACAGCGCCGGGCTCACCCCCCTGGTCTACATGCATTCGCTGGGAAGGGACTTCGTCCCGCCCCCCATCCATGCCGGGGGGCTGCGCTACCACGGCATGGCTCCTCTGGTCAGCCAGCTGGTGGCGGACGGGATCGTCGAGCCCCTGGCCCTGGGCCAGCAGGAGGTCTTCCGGGCCGGCAGGCTCTTCCTGGAGTCCGAAGGCGTGCTTCCTGCCCCGGAGTCATCGCACGCGGTGGCCGCCGCCATACGGGAGGCGGAAAGGGCCCGGGAGGAGGGGGTCCGCCGCAGGATACTGCTTGGCCTGTCCGGACACGGCCTTCTGGACCTCGGAGCGTACGAGGTATCTTGAGCAGCAGGCCGGCCCGGCGTCGCCGGGCCGGCCCCGGCGTTTACAGGGCGCCTGCCCGGGGCGTATAGTGCTCTGGAAGAGAAGCATCTCCCACCCCTGAAGAAGGAGACCCTGATGATCCGTATCGCTCTGGCTCTTGCGATTCTGTTCGGCTCCGCCGCGGCGGAGCGGGGGGCTACCGGCATTCCGGTGGAGCCGGTCCGGGTGGTGGAGGACGCCACCCACCTTGTGACCCTGTTTCCCACCTGGGAGACGGAAGGGGAGGCTGCCGCCACTTCGGGAAGGTCGCTGGAGATCCCGCCCTACTACGATCCGGTGGACTCCATGGCCCTGAAGTGCCTGGTGCCGGCCGGAGGCGAGCTGGTGGTGGAGATGGACTACTCCACCGGCGAGCTGTCGGTAACCGAGGTCCCGTACACACTCACGCAGGATGCCCAGGATGCCGTGGATGCGGTACCCGAGTGGTTGGCGGACAAGTTGGAGTGGCGCCTGTCGCAGCTCACCGAGTCCAACCAGGACCGCTACGCGGACCTCATCAACGGGTTAACGCAGCCGGAGATACTGGACGAGGTGGCCTACCAGGTGGCCACACTAAGCTGGACCATCCTGGCCAACCCGAACTGGGACGAGACCGTGATTGTCAACGGTGCCGAGCTCATGTACGAGCTGGACGCCGACCTGCAGTTCGTGGAGATAATGGACTACAATACGGGCACCCCTGAGGCATACTCCACCACCCGCTACACCGTAATCCTGGAGGGAGACACCACCACGGTGGAGCTGCCGAAGGAGGAGTACTACGACTGGGTGGTGATGCCCAAGGTCTCCGACGAGCAGCCGCTTCAGAACGACTTCGTATACGACATGTTCTGGCGCGAGTACCTCTACTACGAGAACGACCCCGGCTACCCCAACCTAAAGGAGGTGCTGGAGCCGCTGACGGTGGTCTGGGACGGCCAGGAATACAACTGGAGCGGCGGCCGGCCCTTCACCGACTCCATGATGGTGGTGGACGCCATCGGAAACTGGTGCTCGGAGACCGTCCCGGACCCGGCCTCGGGCAACCGCCCCATACAGCCCAACATCATCGCCCACGAGCACAACGGGAACTGCGGAGAGCTGCAGGACCTGCTCTGCGCGGCGGGAAGGACCTGCCTGCTGCCCATGGCCTGCACCATGGACGTGCTGGAGGACCATGTCTGGTGCGAGATCCGCTGGCAGGGCGACTGGAAACCCTACCAGGTTGAGCTGGGGGGCAACAGGACCCAGATAGGCAACTACGGTATCGCCTACGACGAGGACATGGGCGGCTCCAAGGAGTGCTCGTGCATATGGGACTGGCGCAACGACGGCTGGACCTGGGACGTGATAGGGCGCTACTCGGACACCTGCACCCTTACCGTGCACGTGGAGGACTCGCTGGGCACGCCGGTGGACAACGCCCAGGTGACCATAGCAAGCGAGTACTGGCAGCAGAGCGCTGTGGGCAGGGGCAGCTGGGCCTGGACCGACCGCGACGGAAACGCGGAGTTCGTGCTGGGCGACAACCAGAGCTTCTACATCAACCTCTACTGCGACCTGGGCATATACCCCGGAGGCGGCTTCGCCGACCTCATCGAGAACAGCGAGGCGGGCGAGCACTACTACTTCCAGTGGATACCGTCGGATACCATGCCCTCGGTGGAGGCCACGGAGGTGCCCATGGGAACCGACAGGAAGTACCTGATCCAGGTGGACTACCAGGTGCCCTGCGACGTTTCCACCGGCAGGGACTACTATGCCAACCCCAGAAGCGAGTTTCTCGAGCCCCTCGATGAGGGCAGGACCACCTTCTTCTTCACCGACGAGGACGGCCTCGACGCCTACATGGACGACCAGCCATTCGAGGCCTGCGAGGTTGCCGAGTACTCGAGCTCGGGATACACCGAGTTCGTGATACCCCACGACAGGAACTACTACGCGGTCTTCTCCGGGCGCAGCTACCAGGGGCTGAGCTCCTGGGTGGAGGCCGACTTCACCCTCTGGGAGCATGATGGCACTGCAGTGGAGGGGGGACGGATGGACTACGTACTGGGCCTCTCCGCAACCCCCAATCCCATGGCCGACATCGGCAGGCTGGACTTGGTGGTCCCCTCCGCCGGTCGCTGCACCCTTCGGATCTACGACCTGACCGGCCGCCTGGTGGCCCAGCCCCTGGCCGGCGACCTGGCCCGGGGGCCGCATTCGGTGACGCTGGACGCCGAAGAGCTTTCGCTGGCCGGAGGCGTCTACCTCGCCCGGCTGAACACTCCGGCCGGAAGCAGGGTAAGCAAGCTCGTGGTGGTGAGGTAGTCGTGCTGCGTACGGTAGTCGCGGCGTCGCTGCTGCTGGTGCCGGCCGTGCATGCGGCCGAGTACCCCGACAGCGTGGTAGCCACCGTATCCCTGGGGGGAGCCAGCGGTCCGGTGGGGGTCTGCGCCTCTCCCGACGGAGGCCATGTGTACGCCTCTCTGGAGTTCGGACTCGTCAAGTCGGTGGAGACCGGCGGGTACACCGTGGACGGCAGCTGTTACATAGGCAGCGAGCTGGGCGGCATATGCGTGACCCCCGACGGCCAGCATCTCCTGGTCTGCAACGTGGAGGAGAACAGCGTGGAGGTGATCGGAGCCGGGGACATGCAGCGCCTGGCCACGGTGGAGGTAGGGGCCGACCCGGCATACATCGAGGCGGTGCCGGATGGCCAGAGGGTCATTGTCACCTGCAACCTTTTCCAGCTATGGGTAGTAGAGACCGGCGGGTGGACGGTGGAGGAAGTGGTCTCGGTGGGCAGCTCGCCCCGGGGCGTATGCGCTCTGCCGGGCGGCGGAAGCGCCTGCGTGGCCAGGTCCGACTCCTACAACGCAACCTTCGTCGACCTCGACGACTACGGAACCGCAGACCTGTTCACCGGGGCGGACACCTGGGACGTATGCTCATCGCCGGACGGCTCGCTGCTCTATTTCACAGTGCCCCCGTGGGACATGGTAAAGGCGGTGGACGCGGGGACGGGGCAGGTGGTGGACGAGGTCTCCGGTGTCGGGGACGAGCCGCTTGACATCTGCGCACTGCCGGACGGCCAGCACCTCTACGTCTCCTCCAGCGGGACCGGGGAGGTGATGGTACTGGACGCCTCCCAGGGGAAAGTGGCGGACACCGTGTCCACGGGAGTCAGTCCCCTGGGCATATGCGCACATCCGGCAGGCACCGAGGTCTACGTGGTGGACAACGAGCTGGGCGAGCTGGCGGTGATCGGCGGCGGCCCGTCCGGAGTGGAGACCGATGATGACGCAGGCGGCCTCCAGCTGTCCCTGGCCGGTGGCAATCCCTGTGCCGGGGCCGTCGGGCTGGAGCTGACGCTTCCCGAGCCCGCCCCGGTTACCGTAAGGCTGTTCGACATCGCGGGCCGGCAGCTGAGGAGCCGGCGCCTGGGCCCGCTGTCCGCCGGCTCCCACGCAATCGATCTGACGGTGCCCGCATCCGGCGTCTTCATCTGCGCCGCCGAAGCGGAGGGCCACACCGCGCTGCTGCGGCTGGTGGGCCTGGGCAGGTAGACCTACAGCAGCGCCAGAGCTGCGGCGGCGGCAGCTGCTGCCGCCGCACCCCATGCCAGCAGAAGCGCCCTCCTCCGCTGGGCCGACCACAGCCAGCCCAGCACCTCGTTCAGCCTCGTCCTGTACACGGCGGTATGGGACTCCGTGTCCAGGGTCTCCGTAACGTCGAGGTTGACCAGGCTGCCCGGAGCCGCTTCGGGACGGACCCCGGCCCTCCCGGCTGCCCTTCCCGGTGAGAACCGCAGCAGCTCCCCCACGAAGTAACGTGTGCCCAGGGCGCCGTCCCGCTGGTTTACAACGTTTATCAGGCTTCCGGAGAGACGGGAGGCGGCTGCAGCCCAGTCGTCCTCCCGATCGGCGTGGACGGCCCCCGCGAGGAAGATGGCGTCCCGAAGCGGAAGGCCGTGGCCGGCCTTCAGGGAGAGAAGACCGGTGAAGATCACCTTGGCTCCCAGGGAGTGGCCCAGCAGGGTTATGTCGCCGGAGCCCCGGAATCCCCGCAGCAGCTGGGGCATGAGCCGGCCCGCCCGGTCGGCCATGCGGTTGGCCCTGGCCCACTCCAGCGCATCCCAGAGGGCGGAGAACCTCTCATGGTTGCAGCAGGAGTCCCACCACAGCCAGTGCACCGACCCCCGCCAGCCGGCTCTGCGGAACGCCCTGACCCACTGGCCCAGCTTCTCCCCCCGGTAGTCGCTGGTGTGGAAGCCGGAGACCAGGACCAGCCGCTGCCGGCTTCCCCGGGTGCGGGAGACTCTGGTGATGAAGGGCGCAGCGTCAGCCATCGCCTTCCTCCAGGCGCTCCACGGCCCTCTCCCGGGCGTAGCGGCCCAGGGCGTGCAGGAAGATCACCGCTCCCACCCCGGCGGGAAGGTAGAGGAAGAAGAACCGCTGCAGTGCGGTGAAGATGCCCATCCTGGCCATGGGCACCATCCGGGCCATGAGGGCGCCTGTGGTCAGCTCGGCTATGCCGCTTCCGCCGGGACTGGGAGAGAAGTAGAGAATGAACACTATAAGAGCCTGGATGGCAAGAACCTCCAGGACGCTTCCCTCTATTCCCAGCCCCCGCATCACCAGCCAGGCCAGGAGGAACTTGTTGAAGTAGAGGACCGCGGTGAGTCCGAAGCTCTGCAGGAAGATGGCCGGCTTGCGGCGGAGGAAGAGCTGACAGGCCTCGTGGAACTCCGCCAGCTCGTCGCATAGCCTCGACGACGCCCGCCGGATGAAGGAGGAAGCGAACCGGAGTCTTCGGGCCAGCCACGCCGACGCGCTCCGCAGCAGCCTCTCCACCATCTCCGGCTTCCACAGGAAGAAGAGGAACAGAAGCAGCTGCAGGGTGAACAAACCGAAGGCCACGGCAACCAGGGCCAGCACCGTATCGCTGCCCACGCCGCTGAGGACCCTCAGGCCAAAGACAGCGGCTATGATGAAGAAGATGATCGTGGCCAGGTAGTTCACCACGATTATGGAAAGGCCCTCTCCGATGGAGAGGCCGTGTCGGTAGTAGACGAACACCTGGGCTGGGCTTCCTCCGGTCTGAGACGGAGTCATGGCCCCCATGAAGACGTTGGACAGGTTGGCCCTGAAGCTGGTCCAGTAACCCATGCCCGGACGGATCTCGCGGATGAAGACGTGGTTCCGCAGCCCGCCGAGGAACATGTCCAGCAGCGAGAAGCAGAGGGTAAGCGCCAGGTACTCGGGCCTCAGCCTGCCCAGCTGCCTTACCTGATGGCTGGAGGCAGGACGGAGGAACAGGAAGGCGAAGCCGATGGCGGACAGCACCAGGAAGACGATGAGTCCCCGGAGTATCCGGGAGCTGTCCAGAATCCCCGAGAAGCGGCCGCCCGAGCCTTCTGGGGCCTTGGACACGACACTCCTTCCACGGGGTTGTCATCGATGCGATTTCCGAAGATCAATCTAACATACCTCGTCAGCCTGCGGAACACCCTCGATGTTCCGATGCGCGGCGGTTCCGACGGAAGGGAGATCTGTGTCCAGACCTGCGGACGGCTCTGTCGGCCCCGGGAAGATGGGTTACCAGGCGGTGGTATGGGTAGTAAGCACCGCCGACATGAATCTGCGGGTGGAGAACAGCTGGACCAACCCCGGGGTGAGGATCCCGCCGGAATGGACCGGCAGCCTGGATGACAGGCTGAAGCTGGTCCATCCGGACGACCGCCGGGCGGCAAGGGAACGCATGGAGGGCCTGATGTCCGGGGAGGCGGAGGCAGCGGCGCTGGAGCTCCGGGTGAAGGTGGGCGGCAGCTACCGCTGGTCGCTGGTGCGGGGCTCACCCTCGGCCAGGGATGATGAGGGTCGGGTGACCGAGGTCTCGGGCATCTGGATGGATATAGACGACCTGAAGAGGGCGGAGGAGGAGCTGGCCGCAAGCGAACGGAGGTTCAGGACCTTCACCGACCTCTCTCCTGTGGCTGTGATGATCCACCGGGACGGCGTATGGACATACGTAAACCGCGAGGCCGTCCGCATGACGGGCTACCGGGAGTCGGAGCTCATCGGCTCGCCGTTCTGGCGGATAGTGCATCCCGGTGACCGGGAGATGGTCAGGGCCCGGGGCACGGCCAGAGGCAGGGGTGAGAACCCGCCCTCCGCCTACCAGCTGCGCATAGTCACCAGGGAGGGGAGAACCCGCTGGGCCGACCTCAGAGCCCAGGCCCTCCAGCCCGAGCAGGGGCTGACGCCGGTGCTGGTGTCCGCCCAGGACATAACCGACCGCAAGAGGGTGGAGCTCACCCGCGAGGTGCTTCTGGTGATCGCCCGCAAGGCGCACACGCTGAACAGCGTGCAGGCCCTCTACCCCGCAATACAGAAGGCGCTGGGCTCGCTGTTCGACACCACCAACATGATCATCGCGCTGCACGACAGGGGAGAGGACATGCTCAGCCTGGCCTACTCCTCAGACCAGAAGGACCGGTTCACCAGCTTTCCCGCCGGCAAGACCCTCACGGCCTATGTGATCAGGACCGACAGGCCGCTGCTGGTGAACAGCTCGGACATGGACGAGATGGAGCGCAGGGGTCTCATCGAGATGATCGGTACCCCCAGCGAGGTCTGGATGGCGGCCCCGCTGCGGGCCATGGGGGTGACCATAGGCGCCATAGTCGTCCAGAGCTACGACGACCCCAGGGCCTACGACGACGAGGACCTGGAGGTGCTCACCTTCGTTGCCGACCAGATCGGCCTCTTCATAGACCGGGCCCGTATGGTGGAGTCGCTGCGGGAAAACGAGGAGCTCTTCCGGGCCGTCTTCGAAACGGCCAGGGACTCAATCTTCGTCAAGGACGCCGACCTCCGCTACATTCGTGTGAACCACGCCATGGAGGAGCTCTTCGGCCTCTCCCGCGACGACATTCTGGGAAGGACCGACAGCGAGCTGTTCGGCCCGGATCTGGGCAGCGCCGACGAGGACTCGGACGCCAGGGTCCTGCAGGGGCAGGTGGTGGAGGAGCTGCCCGAGAAGCCGGTGCGGGGAAGCAGCCACATCTTCCACACCGTCAAGGTCCCGCTGAGAAGCGCCTCCGGCCGCATAACCGGCATCTGCGGCATAGCCAGGGACATAACCGACCGTCGGCGGGCGGAGGAGGAGAGGAAGAGGCTGGAGCAGCAGGTGCTGGAGGCCCAGAAGATGGAGAGCCTGGGCATAATGGCCGGCGGAATAGCCCACGACTTCAACAACATACTGGTGGCCATACTGGGAAACGCCGAGATAGCGCTGGAGGGAGGCGGCATAGGGCGGTCGGCGGCGGACCGTCTGGAGAAGATCAGGAGCGCCGCCCTCAGAGCCTCCCAGCTGGCCAGGCAGATGCTCGCCTACGCCGGAAAAGCCAGCTTCCAGGTGGAGGTGCTGGACCTTACCGCCCTGGTGAGGGAGCTGTTCGACATAATGCGGGCGTCCATTCCCCGGAGAATAGAGATCGAGTGCCGGGTCCCCGACTTTCCCCTCCTGGTCCAGGGGGATCCCGTCCAGATAAGGCAGGTGGCCATGAATCTCATAACCAACGCCGCCGAGGCCATCGAAGGTGCCGGGAGCATAGCCGTCTCCGTCTCGGAATCCGACGAGGATGGCCTGGAGCCCCGGGGAACGCTGCCCGACACCGAGCACGGGTACGTCCTCCTCAAGGTGGAGGACGACGGCTGCGGAATGGAGTCGGAGCATGTGGAGCGGATCTTCGACCCCTTCTTCTCCACCAAATTCAGCGGAAGCGGACTGGGCCTTTCGGCGGTGCTGGGAATCATGCGCTCGCATGAGGGGACCATCCTGGTGGAGACGGAGAAGGACCTGGGCACCTGCTTCACCGCCGTCTTTCCCCGTCTGCAGGGGGAGAGCGGGGAGAGCGGCAGGGGGGATGACGGAGCCTGTGGGGATCCGGGAATGCCCGAGCGCGTGCTGGTGGTGGACGACGAGAGGATGGTCCGGGAGGTAGCGGCCGGCATGCTGGAGAAGCTGGGATGCCGGGTCAACGCGGTGGAGAGCGGGGAGAGGGCCCTGGACGCCCTTGCCGAGGCGGACGGGGACATCGGCATGGTGATGCTGGACCTGACCATGCCGGGAATGGACGGGGAGGAGACCTTCCGGCTGATACGGAAGATGTCCCCCGACCTTCCCGTAATCGTCTTCAGCGGCTACAGCAGGGAGGACCTGCGGCGCCGGTTCCGGGGCAGCAGCGGGGTCACCTTTCTGCAGAAGCCCTTCACCATGGACACCCTGAAGGCCTCCCTGAACGAGCTGACCTTCTAGGACCCGCCCGGGTCAGATCTCGGGCCAGAACCTGTTCTCGAACCAGATCTCCTTCTGCAGGGCCCGGTCCATGTCCCCCAGCATCTCCAGATGGCCGTGCTCCCAGCGGGAGAGCCAGTCGTAGAGGTCGTGCTCGACGTCGGACTCCGCCTGGTCGCGCTTCTGGGCGTAGAAGGTCTCGGCCTCCTTCTCCAGCGCCATGGCCGCGGATATGGCCGCAGCCTCGTAGCCCGCCGCCTCCACCTGCTGCCTTATGTTCTGCGTCAGCATCTCGGCGGAGTGCTCCTTCACCTCTCCCAGCTCGCTGATGGCCGCCAGCCTTCCGTCGCGGACGAGCGATGAGTAGTGCCGCTCCAGCACCTCCTCGTGCCTCTTCTCCTCGTCCGCCATGGTGGCGAAGACCTCGGACACGGTCTCGCTGCTCGATGTCTCGGCCACCCTTCGGTAGAAGGCCTGCCCCCTTCTCTCCAGGAGTATGGCTCCCTTTATCGCGTCTATCGCCCGGTCGCTCATCCGCTCTCCCTCCGTGTATCGTCCGATTCTATCTCAGCAGTGTGAACCTCTCGCACCAGCGCTGGGTTCCCCGCCGTACCCTCACGACGTAGACACCACTGGGCCGGTGGGAGACGTCCACCGACAGGCTGGCTCCGTCCATCTCCCAGGTGCTCCCGGCCACCAGCCTGCCGGACATGTCGTACACGCTTACCTCGGCTGCGGCGCCGGGAAGGGCCTCTGAAGCGAGAAGCAGGGCGCCCCGGACGGGGTTGGAGACCAGCCTGGGCTGCAGGGGCTCGGTGGCGCGACGGTCTCCGGCGGTGCCGGAGAGCACCCAGGGGCTCCACCAGATGTCCCAGTCCCCCGACCCGCCGGTGCCGGACCATGCAAGGCCGGAATCGGCGGGCGCTGGAAGCCACGCCGGTCCTCCTGGGGTGACGGGCTGGAAGGGATCCGACCAGACCGGGGGATCGAAGTAGCACATCCAGATGCCGGCGTCCGGCCCGAAGCCCCGCTGCCAGGTGACCACGGGAGCGCCCCAGGGGCCGGTGCCCGCGGAAGGTCTCAGCAGGCTGGCATCGGCGGCCTCGGCCAGGACCTCCTCCTGGCCCCAGGACGAGCCGTCCCAGGTCCGGGCCACTATAGAGGAGGTGCTTCCGCTCTCCTGCCAGGCCGCGACGAGGTATCCGCCATCCGAGCAGATGGTGGGGGCGCGGCAGAACTGCCCGGAGGAGATCTGCTCCGGGGCGGAGAAGCCGTTCTCGTCCCCCCGGCTGCACAGAATGCTCCCACCGCCGGGGCCCTGGGAGGCCCATACTGCGAAGACCTCGCCATCCAGCACGGCAATGTCCGGGGCCAGATCCTGACTGCCCTGGGAGCTCAGGTAGGTCTCCGGGAAGCCGCCGTCCAGCCGCTTGACCATCACGTCGCCCTCTCCCCGACGCCAGACCTGCCAGGCCAGCCACATCCCGTCAGACCAGGCAAGGGCCGGGCTCACGTCGTAGCCGGAGCCGGAGGCGGCGACGGAGACGTCGCCGAAACCCTCTCCGGTGGCCACCTTGATGTTGTAGCCGTAGCTGGCGTAGTCGAAGTCGCCCCAGGCCACCCAGGGGCTGCCGCTGCCGTCGAAGGCCACGTCCGGCGTCACGTCCCAGTACTCGTCGGCGTCCACGGTGTACACCTGGCTCCAGCTGTCTCCGTCCCAGCACCGGGTCTGCAGGTCCAGCCTTCCGTTGGCCCCGGTGAGCCAGGCCACGCAGGTGAGCCCGCCGCCGGTGGCGGCCACGGGGTAGCAGTCTGACTCCCCGCTTGTGGAGATGGCGTCGTAGTCGGCGCCACCCGCCACTCCGGGCACCCGGGAGGCGGACAGACGCCTGCCGCTTAGGGGCCGCAGGGTGGGATCGCCCAGAAGCACGCAGCCGTAGTGCCAGTTCTCATCGTATATGCCCACGTTGGTGAACCACTCCCGGAAGGCCTCTCCCGGCGTCTCTCCGTCGCCTATGGGCCCGTAGAACTCCTCGAAGTCAAGCATGGAACCGGTCTTGGTGGCTCCGATGGCCAGAAGGCCCGAGTCGGTGCCGAACAGGTACCAGTTGCCCAGGCAGTTGGGCTCGGTCCACCGGCAGTTCGAGCAGGCGAAGAGCTGGACGAAGGCGGTCTGGGGGTTGATCTGGGAGATCTCCGGGGCCATGACGCTACCGGAGTAGCCTCCGGGGACCTTGAAGGTGTGGCCCCACGGCGAGGAATGGGACATCAGGTGGACGAACTCGTATCCGTGGCCCAGCCTGTCCCGGTAGTAGTCGTCGGTGGTCTGCGACTGGTCCTGGTAGAGGTCGAGGTCGGCGTAGACGGCGTCCAGGCCGCAGTCGCCGGAGTAGCTCCAGTCGTCGTCGTTGAAGACCAGCGCCCTGTCCGGCAGGGCCATCGCCCCGGTCCTGTACAGGTGGTTGGCGGTGAGGTAGTCGCGCAGCTGGTCCACCTCCGAGCCCATCTCCATGGCGTGGGCGTCTATCCTGCCCACCCAGATCTCCGGTGCCCGGTCTCCTGCGTGGCCGTCGTAGATTCCGTCCCCGTCGGAATCGGTCCAGGTGCCGTCGGTGTCCATCAGGAACAGGTCCAGGGGGTACTCCTCGTGTGCCGATCCCCAGTCGCTCTCGTACCAGGCCTCCGGGAGGTGCCCGATGAGTATGGCCCCGGCCAGATCCGGGTGGTCGGCCAGCCAGCTCCGAAGGTCCTCCGCGGTGCCCCCGGTCATCACCTCGGTTATGACGCTGTAGCCCTCCGACTCCAGGTCGGAGGCCAGCTGGGCCAGCTCCGGGGCCAGGGGAGTCTCCATGCCCGAGGCCACCACCAGGGCCACGTCGGAGTCCCCCCGGTCGCAGAGGCTGACGGCCAGGTTCCGGAAGCCCGGCGGGCGGGACTCCAGCGGCGACCGCTCCACCTCCGACCGCGGGAGCCGGGGGGGGCCGGTGGGAACGGAGGCGGAGGCGAGAAGCAGCGTGGAGAGCAGCAGCGGGACCATTGCAGTTCCTTTCATTTCCATCGGTTCCGGCGCCGGAGCACGGAAACGGATATCCTGCCGTCCGTGCAGACCGTGTCCGCGCCGGGGAGGTCTCTTCCCTCGTACACTATACACTCCACTCCCAGCCGGTCGAGAAGGGAGTCCGCCGCCGCCGCGGGCCAGCGGTTGAGAACCGCCGCCGTTTCCCGGTAGTTCTCCGGGAGGGAGGTGCTGTACCCGTTGACCATCGGCGTGAAGTGCAGCCGGGAGCCGTACATCCGGCTGCATTCCCTCTCCGGCCTGGAGAGATCGGGCTCCATGGGGAGGAACACCACGGACTCCTGGGGGTTCGCCGCCAGCCAACGATGGGCGTGTTCCGGCGGGGGCGGGTACATGCCGAGGCCGGAATGCATCACCTCGGCCAGACAGAGCAGCCCCGCCAGGCAGGCCAGGGCCCTCCGCCCCGAGACCGCCACTCCGGCCAGGGACAGGATCGGGAGGAGGGCGAAGAGCCCCGCCCTGGCCGGAAGACGTATGGAGCTGACCCCCGGCAGCAGGGCGGCCAGCCGGAACGGACCCGGGGCAAGCTGCCTTCCCCCCACCACGAGGGTGGGCCCCAGCGAGAAGGCCCCGAAGGCCACCGTCAGCACCGCCAGCAGCCACGGAGCCCTAACCCTTCGCCTCAGGCCGGGGTGCAGGAGGGCCGCGGCGGCGGCTGCCACCACCGCCGATCCCGGCCAGAGGGCCGCCGCCCCCCGCACCGCCTCCGGCCTGGCCGGACCCAGCAGCAGGCTGGTCTCCCACGGAGAAAGGAAGGCGAGGAGGTCTGTGGAGGCTATGTGGTCCACGGGCCAGGAGGCGGCGTTGTCCAGGTGGTGAACCAGCAGAGGAAGCATGGCCGCCGCCCCCAGCAGCGAAAGCCCGACAAGCTGAAGGGCCCGGCGGGGCCGGCGCCGGAAGAGGGCCCAGACCGCCATTGTCCCCAGGGCCATTCCGGTGAACAGCCAGTGGTAGAGGCCGGCGCAGCCCTGCAGGAGGATAAGGACCGGAACCCACCAGCCCGAGGACCGTCCGTCCAGGAAGGCCAGCCCCCGCTCCAGCGCCAGTATGCCCAGGCCGGCGGAGGCCAGCTGCAGGTGCCAGAGATGGCTCTGGAAGTAGGGCAGGCAGACGCAGGCGCAGCCCGCGAACAGCCCGCCCCAGAAATCGGCCCCCAGCCTGCGGGCAAGAAGCATGACCGCAAAGCCGGTGAAGGCCAGGGAGACCACGAAGAGCAGGTTGTGCACCCGCAGGGGGGAAAGCCCCAGCCAGAGGAGGGGAGCCGCCGGAACCGCTTGGGTCAGAAGCAGGTCCCCCCGTCCGGCTCCGTCGGGCTGGCCCAGGAAGATGGGAGGGGTGAGGGGATCGTGCAGGCCGGTGAGGGCATGGTGGTTCCAGGCCAGCAGCCAGGAGTTGTAGAGGGTGTCGGCATGGTCGTAGGCTCCGCCGCTTGCCGCCATGGGCCAGGTGACGGCGGAGGCCAGGACCAGCAGCGCCGCCGCTGCGGCCAGGTGCCGCCCGATGCCGTCTACCGCATCGTCCGGCCGGCCGGACATGGTCAGCTCAGTATGCCCTGGCCACAATGGCCTTCCGGTCGGTCTCCCGGCCGGTCATGAAGCACTTGCCCGAGCCTCCGGGACGGTCCAGGGGAATGCAGCGGACGGTGGCCTTGGTCTCCTCCTTCATCCGCTGCTCCTCCTCATCCCCGCCGGCCCACCATACCCGGTAGAACCCGGGCTTCTGCGGCAGCTGCTGCACCAGCTGGTCGTAGGAGTCTATCTCGTAGGTCCTGGAATCCCGGTACTCGGTGGCTTCTTCCAGCATCTCCGCCTGGATTGCATCCAGCCTCTCCACAACCCTCTCGGCCAGGCCTTCCATGGGAATGGTGAACTTGCCCTCACGGCCGGGACGGTTGCGGGGGCTGGCCATTACGTGGCCCTCCTCCAGGTCCCTGGGCCCCAGCTCCAGCCGGAGGGGCACTCCCCTGACCTCCCAGTGGTTGAACTTGAACCCGGGGCTGGCGCCCTCGGTATCGTCCAGCTTCACGCGGACCCCCGCATCCGCGAGACGGCCGCGTATCTCGGCGGCCTTCCCCAACACCCGCGTCCGATCGTCATCGCTTCGGAAGATGGGCACGATCACCGTCTGGACCGGCGCCAGGCTGGGGGGGAGCCGCAGGCCGTGCTCGTCGCCGTGGGCCATGATCAGGGCCCCCACCAGCCTTGTGGAGACCCCCCAGCTGGTCTGGTGAACGTACTTCTGCTCGTTGTCGCTGTCCAGGAACCTGGTGTCAAAGGCGCGGGCGAAGTTGGTGCCCAGGTAGTGGCTGGTTCCGCTCTGCAGGGCCCAGCCGTTGCGCATCATGGCCTCTATGGCGTAGGTGTCCACGGCGCCGGCGAACTTCTCGCTCTCGGTCTTGAGGCCGGCGACGACGGGAATGGCCGCGTCCTCCCGGGCGAAGTCCTCGTAGACTCCCAGCATCCTCATGGTCTCCTCCCGGGCCTCCTCCTCGGTGGCGTGGGCCGTGTGGCCCTCCTGCCAGAGGAACTCGGTGGTGCGGAGGAAGGGCCTGGTCCTCATCTCCCAGCGGACCACGTTGGCCCACTGGTTGAGGAGCATGGGGAGGTCGCGGTAGCTGTTGATCCATTTGGAGAACATGTGGTTGATGATGGTCTCTGACGTGGGCCTCACCGCCAGGGGCTCCTCCAGCTCCTTGCCTCCCCCGTGGGTGACCATGGCCAGCTCCGGTGCGAAGCCTTCCACGTGCTCGGACTCCTTCGTTATGAAGCTCTGGGGGATGAACAGGGGGAAGTAGGCGTTGCTGTGGCCCGTCTGCTTGAACCTGCGGTCCAGGGACGCCTTCATGTTCTCCCAGATGGCGTACCCGTAGGGGCGGATGATCATGCAGCCCCTGACCGGGGCGGTATCGGCAAGCTCGGCCTCCCTTATGACATCCAGGTACCACCTGGAGAAATCCTCGGCGGGGGATGTTATCTTCTTGGCCATGTCAGCCCTTCCTTGAGATGTTGCGGGGACGCGCCGGCCCGGACGGGCCCCGGCGCTTCCGGGGTAACAGCCGCAATACTAACGAAATCGCCCCGGGTGCTCAAGGGGCCTTTGACGCCGGTGCCCCGCCTGCATAGGGTATTGGCACGGGGGCCACGCACCTGGGGATGGAGTAAAAAACCGATGAAGGCCGCGCCCGGGTGCTGAGCTTACGCCGAGACCCTGCGAAGGCAGGTAGCGGATGCGAAACGTACCCGGCCGTATAAGTCCTTTAGCCCTTGTAAGCGAGACATTCGCCAAGGGGTGGCCCCCACTCCTTTGACAGCCGGCGACACCTGGCCCAAGGCGATGCGGGGTTGCATCTGTGAGAGAGTTCCTGCGGAACCCCGGTAGCCTCTTTGTGCCGGTTACCGACAGAAGCTACCGGATAATAATCTGGGTGACCGGCGGATACAGCCTGCTGGTCTCAGTCATTCCCCTGGTCAGGCTGGTTCCTCGTCCTCCCCTGCAGCTGGGCATATGGCTGGCCTGCTACCTGCTCTACCGCCTTCGGCCCGTGCCGGAGAGCGTGCGCAGGTGGATATTCTACGCATTCCTCTTCGTTACCTATCCCGCGCTGCGGAACGTGGTGACCAGCTACCATGCCAGCTTTCACTGCGCCGACGTCATAGCCGCCGAGCGCTGGATCTTCGGCTTCATTCCCACCTACCGGCTGCAGCTTCTCCTCAACCCCGGGGGCACACTGAGGTGGTTCGACTACGTGTTCGCCGCATTCCACGCCACCATCTTCTGGCTGCCCATACTGTTTCCCGCCATCCTGCTGGCCGGCCGCGGACCCGAGAGGATGAAGAGGGCCACTGTGGCCCTGACCATCATCTCCCTGGCCGGTTACCTGACATACATTCTCTACCCGGTGACGCCACCATGGATGGCCAGCCTGGAGGGGCAGGCGCCCCCCATGCCCAGGTTGGTGTTCAGGGCCCTGGGCAGGATGGTTCCCGGCAGCGTGGCCGGTGCCTTCCAGCCCAGCCCCAGGGGCGCCATGCCCTCCCTCCATGCCGGGGTGCCACTGCTGATCCTGATGATGGCCATCAGGGAGTACGGCCGGAGGGCCGCGTGGGTTTTCCTGCCGACGGCAGTGATTATCTTCGAGATCATCTACGGAGCCGAGCATTACGTCGTGGATGTGATGGCCGGCGCCCTCTACGCCGTTATCACCTATCTGGTGGTCTACCGGGTTCTGATCCCCGGGGTGAGCGAGGGCGGAGGGAGCTCCGGCTGACGCGGGAGGGGGAGCAATGGCATCGGTGACCGTCAGAACGCTGGCGGCGAAGAAACGGGCGGGAGAGCCCATCGTGGCCCTTACCGCCTACGACTTCACCACCGCCAAGCTGGAGCAGAAGGCGGGGGTCGACCTGATACTGGTGGGCGACTCCATGAACATGGCCGTTCTCGGTGAGGAGACCACCCTCACCGCGGGCCTGGAGGTGATGCTGGCCCACACCAGGGCCGTCTCCCGGGGCGCTCCCGGGACCCTGGTGGTTGGGGATATGCCCTTCGGCTCCTACGAGGAGTCCGATGCCCAGGCGGTGCGCAACGCTGTCCGCTTTCTCGCAGAGGGCGGGGCCCACGCCGTCAAGCTGGAGGGCGGAAACCGCATGGCTCTCAGCAGGGCCGGGGCAATTGTGGAGGCCGGCATACCGGTGATGGGCCATCTGGGCCTGCTGCCGCAGTCGCTGCGTCTCACCGGGGGTTACCGCGTGGTCCGGTCCGACGGCCTGCAGCGTCTGCAGGCAGAGGCCGCCGCCCTGGAGGACGCCGGTGTGTTCTCCATAGTCCTGGAGAGCGTCCAGGAGGACGTGGCCGCGGAGGTAACCGCCGGCTGCACCGTTCCCACCATAGGGATAGGGGCCGGGCGGGGAGTGGACGGACAGATCCTGGTGGTGAACGACATGCTGGGTCTCACGCCGGGCTTCAGCCCCAAGTTCCTGAAGCGGTACGCCGACCTGGCGCCGGCGATAGAGGAAGCGGTACGGAGGTTTGCCGGGGAGGTGCGTGAAAGCGTCTTCCCCGGAGAGGAACACGTTTACGGAGCCAAGGAGGAAAATTGAGGATACTGGTTCTGGGAAGCGGAGGTCGGGAGCACGCCATCACCTGGGGTCTGGACCGAAGCGGCGACCACCTTCTCTGGGCCGCCCCCGGCAACCCCGGAATTGGCGGACTGGCGCAGCTGGAGGAGGTCGTCCCCACCGATCCCGACACCGTGGTGCGACTGGCCGACGAGATTGACGCCGACCTGGTTGTGGTGGGTCCGGAGGCCCCGCTGGTGGCCGGAGTGTCCGACAGCCTGCGGGCCGCCGGCATTCCCTGCTTCGGCCCGGGAAGCGACGGGGCCGCCCTGGAGGGCTCTAAGTGGTTCGCCAAGAAGGTGATGTCCGAGGCCGGGGTGCCCTGCGCCGAAGGCAGGCTGTTCGAGAGCGCCGGAGCCGCCATGGCATGGATGGGCGACCGCGCATCCGAGTACGTGATAAAGGCGGACGGCCTGGCCGCCGGCAAGGGCGTGTTTCTTCCCGATGACGCCTCCGACGCCGGAGATACCCTGAGAAGCCTCTTCGGAGGCGAGCTGGGCGAGGCGGGAAACCGGGTGGTTGTGGAGCGGCGGCTGCAGGGCCGGGAGGCCAGCGTGCTGGCCGTCTGCAGCGGCACCCAGGCGGTGGTGTTCCCCCCCAGCCGCGACCACAAGCGCGCCGGAGAGGGCGACACGGGGCCCAACACCGGCGGGATGGGGGCGGTGAGCCCTCCCCCGGAGCTGGACGACGGATTCGCCGAGGAGGTGCGGCAGCGGATCATGCTGCCCGTCCTGGATGTGCTGGCCAGTCGGGGGATAGACTTCAGGGGGGTGCTGTACGCCGGCCTCATGGTAACCGACCAGGGTCCCTTCGTGCTGGAGTTCAACGTCCGGTTCGGCGACCCCGAGACCCAGGTGGTCCTGCCCCGGGTGGACTGCGACCTGGGCCAGCTGCTGCTGGCGGCCGCCAGGGGTGGAAGCCTGCCGGAGAGGCTGGAGGTCCGGCCGGAGACCGCCGCCTGCGTGGTCATGGCCTCCGGCGGTTACCCCGGCTCCTACAGCAAGGGTTACGAGATACACGGACTGGACGACACAGGCGACGTCATGGTGTTCCAGGCCGGCACAGCCAGGAGGAATGGCGCCGTAGTCACCGCGGGAGGCCGGGTGCTGGGGGTGACGGCCCTGGCGCCGGACTACGGGGAGGCTCTCAACCGTGCCTACCGCGCGGTGGGGAGGATCAGCTTCCAGAACGCTTACTTCAGACGAGACATCGGGAGGTCATAATGTCAGACAGGCCGGTAGTGGGAGTGCTGATGGGCAGCGAGAGCGACCGCGAGACCATGGAGAAGGGCACAGCGGTGCTGGACGAGCTGGGCATTCCCTTCGAGATCAACGTCATGTCCGCCCACCGTACGCCGGAGAAAGTGGCGGAGTACGCCTCCGGTGCAGCCGGACGGGGCATCAGGGTGCTGATAGCCGGCGCGGGGCTGGCCGCGCACCTTGCGGGGGCGGTGGCCGCGCACTCCAGTCTTCCCGTGATCGGCGTTCCCCTGGAGGCCGGGGGCCTGGGTGGCCTGGACGCCCTCCTCTCCACGGTCCAGATGCCCAAGGGGGTGCCGGTGGCCACCGTGGCCATAGGCTCGCACGGCGCGCGGAACGCGGCCTGGCTGGCGGCCAGGATACTGGCCCTGGGCGGCGACGATCTTGCCGGGAAGCTGCGGGAGAGGCTGGAAGGCTGATAGAAGAGCGACTGCGCATCGGCCTGGAAGAACCGGAGCGGGAGGCCCTGGCCAGGGCCTCCCGCGTGCTCGATGGTGGGGGCACGGTTCTCTACCCGTCGGACACCGTATACGGCCTGCTCTGCGACGCAACCAGACCGAAGGCGGTGGCCGGCATGGCCCGCCTGAAGGGATACACCGGGCGCAGGCCCTTCATCGTCCTGGTTGACGGAATGGAGGCCGCCGGGCGGCTGGCCCGGTTCTCCGGCAGGGCCCTGCGGCTGGCGGCCGCCTTCTGGCCCGGTCCCCTGACCCTGGTGCTGCCCGCCGGCGAAGAGGCGCCTTCCCACGTTCTGAGCGAATCCGGCGAGATCGGCCTCCGCCGGCCCGCTGACCCCCTCTCGCGAGGGCTGCTCTCCGGGCTGGGCCGACCGCTGGCCAGCACCAGCGCCAACCCCGCCGGAGCCGCCCACCCGCACAGCGTAACGGATGTGGACGACGGAGTCCTCGACGGATGTGCCCTGGTGCTGGATGGGGGTGAGCTGCCCAGCCGGCCCCCGTCCACCGTGATCAGGGTCCGGGATGGGGAAGTGGAGCTGCTGAGGGAAGGGGCCGTTCCCCTCGGCAGACTGAAGGGAACGGCCTTCGGAAAGGTCTAGCCGGCTGCTATCTGCTTACCAGCACCTTCTGGACCGTGCTGCCCGATTCCGTGGATAACCTTACGAAGAGCACCCCGGGATCGCTGTCGGATACGCTGACCATCGACTGGTGGGTGCCGGCCTCCATCTGCCCCCGGTCCAGCGTGCGGACGAGCCTGCCGGTGACGTCGAAGACGTCGAGGCGGGCACTCCCGGACTGCGGCAGCGTGTAGGATACCGCTGCGGTGGCGGTCACCGGGTTGGGGCTCACCGAGAGGGCGAGGCCCTCCGCACCTATCCGCCCGCCGGTCTCTCCGGCGGTCCCGGTGGTCTCCACAGGGGTCCTGTAGGTTCCCTGGTACATCGTCGGCGCGTAGAGGTGCCCGTCATCACCGCAGAAGGCGATCCGCTTGGGATGTCCGGGAAGGTCGCCGGTTATGTCCGACCAGGTCAGGCCACCGTCGGTGCTGGCCATTATGGAGAAGTCCAGAAGACGGGCGGCCAGTATCTGCGGGTTCTCCTCCCAGTAATCGATGTCCATGAGGTAGTGGTCGGCCACCTTCGTCCAGCTCTCTCCTCCGTCTGCGGTCCTGTAGACGCCCTCCTCGTCGGAGCAGATAAGCACACCCGGATCGGTGGGATGGGCGGCTATGGCGTTGAAGTAGTTCGAAGAGCTGAGACCGCCTGCGGCCTCCTCCCAGCTGCTCCCGCCGTCCTCGCTCCTGTAGACGTTGGGCATTCCGCAGCTGTAGATGGTTCCGTCACAGGCCTGCGTCATGTCCGTGATGGCCGTCTGCGGCGTGTCGAGCATCGTCCAGTTGCAGCCGTTGTCGACGGACCGCAGAAGCTCGCCCGGAGTGCCGAGGTAGCTGATGGACCCGGCGAGCCAGCGTCCGGGGGTAGTCTCGTCGCGGACAAGAGTCCGAAAGGCTCCGGACCCCCCGATATGGGTGGTAACCCAGCTTTCGCCGTAGTCCTGGGTTACTTCCATGTAGCCGTGATCCTGGGCGCTGGAGCGGCCGACTACTATATGAGCCGGTTCCGTGCAGCAGGCATCGATGGAGTATACGTCCAGGCCGCTCATACCCCCCTGCTCCACGACGGTCCACTCGTAGGTGGCCAGGTCCAGGCTGTGGTAACCTGCATTGGTGCCCACCAGGATCCTTCCGGCGGTCTCATCCCAGGTGATGCAGTGGGCAAGGGCGTACTCCATACCCATGTCCTCCCACTCGGTGTCCTCACCGGAGAATCCAAAGGCTGCCGCGGCTGCGACTGCGATGGCAAGCAGTAGTCTCATCTCTCTCTCCCATCCCTTTGCCAGATGCCTGCAATCGAGCGGTGCGCTCGAATTCGTAACAACACTAAAATATTTTTGAACGATTGTCAAATATTTTGTCCCCCTTCGTACATCGGCATCGACATCTGATGTGATGAGACAGCCTTGCATGCCCGGGTACGGCAAGGGGCCCTCCCCCCGATACGAGGGAAGGGCCCCAGCTGTGGAGTCTGCTCTATCTGCTTACCAGTACCTTGCGGACGGTGCTGCCCGACTCCGTGGACAGCCTTACGAAGAGCACCCCGGGATCGCTGTCGGACACGGTGACCAGCGACTGGTGCGAACCTGCGGCCATCTGGCCGCTCTCCAGCGTGCGGACCAGCCTGCCGGTGACGTCGAAGACGTCCAGCCGGACACTCCCGGACTGCGGCAGCGTGTAGGATACCGCAGCGGCGGCGGTCACCGGGTTGGGGCTGACCCCCAGGGACAGGCCCGCGGGACCGGTCGGGGCCCCGGTCTCCCCCTCGGCGCCGGTGTAGGCGACGGGGGTCCTGTAGGTGCCCTCGTACATGGTGGTCACGTAGAGATGGTCGTCATCCCCGCAGAAGGCCAGCTCCATGGGGTACCCCGGCAGGTCGGCCGTGATGTCGAACCAGGTCTCCCCGCCGTCCGTGCTGCCCAGGACGCTGCCGTTCAGGGTTACCGCCGCCAGCTTCGAGAGCTCGCCGGGGCAGTACTCTATCTCCATGCAGCACTGGTCGCCCACCTGCGTCCAGCTCTCTCCCCCGTCCGTGGTCCTGTAGATGCCGTTCTCGTCGGAGCAGACCAGTACGTCGGGATCCATGCCCTGGGCGGCGATGGAGTAGAAGATTGTGCCGCTGCTGAGGCCGCCGGCAGCCTCCTCCCAGGTGGTTCCGCCGTCGTCGCTCTTGTAGACGTACGGAATACCACAGGTGTAGAGCGTGCCCATGAGGGTCTGGGTTATGTCAGTCACGGCCTCCTGGGGCTTGTCCAGGGCGGTCCAGGTCTGGCCGTTGTCGTCGGTGACCAGAAGGTCTCCGGGCTCGACGTCGGATATGGCGCCGCTGTAGAAGCGGCCTGCCACCGACACGTCCTGATGGAGGGCCCAGAATGCCCCGCCCGAGCTGCCGTAGTAGTAGTCCCAGTTCTCGCCGAAGTCGAGGGACGTGTCCATGTAGCCCTTGTCGAAGGCGGTGGCCCGTCCGGTGATGATGATATCGGGCTGGGTGGTTCCCGCGTCTATGCAGTAGACCTCCCGGCCCATCATGCCGTTCTCCTCGACCACGGTCCACTGGCTGGAGGCCAGGTCCCAGCTGTGGAAGCCCTCGTAGGTTCCCACCAGCATCTGACCGCCGTTCTCGTCCCAGGTGATGCAGTAGCCGGCCGTGGACTCCATGGCCAGGTCCTCCCACTGCACGTCCTCGCCGGAGAAGGCCATGGCGGCAGATACTGCAAGAGCTGCCAGAAGAAGTGCTCTCATCGTACTCGGCTCCTTTCGGTGTGGTCACAATTCGAGCAACACGCTCGAAATCAGCGACACACTAAAAAATAATTGCTCGATTGTCAAATTTTATGCATGAATAGCTGCCGGCCGATATAAACAGGATGATGTTTCGGTGGAAGAGGAGGTTACCCGCCCCTTACGGCTATCCAGACCGCCTTGAGCAGGGAGGGGGGGTGGAGGAGTATGTTGGAGTACGCCTGGTTGGCCAGGGGACAGGCGCACTCGCCGCGGCGGATCGACCGGCGGACCTTCCAGGCGGTGTGGGAGTCCCAAATCTCACGGAAGTCCCTTTCCCCCCCCAACACGCCCATCTCCCCGGAGTAGGCGAGAACGGCACATGGCCAGACCGAGCCGTCGGCGTTTATGTGCACGTTGAGAATGCCGGCGTAGCAGGGAATAACCTGTCGGTCCTCATCCAGAATGCGGACCACCAGGTCGTAGTAGACCAGCCTGAAGGCCGTGGTGATCCTGCCCAGGAGATGCATCCCCCGCATCTGCCGGGCCACGGACTCCTTGAAGGTCTGCATGATCTCCCCGTACCTGCTGCCCTGCGGGGTGATGCCGCTGCCTATGTTGTAGAACTCCTGCCGCTCCTCGGCTATCTCGTTGATGTAGGTGTCCACGTCCAGGCTGCGGGCGAACTCGATGATCTCCCTCAGCCGGTCGGCGTTGTAGCGCGATATCACCGTGCCCACGCCCACGTGCAGGTACTTGTGCGACTCGCGCAGCGCCTTCAGCCGGTCCAGGGTGTCCAGCAGCTTCTGGAAGTTCCCCGGGACGCCGCGGATCTGGTCGTGGAGCTCGCCGACCCCGTCCATGGAGGGCTTGATGGTGAGAACCGTTCCGGGGGCCTCCTCCTCGATGGCCAGCAGGGTCCTCTCGGTGAGCTCTTCCACCCGCTCCGGCATGAGGGCATTGGTGGGTATGTGAACCACCGCCGGATGCATGTGCCGGCAGGCGAGACGGACTATCTCGGGCAGGTCGTCACGCAGGAAGGGCTCGCCGCCGGAGACGTTGAAGAAGTAGGTCCAGCCGATGGAGCGGAAGAGCATCTCGATCCCTGGAAGCTCCAGCTCCTCCCCCTGGGGCCGATGCTTCCAGATGAAGCAGGTCTTGCAGCGCGACTGGCACCTCATGGTTACCGAGAAGGTGACGTTTATGGGGTGCGGCGGCTTGGCCAGCCCCAGCCTGGCCAGCATGGCGGTGCCCATGCTCCAGGCCAGGTGGGAGAGCTGGCTGAGGTGGTTCATCTTCACCGGGTAGCGCTTCTGGAGGAAGTCGTGGATCACCGCCTGCAGGGCGAAGCCCCCCTCCACCAGCAGCACGATGAGCCTCTGGCCCAGGGCGATGGTGGTGGCCACCGCCATGCCCCCCGGGACGAACCCCGAGAGCAGCAGACCGCGCACCGACTCCCGGACCCCTATGCCGCCGGGGATGAAGACCATGGCCAGGGCCACCAGCCAGGAGGCGGGGGCGGCCAGGAGGCAGACGGCCACCATGGCGTAGGATGGGTCGGAGGAGGGCACTCCGAAGCCCCTGAACCAGGCGTAGAGCGCCAGGCCCCGCAGCCCCCAGGACAGCAGATGGTAGCCGATGAAGCTGACCTGGTGCCGGTGGGATATGTGCGGCAGGTCCTCGATGTCGGTCCCCATGCGGTGGCTGAAGGCCCGGGCTATGCGACGCTGGATCCCGGGGGCGAACAGCATCAGAACGGCCAGGCCCACGGATATCCAGAGGACGATGATCACCGCCAGGGGCACGTCCGCCAGGCTGAGGAAGGGAAGGGCCACCAGGGCCAGTATGCTCAGGGCCACCATCATGTAGATGTTCTCAAGTATCAGGGCGGTGAAGCCCTTCACCGAGCTCACGCCGTTGCTCCCCAGGAAGCTCACCCGGCCCACCACCATCCAGACCTTTCCGGGGACGTAGGCCCCCATCTGGGTGGTGTACCAGTTCCGCCGCAGCTTGCCGCGGTCTATGGCCGGGGTCTTCAGCGCCTGGAGGATCCTGGCCCAGGCGTGGGGGGCGAAGTAGTAGCCGGCCCACAGAAGGAGGAAGGAGAGCACCAGGGTGGGCCAGCTGGCGTTGTCCCGGGAGCCCTCCCAGAACCTCTGCAGCTCGGGCTGCCAGCGGGGCCACAGCTCCAGGGCGAAGTAGACTCCCGCACCCACCAGTAGGACCACTCCGCCCCAGGTGGAGATGTGGTGGAAGACCCTCCTGTGCCTGCTCAAGAGCCCCTTCCCCTGCGCCACCGGTCGGCAAAGGCCGCGGCCACCAGCAGGAGGGTGGCCAGGGCGGTTATCAGGCCACCTGTCTTCACGTCGGAGGCGTCGTAGCGGAAGAGCACCCGGTGCCTGCCGCCGGGCACGGCTACCGCCCTCTGCCAGTGGTTTGCCTGCAGGACGTCGGTGGCCAGGCCGTCAACACTGGCCCGCCACCCGGGGTCCCAGGTGTCCGCCAGCACCAGCAGCCCCGGCCCGTCCGACTCCACCTCCAGCTCCAGTGAGACAGGGGTCTCCCCGATCAGCCTGACCGTTCCGTCTCCCGAGACCTCCGCCGGCAGATCGGGGCTCTCGGCCAGCAGGGTGAACGCCTGGGGGTCGTACCCCACAGACAGCGAACGCTCTATGTCACCCGGCCTGGCAACCAGGTAGGAGTCGGCAAGGAATGCCCTGGGAAGAGGGTCTTCCGGCATCCGTCTGACCATCTCCCTGGCCCCTCCGGAGGTGTCGGAGGCCAGGGCCTGCCTCAGCTGGTGGTAGGAGAGGGTGCTGCCCTGCAGAGCGAAGACCGTGGCCGCCGTCTGGCGCAGGGCTGCGGGGCCTCCGCTGGAGAGGGCCGAGAGCAGGTCCTCGGTAACGGCGGGCTTTGCCGCGTGGTAGCCGGCCACCGAGTGGATCGAGTCGGGGACCAGGTGGTTGCCTCCGGGATAGACCCGTCCGTCACCGGCCATCTGCGCCATCCTGTCATGGCTTCCCACCACGCTCTCCACATCATCTTGATGGAGGTAGACCTGGAAGTCCCGGTTGAAGGGTACCAGCTCCAGTGCGGCCAGCAGCACAAGCCCCACGGGAAGGCCCCAGCCCGGGAGCTTTCTTCTGGCCTGAACCTCCACCAGCCCGGCCATTGCCAGCAGGACGGCGGCCGCCTGCGCGAAGTCCATCCTGGCCAGGGACACCCTCCTGGAGATGACCCCCCCGTAGCCGATGCCGCCCGGAACCCCCATCCTCCGCCACCACCCCGACTGCAGCGCCTCGGAGACGGGTCCGGCGGCCAGCAGCAGCAGCAGGCAGGCCCCCGAGCCGATGAGGAGGCCGTTGCGGACCTTCGCCAGGGGAGCCTTCTCCCGCCGCAGGGCATGCATACCGTAGGCGGCCATGAGAGAGAGTCCCGACGTGGTGAGGAAGGCGGCCATGTGGGGTGCGCGCAGCTTCCGGAAAAGGGGCACTACGGTGTAGAGGACGTCGAAGAGGGGCGTATACCCGCCCCAGGAGACCAGCAGCCCGGCCAGGCCTATTCCCAGCAGGGGCCACCGCCTCCTGCGTCCGGCCAGGATGATGCCGATGATGGCCAGGGCAAATACCGATACCCCCAGGAACTCGCTGCTAAGCCGCAGCCCCAGCCTTCCGAAGTAGACGGGAACCCCGGCCACGCTGCTGTCGGGAAAGCCGTGGCGCATCCCGAAGAGCCTGGGAAAGGCCATGGTCAGCGTCTCCTCCGGGGGAAGCGAGTAGCTGGCGGCCATCTCCGGGGAGAGGTCTCCGCCCCTGCTGGAGACCTGCGAGAAGTTGTAGCCGGGGAGCAGCTGCACAGCTCCTATGGCCAGGCCAAGCAGAGCCACCGCCGCCAGGCCCGATCCCGCCCGGACCCAGGCCCTTCCTCCACCGGTCTGGCCCGCCCGCCAGGCCAGCCATATGAGAACCGCCCCGCCGGTGTAGAGCATCATCTGCGGGTGGCTGGCCAGTCCCTGCAT